>OFMR01000181.1_pt1 | contig 50229 bp, 50 predicted proteins | sample 1541931 | NCBI WGS metagenome assembly OFMR01 (sample SAMN04209224, study PRJEB22552) | human gut metagenome | biome: gut; material: feces | host: Homo sapiens | place: USA: Oklahoma | reverse complement strand
GTCTTACGGTTGGGTTAATCCTTGGTGCTGTAGTAATGGCATTAGCTGTTGCAGCGAAAAAGTACAAACCCAAGACGAAGGAGATTGATGATTGTTGGGGTTGTTTCGGTGCTGCAAATGGTGATTGCGACCACTGCCCGGTAAAGGACGGTGATGAAGATGAATAACGAAGTAATGTTTAGTAGCAACACAGATAATTGGAGTACACCACAGCATGTATTTGATGAATTGAATGAAGAGTTTCATTTTAATCTTGATCCATGTGCTGATAATCAAAATCATAAATGTGATAAATTTTATACCAAAGAAGATAACGGACTTTTACAAGACTGGGGGGGGGATGAGGGTTTTTTGTAATCCACCTTATGGAAAAGAAATGTATAAATGGGTTGAAAAGTGTCATAAGGAAGGATGTAAAGAAAATACACTTGTATGTTTGTTGATTCCTGCTAGGACAGATACTAAATATTTTCATGATTTTATCATACATAGAACAGAAATCAGATTTATAAAAGGGCGGTTAAAATTTGGAAACAGTAAAAATGCAGCACCTTTTCCATCAATGTTAGTTGTTTTTAGAGGTGCAAAAGTATAGAAAGGAAAGATGTAAATGTACAAAAATAGTGAAGGATATGTTGACCCAACAGCAGGTGCAGCAATGGCAACAGTTAAAAGGGAAGAAAATGCAGAACTGAATGACCGTAACCACAGACTGATTCAAGTGATCAGGAACATTGTTGATATTGCCGGGTTTGAAATTGTTGGAAGGGTGACATTGAAACATAAAAAATCAGGTAAGGTGTTTCATTAGTTCGATACACCAATCAGTGCTGTTGTGGTAGTGGGTTACGGTAAAGTTACAGTTGGTTACAGTAAAAGTTACACATGAAAGCCTTTATTTATAATGGTGTTACAGTTGTTACAGTTAAAAACAAATTCTTTAATAATTGTTTTTTTAATAGTAATAAGACTTAGTAAAAAATAAGAATATATAAGAATAGGATTTTAACTGTAACCGTAACAAGTGTAACTTCCTTGAATTATAAGGGTTTAAAGCACTTTTTAACAGTATTTTCAACTGTAACAGAAGTGTAACCAACCGTAGAAAGTGAGGTAAAAATGAGTGATCAGAAGAAATTAAGTGCTGAAAAGTATTTACAGCAACTTGAAACATTAGATACAAATATCAATCAGAACTTAGAACGTCTTGCAGATATGCAGATAAATATGTGCAATGTAGGCGGTATTGATTATTCTGCTGAAAGAGTGCAGACAAGTCCATCAGGTGACGGTTTGTGTAAAGGTGTTTCTGCTTATGTAGATTTCAATAACAAGATCAATGAAGAAATAGATAATTTTATTGATGCCAAAAATAAAATTATTCAGGAAATCAGAGATTTACATGATGCAGATTACATTCAGGTGTTATTCAAAAAGTATGTGCAGTTCAAAACACTGACAATCGCAGCTAGAGAAATGAAACGATCATATAATTATGTATTGAATGTACATAAAAAAGCACTTGCAGCATTTGAAGAAGCCCATGAAAACCTATATTACTATTATTAAAACCTATATTTGTGCATATTTTTGTATAATAAAGTGTAAAAATGTATATCAAAGTGGGTTGTTTGTATATCCACATTCTGATATAGTGTATCTTAGAAAAATTTTCAAAGCATCTTTGTAAGAAATTACAGAGGTGCTTTTTATATTGCTTATTGTCTTATGTGCTGCAAGGGTGCTAAAACCTCCTACCTTGCAGCACTTTTTGTTATAAAAATGATAGAAAGGCGGTGTTGTTATGGCAAAAAAAGGCAAATTAACTGAAAAGCAGCAACGTTTTGTTGATGAATACCTGATTGACCTGAATGCAACACAGGCAGCTATTAGGGCAGGTTATTCAGTAAAAACAGCGGATGCAATCGGATGTGAAAACTTGACAAAACCTAATATTCAACAGGCTATTGCTGAACACATGGCAGAACGGTCACGAAGAACCGGAGTGAATCAGGATAGGGTTGTCTTAGAGCTTGCCAAGATTGCATTTGTCAGAATGACAGACGTTGTTGACAGTAACGGAAGAATCAAACAGGATGCATCTGCTGATGATCTGTCTTGTATTGAATCAATCAAATATAAGGAATCTGATAATGAGTTTGGTGGAAGTGTTGAGAGAGAAGTCAAGATTGCTTCCAAGATGAAAGCCCTTGAACTGCTTGGTAAACATTTAGGTATGTGGAATGATAAGTTAGATGTGAATGTGACAGCCCCTATTGTTATTTCAGGAGCAGACGCACTTGAGGACTAAATACAGGCAGCCATCAAGTCAATATGTATTTGGTTATCAGAAGTTCATTCTGATGCCGGAAGATTACAAAGCTACAAAGTCCGGTAAGGTCAATGTGAAATTGCCGGAAGTAGTCGGTAAGGGTTACGGTACATTTTGGCGGTGGAAAGGTAGATACCGGGCAGTCAAAGGTTCACGTGCATCTAAGAAGTCAAAGACTACAGCATTATGGTACATCACCAATATGATGAAGTACCCTGATGCGAATACCTTAGTTGTCAGAAAAACTTACAGAACACTAAAGGATTCCTGTTTTACCGAATTGAAATGGGCTATACATCGACTTGGTGTTGATGCTTTTTGGGATATAAAAGAATCACCACTTGAAATGACGTATAAGCCAACAGGTCAAAAGATTTATTTCAGAGGACTGGATGACCCACTGAAAGTAACATCAATCACCGTTGATCAGGGTGTATTGTGTTGGATGTGGATTGAAGAAGCCTATGAGATCAGCAGTGAAGATGATTTCAATATGCTTGATGAATCTATTCGTGGTGCAATCCCGGAAGGTTCAGACCTGTTCAAGCAGATTACCGTCACTTTCAACCCTTGGAATGAACACCATTGGTTGAAGAAACGGTTTTTTGATAACCCTGACGATGAAACACTTGCACTTACCACCAATTACACCTGCAACGAATGGTTAGATAAAGCCGATCTTAAGGTTTTTGAAACCATGAAGAAACAGAACCCACGCAGATATGCAGTTGCCGGACTTGGTAACTGGGGTATCGTTGACGGTCTTGTGTATGAGAATTGGCATGAAGAAGCCTTTACACTGGAACAGATCAGACAGCAATACAAGATTGATTCAGCATTTGGTTTAGACTTTGGTTATACGAATGACCCATCTGCATTGTTTTGTGGATTCATTGACACGAAGAACAAAAAGATATTCGTGTGGGATGAAATGTATAGTGCAGGTCTTTCCAATGAGCGAATATATCAGAACATCACTGATATGGGCTATGCAAAGGAAAGAATCACAGCGGATTCAGCAGAACCAAAGTCTATTGATCAGTTAAAGGGTTATGGTCTTAGGGTCAAAGGTGCTGAAAAAGGTAAGGACAGTATCAACAGCGGTATTCAGTTTATTCAGGACTTTGAAATCATCATACACCCAAGATGTGTGAACTTCCTGACAGAGATTAGCAACTACACTTGGGACAAGGACAAGTTCGGTAATAAACTGAACCGACCTATTGATGACTTCAATCACCTTATGGATGCAATGCGATACGCATTAGAAAAATATATTAAGAAAGGCAGCGGTTGGTTATACAAATAGCTGTATGGTTAAAATCATGAAAATAAAGATTCACAATGATGTATGGAAGGTCAAACTGGTGGATGCAAATGCAAAAAAAATGAACCCTGACCCAAACAGCTATAATTTTGGGCTGACCGAATATAAGGAACTTCTGATCAGTATTATGGACGGACGTTCTGAATCAGTGACACGTTCAACACTGATTCATGAATTGGTTCATGCTTTTCTATTTTCATACGGTCATACGGTTGAGGGTGAAGAAGCAATGTGTGACTTTTTTGGTGTTCATGGGGATGAAATTATTGACCTTACAAATCAGATTATAGAAAGGTGGGGTGACAGGTGCTTACAGTCGAAGAAATAAAGATGTTCATTGATGAAGATGCTGCATCAGTGAAAAAGCATTTTGCAAGAATAGGTGAACGCTATTTTGACGGTGATCACGATATAAAAAATTACAGAATGTTTTACTTCAATTCTGACGGTCAGCTTGTGGAAGATACAAGCAGGGCAAATGTGAGAATACCACACCCATTCTTTAAGGAACTGACAGAACAGGGTACACAATACACCCTTTCAGGTTCAGATGGTTTTGTATTCAGTGATGTGCCTGAATTACAGAGTGAACTTGATGCAAGATTCAATAACAATGATGATTTTATTGATGAACTGTCAGAAACACTTACAGACTGTCAGACAAAAGGTTTTGCTTATATGTACGCTATGAAAGACAGCACTGACAAGCTGAAATTCACGTGTGCTGACAGTATTGGTGTTGTAGAAGTAGAAGCACGATTTGCAGAGGACGGAAAAGACCATGTAATTTATTGGTACGTTGACCGGGTTGACAAGGAAGGTCACAGAATCAAGAAAATCATGGATTGGGATGATGAACAGGTTGTTTATTATGTTCAGACCGATGAAGGGGAAATACAGCTTGACGATAAAGCCAAGGTGAATCCAAGACCACATATACTGTATCAGGTTGATGGTGATGATAATACTTATATTGATTCACTTGGTTTCTTGCCATTCTTCCGGTTAGATAATAACAAGAAACAGTTCAGCAATCTGAAAGCAGTGAAAGACCTGATTGATGATTATGACCTTATGGCATCCAGTCTTTCCAATAACCTGATTGACTTTGATCACCCATTATATGCGGTCAAAGGTTTTGAAGGTGATAACCTTGATGAATTGCAGCAGAATCTTAAGACAAAAAAGATTGTCGGTGTCGGTTCAGATGGTGGTATTGAAGTACATACAGTAGATGTACCGTATGAAGCCCGGAAGGTTAAGTTGGAACTGGATGAAAAGAACATATACCGTTTTGGTATGGGTCTGAACTTGTCAGGTCTGAAAGATACATCAGCAACAACCAATATTGCAATCAAGGCAGCCTATTCACTGCTTGATCTTAGATGTAAACACCTTGAAAGGAATATCAAGCGGTTCTTGCGTAAGATCGTGGCGGTGTGCATTGATGAAATCAATCAACAGAACGGTACAGATTATCAGATCACGGATGTTTATTTTTCATTCACGCATGAGGTCATGAGTAATGAACAGGAAAATGAACAGAATGAACTTACAGAAGCACAGAAACAACAGGTGCAAATCAACACCCTATTATCACTAGCACAGATTTTTGGTGATGATCTGACGATTCAGTATATTTGTGATGTTCTTGATATTGATTATGAGGATGTGAAGGACAAGTTGCCGGATAATGAAGCTGATAAGGTGCAGCAGGTGCAAGATGATCTTGATTCTATTATACCGGATGATGAAGGTGGTGGAATAGGTGAACAAAGCACAGAAGGAAGTGCAGCAAGCACAGCTTGATGAAGAAAAGAAAGTTATCAGACTGTTAGAAGTTGTATATGAGAGGGCAAAAAAGGACTGTGAACAGAAAATCATGGAACTGTCTGCAAGGACAGACCTTGAAAATCTGCAAAGTATAGTATACCAAAAGGAATATCAGCAAATGATGGTTGATCAGCTTGAAGCAATGCTTTATGACCTACATGAAGGTCAATTTACAACCATTGCTGATTACTTGGAACAGTCATATATCAACGGTTACGTTGGTATGTTCTATGATTTGCAAAGTACAGGTATACCGCTTGTAATACCAATTCAGCAAGATCAGGTTGTCAAAGCATTGAAAACCAACAGTAAACTGTCAAGCGGTCTGTACACCAAACTTGGTGAAGATGTTGGTTACCTTAAGCGGTCAATTCGTGCTGAACTTTCAAGAGGGATTGCAGGCGGTTCAACATGGAATGAAATGGCATTAAGAATTGCCAAGGGTATGAACAGCCCTTTTCGTAAAGCATATAACAATGCAATACGGATTGCCCGGACGGAAGGACATAGAATACAGAATGAAGCAGCCCTTGACGGTCAGCATGGGGCAAAGAAAAAAGGTGCTGATATAGTCAAACAGTGGGATTCCACACTTGACGGACGGACAAGGGACGAACACCGGGAATGTGACGGACAGATCAGGGAGATTGATGAACCGTTTGATGTTGGCGGTGAGAAAATGCAAGCACCTGGTGTTGGCGGTTCTGCAAGGAACGTTTGTAACTGTCGGTGCTGTCTGCTGCAACGTGCAAAATGGGCTTTAGACGATGATGAACTAAAGACATTACAGGAACGTGCAACATTCTTTGGATTGGATAAAACAAAAGATTTTGAGGACTTCAAACAGAAATATTTGAAACTTCCTGACAATGCTGATACAATGAATGTGAAAGAATATGATGTGTTGGCACACACCCAAAAACTAAAGGGTGCAATGAGTAGTTCAGATTATGATGAATACATGAAGATTCTGACTGAACACAGTAATACATCACTTCAAAAACTGTATGCAAAGTATGCTGATAAAATAAGTGGAGTCAGTAAAGGAAAAAGTGGATATTATAGCCCTGCTGACAACAAACTGGTTTTCTCTTACCCTATTCAAAGGTACATTGATAACGGAAAGAGTAAATACGGAACATTAGCACATGAGTACGGTCACTTTTTTGATACAAAAGCTGATTATGAAGGACTTCACTTCAAAGAGGTTGAAACCATTCACAGCAAGACAAAGTATCAAGTAAACCGATTTGCAAAAGTGGCAAGTTCTTCTGATGAATTTTTGACAGCTGTGAGAAAAGATAGACAGTTTTTGAAATCAATACTGACAGATGATGTTGAAAAAGACCTTAGAAATCATGACGCAAGTTGTAGTGTTCAGGATGCCATTGATGGACTTCTTTCACATCGTATCAACTGGGGACACGGTGACAAATATTACAATCGTAAATATCATTCAGTGAAGCAGCTTAAAGAACATAAAGGTTTACAGGTAGCATATAAAGAACTTGGTATTGATGCAAGTAATCTTAGCAAGGTAGCGAATGAATGTAGGGTTTATGAATCTGCATCTGAAATGTGGGCTAACATCATGGGTGCAGAAGTAAATGGTGGTCCTGAACTGGAATATGTGAAGAAGTACTTGCCAAACAGCTATGAAGCATTCATTGAAATTCTGAAAGGGGTAAAATAATATGAATGAGAAATTACAAAAAGCACTTGAACGGTATAAGGAAAAATTCAATGATGATTTTCCAACTATTCCGTTTGAAAGTCAGGAAGATGAAGAAATCATTGACATTATTGATGAATGTATCGAAGAAAACAAAGACGTTTATGATCTTGGGTACTTATCACTTGACGATATAATGTATTAAAAAGCAAAGGTATACAATTCTGTACCTTTGCTTTTTTATTACCTATATGACCATTATATGAGGTCAGAAAGGGGGATAAAAGGAACATGAAAGCGTTGCACATTCACTTGGTACTGTAGAAAGGTATGGTGATCCTGATTATCTCCCAACTATGGGTTAAATAGTATTTTTAAGACATCCGCAAGGGTGTCTTTTTGTCGTACAAAGAAAGGATGTATTTATTATGAAAAAATTAGTAAGTGCTTTAATTGTAACCATGATGATTGCAGGTTCTACTATCCCAGCATATGCCTGTACACCACCGTTAAATCCGCCGTCTGTTAAAATCCCAGATATTAATTTTCAACCGGGTGGTGCTTTAGAAGACGCTATCGATAACGCTGTAAAAAACTGGCTTAAAAAATGCGTCATCGATACTCCGACAGTAAATTATGCTACTTATTTCAAGAGTGCATCAAGGTATTTTAACTATGCAGTTTTTTCAACAAATTGGAACAAAGTAAAAAATGCAACATCTTATAAGGTAAGAATCACAAAGACTGACGGAACTTGGAAAGAATTTGATACAACATATACATCATTTTATGCAACGAATTATACAGATGAATTTTTTGCTGATGGTATGGATGATGCAACCGTAATGGTAAGAGCATACGGTGAAAATGAAACATTTAGTTTGTGGTCTAAAACAACCACTATTACTAGATTTTAGTTTTGAAAAAAAAATATGTCCGAAAAAGGCTTATGACGTTTAAACTGCTGCTGAAATGACCCCTGCAACATGGGATATAAACTGTTGACCGTTCCCGGTGACACCGGATATAAAAACGTGACGGAGAAAGGAAGAAGAACATGGAATTTTTAAAAGCATTTTTTGGTGATAAGGCTATCACCTATGATGAACTGGTACAGGCAATCAATGCCTATAACGGTGATGAAAAGAACAAAGAGAAGCTGATCAAGATGGTCAACCTTACTGATGGTGGTTATGTGTCTAAGGACAAATACACCAACCTTGAAACTGACCTTTCCGGCAAGACTACAGAACTGACTAAGGCTAATAACCTGATTGAAGAACTGAAAAAGTCAGCCGGGAAAGACGAAGAAACACAGCAGAAAATCACTGCATACGAAACAGAGATTGCAGACCTTAAGAAAGAGAATGCAGAACTGAAAACAGAAAATGCATTGAAATTTGCGTTAATTGCAGCAGGTGCGGTTGATGTTGATTATCTTGTGTTCAAGGCAAAGGAAAAAGGTGAAATCAAACTTGGTGATGATGGGAAAATCAAAGGTGAAGATGATCTGATTTCAGGTCTTAAAACACAGCATCCTACCATGTTTGAAGCATCCAATGGTAATCAGCAGAGTGGTAGCAGAAAGATTCTTGAAAACAACCTGCCGGGTGGAGATAAAGACAAGACAGTTACCAAAGAACAGTTCCTTAAGATGGGTTACAACGAAAGAATGAAACTCAAAGAGGAAAACCCGGAGTTATTCAAACAGTTAAATGTACATTAAGAAAGGTTAAAAAGGTGAATTAAATGCCAAGAACGGGTAATTTTGGTGGATTTGAATTTGACGAGGAAGTATTCGCAGGAATGATGCAGGAAGCAGATTATTGGACTACACCAATCCTTGCATCCGGTATTGTTCAGCAGGATAGTTCTATTATGGACTTAATCGGTGAGCATGGAAACGTGGCAACAATCCCAATCTATAAGCCGATTGACGCAAATGAAAGCGGTATGGAAGCACTGAACAACGATGGTGAAACAAACAACACACCTGTTGAAATCAGCGGTGACAAACAGACTTGTATGCTTATTCAGAGAATGAAAGCATTCAAGGCTAAAGACTTCACAAAGGAATTAACTGGTGCTGACCCTATGACACTGATCAGAAATAAGATTGCAGGCTATTATGGTCAGGTTTGGGAAAAAGAACTGATGAACATTGCACAGGCAGTATTGGCAGTTGCAGCACTTAGTGATCATGTACTTGATCTTACTAAAGGTACTAAGACAAACATTGAAGCAGGTACAATTTATGACGCAGAACAGGCAGCACTTGGTGATATGGCAGGTGGTCTTGGTCTTATGGTTATGCATTCCATGATCTATAAAGAGTATCAGAAAATGGGTATGGTTGATTATGACAAGTATGTTGTCAACGGTGTGATTCAGAAAGAAATTACACTGCCAACTATCGCAGGTAAACACGTACTTGTAACTGATAGATTTACAGCTACAGGGGTAGGTGCAGATGCGGTTTACAGCACATATCTGTTTGGCGAAGGTGCATTTTTATCTTGCGATAAGAACAACTATGAGAATCAGTATACAACCAACTATGACCCGGAAGCATCCGCAGGTATTGATAAGTTCTATACTAAGCAGGGTAAGGTACTGCATCCGAACGGTCTTTCTTTAGCAGTTGATCAGATTGCAAAAGAATCACCGACTTATGCAGAACTTGGTAAGTCTGCAAACTACAGCCTTAAGTTCAATACAAAGAACGTTAAGATGGGTCTTATCAAGTCCAAGGTTGGTACACCGACTGTATAAGAAAGGGTGATCTGATGATATTAGCAGTTGATGAAGTAATGAAATTGCCTGAATTTGCGGTGCAAAATGAAAAGGTAATTGAAGAAAAGCTGAACGCTGCTGAACTTATGATCAGAGCATACACAAACAATAATTTTCAGAATCGGTTTGTTCGGTTCACCGCTGACAGTTTGGGTAACCGCTTGCTTGGAACATCAGATTTTTTGAAAGTGGGTGATACAGTTCAGATTTCACAGTCAATGGTGAATGATGGACTGTATAAGGTCACTGAACTGGGTGATGATTTCATCAGAGTTGATCAGGAGTTGTACAAAAGTACAAACCTGATCACCAAGGTGGAATATCCTGCTGATGTTCGTGCAGGTGTGCTTGAATTGCTTAAGTGGGATATTAAGAACAGACCGAAAACCGGGGTCAAGTCTGAAACGCTGTCAAGATACAGCGTGACTTACTTTGATCAGGACGCTAACAATCAGGTTATGGGCTATCCTGTTGCCCTGCTTGGATTCTTAAAGCCTTATATAAAGGCTAGATTCTAGTTATATGAGTGTTGGCGGTAACATTCAAGCATTGTTACAGGTAAAAAAGAATGGTGCTAAAAATGCCATAGGTGAGCGTACAAACACATGGGTTGATTGTACATCAATCTTAGGTTGGTTGGATTTATCAACAGGTGATTCAAAGCATACAACTTTTTATGCCAAGGTTCAGGAAAGTACACACATTTTTTTGTGTGACTTTACCAATCTGAAAAACCTGTCAACTGATTGGGTTTGGAATCCATTCAGTTTTTTGACAGGTGTGATCAGTAAGACGGAAGAACAGGAAACCGTTGATGTAACAAGTGACAACGCAAGAATGGTTGTGAATGGTTCGGTGTATGAAATCCTTCTGATTGATGACCCTATGAATATGCATGATCATTTAGAAATCTATCTTAGGTTTATAGGGGGTCAGTAGTATGTCAGTTGAATTTACAGATAACACAGCAAAAGTTAAAGCTGCATTATCAGAAGGGGTTATTGGATTCCTTCACGAAGCAGGTGGTGAAATACAGGCACAGACCCAAAGAAACAGCCGGGTTGATACCGGACAAACAAAGGGGTCTTACAAATATATGGTTGATGAAGGAAAAGATGAATCAACTGTTGCTGTAGGTTCAGACCTTGAAAATGCGATTTGGGAAGAATTTGGTACTGGTGAATACGCACTGCATGGTGATGGAAGAAAAGGCGGTTGGGTTTATAAGAGTAAGAAAGATGGTAAATTTTACCATACTTACGGAAAAACACCACGACAACCACTCACGAAAGCATTTCAGAGTGTAGCCCCAAAGATAAAGAAACAGCTTGTAAATGTCATTAAACAGAATTTAGGGGGTTAATTATGGTTGATATGCTTTGTTTTATCTCTGATCAGCTTGATCAACTCGGTGTTCCCTATGAGTTTGGTGAATGGACAGGTAAAATCAGCTATCCTTACTTTGTCGGTTCGTTCAATGAAACTGAACACCGATTAGAGGACGGATATACAGGCGGTGTGTTTACACTTGACGGTTGGTCAAGGGGTTCAAAATTACAGCTTGCAGAAATAAATGACAAAATTAAAAAAGTATTTGAAGATTTAAGGGCAGTTCAGGAAGGGACTGCTTTTTTTATTACCTATTGGAACGGTTTGATGATTCCAACAGGTGAAGAAGATCTTTTTAGAATTACGATAACACTTAACACAAATGAGTGGAAAGGAGCATAAAAGAATGGGCTTAAAAAAGCATGGTATTACATCTGAAACCATCAAGAATATGATCTTGGGTGCAGGTGTCATTTACAAAAATCTTAAGTATGAGGAATCAAGCAGCGGTTGGACTGGCACACCACTTGGTGCAACTTCCGGTGGTCTTAAGTTTAACTATGAAGCACAGTGGCTTGATGTTGAGGTGGACGGTGCAACGGTACTAATCAAGGGTGTTAGTAAACAGAAAGTCGGTGAATCTGCCACACTTGAAGGTCAGATGACAGAACTTACAGAAGATATTCTTGTGAGTGCATTGCATCTTGTAAAATCCACTTCCGAAGATACAACATATGTCAAGTATGTATCTAAGGAAAATATTACAGAAGCAGATTATCTTGAAAACGTTGCCTATGTTGGAACACTTTCAAGCGGTAAAAATGTAATTATCATTTTACCGAATGCACTTTGTACAGAAGCGTTTGAACTGGAAACAAAGAACGCTGAACAGACAACCTTTGCAGTCAAATTTGAGTGTACAGCTGATCTTGAAAACGACAGTTTAAACAAGTTGGATATTGCTATTTATTACCCAACTTCTGTTGTGTAGGGGGTGTGAATTATGCGAGTTGTAGTAGTAAGAGAATATACAGACAAGTACACAGGTGAAGGTCATGTTATTGGTGAAAAACTGGATATGACAGAAGAAAGATTTGCAGAAATTCAGGACAAAGGAATGTTTGTGGTTGATATTTCTGATGAAGTAGTGCAGCAGGAAACACCTGCTGTATCTGCTGAACAGGTAGAAGATCAGGAACAGGAAACAGCAAGTGAACAGACTGAACCTGTTGAACATGAAACATCTGTACCAAAACAGGATAAACCTGCAAAGGGTGGTAGAAGAAACAGATCGAAAAAAGAAAGTGAGGATAAATAATCATGGCAGATTTTAGATTTAAGGATGTAACAGTTGATAACGCATTTGACTTTTGTGAGGTTCTTGCAGTTATCGGAGTAGAACAGGTTATTGGTGCATTTGACAAAGACGAGATTCAGCAGTTACAGGAATCCGGTACAGATATGAAAGAAGTTGGTATTGTCATTGCTATGAAGGTGTGTGGCATTCTGATCAAGAACATTTCAAAGGCAAGAAATGAAATCTGTAAGTTTTTTGCTAACTGTATGGAGTGGGACAACGGTACAGCGGTTACTGCTGATGATGTGAAGAAATTCAAGCTGAAACAGTTTGTTGTCATGGTGAAAGATTTTGCTAAGAAAGATGATCTTATGGATTTTTTCGAGGGTGTTGCCGAATTAGTGGGTACGGAACAGAACGATTCGATGAATGCTGCAACCGTAGATATGGTAACCCCTACAGCTATTTAGATAAAGCAATCAGCCGGGGGAAATTAGACGCTACTGTTAGAACAGTCCTGAAACAGGACAATGAAGATAAACAGTGGGACTTATACTGTGCAATCACAGCAAACCCACTTGCCGATGATGTTGGAAATTTTGAAGAATTTAAACAGCGGTTTATGAGTACAGCACCGAAAGGTGGAAATACTGAACAAACTGAACCGACAATGAACAATGCACAGATTAAGTTACAGGTGGAAAAAGCAAATAAAATTCTGAATGGATTCGTGCCACCTCTGAAAGGGGGTGACTAATCGTTGGATATTTTTTCGTTGGTCGGAAAAATAACGATCAATTATGCTGATGCAGTGAACAACATTGAAAGGGTTTCAAAGTCTGCAAAGAACACCGCTGAAACACTGGAAGATGTTGACAAAAAGGCAGATGGTGCAGGTGATTCAGTAGAAGATGCCGGACAAGCTGCCAAGAATGCAGACAGTGGATTTACGACATGGAAAGCCACGCTTGCGAATTTAGCATCTACAGCAATCACAAAAGTAATTTCAGGATGTACACAGTTAGCTGAAAAAATGGCAGATGTGACAAAATCAGCGGTTGGTCACTATGCTGAATATGAACAGTTGGTTGGTGGTGTTGAAACACTATTCAAAGACAGTTCCGGTAAACTGATTGACTATGCTGAAAAGGCATATAAGACAGCCGGGATGAGTTCAAATCAGTACATGAATACAGCAACGTCATTTGCTGCTTCACTGATTCAGGGTCTTGGCGGTGATACTGCAAAAGCGGTTGAACTGACCAACCTTGCTATCACAGATATGTCAGATAACGCTAACAAGATGGGTACTGACATAGGTTCTATACAGGACGCTTATCAGGGTTTTGCAAAGCAAAATTACACGATGTTGGATAACCTGAAACTTGGTTATGGTGGTACACAGTCTGAAATGATCAGATTGATAAATGATTCAGGTGTACTTGGTGAAAAGATTGAAAGTTTGGATAACGTAACGTTTGACCAAATGATTGAAGCTATTCACAAGATTCAGGATAACTTAGGTATAACCGGAACAACAGCACTTGAAGCAGGTACTACAATATCAGGTTCATGGAGTTCAGTACAGGCATTGTTTGAAAATATCCTTACAAAAGTAGGTTCAAAACTTGCACCTACTGTTATGGGATTTTTACAGCAGTTGTCAGACTGGATGGAAACAATAGACTGGGATGCGTTTGCAACGTCTGTCGGTGATGCCCTACAAAGGGTATTTGACTGGATTCAAAAAATTGATTTTACAACATTCTTTGAAAAAGGAATGGACGGTGTTGAAAACTTCCTTGAAAAACTAGGTGGTCTTATTGAAGATGTGCCTAAGATTATTCAAACGTTCAAGGATTGGTCACCACTGATTGCGGGTGTGGCAGCAGCCTTTGTTACATTGAAGGTTGCAATGGCAATATCATCATTGATTGATGCAATTTCAAAATCTTGGAATGCATACAAGAAATCAGAAGAAGGGGCTACTATTGCACAGTGGCTTTTTAATGCAGCAATGGATGCAAACCCTGCTGTATTTATTATATCAATTATAGCCGGGCTTGTGGTTGCACTGATCACATTATGGAATACCAATGATGGGTTCAGAGAAGCAGTCACAAATGCTTGGGAAAAAATAAAGGAAGTCTTTGGTACGGTTATTGACGCTATCAAAGGCTTTTTTAGTGGATTGGTGGAGAAAGTACAGACTGCATGGGAATCTGTAAAAGAAGCAGTAAGCACCGCCATTGAAGCAATCAAAGGATTCTTCACAGGTTTAGTTGATTCAATCAAACAGGCTTGGGAGAACATCAAAACGGCAATATCTGAAAAAATAGATGCCATAAAAGAAACAGTAACCAATGTGTTTACTGCAATAGCTGATACTGTAAGTGCAGTGTGGGAAACAATCAAGAATGCGGTACAGGTTGCCATCATGTTTATTGGTGAAATCATCAGTGCTGCATTTCAGATCATCACAATGCCTTGGATGTTTATATGGGAAAACTGCAAGGAATATATCATTGCAGCTTGGGAGTTTATCAAGAACGCTGTATCAACAGCCCTTGATGCAATCTCAACCACCATCAGCAATATTTGGAATGCTATTGTTGGATTCCTGACCCCTATATTGGACGGTATTAAAAATACCTTTACAACAATATGGGAAGCAATAAAAACAGCGGTATCAACCGCAATCAACAACATTCAGACGGTTATTACAACCGTATGGAATGCCATTGTTTCATTCCTTAAGCCAATACTGGAAGGTATCAAGAATACATTTACAACTGTATGGAATGCGATAAAATCAACCATTTCTACAGTGCTGAACGCAATTCAGACCACGATTACAAATATTTGGAATGCAATTAAAACGACTGTAACCAATGTGATCAATTCGATTAAGTCAGTAATCAGCAGTGTATTCAATGCAATTAAGTCTACTATTTCAAGTATACTGAACAGCATCAAATCAACCTTTACAAGTGTTTGGAATAGTATCAAGTCAACGGTATCTAATGTGATCAACGGTGTGAAGTCCACTATTTCAAGTGGTCTGAATGCTGCAAAATCCACAGTATCGAATGTACTTGGTGCAATTAAGAATAAGTTCAGCAGCATCTTTGAAGGTGCAAAGAACATTGTAAGTAACGCTATAAACAAAATTAAAAGTTTCTTCAACTTTTCATGGTCATTACCACATTTGAAATTACCACACATTTCAATCAGTGGTTCTTTCAGTATCAATCCACCAAGTGTTCCACACTTTGGAATCAGTTGGTACAAGAAAGCAATGGACGATGGTATGATCATGAATCAGCCGACTATTTTCGGTTACAACGCTAAGTCAAATCAGTTCTTGGCAGGTGGCGAAGCCGGAAGTGAAACGGTTGTCGGAACACAGAGCCTTATGGATATGATCAGGGTAGCAGTCAATGAGGAAAACGCTTCATTACTGGAAAAACTTGACCGGATTCTTACAATCCTTGAAAGTTATATGCCTTTCATTCCACAACTTGCGAACCTGAAACTGGTAACAGATACAGGAGTGCTTGCAGGTGAACTTGCCCCGGCAATGAATGAAGAACTGGTTAGAATTTTTGATAAGGAAGGACGGTAAAAGCCCATGATTCAAGGTGTGACTTTTGGAATTAAACACAGTTATAAAGATTTTGGGCTTATCCTTTCTTCAAAAGAAATCGGATTGCCTACACCTAAAACAGAATCAGTCAGTGTAATTGGTCGCAATGGTGACCTTGATCTGACTGATGCGTTGGGTGATGATGTAAAGTTTGAAAACAGGAAGTTATCATTTACTTTTTTCCTGTTAAATGGTGCAAGAGATTGGACTGCAACACTTTCCAATCTTTCCAACTATCTGCATGGTAAGAAGATGCGTATTGTTATGGACGCTGATAAAACTTTTTATTACTGGGGACGGTGTGCGATCAATAAATTCAAAACAGATCGTACACTTGCCATTATCACAGTTGATTGTGATGTTGAACCGTACAAAATTGAAACAAATTCAGCAAGTGAACCTTGGTTGTGGGATGTGTTCAGCTTTGTAAACGGTATTATTCATGTGAATGAAGTGAAAGTAAGCGGAAGTAAAAAAGTAAATCTGATCAATCGTGTCAAGATTGTATCACCAACATTTACCTGTTCAACAGCTATGAAGGTGATACACGAAGGTAATACTTATAGTTTACCTGCCGGGGAAACAACAGTTTATGACATTCGTTTACAGGAAGGTGATAATTATGTAACATTTACCGGAAACGGTACAGTCAAGATCAGTTATAGAGGGGGTTCATTGTAATGTATAGAGTATTATGTGATGGACTGCCTATTTATGATTTACGTGATGAAAACCTTGTTTTGATTGACCCTAAACTTGATTTAGAGGTCAACAAAGCAGGGTCTTTTAGTTTTAAGATGCCACCACAGCATCCACAATATGAATTACCGCAAAAAATGCTGTCATGCATTCAGGTATTTCAGGATGATGAAGAAGTGTTTAATGGCAGAATTACAGAATGTAAGATAGATTTTTATAATCGAAAACAGCTTACTTGTGAAGGTCAGCTTGCGTATCTGAATGATAGTATACAAAGACCTGCTGAATATCATGATATGACGGTCAGGGGATATTTGGAAACCCTGATTGCAGAGCATAACAAGCAGGTAGCAAAATACAGACAGTTCAAAGTTGGTATTGTTACAGTAACAGACAGTAACGATTCATTGTATAGATACACAAATTACAACAGCACCATGAAAGAAATCAAGGAAGATTTGATTGATGATCTTGGTGGTTATTTACGTGTAAGAAATGTCAATGGAACAGCTTATTTGGATTATATAAAGGATTATGAGAATGTAAGCACACAAAGTATTGAGTTCGGTGAAAACTTGCTTGATTTCAGCAGAAATACAGACTTGACGGATATTGCAACTGTATTCATTCCACTTGGTGCAAAATTGGAAGAAAGCCCGATTGCAGCACTTGAACAGCGATTGACGATTGAGAGTGTGAACAATGGGTCAGATTCACTTATAAATTTGGAAGCTGTAAAGAAATTCGGATATATCACCAAAACAATCACTTGGGACGATGTAACAACTCCTGAAATGCTGTTATATAAAGCAAATAAGTATATTGCTGATTATCAATGGGACAGTATGACACTTGAAGTAAGTGCTGTTGATATGCATTGGACTGATGCAGATATAGAACAGTTTAAACTTGGTGATAAAATCAAGGTACATTCTTCACTGCATGGACTTGATCGGTATTTCCCATCGTCGAAGATGTCAATACAGCTTAACAATCTATCAAGTAGTAAATTTACACTTGGTACTGTAATAAATAAAAGTCTTACGTCAAGGGTGCAAGAAATTTCAAATACTGCATCAAAGGCAGTTGAAACAATACCTGTACCGTCTGCAATAGTAAAACAGGCGGTTGATCAGGCAACAGCACTGATTACGGCAGCAACACACGGTCATGTGGTTACCACAGCCAATGAACAGTTAATCATGGACACTAACGATGTGAATACAGCTAAGAAAGTGTGGCGGTGGAATCTGAACGGTCTTGGTTATTCGTCAACCGGGTACAATGGAACGTATAAGACCGCTATCACAATGGATGGTCAGATTGTTGGTGAAAGATTGGTTGGTGGCTCGGTATCTGCTGAAAAACTTGATATTACTTACAGAAATCAGGTTATAAAGGAAATAGCAGATGCAGAAGAATCAGCAAGATCAGATGCAGAAGATTACACCGACAGTGAGTTGAAAAACTACTACACCAAAGACGAAGTTGAAACAAGTATTAAAAATACAAAAAATTCAGTTCTGTTGTCTGCAAAGGAAACAGCTGAACAGTACGTTGATGGTAAACTGAAAAACTATTCAACGTCAGCACAGATCAATGTCAAGACAGATTCAATAGAAACAGAAGTAAGGAAGAAAGTTGGAAAATCTGAAATTGTAAGTGCTATAAATCAAAGTGCTGAAAAAATTAAGATTGCAGCAAATAAAATAGCACTTGAAGGTATTGTAACTGTAAACAATAGATTCAAAGTACTTTCAGATGGTTCTATAGAATGTACAAATGGAAAGTTTACAGGAACTATAACAGGTTCTAAGATAACAGGTTCAACTATAAATATCACTGATTCAAAAGGGTGTACTATTGACTTGGATGCGTCCGGGCTTAGAATCAATGCAAGTAAGTATACCGATATTTTCGGGTATCAGGGTGGAAAACTTGTTATTGGTACAACGAAATCTATTCTTGAATCTATGTTTTCACCAATTTGTTTTTATCCGGCTTCCGGTGGTGTATGGAATATGCCGCTTGCGGATGGGTGTAACAAATTCAGATTTGTGTGGAACGTTATGTCATCAAGTTACGTAGAAATTCAAACACTATACGGTGCATTTGGATTAACAGCATGGGCATCTGATAAAAAATTAAAGAAAAATATTGTTAACTCTGAAATCAGCGGAGTTGATGAAATTATGAAGATACCACATTATGCGTATGATTGGATTGATAAAGATTATCATGTAAATTGTGGATACGTTGCACAAGACATGGAAAATGTTAATAAGAGTTTTGTGTTAAAGATTCCGCAGAAGGACGAAAAAGGTAAATTTTTGGGATATAATTATCAGATTGATGAAACAAATATTATACCTGTCATTACAAAGTCAATTCAAGAATTAGTAACACGTGTTATAGAATTGGAGAAAAAATATGAACAATAGCGAAATGGGACAGTCACTTTCTGTCATGATTGAAAGTGCAAGAATTAAAATGACGAATGCAATAAATCAGGTAATTCATGAAACGTCTTTACCTGCATACCTTATTGATGGAATTTTAACTGGTATCATTTCTGACGTTCGTAATCAAAAGAATGCAGAAATGTTAGAAGAAATGATGACCGTTCAGAATGAATTAAAAAATAAAACAAATCTCACAGAACAAGAAAAGAAAGAAGGTGCTGAATAATGGCAAACATACAGCCTTATATTGATCAGATTTTAAATGCAGTATATGGTGAAGAGGTAAGATCGTCTATTGTCAATGCACTTGAAAAAGTAAATGATGATAATAACTCTTACGCTGATCTGAAAAAAGAAGTAATTGCTGCAAAGGATGCGGTTGATAAAGATGTTGATGCAGTACAGCAGAAACTTAATGCTGCAAGTACTGCATTAACTAATTTGCAAAATGCTACAAGTGCAGCTAATACAGCGAAAACCAATTTGCAGAACGCTACGAGTACAGCCAACACAGCAAAGGCAAATTTGACAAATGCAACTAGTACAGCCAATAAGACAAAAAGTAATGTTGAAGCAGCAACCAATGCTGCAAATACAGCAATCAGTAATGCAGGTGTAGCAAAGACAAATCTTGAAAAGGTAATTACAAGTGCGACAACCGCACAGAGTAATTTACAGGGTGTGATTGATAATGCAAATCAGATTAAAGGTCAGTTGGATAGTTCCAATGCCACAGCAGTAACATCAAAGAAAAATCTTGATTCTGCAATTTCTGATGCAAGTACAGCAAAAAGTCAGCTTCAGGAAGTAATTAACAGTGCCGATTCAATAAAAAAGGCATTATCTGATGTAATTTTGACAGCCAATACTGCAAAGGCAAATCTTGACACATCTGTAAATACAGCGAATGGTGTATTACAGTCATTGAGTGCAGAAAATGCAAGTGCAGCAAGTAACATTGATGAATTGAAAAGTGAAAACTTCAACAGTCAAGAAATTCTTTCAGGTGTGGCAGATATTCGTGCCTACTTGGGTATCACTGCTGATGATATTGTTGGTATTCAGGTCGATTATAAAAATAAAACATTCAAAAGACTTGCCGGAGCAGCCAACCTTTCAAAAGGTTCTGATTTTGACAAGTTCACAATGTTTGGTGGTCGTAAACGCTGTAATGTGGCTGATGGTGGCTCTATAGTAGCATGGTACGGTGATGCAGATTACAAAGAAGATGGTTCAATGGGTCAGGTAATGGTATATCAGCCAAAGTTCTATTATTTGGTGTGTCCTGTAGAGTATGACCCTATTGATACAGGCCTTGGTTACCACTTAAGAAAAGCAAACTATTATGTGTCAGAAAAGCCACGTGCAGGTTTCAGACTTCACCCGGCATTCTATGATGCATCAGGAAATGAAATTGATTACTTCCTGACAAGTGCTTATGAAGGTAGTATTTACGATGCATCAGCAAGTGCGTATCTGTTGAATGATGAACAGGTTATGAACACTGGTGAAGATAAGTTTTCATCAATCGCAGGTGCAAGACCTGCATCAGGTTCTTCACAGAACCTTACAAGACCGAATATTGAAGCAATGGCACAGAACAGGGGAACAAACTGGCATGGTGATCTGATTAAACAGGTATCTGCTGAACAGATGCTTATGATCATTGAAATGGGTATGATGAACTTGCAGACTGCCATTGCACAAGGTGTTGTTTCATTACCTTGGACTACTGGAAGTGACACAACAAGTTCATATGCAGCTGCAACCGGAAGTACAGCAAGCCTTGGAAACGGTACAGGTAGGGCAGAGAAAACAACCACATATGAAGGTGGTGTTGCTAAAGAATACACTGTTGACGGTAAGACTTTTGTATTTTGGAGAGGTAAAGAAAACTTTTGGGGCAACATTTGGAAATTTGTCTATGGTATCAATATTTGGGGCAATGGGAAAATGGGCGGTGGTCAGCCTTATATTTGTTCTGATTTCAGTTTTTCAGAATCAAAGAACAGTGGAAACTATGAGCCTGCCGGGTTTACAGTAACAAACGCAAACGGTTATATTTCAGCAATGGGATATTCAACAGCTTGTGACTGGTTGTTTATTGCGTCAGAATGCCTTGGTAACAGTTCATTACCTGTTGGTGATTATACATATATCACTGTCAACTTGAACGGTTACCGTATCGCTCCATTGGGCGGTAGTTGGAATTATGGCGGTTATGCGGGCGGTTTCTATTGGGCTCTGGATGCCGGTGTTGGTTATCGTAGTCGGAGTATCGGGGGTCGCTTGGTATATATTCCAACACGTGATTCTGCTACTTATACCGCTGCAATCGAAGCATGGAAGCAGAAAATGGCAGCTTAAAATGTAACTTGTAAACTTGATTCATTAGGTTGAAAGAACTTCTGATATTTTCGTTATTTACCTGTAGCGGAAACCATTAAAAAAATCACTCAATTAGGCAGTAATTGGAATAATGGCAGTAATGCAGGCAGTTTCTATTGGAATCTGAATAACAGTGTTGGTAATCGTAATCGGAATATCAGGGGTCACTTAATAATTGCAAAATATAGCCGGGTGGAAACATCCGGCTATTTCTATAATACTGTGCGGTTCTTTCAACCATGCCACTAGGCAAAACAGAAAAATAGACGGTGCAGACAACCCAACCGGGAATACCGTCTTACTTACGAACAATAAGGAAAGGTCAACCGTATTTACCGGGCGGTAATGCCGACTGAAATTCGGACAATGCAAATACCAAGGAATGAAACGCTATGATCACTTATATGAAAAAATTTATGACCTTGAAAATTTAAGAAAAGCACACCAACACGCAAAGAAAGGAAAAGGTTGGTACAGAGAAGTTCAGGAGATTGACAAAGACCCTGACAAGTACCTGAAACAGATTCAGGAAATGCTTATCAACCACACTTACAGAACATCTGATTATGAGGTGTTTTATAAACAGGACGGTAAGAAGTTAAGGAAGATTTACAAACTGCCTTATTTCCCTGACAGAATTTGTCAGTGGGCTATCTTACAGGTCATTGAACCCTGTATCATCAATAACTTAACCGCTGATACCTATTCAGCAATACCAAACAGAGGTATACACAAGGGTCTGACAAAATTGCAAACAGCAATGTGGAACGACCCGGAAGAATGCAAGTATTGTTTAAAACTGGACGCAAGACATTATTATCAGTCAATCAACCACGATCTTCTGAAAGAGAAGTATTCAAGAATGTTCAATGATAATGAACTATTGTGGTTATTGAATGAAATCATTGACAGCATTGAAACAGCAGAGATCGAGGACTTATCAGCAATCTATCTGTTGGAAGAAGATATTGACCCTGAAACTGGTATACCGATAGGCAACTACTTATCACAGTATTCAGGTAACTATTATTTTTCAAGTTTTGATCACTGGATAAAAGAACAGAAGCACGTTAAATACTACTTCCGTTATATGGATGATATGGTTATCTTTGGCAAGACAAAAGAAGAACTGTTTGCCTTGAAGAAAGAGATTGATATTTATTTCAGGAATGAACTGAAATTGAACATAAAAGAAAACTGGCAGGTGTTCCCATCGTATGTAAGAGGTATTGACTTCTTAGGTTACAGAACATTTTACAAGTATACATTACTTAGAAAAAGCACCTGTTTGGAAATGGAAAAGAAAATGACCGCTATCAGGAACAAAGTGGAAGCCGGGAACATGATGAACTATTCAGAGTGGTGTTCAATCAATTCTTACAAAGGTTGGTTGAAATATGCTGATACCTTCCGGCTATATCAAAAGTATGTTGTACCGCTGTTACCCTATGCGGATGATTATTATATACGCAACATAAAACCAAACACAAAGAAAGGATTGAAAGCATCATGATTGATTATGGAAAACAGAAAAGCACCGTCAGACCGGAAGAACTGGAACTGACGGAAACAAAAGTATTTGTCAGTTCCAATATCGCAGAGGTGAATGAAGATGAAACTGACGGACAGCCGGGATTTACCGGGTATGAATTTGACCTGATTGAGTATGACAAAGACGAATACATTAAAATTCAGGCAGAAAAGAATGAATCACTACAGAATCAAGTGGAAGTTACACAGGAAGCACTTGATTATATTCTATTTAATTCATAGTGGTGGAAAGGGGTGATATTATGGCAGCTTATTTTGCATTACGGTTAGAAAACCGCAAACTGAATTACAATACAGTAGTTCAGAAGTTCCCACAGTTTAAAGAAGATATTGACCTGATTCTTCTTGCTGATGGGTATGTTGTAAATGATGACGGAACAGTCACACTTGCACAGTAATAAGGAAATTATCACATACACAAAAACAACCGTCATATGACGATTATATAACGTCAGAAGCGGTTGTTTTTGTGTACAGAAAGGACAACAGACCATTGGAACAGTTTATTTATTCAACATACACGATTGTGTTACCGATCATTGTCACTACCATTATGGGGTATGTGGTTTGGTTGCTGAAAAATCAGAAGAAAGACAGGGATGCAAACAGTAAAGGTACAATGCTTTTACTTAGGGTTCAGCTTATCGAATATCACGATAAGTACATGATGTTGGGTGATATTCCATCATACGCTTATGAAAATTTTATGGAAATGTACGATGCATACCACGCTTTAGGTGGTAATGGAATGATCACAAAAATGATGCATGAGATTGAAGAATTACATTTGAAAAAGAAAGAGGTATAAACATGAAAAATATTAACTGGGTTGTAAGAATTAAAAACAAAGCGTTTTGGGTTGCACTGATTCCTGCTGTACTTCTGTTGATTCAGGTTGTGGCAGCAGTGTTTGGCTATACCCTTGATCTTGGCGATCTTGGTAACAAACTGCTTGATGTAGTCAATGCAGTATTTGCGGTTCTTGTGATTCTTGGTGTTGTAACAGACCCAACAACCAAGGGTATTACTGACAGTGATCAGGCACTTACTTATACAGAACCGAAGAAATAAGAGGTGATCAACTATGACAAATCAGGAATTTATTGATCAGATTGCAGTGTACATTAAAAAGTACGCTGCAATTTTTGGTATATGCGTACACAGTCCAATCATTGCACAGGCAATCTTAGAAAGTGGGTGGGGCAAGTCAAAACTTGCTACCACCTATCACAACTATTTTGGTCTTAAGTGCGGTACAAAATGGACTGGTAAGAGTGTGAACATGAACACACAGGAAGAATATGAACCGGGAGTATTGACAACGATTGCTGATAATTTCAGGGTCTTTGATTCAATGGAAGAAGGGGTTAATGGTTACTTTGAATTTATACAGTTGTCCCGGTATCAGAATCTTAAGGGAATCACAGACCCTAGAACATACCTTGAAACAATCAAGGCAGACGGTTATGCGACAAGTTCAACATATGTTCAGAATAACATGAACTTGGTTAAACAGTACGAACTTACAAAGTATGACAATGAAAAGGGTGATAATATGGGTGACAGACAGAAGCCGGGAAACTGGCTTGTACAGTATAAAGGTATTGCAGAAGGTGGTGAACAGCACAAAGCAATTCTGAAAGTATTCAATGATTCAGGACTTTGTACAAGATATAAAATGACAGTCAATGATGCTTGGTGTGCGACATCTGTATCAGCAGCATTCATTGCAGTTGGTCTTTCCAACATTTTCCCTTGTGTTGAATGCTCTTGTGAAAACATGATCAACCTTGCAATCAGTGCAGGCATTTGGGTTGAAAATGATGCTTATGTACCTGACGTTGGTGACGTCATCCTATATGACTGGGATGATAACGGTGTTGGAGATTGTACAGGTTGGAGTGATCATGTTGGTATTGTAGTATCTTGTGACGGTTCTACGATCAGAGTTATTGAAGGTAATAAGAGTAATACGGTTGGTTATCGTGACATTGCTGTGAACGGTAAACACATCAGAGGATTCATCACACCGCATTATGCAGCAGGTGGTTCTACTACACCACAGCCTTCAGGTAAGAAATCAGTTCAGGAAGTAGCCAAAGAAGTATATGCAGGTGAATGGGGTAACAACCCGGAAAGAAAGGAAGCACTGGAAAAAGCCGGGTATGATTATCAGGAAGTTCAGGACGCTGTAAATGAACTGGTAAATGGAAGTACACCGACACCTTCAAAATCCGTACAGGACGTTGCAAAAGAAGTTATCAATGGTCAGTGGGGAAATAATCCTGACCGTCAGAAAAAACTTGAAGCAGCAGGTTACAACTATCAGGAAGTACAGAATGCAGTTAATGCGATCTTAAAAGGAAATGCTGCAACAGACTTGACCGCTATCGCAAAAGAAGTTATTCTTGGTAAGTGGGGTAATGGTCAAGAACGAATTGACCGCCTGAAAGCAGCAGGTTACAGTCCTACAGCTGTACAGAAAAGGGTCAACGAATTAGTATAACAGATGGTTCAGTGGTGGCATTGCCACCGACTTGCCACCATTGCAGACATACAGCACAAGAACGCACAAGGCGGTAAAGTCTGAACTATTAAAAAATAGCTGATTTTATAGGCTGTTTGAGAATGTACAAAGCTGTACAAGGATTTAAAAACAGAACACTTAACAAACTTATCACGTCGAAACGGTTGTCAAATTATCCCTAAAAAAAGATACACCTAAGATTGAGGTTACAATGGAGCCTGATGAAGAGAGCAACTACACACCAGAAGAAAAGGCTACTTATCAGAAGATTAAGGATTATGTGAAGAACAAGTATGGTGTGAATGTGCATACTTCTTATATTGCACAGGTGAAGCGGATGTGTGGTCTGGACATGGGTGAGAATTATAATAAGTCCAAGAAAAAGAATCCAGGGGTGAAGCAGTGTCCACAGGAGAAGGTGGAGTATATTAAGGATGCGTTGAGGTATTTTAAATTGATTTAGCAAAATTGATGGTGTGTCACGGCAATATCACTAGATACTCCTACAAAGTCTATAAATAAGCCATTTCTCGGCTGGAAAAGAGCTCTACTACACACTTATTACACGTTTTTAGAGAAATAGCTCGGTATGATTATATTAAATGGATAATTGACATTATGGTATATATGCCATATAATATTTACAAAGGTGATTACATGACAGAATTTAAACTGATAGCATATGAAAAAGAAAATGGCGAAGTTCCAGTAGAAGAATTTCTGGATTCTGTTAATCCTAAGATGCGAGCTAAAATATTTGGATTGCTGGGTATATTACAAGAGAAGGGAAATATGCTTAGAGAACCTTACAGTAAACATCTGGATGACGGAATATTTGAATTGCGTTGTAAATTTGGAAGTGATATTACCAGAGTCTTATATTTTTTCTATTATGAGGGAAAAATAATACTGACGAATGGATTTGTTAAAAAAACACAGAAAACTCCTAAAGAGGAGATTCAGATTGCAAAGGATAGAAGAAAAGATTTCATAGAAAGGGTGATGAAGGATGAGAACATTTGATGATATGCTTTCTAAGCAGTTAAAAGATGATGAGTTCAGAAAAGAATATGAAGCTATTCAGCCAGAGATGGATGTTATAAGAGCTATAGTGGATGCTCGTACTTCTCAGAATATGACCCAGAAGGAATTAGCTGAACGAACAGGCATCAATCAGGCAGATATCAGCAAGCTTGAGAATGGAACGAGGAATCCTTCTGTTAATTTACTTAAAAGATTAGCAGATGGTATGGGAATGGCTCTTAAGATTGAGTTTGTGCCTAAACAGAAAGCGTGATTATATGACCTCACTGGATTGGTGTCTGGTGAGGTTATTTTTATAGGTTTTCAGTTATTTGAATAAAGTGATTATATATACAGAAAGGGGAAAATATGGATTTTTTTAATGAAATCATGAAGTTTGGTGATATATTTGAAAGTCAAGAAACGATAGATGAATTGAAGGACATATCTGACGAGATAAAAAAGTATGATGTTTATGATGTCTTAGCAAGAATATCAGGCTTAAATTTAATGCCTCATAACCAAAATAAATCTGTTTTATTAGATTCCTTGATAGCAGGTATTATTTGTGAAGAGGAAAATACATACAATTCCACATATAAGATGAGTGCTGGAAAGTTTAAGAAATTAATAGGAAAAATAAATGAAACTAATTTAGCATTGTCTATTGACCCGAATGAAAATGCTTTCTACCAGAATGTAATGTTGATGGATAATTATACGGTTTTTAATGGAATTGATAATACACCCGCTTATAATCTTCAAATGCTTATAGATATATTGTTCAATTATGAAAATGACTTTCCTAAAGAATACAACCAGAAAATAGGAAGATTGATGATGCTTATATTGGGATTATCAGAGGAAATAGCTAGAAAAATAAGCATAAAGGAATGTGAAATAGCATCTGATGAAGGAAAGTATGTGGTGATACCAGATAGTGAAAAGGTCAAAGAATATGCGGAATGCGTTGTGTTTGATGAACAGAGAATACAGTTGTTTCTGAAAGATTATTCTGATTTACTGGAAGAAATAATTATGCCTTTCGGAAGTGGTAATGTGGGTTCAATGAATAATAGACCATTTTACAGTAAACCATTTGTGAGAAATTGCAGAGACAATACAATTATATTATTTAATGTTTCTCTATTACCGAATTTTCTTTTTTTTCAGGCATTAAAAATAGCTTCAGAGTTTGGAATAAAGGATAAGGTGATAAATAGATATAACAATTATGTATGGCGAGATTGCCGTAAGTCACTAGAAGCATTGGGACATCACAAAATAAAGGAGAGCATGCTTGGAATTGAGTTAATAAATAATGCATATTATAAAGAATGTATCGTAAATGTGTATAATAATCAGTTAATGTTGACTGTTTTTGTATGTGATGATGCTTGTGACTATTCAGAAAGAACAATGCACTCAGAATATCCTGATGAAAAGCATACTTTGTTATTTGAGAAGAGAATGAAATATTTTTTTGAAAAAATGCAAGAAAATGCTATCGAAAGGAATGATATCTATTGTCTGTTGATAATTAGTGGATTTGGAAGAGGAATGGGACTAAGAGTAGCTAAAAATCCATCTAAATATAAGTCGTTACAATTGAATCCATTTGAATTGCATTGTATAAGTGTCAATGAACGAAAAAAAGAGAATTTTGTACCAAGATATATACGTGCGAAAGAGAAAGTAAGCACACAAATACCAAATTTATTTAGTGAGCTAAATGCTATCAGCATATATACAAGTAATCAGTATTCATTTTATTTGGATGATGATTTTAATCCGTATAATACTACACTTTTGATTGCTCCAGGAGATTCCATTGATTATATTAATCAGTCAATAAGGAATGAGGGGGCTGTATTGATTGATTCTTATGAAGATGGTTGGAAAACGAGAGTGGTCTTGTGTGATGAAATGAGAAATATGTACACCGAAGAATGCATGATGGAGACAAAAAGGAGTACATTATGTATTCGTTATAATAACTGTATTATTTGGATTACATCTGGAGAAATAAAGGAAAAGGCAGATGTTAATTTGAATTTTTCAATTATGGACACTATATCTTATTGGCTGGCAGAATGCAAAGATATTATTGAAGATATGGAACTATTGAATACATTATATCATTTTTCAATAATATTGGAGGGGGATAAGAAAGCCTATTATTATGCTCCAACTGAGGATATTACTGTATCAGATTTAATTCGTGTTGAAAAAAGAGGCAGACATTATAATTTGGTATGGACACCTAAGGCATATAGTCAAATGAGTTGTAAGACGAATGCAAAGGAAAAAGAATTGTGCCAGATGCTTTTGGATATTTTAAATAATAATGCATATGAGCCAGTTGCTTATGAGGATAGGTTAGATAAATTGTTTGATAATCCGATGAGGAGAAAAATATTTTCTTTGGATTTTCAGGATAAACCATATTATAAACCAATATTGTTTACTGCGGATAGGCTTGTTCGAGAAGAAGACGAGGATTATTTGCTTGATATAATAGGGAAATCTATATTACAAAGTAGTAAATGGACATATGGAGTTATTCCAGATGAGAAAAGAACAATGATTGCCAATGAAGTTGTAGGAATGTTATATAAAATGTTACAAGAAGAGGTTGAGGTATTAAGTTCACATCATTTGGTAGAAGCGATTTATTCCGATTTGGAAGAAGTTTTATACAAGCTAATGCTTGCAGAAAAGACTTATGCTTATGAGTTGTCATGTTATCCTGAAAAAGAGGAACAATATATAACAGAATACAATAATTTGAATCGAGTATCATTAGCATTAAAATTCATGATGGAATACGTTGCTGCTAAACCGCCTAAAGGTGAGGTGACACTTGGTATAGGAAAATATGAATATATATTGGCAATATGCTCACTTATTATAGAGTGGGCATATAAGAATGACTTGTTTCACTATAACATTTTTAATACGCCAGTTGAAATATTGAAATCGGACCGAATAGGAATGAAGCAGGATGAATTTTATACAATATATCAATATGGCGATAAATATAGAAGAGAACAGTTATATTATAAATCTTCTAGTGATTTTCATAAAAAATATACCATCAATCATGAAGATTATTCAGATTCTTTAGATATTGCTTTTCAGGCTGAGTATGGGTATTCTTTTACTCAATTTTGTAGGTTAATAATGGGGATGATAGAATATGGTAAGGAGAGAGAAGAGCAGGAAGTTTATATAGCACCTAAGGAAAAACTTATAGAATATATTGTTCAAATTGATGAGAAGCTATCTAATGAAATAGCAATAGCCATAATTAAGGATATTTCTTTGACTGAAAGAGATGATTTTTTGAAAGTGCCATCTGGGTTTAGGAAAGAAGATGTATATCCATGGCGATTTAATCGTGCATATTCTTTTAATAGGCGGCCAGTAATAATCAGAAACGATATGATAATATGGGGGAATAGACAATTATATCATATGCTTATGTATGTGACAGACTTGATTTATGAGGGCAAAATATCAACAAAAAATGATAAGATGTGCACTTTGATAGGACGAATTAGTGATGATAGGGGAAGAAAATTTAATAAATTAATTTCAGATATCTTGTCAGATATGGAAGTGTTTGTTATTGATTCGAATGTTGATAGGATTAATAAAAAGCCTGTAGCTGACAAGAATGGAAATACATTAGGAGACATTGATGTGCTAATAATAGATAATGAGATGCATCATATATATGTAGCAGAGGTAAAGGATTTTAATTTTTCTAGAAATCCTTATGAAATTCAGCTGGAGTATCAGAAAATGTTTGTTGATGGTAAAAAGAAATGCTATGCAACAAAGCATGCTAGAAGAGTAGACTGGGTTAAGGAACACCTGGAAGATTTAAAAATATACTATCAACTATCTGATGTTATATGGAATGTTTACGGATTATTCATTGTAAGTGAGCCATTAATCAGTACGCAAGTATATCATCAAAAACTCGAAGTTATATCTAGAGCAGAGTTAAGTGTGGAACGCATTAGAAGCATTAAATAATCCATCAAATTGCTAAATGTAAGAAGGTTGAAATACACCTTCTTTTTTTATACCCATTTTTAAGGGGGTCAAAAAGCATACACAAATACTGGGACGTTCCATAAAGGAATATCCATAGATTTCGGGACTGTTTAGCAGTCCCTTTTTTGTAGTTTCAAAAAGTACACATTTCAGGACTAAGGAAGGAGCTAATATCATGAAGAGATATGGTTATCACAGAACAAGTACAAGAGAACAGCATTTAGACAGAGGCATCAAGGTGATTATGATGATATAAAGGCTCACCAGGATGAATTGTGGCAGGTAATGAAAAGTATTCTGCAAAGGTTATCTACGATTTGAGAAAGGGGGGTGAATGCGTATGGCAGCTACTAGACTTATTACGATGCATCAGAATAAAGGAAAAAGCGTAGCGAAGTCTCTTAGTGACAGAACAGATTGTGCCAAGAATGGTGAGAAGACTGAAAACGGTCAATTCATTAGTTCTTATGCTTGTCAGGCTGAGAGTGTTGATGAAGAGTTCATGTTATCAAAACGAGAATATGAGCGCCTTACTGGAAGACATCCTAAGGGCAATATCATAGCTTATCAGATCAGGCAATCCTTTAAGCCGGGAGAAATCACACCGGAGGAAGCGAATCAGGTAGGCTATGAAACCGCCATGCGATTTACCAAAGGCAATCACGCTTTTATTGTAGCGACTCATACGGATAAGGCGCATATTCATAATCACATCATCTTTAATTCTACGAGTCTTGATTGTACCCCATAAGTTCCGAGATTTCTTTTTTGTAGGATTGGCTTTGCAGAGATTATCAGATATCATCTGCCTTGAACATGGTCTGTCTGTCATAGAAAAGAAGAAGCCAAGTGAGCGTGTTAAGCGAACGACCTATCCTGAGAAGAAATCCTTCCGTGATGATATTAGAGATGCAATTGATCAGATTCTTAGGGAAGGCAGCGCAAAAGATTTTGATGAGCTGCTTTATAAACTGGAAGATGCCGGATACAAGATTAAGCGTGGAAAGTACATTTCTCTAAAGGGAAAAGATCAGAAGCGCTTTATCCGACTTCGTTCACTGGGTGATGGTTATACAGAAGAAGACCTTAAGAAGATTCTTGCCGGTGAGATGGAGCATGCTTTCTACGATAATGAAAAAGCCGAAAAGCAGCCAAAGACTTACCTGCGAAAAAAGGAAGATCATGAGTTTGACCTTCTTATCGATATTCAAAAGAAGCTGGCTCAGGGCAAAGGAAAATATTATGTCCGCTTTGCCAAGAACTTTAATACAAAGCAGGTAGCCAAGGCAGTTTTATATCTGAAGCATCATGACATCCGAAGTTATGATGATCTGGAGAAAAATGTGAAAACAGCAACAGAACGATTTACGAAAATTTCAGCTTCCATTAAAGAAAAGGAGAAACGACTTGCTGAGATTCAGGTCTTGAAGAAGCGTATCTTTGACTACTTCAAGACCAAAGACGTATATGAGGATTATCGTAAATGAGGATATAGCAAGAAGTTCCTGGAAGAGCATAGACAGGAAATCCTGCTTCATAAGGCTGCCAAGAATGCCTTTGATGAGCTTCATCTGAAGAAGCTTCCTAAGGTAAAAGATCTCAGTGCAGAGTATGCCGAGATCCTTGCAGAAAAGAAAAAGCTGTACGGTGAATATCGTCAGGTTAAGAAAGATATGCAGGAGATTCAAAGAGCAAAATATGATATCGACCAGTTACTTAAAAGAGATGAAGAGCAGAAGAAGGAACGTGTCAGAAAACACAATATCACTCGATAATTCTAATGGGGAATCTGTAAGTTTAAGACTTATGGGTTCCCTTCTTTTTTCATTTCTGAAGAAATATCCAACAGCAAAATAAAGCGATTCGTAAGAATTGCGTAGCCAAGCGATTAGCTTGTTCAAGGGGATTGGGGATGTGCCACCAACGAGCGGATAGTAGCTTTTTGTACAAAAAAGCACTGCTCGCCGCTTTGCGAAGACGCGCCCTAACACCATCGAAGATGGTGCCGCGCGAAGAGCGGAATACCTTTGATAGGAAAATTGTAAACATTGTTACAACATTGTTACAAAAATAAAACTAATTAAATGTTAATTCGAAGCCGACTTTCGAAAAGTCGAAAATTGTATTTGAAATTATGTGCATATGGGCGTATAATCTAACCTAGGACTATTTATGAGGACTTTTGGGTCCTTCACCAAGATGGGTAATCCCCATAAAAGAGGAATTATATGGCTGTATCTTATAACGGATTATGGAAATTATTAATCGACAAGAACATGAAAAAGATGGATCTTGTTGAAAATGAAAACATCGGAATCAGCAGCAGTACACTTGCTAAGATGAGTAAGGGCGAGACTGTGTCTATGAGTATCTTGGAAAAGATATGCTTAGAATTGGATTGCGATTTCGGAGACATAATAAGTATTGATAAAAGTAAAGTTTGAAAATAATTGTATCAAGTCCATTTTTGGGGGGCATAGAAAAGATTACAATTAGATAATAATCAAATTTGGAGGAAGCAATGATTACAGGAACTATTAAGAACAAAATTGATAAGATTTGGAAAGATATCTGGGCATCAGGTTTAACACAACCTATAACTGTAATTGAGCAAATTACATATTTGATGTTTATCAGATCACTTGATCAAAAAGATATAGATGCTGAGGCACTCGAGAATCTTACAGGTCAAAAGCAAAATAAGATTTTTCCAGAAACTCCAGAAGGACAGAGAATGCGTTGGAGCAAATTCAAAGACAGAGATGCTGTGGAAATCTTCGATATCATCAAGAATGAGGTATTTCCGTTTATCAAGGAAATGACTGGAGATGATGAGACTGCCTTTTCAAAATATATGAAAGATGCATCTCTTGGATTTACCAATCCTGGGATTTTATCCAAGACAATTAATTCATTAGATGAGTTATACAAAGATGATATTAAGTCTTTGGATATGCAGGGTGACTTATACGAGTATATGTTGAGTAAGCTTTCTGTTGCAGGTCAGAATGGACAGTTTAGAACACCAAAACAGATCAGAGATATGATGGTTCAGCTTCGCAAACCATCACCAGACGATATGATTTGTGATCCAGCTTGCGGTACAGCAGGATTTCTTATTTCGGCAGCAGAATATATTAGAGAGCATTATCCTAATATGACAGATAAGCAGTGGGAATTATTTGATACAGATACTTTTTCTGGATTCGAAACAGATCCTACTATGTTACGTATATCCGCAATGAACTTAATGCTTCATTCGATCACAAGACCAGAAGTTAAATGGCAGGATAGTATCTCAAAGAACAATGAGATAAAAGATAGGTATGATTTAATACTTGCCAATCCGCCTTTTACCGGAACTGTTGATGAAGAAAATATAAATCCAGCATTAACAAGAATGGCTGCGACAAAGAAAACTGAGCTTTTATTCGTCAATGAGTTCGTAAGAATGTTAAAGGTCGGTGGTAGATGTGCATGTATCGTTCCAGATGGAGTTGTATTTGGAACCAGTAAAGCGCATAAGGCAACAAGAAAAGAATTGGTAGAAAATCAGTTATTAGAAGCCGTTATTTCTCTTCCTTCAGGGATTTTTAGACCATATTCAGATGTTTCTACCTCAATTTTGATTTTTACTAAAACAAATGCGGGTGGCACAGAAAATGTTTGGTTCTATGATATGCAGGCAGATGGGTTTAGCTTGGATGATAAGAGAGAAGAAGTTGAGGAAAATGATATCCCTGATATTATTACTCGCTTCTCAAATCTTGAAGCCGAAAAGGAGAGAAGCCGAAAAGAAAAATCATTTATGGTTTCTAAAGAGGATATTGCGAAAAATGGTTATTCTTTACGAATGAAAGAATACAAAGAGATAGAGTATCAAAAAATTGAATATCCTTCTTCAGAGGAATTGTTAAATGATGTTGATGCTTTAAAGGATGAGTTGGTTGCTTCACTCCAGGAATTGAGAGGCCTGTTGTCATAATGAAAAAAATTGAAAGATTAGGTGAGTACATTTCAGAGTATTCTGTTAGGAACAAGGATAATGAAGACATTCAAGTGTATAGCGTTACTAATACTAATGGATTTTGCACAGAATATTTTGATAAGGATGTGGCAAGTAAAGATCAAACAAAGTATAAGATTGTTCCAAAGGGATACTTTGCGTATAACCCGTCCAGAATTAATGTGGGATCAATAGATTGTCAATCTGTTGAAGATAGGGTAATCGTGAGTCCGCTTTATGTTGTGTTTAAGGCGGATGAGAGAGTTGATAATAACTATTTGCTTCATTATTTGAAAAGTGATATTGGAAAAACATATATTAACGAGCTTGCTTCCGGTAGTGTGAGAGCAAATTTGAAATTTTCAATTTTACAAGAATTTCCATTTCCTATGATTCCTATCGAGGAACAAAAGGAAAAGATGGCTGTGATTGCAAAAATTGATGAAAGTATTGCTTGCTGTGATTCGATTATCGAAAAATTAGATCTCGCTGTCAAATCACGGTTTATCGAGATGTTTGGAGATCCGGTGTCGAATCCTAAAAGCTGGGATAAATATCTTATTAAGGATTGCTTAATTAGAATTGAGAATGGGAAAAGTTTTGTTTGCTCAAATCAAGAGAGAGAGGGAGATTCACCGGCAATTTTAAAACTTAGTGCAGCTACATATGGAGAATACTTACCAGAGGAAAATAAAGCGTTGTTAGATGATGACTTATTTAACTCAGAGGTTGAAGTCCGTGAGGGAGACTTGTTGTTTACAAGGAAAAATACACCTGATTTGGTAGGAATGGCTGCATATGTATATAAGACACCACCGAAATTAATGATGCCGGATTTAATATTCCGATTAGTTCCAAATGAAAGAATTAATCCAATTTTTTTATGGCAGCTTATTAATTGCAGAGAGTTTAGACCTATAATTCGTAGGGCTGCGAGTGGTTCGGCACAGTCAATGTCGAACATATCTAAAGAACGATTAGGGAAAATACAAATTATTTGTCCTCCAATTTCTGAGCAAGAAAGATTGCTGCCTCTTATGAAACAAATCGACAAATCGAAATTGGCAATATATAAGATAAAAAAACATGTATTGGGAAGGAGATTAGCTACATGAAATCCAATTTTTCGTTTTTAAAAGAAAATAAGGAATATGAGTTGTTTGCGGATGCATGTATCGATGCAGAAAATGTTGCCTCATCAGCTCCGGCATTAAGTGTTTCAGGTTCAAGAAAAGCACTGGAGCTTGCTGTTAAATGGTTATATGCAGCTGATGAGTTTTTACAGTTGCCATCTGGCAGATATACTCTTCAGGATTTATTGCATGATCCTGCATTTCAGAATGAAGTGGACGCTGAGATTCGTTCTCATATGCAATATATTGTGAGAATGGGTAATTACGGTATTCATACAGGTAATAAATACACAAGGGGAGATGCCGTATTATCGTTATCTATTCTATTTGATTTTGTTGAATGGATAGATTACTGCTATGGAGCTGACTACGAAGAGCGAAAGTTTGATGAGACTCTTATTCCTCGGAGCACAGATGACGTTAATCAGTCCATAAGCAGATTAGAAGAAGAAATTGAAAAGCAAAAACAAAGTGCGTCTGTCCTTATTGATCAAAAAGATAAGGAGATACAAAAACTTTTAGAAAAGATTGAAGAGCAAAGACAAGAACTTTCTAAATCAAAAGTTCAGCATCAAAAGACAAGAAACTATTCTTCTCAGGATATGTCTGAGTTTGAGACTCGTAAAAGATTTATTGATGCGGATTTACGTATGCTTGGTTGGGAGTTTTCTCAGAATCGTAAGAGAAACTGCGTTGAAATTGAACTTGAAGTTCATGGCATGCCTAAGCCTGAGTCTAGTGATGGCAAAGGAACAGGCTATGTAGATTATGTCTTATATGGAGCTAATGGCGATATCATTGCATTAATTGAAGCCAAAAGGACAAGTTTGGACGCAAGAAAGGGAACACATCAGGCGGAATTATATGCCGAGTGTATCAAGGTTGCCACTGGAAAGAAACCGTTGATTTTTAATACTAATGGTTTTGAAACATACTTATGGGATAAAGAATCAGGACCACAACGCCCTGTAAGTGGATTGTTTTCAGAGGAGGATATTCAGCATCTTATTAATCTCAGAGAGATGCGTAAACCTTTATCTGAAATCAAAATCAATGAAGCAATAACGGATAGATATTATCAGAAAGCTGCTATTAGAGCTGTCTGCGAAAATGTAGAGAAGGGTCTAAGAAGATCCTTGCTTGTTATGGCTACAGGTACCGGAAAAACAAGAGTAGCTGCGTCATTGACGGACGTTTTAAGTCGCGGAGGATATGTTACGAATGTCCTGTTTTTGGCAGATAGAAAAGCATTAGTGCGACAGGCAAAAGCCGCTTTCATGGAGTACCTTGGAAGTACAAACTATACATATTGCAATCTGGTTGAGAACAAAGATGATAAGAATGCAAGGATGGTCTTTTCGACATATCCTACTATGCTTAATGCCATAAATGAAGAAAAGAAAAAGGACGGAAAGAAGCTATTTAGCGAAGCACATTTTGATCTTGTTATCATTGATGAGGCACACCGTAGTATTTATAACAAGTATGCAGCTTTGTTTGAGTATTTTGATGCTTATATAGTTGGTTTGACCGCTACTCCTAAAAATATGGATGCGGCGTCCACATATAGCTTTTTTAAATGCCCTCCGAAATTGCCCACATATGCATATGAGTATGAAACTGCAAGAGATGTTGATCATTACTTAGTGCCTTATTATAACATTGAGGTTTCTACGCAGATTATGCAAGAAGGTGTTCATTATGATGATTTGTCAGAAGATGAACAGGAAGCATATGAAAATGAGTTTGTAGACGAAGATGGAAATATGCCAGAATATCAGCCACCGCAGAAAATCAATGAGAAGATAATGAATAAGCAAACCGTTGATATGGTGCTTGATGACATTATGACTCGTGGGTTACGTGATGCTTCTGGTAATCACATTGGAAAAACAATTATTTTTGCACAGACTACACCTCATGCTAAATTTATCGTTGATAGATTCAATGATTTATATCCTCAGTATGGTGGTGAATTCTGTAGATACGTCACATATAAGGAAGATTATTCAGATAACCTTATTGAAAAGTTTAAAGACCCAGAGGGAGAACCAACGATTATTGTTTCTATTGATATGATGGACACAGGTGTTGATGTTCCGGAAGTTGTAAACCTTGTATTCTTTAAACAGGTTAAGAGTAAGATTAAGTTCACTCAGATGATAGGACGAGGCACAAGAAAATGTCCTAACCTTTTTGGTGACGGTAGAGATAAGGAATGTTTCTATATCTTTGATTATCTTGGTAATTTTGAGTTCTTCCGACAGAATAAGAACGGTAAAGAATCTGATGTAACAGATTCCGTTATTTGTATGCTCTGCAGAAATAGAGCAAGTTTGATTGCTCACTTGCAGAGCGCAGATTTTATGGACGATGAGTATCAGGAATTTAGATCAGCCTTAGTGGATAAAGTTCATGGTCAGATCATTGAATTAAAAGATGAGCGTATTGATGTTAAACGTCATAGAAGATACGTAGAAAAATATAAGAATAAAGATATATTTACATGTTTATCAGATCTTGATTTGACAGAATTATGTAAGCATATCGCCCCTTTAGTAAGTGAAAAAGGTGAAGATGATGATGCACTTGTTTTTGATAACCTGATTTATGGAATCATGTTGAATCAGATTCGAAAGGGAAAGGGGTTAAAACGATATCAGACTGTCATTCAAAAGCGAGGAAACATACTACTTGAAAAGAAAATGACTATTCCAGCCGTAAAGAGTAAAGCTGATGAATTAAAGATGATTGTTCAGGATGAATACTGGGATAAAGCTTCCATCATGGAATTGGAGCGCATGAGAAAGAGCATTCGAGATTTGATGAAGTTTGCGAAGAGCGAAGGTGAGGCTATTCATTACACAGAATTTGAGGACACTTGGACTGAACGTACAGAAGGTGTGGAATTTGATAATTCTGAGGACTTTGAAGACTATGAAAAGAAGGTAAATTCATACCTTACAACTCATGCAGACACTTTACCAATATATAAGCTTCGCCATAATCAACCTCTTACAGCAGGTGACTATGAGATGTTATCAAAGATATTTACTGAAGAGCTTGGAACACAAGAAGATTATGATAGAACGTTCCAGGATACTACACTAGGTAAGCTTGTAAGAAGAATTGTAAAAATGGATCATGACGCGACTATGCAGCTTTTCTCAGAATATATTGATGAGCATAAGTGGAATAGTCAACAGATTGCTTTCGTTAGAAATCTTATTGCTTATGTTGAGGAGCACGGATACATAGATGATATGTCGATTCTTCTTAAACCTCCATTTGATAGACCGATGCCTTTTGTAAGGCTTTATTCACCGGAGGATCAGAAGAGAATTATTTCGATCGTTAATGATATCAATGAAAATGCTACAAGACTGGTAGGATAGCGTGATGGTACAAAGAATAGTTGATGATATAAGGGCTGCACTTGATCATGATTTATATTTTGCAGCGCTTAGCACAGCACTCACATTACCGGATATATGCGGTAAGGCTGAGTATCCGAATGAGAAAAGTAGTAAAAAACGTTATATAGACTGGTATAACAAAGAAATAGGTTATTACGAAAAGAATCCTCATCAAACAACTGATGAAGGAATGCCTTATTTATCTGGAAGTGTTATATACAGCTTGAGGTGCTCATTACTGCATGAAGGTAATCCTAATGTAGATAACGAACGCCTCACAAAAAAGAATGAGTCCCTACCAATAGATCACTTTGTGTTGAAAATCGAAAGTAAGAATGATTTTGATATTTACTCTGATGGTAGTGGAATTTCGGATATGTTTGGTCAGCATAGCAGATCATATAGGATGAGTATAAGAAGGATATGCTTAATTATGTGCGCGGTAGCAGAGGGCTATTATAACGAAAACAAAGAAAAATTTCATTTTAATTATGAAATTCTTGATTGGGACAAGGCAACGGAACATTTGCCGCCAATAGATATGGAAGCGTTTATGAAGGCGCTTGCAGATCCCAATTTAGGAGAATGACTACATTAGAGAGGATGGAAGAAAAATGTCGTTGGAAAATATAAGAGGAGTGATTCGCAAGATAGATTACACTCTCACAGAAGATGAAATTGATGACTGGTGTGAAGCGTGTAGATATGCAATTCAGACTGAGACATATGATTTTTCGTCCTTTTCGAGGGAGGTATATTCACAATCAGGTAAGAAAAGAGTCATTTACTCTTTTCCCAAACTGTCTGTTGAAAATATGCTCAGTCACTATTTGAAGCAACAGTTAGATAGGGCGTTTCATATTAAATATGCAAGTAGAAGCAAAATAATTAACTTATTATTTAATACATTGGTTGCAACTAAAAATATGAATGATTTTGTTATCGTAAGAGCTGATTTTAAATCTTTTTTTGATAGCGTAAAATCTGAATATGTTTATGAAAAATATATCCTGCCTTCTATAATAAAAAGAGAAGACAAACAGTTATTAGAGAAGTATGTCGAGAACTTTAAGTACTGCTATGCTGGACTGTGCTTGTCCAATGGGATGACGGAAATAGTATGTAAGGATTTTGACATTGTTTTAAAGGCTAGACTTTCAGAATACGGTGTGTTTTTTTATGAAAGATATGTAGATGACATGCTTATTATGTTTAATAACTATATCTCTGAGAATAGAATCAAAAACATAATTAGAGAAACAATTATTGAAGTTTTTGGTTCTTGTCCAGTGCGTTTAAGCAGTAGCCCTGGAAAGTTTTCGTATATATCAAGACGAAATCTTGTTCCGAGTCAGAACTTTAATTTTTTAGGATATGAATTTTTTATATTAAAAACAGTTAATGGAAGAGGAGATGAAATAATTGACTTTGAATATGGCATAGCTGAAAAAAAACGCACTAAGTATTCAAATATGATAGAGCGTGCATTTATAAATTATAAGCTGACTGGAAACGATGAAGTATTTAGACAGCAACTAAAAATTTTTTCTTCAAGAGTAGTAATTGCTAGACAAATTCTTGGTAGTAATTTTGATTGGCTTACAAAGGGGGTAATTGCTAATTATAATGAACTTCAGAATGTCTGTGATTACTTAAATGTGGATACAAAAACATTTTTGTCGGATTTATTTTATCAGTTGCTACGGAAATACGATATAAAAAGACCATATTTTTTACCTAAAAGAACAAGTAATGAAGAATCAATATACAATTTATATTCAAATATGAAAAGAAATAGATCATTGTTATTTGAAGAGAGCATAGGTGTGCCCCAAGAAGTTGTTCTTGAATGGATTCATAAAATAGATCCGTTTTATTCGGCGTATGGCAAGGATTACTATCGCATTGTGGTGGAGTATTTAGAAATGATAAAAATAAACTAGCATCCCCGAAGAGATGCTAGTTTGATACAACGTACTATCTTCGTTACAAAGATACTTTGTATAGCTGACGTGTGTAATCCGAAGATTACTAGAACATCAAATGCTCATTAATATTATTAAACGAAATGGAGCTTATGTCAATGGACTTAAACAATATAAAAAGAAATAATCTTGACTATTTATTAACTGATATATTGCCAACGGAGCTTTCTGATAGATTTACATACTCCTATTTCTATGAATTTTTACTTAGTAAATCTGATGAAATTGATGATATGATTCAGTGTTTGAAGGAAACAAAGGCAAAACCGGATGGACTCTTTAAAGGTAAGGAGTGGGCATCGATGCCTTTGAAATATTCAATTATGAAAGACTTATACACTGTAAGAGAGATAAGTTTAGTTCAACCGTTAGCAGCCATTGAGATGCTGTTGTTTGTAGAACTTTATCAAAAAGAATTATTGAATTTACTGAATAAGAATTCATGTTTTTCATTGAGATTTCATCATAAAAACAATAATCTATGTTATAAGAACAAGAACAAATCGGTCATAAGATATTTTAGTGAAGAAAGTAAAACTATGGGACGTGAAGTCCTTGAGCAGACCGGAATGTTTTTTGATATATCTCCATATAAGTCTATTGCTGCCTTTACGTCCTCAGAGGTCTGGCTTGTGTTAAATAGCAAATATAAACATTTTATTAGAACGGATTATAAAGCTTGCTTTGATAGTATTTATTCACATACGTTTACGTGGCTTATAGGAAAAGATTCAATAGATACAAAGAGTTTTGAAAGTAACTCAAATATATATTCTGCAATTGATAGAATTCTGCAAAATATAAACGCAAGAAGATCTAATGGAATTGTTGTTGGACCAGAATTTTCCAGAATGATTGCAGAATTACTTTTACAGTCTATAGATACGGCTGTCTATAATAAATTAATTAATTCAGGTGTTGAGTGTGGTCAAGATTATAATGTATATAGGTATGTAGATGACATTTTTATCTTTGCCAAAAGCGAGGAGTTAGCAACACATATTGTTGAAAAGTATTCGGAGATTGCTCGAAAATATTTATTGCAATTAAATGAGACTAAGTTGTTTTCTAGCAGAGTTCCGTTTATTCTTGATGGATGGTTAAACGAAACAAATGGGTTTACAAACAGGATGTGTGACATGCTTTTTAATTCAAAAGAAGAGCAGAAAGCTTATGTAGAAAAAATATCTGCCAAAGAAGATGATGCAGAAACACCAACTTCTGATGTATTACCATATTTACTTAAATCACACGTTGTTAGGTATGGCTCAAAAGCCAAGCAGTCAATTATGAATCAACTTAATGAGTTGATTTGCAATTATCCAAATAAAGACAGAACGATAATAGCGTACTTTTTGAGTTCCATTTTGAATCATATAGGTAAGAATAAGGATAAATGCACTATTTTTAAAAATGATGTTAAAGGATCTACTGTTTTTAGCTTTTTGGATTTGACTTTTTATGCATACTCATTTTTTCCCAATTATGGTAATACACAAAAGCTGTTACAAATAATTAGTTATGTGAGGGATGAATACGATATTTTCGAAGAAAGCACTAGATTGCAAGCCCTGATTAATAAGTATGCATTTATATTTGATAAAGCAAATATAAATGATGTTGTTAATTTATTTCTGTTTTGCAGGCAGGCAAAAATTGAAATACCATACCTTCAAGAAGAATGCATTGTTAGGAAGATAAAGGAGAAAGACGATCCCATTTTATGGGCAACTTATTTAATGTATTCACAGTATAACAGAAAATACTCTGATGAAATAAGGAGCTGCATTGAGAAAACTTTACTTGAAAAAATAAATGCAATAAGAGTTCAGAAATCTGTTTATGAATACCGAGAGTTTTGGTGGATTCTTATTTTTAATAAATGTCCATTTATTACTAACGCATCACAAAATGCAATAGATAATGCTATTACTTTATTAAATGTTCCTACGGATTCAGGATGTACACATACTTTGGTTGATATTTTTAAGAATTACCTACAGAATAGTCCTATTCAGTTTTTTGATTGGGATATAGAACGCAATGATTTCCTTAGAACATTAACTTTTAAAACTCATGAGAAGAGCATATTTAAAAACTATAAAGAAAATGCTATTTCCTTAGCGTGGGGAAGCATTTAAATGGGAGTGTCATAGTTGAGGATAGAAGATATTGAAATAAAACCTAATAATAAGAGATTTGATGAAAAAAACTGGGATATCAATGAATGGCGTAAAGAATATCCGGTAGATTATTTTAATTTGTCTGCTATGCTAGTTAAACCAGATGAGGCTATATTACGAGATGAGGTTTTTAAAGCGCTTTATAAGAGCATTAGGTTGTATATCCCGGATACGGTTTATAAGTATTATTCTTTAGATGTATCTGAAAAACGAGATGAAGAAAATCTTGATACGCTGTATAAGGGAAAAGTATATATGTCAGAAATCAAAGGATTCAATGATCCTTTTGATGGACGTGCATTTTTTTATAATCCTAAAGAATTGGAGAATATTGAAAGGTTAAAGCATTGTGGGGGCAGGCTCATTGATGATTTTAGCGAATTTGTAAGAGTTTCTTGTTTTACCGGTAATGGAGTTCAAAGTATGCCAATGTGGGCACATTATGCAAATAATCATAAGGGTTTTTGCGTTGCATATGATGTAAGAGATAGTATGGATTTGAAGTCTTGTCTTTTTCCCGTTCAGTACACAAATCAAAGACTTGATATTTCATCGGAAATGGTGAGGCAAGTTCAAAAAATCGTAAAATCCATAGATGAAACGCATCAAAAGGGGAACTTAGTGACGATGTTGGAGGATAAAACTCTTATATATCTTCCGCAGTTGCTTTACAATATTAAACATTCATCATGGTCATATGAAAAGGAGTATAGGTGTATCATTGCTTCGACTGCAAATGGGATGCCTTTCATTGATGCAAAGCCAAAAGCGATTTATATTGGAAGAGATTGTTCTGATAAGAATGCTGATTGCTTGTTTGATATAGCAGACGAGCATGAAGCTAAAATTTATAAAATGGGTTTTGATGATTGTGTTGACAGTTATGAACTTTATTACTATGAATTTTACAAATGATACATAAAATCTACACAGTAAGAAAGAATTTTATTATCGGTTGTGAGATTATTCATTTTTTAAATAATAACAGGTATAAATGTAGCAGAAGATGCCGCAAGGATTGTATCAGCAATTCAAATCATTATGGCTATGAATCAATAACAGATGTATCTATAGACTATCTGCTCGGACTTGAGAAGAACATGAATTTAGATGTTACAGGACTTGATACAGAACAGATTTGGATTTTTACTGACCTTGCGGAACATTTTCGCAAAGAGAAAAAAGCAAGATAGAAAATCCATTTATAGAGTATAGATTCTTACAGTGATGATTTTGCTCTGTCTGTTTGTCTGACTTTTTTTTGAGAAAAAACTTTTTGTTTTTATTATTATTTTTTGTCAGATTGTCTGACATTTTTTGCAAAAACTTTTTTGTATATTTTCATATGTATCTTGTCAGACTTATTTTTATATAATTAGCGCGAGAAAAATTATATAAGATACATAAAAGTATAAACTCTTTTTTATATTTCCTTTATTGCAGGTATTCCGGCACTGATTTGTATAGGAAAAATGTATTTAGATCATACAAATGAGATGTACAGTTATTGCTCAGGATTGTCTTATTACTTTTACATTGTTCATTTGCCGGTTGTTGTATTGTGTCAGTATTTTATTTCGTTAACAGGTATTGGATGTATATATAACTTTGTGCTTTCTTTTGTAATATCAGTAATTATAACATGTGGCATGTGCTTTACCTTTTGCGGAGGAAAAATAATTTTTGAAGTGAAATAGCAACGATACGGAACTGTGTACCACGATGGGATTTTACTCGGTAACCTACGGAGATAATGACGTCAAGGTTATAGCAATCTACATTATATTTTTTGCCATCTGTGGCAGTGTAGGCAAATTTTGCCAACACTGAATTTTTATCTAATTCCCCCTCTTTGAAAATGTTACGTACATGTTTTACTATAACACTGCGTTCACATTGAAACAGCTCTGCTATCTGGTCTATGGACAGCCATACAGTATCTTCATAAAAGGTAGTTTCTATCTTGGTTAAGCCATCTTTGGTTGTGTACATAATTATGCTTGAATTTCTTATACAATCAGTATAACATAATGGTCAGTGGCTGAAATCCATAGAATTTAAGTTGTCGATTATAGAAAAAAAGTTTATACTAAGTTTGGACAATGATACACAGAATGAGACAGTGGTCTCAATGTCATGAAAAGATAAATAATGAACTGAAAGTGGTGTATTTCCGGACTTTTTCAGGTAATGGAAATCTTTTGGAAAAGCTCATTTTTTTATACTCAAATGATGTACAAAGCATCGAGTCAGGAGGTTGCACAAGAATACTCATTTGAGATGAATGCTTACAACAGTTCAAACGATTTTGAGATTGTGTTACGGATTGCAACTTTCAGGCATGATGCAGAAACGTTAGATGAAATAATGCATAAGGAGGTACTTCTTTAAATGCAATATGATTGGATAGATTTTTACACAGAGTTTGCTACTAAACTTCTTCATTTCAAGACCGATAGAAAGACTCTTATTCAGAAAATATATGCGGTGTATGACGCAACTGGAATTAGTGTTCCGAAACTTGAAAGTGGCGATGAGATTATTGATATTGATCCGTTTACCATCTTTGGTACATTTAACAAAGGAATCACAAATGCTAATAGAATCGCTATTCTTAATGGGATTGCGTCAGAATTCGAAATTTCTGCAACGGTGCCGAGCAATTTTGATGGAATTCCGGTTCTCAATAATCTGAAAGCGACATTCTATGGATTTAAGGATGATAGAAAAGCAAATGATATTGATAACCTGTGGAGCTTGTTTGAGGTAGCTCTTGCATTGGCTGATAATGACACAGAAGATAATCGCCAGAAATTCTCCAATGCTTATGACAAGGTACATGATCAGCTTTGTATTCGCTGGAATATTACGATGGCCCTTTATTGGATTCGCCCTTATACATTTATCAACTTGGATTCCAGAAATCGATGGTTTATATCTAATGCTCAGAATATGCCGGGCGAATTTGTTGTAGCCGCTGAGAAGAAATTGAAGAAAGTTCCATATGCAGCAGATTATCTTGAAATAAAGGATCTGTGTAAAAAAGTTCTGGAAGCGGGACAATACGAATACAAGAGCTTCCCAGATTTATCTTATATGGCATGGGTTATCTCTGAGAAAGTAAATCAAGAGAAGTCTATTGAAAAAGGAAAAAAGACTTCTAAAGCAGAATTTCTCAAATGGTTTATGCCATTATTACAGGCACTACGTGATTTGGGAGGATCTGCCACACCGGTAGAGGCAAGAAAGAAAATCATTGAAAACGAGCATCTGTCGGATGATGTGATAAACGAAACAAGAGGTAAAACGAAAGTTAACAAATTTGAAAATGAAGTTGCTTTTGCAAGAAATTATCTTGTTGGAGCAGGATACATCGATAAGAGTGTAAGAGGTGTGTGGACACTTACGGAAGCAGGCAAGTCAGTGGAGTTAACAGCTGAGATGGCATCGGATATTTTCAAAAAAGGGGTCTCTGATGCAAAGAGTAAGAAAACGAATGATAGTGATGCTCTTGCAGATAGTGATGTCGATACTATTCATTACTGGATTTATGCTCCGGGACAAAACGCTGATAAATGGGAAGAGTGTTATAAGAACGGTTATATGTTGCTGGGCTGGGGTGAGATTGGAGATCTTGGAATATTCAGTTCTAAAGATGAAATGAAACAGCAGATGAAGCAGGAATATGGCGATAGCAGCTCTTATAAGAATTCAGCTCATGCCACATGGCAGTTTGTCCATGATATCAAGGTTGGCGACATTGTATTTGCGAAGAAAGGAAACAATGGCATTCTTGGTAAAGGAATAGTTGAGTCTGACTACGAATATGATGCTGATCGTACAGACGAGTATTCAAATGTCAGGAAAGTTAACTGGATCAATAAGGGAAATTGGACAATTAACCATCAGGCACCGCAGAAAACATTGACTGATATTACTCCATATAGTGATTTTGTGCAGGAAATCAAAGACTTATTTGAAGACGATGATATGGTTGACGACGAGCAGGAACTTACCTATCCAGAGTACACAGCAGAAAATTTCTTGGATGATGTCTATATGTCTGAAGAAGACTATTCCAGATTAGTTGGCTTGCTAAGAAACAAGAAAAACATTATTTTGCAGGGAGCTCCAGGGGTGGGAAAAACATATGCTGCCAAGCGTCTGGCTTATTCCATGATGGGTGTAAAAGATATAGAGCGTGTGATGATGGTGCAGTTTCACCAGAGTTATTCATATGAAGACTTCATTATGGGTTTTCGCCCATCTTCTACAGGATTTGAACTGAAGAAGGGAGCATTCTATAACTTCTGTAAGAAGGCCGAGATAGATAGTGATAATGAGTATTTCTTTATCATTGATGAAATCAATCGCGGTAATTTGAGTAAGATCTTCGGTGAGCTGTTTATGCTGATTGAAAACGATAAACGCGGAAATGCGTTGCAGCTTCTGTATTCCGATGAGAAATTTGCGGTTCCGGAGAATGTCTATATCATTGGTATGATGAATACCGCAGACAGAAGCCTTGCTATGTTGGATTATGCACTTTGTAGAAGATTTGCTTTCTTTGATATCAAGCCAGGGTTCGAGACGCCGGGGTTCCGAGAGTATCGCATGGCATTAGACAATGAGAAGTTCAACAAGCTGATTAGCTGTGTAGAGAATTTGAACGGAGTGATTGCTTCTGATGAATCTTTAGGTGAAGGATTCTGTATAGGACACAGTTATTTCTGTAATTTACAGCCAGACACAATCAACGATAGTTGGCTTTATGGTGTTGTAGAATATGAACTTATACCTTTATTGAAAGAATACTGGTTTGATGAACCTATGAAGGTGAAAGATTGGAGCGAAAATCTAAGGAGTACGATTAAGTGATACCGATACAAAATGTCTATTATATGCTGTCCTATGCTTTTCAGGTATTGAATGAGCAAGGCTATAAAAACATTGCCACAGAACAATTTCATAATACTGCTGAACTGATGGCAGCTATATTAGAAAAAGGTATCGCGATTCAGCTAAAGCGAGGACTTGGTAAAGAATATATTCCACAGACGGAAGCACTATCTTCTCTGCGAGGAAAGATTGATATTGCAGAGTCCATCAAGACACAGTCAACGCTACGGAAACAGCTAATCTGTACATATGATGAGTTTTCGGTTAACAGTATCATGAATCGGATCATCAAATCTACAGTTGAGATCCTCCTGCGCTCGAATATATCGAAACAGCGAAAGAAGAATCTTAGAAAGTTAATGCTGTATTTCAGTGAGGTGGATTTTATTGATTTGTATACAGTAAATTGGAATGTTCAGTATAATCGAAACAATCAGACCTATCGTATGCTGATTTCGATATGTTATTTGGTAGTAAAGGGTCTGTTGCAGACTCAATCAGATGGAAGCACCAAACTGATGGATTTTCTGGATGAGCAGCGTATGTGTCGATTGTATGAAAAGTTCATTCTGGAATACTACAGGAGAGAGTTTAAAAATCAGATTACCGCAAATGCATCACAGATTCCGTGGCAATTGGACAACGACGAGAATTCTATGCTGCCAGTGATGCAAAGTGATATTATGCTCCAGCGTGATGATAGAGTTCTTATCATTGATGCTAAGTACTATGGGCATAGTATGCAGGTACAGTTTAACAAGCATACACTTCACTCGGCTAATCTTTATCAGATTTTTACTTATGTGAAGAATAAGGAATACGAATTGAGAGAGAAGGAGCATACAGTTTCAGGAATGCTTTTGTATGCGAAGACTGATGAAGAAATATATCCGAATAATGTATATCAGATGAGTGGTAACCAGATCACAGTCAGGACTCTGGATTTGAATTTACCATTTACAGAAATAGCAGAGCAGCTAGATACAATAGCAAAATTGCATTTCAGTTTATAAAAGAGACATCCTAGTTGAAAAGAAAAAAGATGAAATAACCATCCGTTCCAGCGCAGCGGAATACTTAACCTATGTTGCCTCAGTGGGTGATCAGCAGGACAGCATAGAGATGCGCTACGAGGATGAAAATATATGCCTGACACAGAAAATGATGGCCACCTTGTACGATGTGGATGTTCGTACAATCAATGAGCATATCAAGAAGATTTATTCTGATTCAGAGCTTGAGGAAGATTCAACTATTCGGAATTTCCGAATAGTTCAAACCGAAGGTTCACGTCAGGTGACTCGTAATACAAAGCATTATAATCTTCAAATGATTATTGCTGTAGGTTTTAAGGTCAATTCCGAGCGTGCCGTACAGTTTCGTAAATGGGTAAGTCAGATCGCCAAGAACGACACCATCAAAGGTTGGGTGATGGATGATGAACGGCTGAAACGCGGAGCGTATCTGACAGAGAAGTATTTTGATAAGCAGTTAGAGCGTATCCGTGAAATTCGTGCCAGTGAAAGAAAGTTCTATCAGAAGATTACTGACTTGTATGCGACAGCCATTGATTATGATAAAGAAGTATGTGGCTGAACATAATGCCGACATTGAAGCATTTTAAGATGAATAGTTAATAAAGAGAGGTGCATATGCTATGCCA
>OFMR01000178.1_pt1 | contig 50603 bp, 57 predicted proteins | sample 1541931 | NCBI WGS metagenome assembly OFMR01 (sample SAMN04209224, study PRJEB22552) | human gut metagenome | biome: gut; material: feces | host: Homo sapiens | place: USA: Oklahoma | reverse complement strand
AAACCAGTCCTGCGCTTGCGGCTCCACGCCACGCAATCACAGCCCTGTTTTCCTGCTGCTTCAAATGCCCTTGCCCTCTCCGGCGGCAACCGCATTTTCGCAGCAACGCCGACAGAGCGTATAACACACTACACTTTGCTACGCAAAGTCGTGTGCCAAGGGGCAAGCCCCTTTGGAAACCCCTGACAACAAAACAGGCTGAATATCTCGCACTTCCCCGGTGCTTGATACTCAGCCTTTATTTGTTGTCAGCAGCCCCCGTTTCGTGGTCTGCGTGTAGTTCCTTGTAAACTGACCTAATCTTTAACATAAATATTTTTTGTTACAGCAGCTTTTATTTATAAGTGCTTTACTAATAAGAGTTAGTATTTGCTTAATTACCGGCAAAAATGATATAATATTTTGCAGTGAATTTACGGCGGATGTTCCGCTTTAGCAAGATTATATATGAAGGAGAATATGATGGACCAGAATAAGATCCGTAATTTTTCTATAATTGCCCATATCGATCACGGTAAATCTACTTTGGCAGACAGATTGATAGAATATACCGGTACTTTAACTAAACGCGAGATGGAAGCACAGATCCTTGATTCGATGGACCTTGAGCGTGAACGCGGTATTACAATCAAAGCGCAGGCCGTGCGCAGCAGCTATCAGGCTAAGAATGGCGAAGAGTACATGCTTAATTTCATTGATACTCCGGGGCATGTTGATTTTACATATGAGGTATCGAGAGCTTTAGCTGCATGCGAAGGTGCTTTGCTTGTTATTGATGCTACGCAGGGGATTGAAGCTCAGACTTTGGCTAATGTCTATTTGGCTTTAGATAATGATTTGGAAATTATCCCGGTTATTAATAAGGTCGATCTTCCCAGTGCTGATCCTGACCGAGTCAAGCATGAGATAGAAGAGGTTATCGGGATCGATGCATCAGAGGCCGTTTTGACGAGTGCGAAGACAGGTTTGGGTATTGAAGATGTACTTGAAGCTATTGTTGCCAAGGTACCGGCACCTTCCGGTATAAGCGACAGCCCTTTAAAAGCTTTGGTATTTGATTCTAAATTTGATGCGTATAAGGGTGTCGTTTTATATGTGCGTGTTATTGACGGACGTATAAAACCTGGTATGAAAATTAAAATGATGGCTACAAATGCTGAATTTGAAGTAACAGAGGTTGGTGTTTTTAAACCTAATCTTGTTAATGTTGACTCATTGGAGGTTGGGCAGGTTGGATTTTTTGCTGCAGCAATCAAAAATGTTAAAGACGCACGTGTCGGGGATACAGTTACTGATGCCAATAATCCGGCAGCCGAAGCACTGCCTGGTTATCGTAAAGCTACGCCGATGGTTTTCTGTGGCCTGTATCCTGTAGAAAACTCAGATTATGACAATTTACGGGATGCGCTTGAAAAACTACAGCTCAACGATGCCTCACTGGTTTTTGAACCGGAAACATCAGTAGCGCTTGGATTTGGTTTTCGCTGCGGCTTTTTAGGTCTGCTGCATATGGATGTTATCAAGGAACGTTTGGAGCGTGAATATAATCTAACGCTGATTACAACGGCTCCAAACGTTATTTACCAGGTGTTTCGCACCAATGGTGATGTGGAACTGGTTGATAATCCGTCTAATTTCCCTGATCCAACGGTGATCGACCATGTAGAAGAACCTTACGTTAACGCTACAATTATTGTACCTAAAGACTATGTTGGTGCAGTAATGGAACTTTCTCAGGAAAAACGCGGTGAGTATGAAAATATGACCTATTTGGATGAAACGCGTGTCATGATTCACTACGCACTTCCGCTTAGTGAGATAATTTATGATTATTTTGATCGTTTGAAGTCGGTAACCCGAGGTTATGCTTCTTTGGACTATGAGCTGGCCGGTTATCGTGCTTCCAGCTTGGTAAAGGTAGATATTTTACTGAATGGAGAACCGGTAGATGCACTGTCAGCTATAGTACACCGTGAAAAAGCTGTTTCCAGAGGACGTCAGCTGGTAGAAAAACTGCGCAGTCTTATTCCGCGCCAGATGTTTGAGATACCTGTACAGGCTGCCATAGGGAATAAAGTTATTGCCCGCGAAAATGTAAGAGCGATGCGCAAAGACGTATTGGCTAAGTGTTATGGCGGTGATATCAGCCGCAAGCGCAAATTGTTGGAAAAACAAAAAGAAGGTAAGAAACGCATGAAGCAGGTCGGCAGTGTAGAGCTGCCGCAAGAAGCTTTTATGGCGATTTTGAAGATGGATTAAAATGCAAAAATGGGAACGAATCCAAGGGGTATATATACATACCCCTTTTTGCTTGCAAAAATGTTTATATTGTGACTTTGCTTCATATGCAGGTGCGGATACAGAAACTATGGAAAAGTATGTTGATGCTGTCTGCAGTGAAATAATGATGCGCAGCAATGAAATGACTATTGCAGATCAGGCCACGCTGTATTTTGGCGGCGGGACGCCCTCGTTGCTTTCGGAAAAGCTTTTGGCGAAACTGGTAGAAGCTTTGCAAAAAAATGGATGCTGGCTGCAGCCGGAAGAGGCAACGATTGAAGTTAATCCCGGTACTGCCGATTTGGATAAGCTGCGTTTTTTTAAAGATTTGGGATTTGATCGTATAAGCTTTGGTGTTCAAAGTCTTAACGATGCCGAACTTCGGGCTGTTGGCAGGATACATACGGCTAAAGAGGCTTTAGACGCTATTACAATGGCAGAGAAGGCTGGTTTTACACGAATCAGTGCTGACCTTATTTATGGTTTGCCGGAGCAGTCCCTTCAAACGCTGAAGACCAGTCTGCAGAATTTAACTGTGGCAGGTTTGCAGCATTTGTCGGTATATGGTTTGACGATTGAAAAAAATACGCCTTTGGCAGGTCTGCTGGACAAGGGAAAAGTTGAGTTGCCGGACGAAGATTGTCAACTGGCAATGTATGAATTGGTACAGGAGTATCTGGAAGCACAGGGCCTGCATAGATATGAGATTTCAAATTATGCAGTGTCAGGTCAGGAGTCAAGGCATAACCTTGTTTACTGGCATTATCTGCCGTATTTGTCTTTTGGCAGTTCCGCCTGCAGCTTTAATGGCAGTCAACGTTTTACAGCAACAGATTCTGTAACTGATTATATTGAAAGTATTCAAAGTGGCAAAAGTTGTGGAGGCTTTGAAGATCTGACAAAAGAAATGCAGCTGTCAGAATATTTATTTATGGGTTTACGGACGGCGGTAGGGATAGATTTAATAGAAACTGAACAACGTTTTGGCTGTGATATAATGTTAGAATTTGGGGTTGAATTAGAAAAATTTATTAGAGGAAATTTAGTATTCTGTGATATTGAGCATAGGCGGATGAGGCTGACGGAGCAAGGGATGCGCTTTAGCAATGAAATTTTTGAAATCTTTGTGAAGTAAGAAAAATTGGTTGACAACTGTTAAGGTCAGTGCTATTCTAATACCAAGATGTTAGCACTCTAATGAGATGAGTGCTAACAATCGAGTTGGAGGTGGGATCGTGTTAAACGAAAGAAAGAAAAAGATCCTGCAAATTATCATAGAAGACTACATTTCATCGGCTGAGCCGGTTGGTTCGCGTACTATTGCCCGCAAGTATGACTTAGGGCTCAGCCCGGCAACGATCCGTAATGAGATGTCAGACCTTGAGCTTTTAGGTTATTTGGAACAGCCGCATACTTCAGCGGGACGTATTCCATCTGCTCAGGCTTATCGTTTTTATGTAGATGCCCTGATTGAACCGGGGACATTGACAGATAATGATATGGCATTAATAGATGGCTGGTATAATGAACGTCGTCGTAACATTGATGATATTTTCCAGTCGACAGCCAAGATCTTGTCACGTATGACACAGAATGTTTCCATGGTTTTGACTAACCAGCAGACGATTGCAAATTTCTGTTATTTAAAATTTTTGCCGCTTGACAGTCAGCATGCTATTTTATGTATCGTTGCCGATGATGGCAGTATAGATACGAATGTTGTTGATATTCCTTTAGGTATGTCTTCTGAAGAGATGGATTATCTGGCTGGTAAAATGAGCAAATTGCTGGAAGATCGCAATCTTAGCGATATTTCTGTGGAGATTTTGCAGAATGTCCATACAGATGTGGTCGAGGATAAACTCATTTTTTCATCATTACTGCAGGCTGTACGTAAAATGACAGGGCGCAGGCAGGAACAGAAGGTATTTTTAGGCGGAACAAAGCAACTGCTTAATCAACCGGAATTCCGTGATGTGGAAAGAGTCAGAAACCTGCTTGGTATATTAGAAGAAGAAAAGGTCCTGAAGGATCTTTTGCAGGGTGGTGAAGATTCAGGCCTTAAGGTAACGATAGGTTCTGAAAATAAATTTACCGGTATTCAGGATTGCAGTATGGTTCAGGCTACTTATCGTCTGAATGGTCAGATCGTAGGTACGATGGCAGTATTAGGTCCAACCCGTATGGAATACGGTAAGGTCATTTCTGTAATGGATTACCTGCATAAATATCTGAAAACAATTTTAGATAAGTAAAAAGACTATAAGGAGGAAGTGTTTTGCAAACAGAAGATTTGAAGGAAAGCTCAAAGCAAACAACTGCCGAAGAAACACCTCAGCAGGAAGCTCAAACGAATACAGCCGATGCTGCTAATGGAGTCGATGAGACTGCCGGGAAAAAGAGTGAGGGAGCTGCTGAAGAAAAAACTCCTGAACAGGATGAAAAGGATGTTAAGATCGAAGAACTGCAGAACCGTATTTTAAGGCTGCAGGCAGATTTTGATAATTTCCGCCGACGCAATACGTCCGAACGTGAACAGCTGGCAACTTTTGTTACCGCTGATGTTGTCGGAAAATTTTTAAAGGTGTTGGATAATTTTGAACGTGCTGAAGACGCCGCCAGAAAATCTGATGATGCCGCCGGAATTTATTCAGGTATTGAAATGATTAGGCGTCAGTTCGAGCAGACTTTTAAAGATTTGGGCGTAGAAGAAATAAAAGCACAGGGCGAAAAATTTGATCCTGAGATGCATGAGGCTGTGATGAGGGGGCAAAACCCCGATATGGATGATGACACTGTAGAGATGGTTCTGGAAAAGGGCTATAAATTACGTGATAAAGTTATCCGGCACAGCAAAGTTAAAGTTATCAGCAACGAATAGTTGCCATATAAATTAAAATTAACATATAAACCCGAGGAGGAATAAATCATGTCTAAAGTAATTGGTATTGACTTAGGTACTACTAACTCTGTAGTAGCAGTAATGGAAGGCGGCGAACCTACCGTTATCACTAATCAGGAAGGCAGCCGTTTAACTCCGTCCGTAGTTGGTTTTTCCAAAAACGGCGAACGTTTAGTTGGTCAGCTGGCAAAACGTCAGGCAGTATCCAACACTGACAGAACTATTAGTTCTATTAAACGTCATATGGGTACTGACTATAAAGTAGAAATCGACGAAAAAAAATATTCTCCGGAAGAAATTTCCGCGATGATTCTGCAAAAGTTGAAAGAAGATGCTGAAAAATATTTGGGTGAAAAAGTAACTCAGGCAGTTATTACTGTTCCTGCTTACTTCTCTGACAGTCAACGTCAGGCAACTAAAGATGCCGGCCGTATCGCAGGCTTGGAAGTTCTCCGTATCATCAACGAGCCTACTGCTGCATCTTTGGCGTATGGTATTGATAAAAGCGACGACCATACCGTTATGGTTTATGACCTTGGCGGCGGTACTTTCGACGTATCTATCCTTGATGTAGGTGACGGTGTTTTTGAAGTAAAAGCTACTAACGGTGATACCCATTTAGGCGGCGATGATTTTGACCAGAAAATCGTTGACTGGATGGTTGCTGAATTTAAGAAAAATGAAGGCATTGATCTGAGTAATGACCGTATGGCTATGCAGCGTTTGCGTGAAGCCGCTGAAAAAGCAAAAATCGAATTATCCGGTGTTTTGACTACTAATATCAACCTGCCGTTTATTACTGCCGGTGCTGAAGGTCCGAAGCATTTGGATATGGATCTGACTCGTGCAAAATTTGACGAATTGACTGCTGATCTCGTTGAACGCACAATGGAGCCGACCCGTAAGGCTATGGCTGACGCCGGCTTGTCTGCTTCTGATATCAATAAAGTTATCTTGGTAGGCGGTTCTTCCCGTATTCCTGCTGTACAGGAAGCTTTGAAAAAATTTATCGGTAAAGAGCCTTACCGTGGTGTAAACCCTGACGAATGTGTTGCCGTTGGTGCTGCCATTCAGGCCGGCGTTTTGGCAGGTGAAGTAAAAGACGTGCTTTTACTTGACGTAACTCCGTTGTCTTTGGGTATAGAAACTTTGGGTGGTGTGTTCACAAAAATCATTGAACGTAATACTACCATCCCGACTTCCCGTAAGCAGGTCTTCTCTACTGCTGCTGATAATCAGCCTTCAGTTGATATCCATGTACTGCAGGGTGAACGTGAAATGGCTGCCGATAATAAAACTCTGGGACGTTTTGAGCTTTCCGGCATCCCGGCTGCTCCTCGTGGAGTACCGAAGATCGAAGTTGCTTTCGATATCGATGCTAATGGTATCGTAAATGTAAGCGCTAAGGATCTTGGTACCGGTAAAGAACAAAAAATCACTATTACGTCTTCAGGTACTTTGGAAAAAGACGAAATCGACCGTCTGGTAAAAGAAGCAGAGGCTAATGCTGAAGCTGATAAAAAACGTAAAGAAGGCGTTGAAGTACGTAATAATGCTGACTCCCTGTGCTATCAAGCCGAAAAGACCATTAAAGATATGGAAGGCAAAGGCTCTGAAGAATTGATTGGAAAAGTACAGGCAGCGCTTGATACTTTAAAAGAGACTCTGAAAGGCGAAGATATGGAAAAAATCAAAGCAGATACTGAAGCTTTGACCAAACCTCTTTATGAACTTTCCGCAGAGCTGTACAAACAAACTGAAGCTGCTAAAGGTGCTGAAGGTACTGAAACAGCCGAGGGCGCAAAAAAAGCTGATGACGATGTTGTTGACGCCGAAGTGGTTGACGAAGACAAAAAATAATCGGCTTAGGATGGTGTAAACTTTGAGTAAAAAAGATTATTATGACGTGCTAGGCGTGTCTAAAACCGCTACAGCAGATGAAATTAAAAAAGCATACCGCAAACTGGCACGTCAGTATCATCCTGATGTGAATAAAGATAATCCGGAAGCGGCTGAGAAATTTAAAGAAGCGTCCGAGGCTTACAGTGTACTCAGCGATGAGCAGAAACGTGCCCAATATGACCAGTTTGGACATGCTGCTTTTGAAAACGGCGGTGCCGGCGGTGCTGGTGGATTTGGGGGCTTTGAAGGTTTCGGCGGTTTTGGCGGCGGAGGCATGGAAGATATTTTTGATATGTTCTTCGGCGGGCAGGGCCGCGGCTCGCGTGGTTCTAATGCCGGTCCTCAGCGCGGTGCTGATTTACGCTTTGACCTGGAAATCACTTTTGAAGAAGCTGCGTTTGGTTTAGAACGTGAGATCAGTTTATATCGTGACGAACAATGTCCGCATTGTCATGGGAATGGTGCGGAACCTGGTTCTAAAGTTGAAACTTGCCCTGAATGTCACGGAAGTGGCGAGATCCGTTTTACTCAAAACACTATGTTTGGACAGATGACCAATGTACGGCCATGTCCTAAATGTCATGGTGAAGGCAAGATCATCAGCGAACCATGTAAGGAATGTCGCGGACAGGGCACTGTTAAAAAGAATAAAAAACTTAAAGTCAAGATCCCTGCAGGTGTTGACAACGGTTCCCGCCTGCGGGTAGCCGGAGAAGGCGAAGCAGGGGTTAAAGGCGGACCAAGCGGTGATTTGTATGTATATTTGTATGTTAAACCGCATAAGTTTTTTGAGCGCGATGGTACTACTGTTTACTGCGAAGTGCCGATCAATATTGTACAGGCAACTTTGGGTGATGAGATTAAGGTTCCTACGCTGGATGGACAGGTTGTGATGAAGGTTCCGGAAGGAACTCAGCCTGGAAAGGTACTGCGTTTGAAGGGCAAAGGCATTCCCAGTTTGCGTAACAGTACACGCGGCGACCAGTTAGTCAGGATCAAAGTTGTTGTGCCGCAGAAGCTGAATGAAAAACAGAAAGATGCTTTGCGTAAATTTGCCGAGATCAGTAAAGATAACATTAATCCTGAAGAAAAAGGCTTTTTGAATAAGATTAAAGATTTATTTAAATAATGACTTGTATAAACTGCGGTTTGAACACCGCAGTTTATTTTTTTATGCCAAAAAATATGATATAATGTGAGCACTTGGCATTGAAATATCTTCTCAAACTGGTAGAAAAACACTTTCATATGGTAAAATATTTTAGAATAAGCTTTGTGTTTAATATATATGATAGTTATTTAAGGAGTGAGCGCTTTGTCACAATGGATAGAGGTAAGTATACAAACTACACATGAGGCAGCTGATCTGGTTGCCGAAATTATGCGTGCTGCAGGTGCAAACAATGGTGTTGTTATTGAGGACCCGGTTTTGATAAACACTTTGCGTAATTCAGGTACTTGGGAATTATGCGATATTCCTGAGCAGGAAAACACAGAAGTGGTTACGATAACTGCTTATTATCCGGAGGATGAAGAGCTGCAGCCACGTCTTACACAGATTGATGAGGACTTGACAAATTTGGAAACGCGTATTGGTAAATGTCGCTTTGGTAATACGCGTTTTCGTACTGTTTCCGAGCAGGATTGGGCTAACGAATGGAAACAGTATTTCCATGTTATGCATATTGGCAGAACATTGGTGATTAAGCCTACCTGGGAAAAATATACATCTAAAGCTGGTGAACATATTATTGAAATCGATCCAGGTATGGCGTTTGGTACAGGAACACATCATACGACCTGTATGTGTATGGAACGTTTGGAAAAAGTTCTGCGTACTGATATGGAAGTATTTGATGTTGGTACTGGCTCTGGAATTCTGGCTATTGCTGCTGCTAAACTTGGTGCTAAAACAGTTAAAGCGGTGGATATTGATGCTACTGCAGTACGAGTAGCTATTGAAAATATTGCCGGCAATGAACTGACAGAAAAAATCAGTGTGCAACAGGGTGATTTGCTGCATGGTACAGAAGGTAAGGCTGATATTATCATTGCTAATATTATTGCCGATATTATTATTATGCTTCTGCAGGATATTCCCGGTAAGTTAAAATCCGGAGGAATATTCCTTGCCAGCGGTATTATTGAAGAACGGCAGAATGATGTATCAGCAGCTGCCTCCAAAGCCGGTTTGTGTGTCGAAGCTGTTGATGCCAAAGGCGGCTGGGTTGTTATGCAGATGCGTAAGGAGGACTGACGGTGCATAGATTTTTTATACCGCAGCCATACAGTGATACGATGACAATAATGGGTGTTGATGCCAGGCATATTTATACTGTACTGCGGATGCAATGCGGGTCCAGAGTACAGATTGTAAGTGATGATGGTGTCACGGCTCTTGCTGAAATTGCTGATGCTAATGAAAGTGTTGTGACAGTCAAATGTCTGGAGGTACTGGCGGAAAGTCATGAGCCTTCAGTGCGAATCGTACTGGCACAAGGGTTGGCTAAAGGTGAAAAAATGGATTTTATTATCCAGAAGGCTGTAGAACTGGGAGTCAGTGAGATTATACCAGTAGCTATGGAGCATTCGGTCGTACGCCTGGAAGGTGATAAAGCTGTTAAGAAAGCTGAGCGCTGGCAGAAAATTGCTGAAGCGGCTGCGAAACAGAGTAAGCGTGATATTATACCAATGGTGCAGCCAGTACAGACGATGGAACAGATGCTTGCTGATAATCCCTGTGACTGTAAACTGATAGCTTATGAATGTGAGGATAAGCTTGGTTTGAAGGCTGCGCTGCAAAAGGAGCAGGCTTTGAAGGATCTGCTGCTGATCATAGGCCCGGAGGGCGGTATTTCCGAGACGGAATTACAGCAGGCCCGGACAGCTGGGGCATTGGTAGTAAGTTTAGGCAAGCGCATATTACGTGCAGAAACAGCTGCATTAGTAGCTGCGGCCGCAATATTTTATGAAACTGGTGATTTAGGAGGCTGATTGATGAAAAGAATAGCATTTTACACTTTAGGCTGTAAAGTCAATCAGGCCGATACTGCCAGCATGGAAGCGATATTTCGCAGTCATGGTTATACTGTAGTTGGTTTTAATTGCGAAGCTGATATTTATGTGATCAATACTTGTGTTGTTACCAATACGGGGCAGCGTAAATCGCGGCAGATGATCAATCGTGCTGTGCGCAGAAACCCAACTGCTTTCGTGGTTGTGACTGGCTGTTATCCACAGACGGCGGCAGAAGAAGTGAAGACAATTCCTGGTGTTGATCTTATTATCGGGAATCAGGATAGAGCAGATATCGTACGGTTGGTAGAAGAAGCTGCTGCTTTTCAGTCTGTTGATACAATAGACAGCGTGCGTAAGCTGAGTGCCAACACTGAGTTTGAAGAACTGAGTGCAGGTGATGTTAGTGATAAGACCAGAGCTTTTTTAAAAATACAGGAAGGCTGCAATCAATTCTGTACTTATTGTATTATTCCTTTTGCCCGCGGACCGCTGCGTTCGCGTAGTCTGACAAGCATCAGGGAAGAAGTTAAAAAGCTTGTAGCTTCTGGTTATAAAGAAATAGTGCTTATCGGTATTCACCTTGGCTGCTATGGTAAAGAACATGATGGAAAACTGACTTTATTTGATGCTGTTGAGGCAGCTTTAAGTGTAGAGGGTCTGCAGAGACTGCGGTTGGGGTCATTGGAATCAGTGGAGGTCGAAGCGAGGCTGCTTAATCTTATGGAAAAAGATAAACGGTTGTGCCGACAGCTGCATTTACCTTTGCAGGCAGGCTGTGATACAACTTTAGCCAGAATGCACAGGCCGTATGACACTCGACGTTTTACCGAACTTTTGGCCGATATCCGTAAACGTATTCCTGATATTGCCATTACTACTGATATTATTGCCGGATTCCCGGGTGAGACGGAAGAGGAGTTTGCATCTACACTGGTTTTTGCAGAAAACTGCGGGTTCAGTAAAATGCATATTTTCCCTTATTCCAAACGGAAGGGAACTCCGGCCGAAAAAATGCCCAATCAAATTCCTGAAACTGTTAAGCAAAGACGTTGTGCACAACTTGCTGAGCTTGATCATAAGCAGCAGCAGAAATTTTTAGAACGTTTTGTTGGCAGTGCTGTGGAGGTATTGTTTGAACAGACTGTTGAGGATGGCTATATAGAAGGTTTGACCAGTAATTATTTACGGGTCTATGTTCGGTCGGAAGCTGAACTATGTGGCAAGATAAGAAAAGTGAGATTATTGAAGGCTGAGACGAGTTTTTTAATCGGAGAATTGCTGAAGAAATAATAAAAAAGCTGCCGTTTAACGGCAGCTTTTCTTTTATTCAATGGTAATTAATTCATATTGATCATTACCCATGGAAAGTTCTTTCATGTAACTGAGCTGCCGCAGACCGCGACGTGATTCGATCCGTTCCTGCAGATCATGCTTAGCAGCATCTGGTAAAGCAAAAACAAGGTCGATAGAAGCCTGATCGACGGCAAGAATATCTGTAGAAGCAAGGATGCCGATATCAGGAGTTGTTGGCGGTGCCGCAGCAAGCCCGGCACAGTCGCAGTCAACAGACATATTGCGCAATACATTGATATAAATGATTTGTTTACCAAAAAAATCTGTTGTAGCCTTTGCTGATTCAGCCATATTTTCCATAAAACGCTCTTGGCTATATTCCCAGGGGTTGGATGGGTCAGAGGTATGCAGCATGGCTTTGCCGATCCTGCCATCTGCGTTGCCAATTGCTATATTTTTCATTGAACCGCCAAATCCTCCCATAGTGTGTCATTTAAAATGCGTCAAAACGATCATGGAATCATAATTAAGCATATTTTTAGCGATCGACATTTCCTGAAAATGTTTGCCTCCTTTTACTGGCAGCATTACTGCTCCTTCCTCGTCCATAATGTCTACAGTACAAAAATCCCAGCCGTTAACTTTTAATGTTTCTCGGTGGCCGGCGGTGGTATAGCGGTCACCTTTATAGAAAGTGTTGGTTTCGACTAAATTACTGTCAGGTACATGCTGCTGCAAAGCCATCACTATTTCCCGTGGGAGTATATTGGGACCGTTCTTTTCTCCTGTATGGATTTTGATAGCTACTTTACCATGTATATCCTGGTTGATTTTATCATATAGTTTGATCAGACTTACAGGGCTGATATCCTTGCTGAAATAAACAAGAGCTTTATTATTTACTGCTGTTTTTTCATTACTTTTAACAGTTGGTTCAACAGGAGAAGAAACTGTATTGGCAGTCATTCCACAAGCGCTGAATAATAAAGTTGCGGCAGCGGTATAAAGTAATGTTGATAAAAATTTTTTCACTGTAAACTCTCCTTTCTTAGATAAATGATTAAAAATACTTTAAGTTCAGTATAATGGCTGGAGTTGACTATAAGTCAAGCGTTTTATTAAAGATTTTTTTACTTTGTTAGTTACAGTTTGAAAATAAATTGTGAACAGAGTAAATAGAAAAAGGACTTTTAAATTTTCTGACGAATATTATAAAAATTAGGATCACTAAGGGGGGAAAGAAATGAACGACTGTATCTTTTGCCGAATCATTGCCGGTGAGATCCCGTCTGAAAGAGTTTATGAAGATGACAAAATGATCGTAATCCGTGATGTGGCTCCTGCTGCTCCGGTACACGTTTTAATGATACCGAAAGCTCATACTGAAAATATTATTACTGCAGAACCGGAGCTGTTCCTGTATATGTTTGGGAAAGTTAAGGAACTGGCTGAGAAACTTGGTGTTAATGAAAAAGGGTTTCGCATCGTTGCCAATACCGGTGATGATGGAGGGCAGACCGTTAAGCATTTGCATATCCATCTTTTAGGCGGTAAAGCATTGGGGTGGCCGCCCTGCTGATACCTTGACAAAAGGCCTATCATAAGATATAATTTACTGGTAATATTGTGCGGTAATTGCGGTCTGACGATAGTCAGCAATAGTGCAAAAAACGCATGAAATGCATATATACACTTCCCTAAGTGTGTGGAGGGAGGGAGATCAGATGGCAGAAATTAAAGTTGGCAAAAACGAAACATTGGACAGTGCGCTGCGCAGATTTAAAAGAGCAACCCAAAAGGCCGGAATTCTTTCTGAAGTTAGAAAGCGCGAACATTATGAAAAACCGAGCGTTCAACGTAAGAAAAAATCCGAAGCAGCCAGAAAACGTAAAACCAGATAATGGGGGCGTGCTGTATGTCTATTAAAGACCAATTGACAGAAGATATGAAACAGGCCATGAAGGACCGTGAAGCAGGTAAGCTGCGTTTATCGGTTATTCGTATGGTGCGTGCTAATATTAAAAATGTCGAAATCAATGAGAAGAAGGAACTGAATGATGATGAGGTTCTGGCTATCTTGCTGAAAGAGGTCAAGATGCGGCAGGATTCTTTGGTAGAATTCGAGAAAGCCGAACGCAGTGAATTAGCCGAGCAGGCTAAAGCAGAAATTGAGATTCTCAAAAAATATCTGCCTGAACCGCTTAGCGATGAAGAATTGCGTGTTATGGTTGCTGAAGCTATCTCCGAGACTGGTGCCGAAGGACCGAAAGCGATTGGTAAAGTAATGCCTGCTGTTATGGCGAAGGCTAAGGGCCGAGCCGACGGTAAACGTATCAATCAAATGGTACGCGAACTGCTTCAATAATGAATAATTAACTTAACAGGACCGAATATTCGGTCCTGTTATTTTTTATAGCCCTTATAACAGTTTGATAACTGTTATAAGGGCTATTTTTGTGCAAAAATGCAAAAAAATCAGATTATTTTTGTAGGTTTCTACATATTAGGCTCGTCTTTAGCTTTGTATACTGAAATCAAAGAACTAATATGGAGGTGATTATCATAGCAAAGATTGTAGAAGCTGTGGAAGCTGTTAAGCTTGTCAGGTCAGGTGATGTTGTTATGATCGGAGGTTTTGGAAATGTCGGTAATCCAAAGAGGCTGATTGATTTACTGGCAGATACAGACATACATGATTTGACTGTTATTGCCAATGATCTTGGTACTCCTAATGTAGGCTTGGGAAGGTGGGTAAGGAATAGGATGCTGAAAAAAGCTATAGGTACCTATTTTACCTATAATACTGAAGCTGCGGAATTATATTTTGATGGAAAGTTAAATTTAGAGATGATGCCACAGGGCACATTTGCAGAAAGTATCCGTGCAGGAGGCTGCGGAATTGGCGGGTTTTATACAAAGGTTGGAGCTGGCACAGAGCTGACTGCGCATTGTGAAACAAAAGTTATTGACGGCGAAGCCTATGTTTTGGCGTATCCTTTGAAAGCAGACGTAGCCTTGTTACATGCCAGAAAAGCGGATGCTATGGGGAATTTAGTTTATGAAAAAACAGCAAGAAATTTTAATCCGCTTATGGCAACAGCAGCCGCTTTGACGATTGTGGAGGTTGATGAGATTGTAGAAACCGGTATGCTTTCGCCGGAAGAGATTGTAACACCTTATATTTATGTGGATGTTTTGGTACCGCAGAATCGGGGTGCAGTTAAATGAGAAACATGTCAGAAGCGGAAACAAAAGTAAGAATTGCTAAAAGAGTTGCGGAAATGCTGCCTGACGGTGGTTTTGTCAATTTAGGTGTAGGTATTCCCACAATGGCGGTTGATTATTTACCAGCAGATAAACATATTTACATTCAGACGGAAAATGGAATGCTGGGTGTTGGGCCTAAACAACTTAGCGGGGAGGCAATAATTCCTAATCTCATTAATGCCAGTCGTACACCGGTTACTGAAACGCCCGGATGCTGTTATTTTGATAGTGCTACATCTTTTGCAATGATCAGAAGTGGGCGTATGGATGCTACAGTTATCGGAGCCATACAGATCAATGAAGCGGGAGACCTGGCAAATTGGGCTTTGCCGGGCAAAGGTGTTTTAGGACCAGGGGGAGCAATGGATCTGGTCGTTGGAGTAAAAGAGGTGATCGTTGCGACATCTCATACGGCAAAAAATGGCAGGCATAAACTGGTAAAGGATTGTACTGTGCCGCTGACTGGGCGGAAAGTAGTTAATACTTTAGTCACAGAATATGCTGTATTTAAGTTTAAGGACGGAATGATGTTTTTACTGGAACATACTTCTGATGTTACATTGGAAGAAATTGCAGCAATGACATCTGCTCATTATGAGCTGGCTGAAAAAATTAGTATAAGGGAGGTATAGATATGCTGCAGCCGGTAGTCATAGATGGAATCAGGACGCCTATAGGAAAACTGAACGGAGCAATGAAGGACATACAGCCGGAGGGAATTGCTGCCTTTTTGTTGCAGAAAATATGTGAACGTAGTCATTTAGATATCAGACTTCTGGATGCAGTAATTTTAGGGCAGGCAAAGCAGAGCAGCGACCAGCCTAATATTGCAAGATTAGCTGCATTGATGACAAAATTTCCGCTTGAAGTACAGGCTTATACAGTACACAGACAATGTGGTTCTGGTATGCAGGCTGTCCAGAATGCGGCACAGGAGATTATGTGCGGCTATGCTGACTTCGTTTTAGCTGGTGGTATCGAAAGTATGAGTAATGCCCAATATTATCTCAGAGAGGCACGGAGGGGTTATGCAGTAGGTAACGGGATTTTGCTGGATCCTAATACCGAAAGTCAGCCACGGTCACAGCCTGCTGACCAGTATGGAGTCCTGACAATGGGTATGACTGCAGAGAATATTGCTGAAAAATATGTTATCAGCAGAACGGCACAAGATTATTTTGCCTGCGAAAGTCAGGAAAAAGCTCAGGCTGCAATAAAAAGCGGACGCTTTGATGATGAGATTGAACCTTTGCCAGTAAAAAAGAAAAAAGAGATTTTGATGTTTGCTGCTGATGAGCATCCACGTTTGTCAACGATAGAAAAACTTGCAGAATTGAAGCCTGCTTTTAAAAAGGACGGCAGCGTAACGGCAGGCAATGCATCAGGACGAAATGACGGTGGAGCCATGTTGCTGATTGCTGAAGAAAGTGCGGCTGCAAAGGCAGGGTTAAAGCCTATGGCTAAAATAATCAGCCAGGCTTCAATAGGTGTTTCGCCGGCATATATGGGAATGGGGCCTGTGCCTGCAACAAGGTTGGCGCTGAAAAGGGCAGGGCTAAGGATCGAAGATATTGGACTGATAGAAATCAATGAAGCATTTGCAGCACAATCATTAGCGGTCATACAGGAGCTGGAAATTGATCTGACCAGGGTCAATGTAAATGGCGGTGCAATTGCTCTGGGGCATCCGATTGGTTGCTCTGGAGCAAGGATTTTAGTAACTTTATTGCATGAAATGCAGAAAAGACAGGTCAGATATGGCTTGGCTACTTTATGTATTGCTGGAGGGCTAGGATCAGCTACGGTTTTAGAGCTGGTGTAAATGAAAAAGAAAATGGGAAAAGGAGGCGGATTTTTATGAAGACTGTAACAAAGTTCTGTCTGAAGATGGTGCAGAATTATCTTCCGGATGCTTTTATTTTGGCTATTCTCTTAACATTTGTTGTATTTTGCGGCGGGATGTTTTTAATGAACAAGAGTGCTCTGCAAATGATAGAATATTGGGGCAGAGGGTACTCATCGATGTTTGTTTTTGGGATGCAGATGGTTTTAGTTTTATTGACAGGTTATGTACTGGCATTGACACCTTTGGCTAAAAAGATTTTGAACAAGGTAACAGGTATTCCTAAAACTCCACAGCAGGCTCTTGGGTTGACTGCATTAGTATCTATTGCGTCTTGCTATATAAACTGGGGATTTGGGCTTGTTATAGGTGCAGTTCTTGCGAAAGAGGTAGGCAAAAAGGTTAAAGGCCTGCATTTTCCGCTGTTGGTAGCTGCGGCTTATGGCGGTGAGATTATTCGCGGGCCGTCTTCTTCGATTCCGCTTGTTTCAGCAACACCATGCAATTTTATGGAGAAGCTCGGACTGCCACTGACACCGGTTGGTGATACGCTGTATTCTTCCTGGAATCTGGTAATGACTGCTATAATCGTAATTATGCTGTTTATCGTGTATTTTAATATGAAACCTCCTGCTAATGAAATAGTGGAATACAGTGAAAAAGAACAAGAAAAACCAGAGATAAGAATTGCTAAAAAAGATATGACATTTGCCGAAAGATTGGAAAATGCTTATTGGCTCAACGCTTTGTTTGGTTTGTTCCCATTGATTTATCTGGGAGCTAATTTTTCTAAGATTGGTTTTGACCTGAATTTGAATTTGGTCATTTTGATTTTTTTAACATTGGGTTTATATCTGCACAGCAGTCCTAACGGCTTTTTAAAGGCTGTGGCACAGGGAATCGGTGCCAGCCGCGGTATTATTTTGCAATTTCCGCTTTATGCTGGTATGTCGGGGATGATGACTGCTTCTGGTCTGGTTGATATGATTTCCATGTGGTTTGTGGAAATTTCTACAGCACATACCTTCCCTCTTTATACATTTTTATCGGCAGGGCTGGTAAATATTTTTATTCCTTCCGGAGGCGGGCAATGGGCTATCCAGGGACCAATCATGATGAAGGCTGCTGAGGCATTGGGGGCGAATATTCCGCAGACAATTATGGCTTTTGCTTGGGGAGATGGCTGGACTAATCAGATTCAACCGTTTTGGGCATTTCCGCTTTTAGGAGTTGCGGGATTATCGGCGCGTGATATTATGGGATATTGCGTTATTTGGACAATTGTTTCCGGCGTTATCATCAGTGGAACTTTTGTAATACTTAGTTTTATGTGAATGATTAATGGAAGATTTGATAATCTTGAGGCTGCGTTTATAGTTGCCTCAAGATTTTTTTACCGGAATGAAAAATAAGGCGCTGGTTTAAAATCAAGAAGGTTTTACGATGGGTAAAGTTCAGCTTTTTAGTATAACAGTTTTTGAAATCTTTGGATTTGCTAAAAAAATAACTAAATAGTAAAATCGTAATCAGGATATTCTGGAGAAAAAGAAATATATGGCATTAGAAAAGAAGGTGAGATAATGTCCAAGAAAATGGTGACCTTAAATGAATTATTGGAAATCAAAGATTTTGCCGAACGTGTGACATTGGTTAATAAGCATGGGAACTTAAACAATCAGATAACACATGTAACAATTATGGAAGGGCCTGATTTGCACGAATGGGTAACAGGAGGTGAGTTTGTTTTAACTACCTGGTATGCCTTCAGTAAAAGTCCTGACCTGCAGGAAGATGGTTTTAAAAAGCTTGCTCCGCGAATATCAGCGATAGGTATCAAAACAGGTCGTTTTATCAATAAGATCCCGCTGAAAATACTGCAGTTGGCAGATCAGTACCGGCTGCCGGTATTTGAAGTGAAAACTGCAGTCAAGTTTAGAGAACTGGTGCAGACAATCACTTCTGAAATCCAGAATTATCAAACCAATATGTTGATTGAAGTAGAAAAAAACTATCAAAAACTTATTCATACTTCACTGAATTCAGATGATTTGGCTTCGCTGGTGAATGTTTTGGGAAATCAGCTTCACAAGAATTGTTTTTGCCTGAATCATGAAGGGAAGATACTTGCTTCCTGGAGCAGACGAGGTACTCGTAAACAGGATTTTCTTGATTGGACAGAAAAAATTAAAACTGGTTTTAATGAAAGAATATATACTGATGCGGGCTTTTTTATCAATGAGCTGCATATTTTCGAATGCTATGCCCGTAGTCAGCTTATAGGGAGGTTTATTATTGTTGCTGAGGGGCAGTTAACGGAAAAAGAACGGTTGATTGGGCAACAGGGAGCTTCTTTTTTAGCCATCAAGCTGTGGGACCATTATGAAACGCTGCAGAAAACAGTGGAACGTTTTTGGAAAGAAATAAAAAATGGTGAAATCAAAAGTGGAGAAGTTATTGCTGAAAAGCTTGCTAATCTGGGATTTGTGCAGCAAAAAGCATATAATTTGATTTTATTTTCTAAAGGAAGCCATAATATAAGCAATTATTTGATTGATAGATTTTTAATTGAAGAGGAAAAATTTTATATCTTGTTATGCAGCAGTAAAGAAGCTCTTACGAGCATTAATATATTCAAAAAATATAATAAGGAACAGAATAAAATAGCTGCAGCTGTAATATCTCCTGAATTTACAGAACTGGAGCGAATTAAAGAGCATTATGAGATGTCGGTAAACGTTATCAGACTTTTATATAAATTGCATATTTCAGGAGTACGTAAGGCTGAAGAATGGCTGCCGTTCAGTTTGCTGATGCACTGCCGCAATACTTCGGAGTATAATTTTATTAAGACGACGGTGCTTGATAAACTGCAGGAATATGACAGACGCTATCAATCGAGCCTTTTGGATACACTTTCAGCGGCTTTGCGGGAAAACAGTTTAGAGGATGCAGCTGAAAGACAGCATATACATATTAATACTCTACGTTATCGGTTGGGGAAAATCAAAGAAATAACACAAAAAAATTATTTTAAAATGACAGACCGTTATTTTTTGCTGCTGTGTATTATGATCCAGAGAATGGAACATGAGCAGTTATGAAAATATATGAAAATAACAGGGCCGAAATTTTGGCCCTGTTATTTTTGTATACTTTTAAAAATATTTATGACCGGAAGCAGGGATTTTGCATAAAATAGCGTATACTATATAAATATAGGAAAAATTAATGTAAGTTCGGAAGGGTGTGAGGACAATTTCTTTAAGTAACAGACAAAAACGTATTGCCGAGATCGTGCGCCAGGATGGGCCGATTACGGGCGAACATATTGCTGAACGTCTGAATGTAACTCGTGCGGCTTTACGATCAGATCTGGCGATTTTAGTTATGGGCGGTATTTTAGATGCGCGTCCTAAAGTTGGTTATTATTTTACCGGCAAGAATACGCTGGGAATGTTGATGGAAGAAATTTCCGGCATCCTTGTACGTGATCTGCAGTCTGTGCCTGTAGCAGTCAATCAGGATAAAAGCGCCTATGAAGCTGTTGTAACTATGTTCCTGGAGGATGTAGGGACAGTATTTGTTCTTGATGAGGCTGGTCTTTTGGTAGGGGTGGTATCGCGTAAAGACTTGCTTAAAGCTGCTATCAATAATGGCAGCGATCTGCGTGAAATTCCTGTTGTAATGGTGATGACACCACTGTCTAAACTTATTGTAGTCAAACAGGAAGATTCTGTAGCTTCGGCAGCACGTAAAATTATTGATAATGAGATTGATTGTCTGCCTGTTATTAGATGTGTGGGCGAGGATAAGCGCAGTTACGAAGTAGTGGGACGTATCACTAAAACGAATTTTACCCGTCTGTTAGTGGATCTGGCAGAGGGCAAAGGAGGCAATTATCATAGCTAAATTACCGATTATCTATGCAGTTTCTGATTCTATTGGTGAAACCGCTGAGTCTGTTGTAAAGGCTACTACCAGCCAATTTGTACAGGAAAAATTTGATGTGATCCGTGTTCCTTATGTTAAAGATAAGGCGCAGGTTGAAAAGGTTATTGAAGAGGCTAAGGAAAATAATGGTATTATCTGTTATACCGTAGTTTCACCTGAATTGCGTGAACATATTGCGCATAAAGCAATGGAGCATGATGTAGAGGTTGTTGATGTTTTAGGACCGATGCTTAAGGCTATTGAAAAAACTTCCGGACTGCTGCCTAAAAACCAGGCCGGATTGATCCATGCTTTAGATCATGAATACTTTAAACGTGTCGAAGCCGTAGAATTTGCTGTTAAATATGATGATGGCAAAAATCCTTTGGGACTGGCCAAAGCAGATGTTGTTATCATAGGTGTTTCAAGAACTTCTAAAACTCCGCTCAGCATGTACTTGGCACACAAACAAATAAAAGTTGCCAATGTACCGCTGGTACCGGAAATCATGCCTCCTGAAGAATTATTTAAAGTTCCTCCGCATAAAATCATTGGCCTGCTTATTGATCCGTTTAAACTTAATGAGATCCGCAGCGAACGTTTGAAAACTATGGGACTGACAGATGGTGCCGCTTATGCTGATGTTAAACGGATTAATGAAGAGCTTGAATATGCAAAAGGTATTATGCGTCGTCTGCATTGTACTATTATCAATGTATCTAACCGTGCGATCGAAGAAACAGCAGGTATGATCTTAGAGTATGTGCAGAAAAATAAAGACCGCCGCTAAATAAAAATAACCCTCGCCTAAGCGAGGGTTATTTAAACTGTAAAACTAATTTACAAAAACTTTTTCACGGACATTGTAAATGACTTCGCCATTTTTAGGTTCACCGTTGACGATTACATTACCGTTAAAAACAGCATTTTTTGTGCTCCAGTTAAAGCTGCCGGTATCGGCGCTGATGATCATATCACCTTGAGAAAAGTTCATATTACCTGCTACGTAGGCAGTTTTTTCTTTACCGTATACATCGACTGTATCACAATCGAAGGTGATATCTCCTTCGCGCAGGGTAATATTACCTTGTCCATGTACCTCAAGTTTATACATACTTACCTGTGCGGCATCGCCGGTGATGATTCTGTCACCAATTTCAACATGGACGTTGCCCTGCAGATCATAAACTCCTGTAAAAGGGTTAAAAGTTTGTTTATCACTGGTTACCTGCGGCTCTGCCAGACAAATTGCAGGAACTAAGAGCAACAGTAAAACAAAGATAAAAATTTTTTTCATTCAGTTCACCTCACATGAGTAATTATATTACTTAATGTGCCTGGTGACAATGCTTGAAAGTGAAATAAAGGTGAAGAATAATGTTATCAGTTAGAGAAATAAGCGAGAATATAGAACAGGAAACACTGGCACCCTGGGCGGCTAAAAGTTCGCAGGCAGTACGTGATAGTGAGGAGGCTGCCGATGATCTGCGCACGGCTTTCCAGCGTGATCGGGACCGGATTATCCACAGTACTCCTTTTCGTAAGTTAAAACATAAAACACAGGTATATTTATGTCCGGGTGATCATTACCGTACGCGTCTTACTCATAGCATGGAAGTGTCGCAGATTGCCAGGACTATTGCCAGAGCATTGAGATTAAACGAGGATCTTACAGAAGCTGCTGCTTTAGGGCATGATCTTGGGCATACTCCTTTTGGACATGCAGGGGAGCGGGCAATTAATTCTTATACTGGACATTTTAAACATAATGAACAGAGCCTTCGTGTCGTAGAATTGTATGGGCGGAAGGGGAAAGGGCTGAATCTGACCCGTGAAGTTCGTGATGCTATTGTGAACCATACAGGCAGTACGATGCCAAAGACGCTTGAAGGGCAAGTGGTGCGGCGTTGTGATCGTATCGCTTATCTGTGCCATGATTTCGATGATGGATGCAAAGTTGGCATCATCGGTCCTGAAAAATTGCCAGGTATCGTCGCTATGCGCTTAGGAACAGAACCAAGCCAGATATTGGATGTGCTTGTTCATAATATTGTGGAATTATCACTGAATCAGCCGCAAATTATTATTGATAAATATTATGAAGAAGCTGTTGAAGAATTTCGCAATTTTATGTTTGATTATATTTACTGTTCGCCCCAGCTGACGGTTGAACATAACAAGGCAGAACACGTTGTTAGGACTCTTATGGATTTATATATGGAGTCTCCGCAGCTGTTGCCAAGAGAATATGGGGAACTGGCAGATCGTTTCGGGTTGAAGCAGACTGTAGTCGATTTTGTGGGTGGACTGACAGATGCAGGAGCTGTGCAGCTATTTAATAAACATTACATTCCCATAATATAAACTTGTCGTAATGCTAAAATTATCTACCGTTAAAAAGAGGATTTTTTTGTTAAATATTGAATATAATAAATCAGATGGTATTCGAGGTGACAGGAGCAATAATTATGAGTGGTATGTTTGATGATTTTAAAGAGCAGGTTCGCTCCCAAGCTAATATCGTCGAGATAATTTCTGAATATGTACCGCTAAAAAAGCGCGGCGGCAGTTTTTGGGGCTGCTGCCCTTTCCACGGAGAAAAAACACCGTCCTTTTCCGTAACGCCGGACAAGAACTTTTTTTATTGTTATGGCTGTCATGTTGGCGGGGATGTTTTTACCTTTGTGATGAAAATGGAAAATTGCACGTTCCCAGAGGCTTTAAAGCTTCTGGCAAATAAATTGGGTATTGCTGTTCCTGAAAAGGAAAAGACTAAAGCTGAACTGGAACGTGAGAAACAGGCAAAACAGGTTATTGCCGCTAATGAACTGGCGACACGTTTTTTTCAGGCCTGTTTGACGAAGACTGATTATGGAATTAAAGCACAGGAGTATCTCACAGGACGCGGCATTACACCTGAGATTATCGAGCGGTTTTCAATCGGGGTGGCACTGCCGAATTATAACGCATTGCTTTCAGCACTTGGAAAACGTGGATGTAGTGCTGGACTGTTGGTGCAGGCCGGGCTGGCGGTAAACTATAACCGTGGGCCGATGGATAAGTTCCGTGGCAGAGTGATGATACCTATTCAGGATCCACGTGGTCATGTAGTTGGTTTCGGCGGTCGTATTTTAGAGCAAAATTCTCAACAGATGGCAAAATACATGAATACTGGTGAAACAGAGTGGTTTAACAAAAGAACTCTTCTGTTCGGGATGAATGTGGCTTTAAAGGAAATAAAGAAACGCAGGCAGGCCGTGATTGTTGAAGGTTATATGGATGCAATCAGTTTACATGCTGCTGGTATCGATTGGGCTGTTGCTTCAATGGGGACGGCTTTTGCGCAGGAGCAGGCTAAACTTTTAGCTCGTGCCGCTGATGAAGTAGTTTTTTCGTATGACAGCGACGCAGCTGGACAACGGGCCACTGTAAGGGCAGTAAGCATTGCTAAAGAAGCCGGGCTTAAAGTCAGAGTGCTCATAGTGCCTGATGGGAAAGATCCTGATGAATTTGTGCGTAAGCACGGTAAAGATGCTTATCTACGGCTGATTGAAACAGCTGTTTCAGGTATAGAATTTCAGATGCAGTATGTCATTTCTCAAAATAATGTTTCAAATTTAGCAGGAAAAGTTGAAGCTGTGTCGAATATACTACCATTCCTACTAGAGTGCAAAAATGAAATTGAGGTTGCACAGCATATCAAAACGCTGGCCCAACGTTTGACAATTGACGAAGGGCTCATCATGAGTGAATATCGTAAGCTAAGCCGTAAGAATGATCGTGGGGAAGCCGTGTCTAAATGGCAGATACAGCCCAACGTACTTTCAGCTGAAGATTTAGCAGAGCAGCTTTTGCTTTACGTTATTTTAAAAAATACCGATTTGGCGCTTGTTTACAGAGATAAAATTGATAGTGTCGGTTTTATGTCAAAATTTCGCGGAGAAATCTATGAAGGATTGCTGAAGCAGCTTGATGCCGGCAGTAAGAGTGCTGCTGATAAGCTTTTTACAGAACTGTCAAATGAAGCGGCCACGGAGCTGGCGCAGATTATGACAAAAGATCTTGCGGAAGAAAACGGTGAAAAACTAGTAGATGATTGCCTGCGGCAGATGCGCAGGGGCGCTTTGGAACGAAGCTATGAAGAGCACCGTCTGCGCGCCGACGAATATGAACGTTTGGGGGATGACCGCTTTTTGCAGGAACTTGCGGAAAGCCAGAAAATTAAAGATGAAATCAAAAAATTATATTAAAAAACAACAGCAGATATTAAGCAACGAAAGGAGGGAACACCATGGCTAATACTAAAATTTCTGCCGACCAGGTAGAGGAATTATTACTTAAAGGCAAATCTCACGGCGGTGTTCTCACTTATCGTGAAATTATGGATTCTATGCAAAACGTAGAAGATATGACTCCGGACGATATGGACAGTATGTATGAGTTGATTGCCCAAAAAGGCATCGACGTAGTCGACGAAAACAGTGATGATGATGTACTGCCGGTCAACGATGATGATACGGAAGAAATCAATGAAGCAGAGCTGGCTAATCTCAGTGTGCCTGAAGGGGTAAGCATTGATGATCCGGTCAGGATGTATCTTAAGGAGATCGGCCGTGTACCGCTTTTGATCGGCGAAGATGAAATCAAGCTTGCTAAACGTATGGATAAGGGAAAACAGGCCGAAAGGCTGATGAATTCGTCATTGCCTGCAGCTTTGGTTCCTGCTTACAGCGGTAAAGAAAAAACTGCTACTCTGATCAAAAAAATCAAGAAGCATTTGGAACAGGAACATAAAAGCTGTGAACTGCGCAATGTTGAAAAAGTGCTTGGAATTATTGCGAGGGCGGCTGCAGCGGGTACTCCCTGTACATTGTCTGAATATCAGGATCTTATTGTTGAGTTTACTAAAGATGAGCGTTTGCATTTACAACGTATGATGCAGGAACACAATGTGATGATCCCAGACTGTGATAAAATGGTAGTCGATCGTCAGACCAGTGATAAAGAAGTACATGCGCTGTTTGAGATCAAGACTTTACTTGACGAGATCAAGCGCCGCTTACCAGAAGAAAATGATGCTGCTGTTTTTGATAGCTATATGACGTTGGAAGAAGATTACGGAAAACTTTTGGAAGAAGTTTTTGAAGAAGGAGAAGCCGCAAAACGATGTTTATCGGAAGCTAATCTTCGTTTGGTTGTCAGCATTGCAAAACGTTATGTTGGCCGGGGAATGCTCTTTTTAGACCTTATTCAGGAAGGTAACCTTGGTCTTATCAAAGCAGTAGAAAAATTTGATTATAATAAAGGCTTTAAATTCAGTACTTATGCCACTTGGTGGATTCGTCAGGCTATTACGCGCGCTATTGCTGACCAGGCCCGCACCATTCGTATACCTGTGCATATGGTTGAAACAATCAATAAACTGATTCGCGTATCACGTCAACTGCTGCAGGAACTTGGGCGGGAGCCTATGCCGGAAGAGATTGCAAAGGAAATGGATACTACTGTTGATCGTGTTCGTGAGATTATGAAAATCGCACAGGAACCGGTATCATTGGAAACTCCTATCGGTGAAGAAGAAGATTCGCATTTGGGGGATTTTATTGAAGATCATGATGCACCGGCACCAGCTGATGCTGCTTCGTTCACTTTATTGCGTGAGCAGTTGGAAGAAGTCTTGGAAACACTGACTGTGCGTGAAAAGAAGGTTTTAGAACTGCGTTTTGGTTTGGAAGACGGGCGTTCACGTACCCTGGAAGAAGTAGGGCAGCATTTTGGTGTAACCAGAGAACGTATTCGTCAAATCGAGGCCAAAGCTTTACGTAAGCTGCGTCATCCAAGCCGCAGTAAACGGTTAAAAGACTTCTTGGAATAATCGGTTTAGCTTGACAACTCGACCAAATTTGTTTAGAATATTACTGTTAACCATTGAGACAACGCATGGTACTATGGGCCTATAGCTCAGTGGTAGAGCCACCGGCTCATAACCGGTTGGTCGCTGGTTCGAACCCAGCTGGGCCCACCAGGAAACAAGCGCACTTACGTTAATAGCGTAAGTGCTTTTTTCGTTTTGACGGTAATTTAGGCGGTCTTTTTTAAAAAAAGCAAAAAAGATGTGTTCAAAAATTATCCACATTATCCACATTATCCACAAAACTGACTTTAGAGTCTTTATAAATACTAACATAGTAAGTAGTAAAGTAATAATAATAATAATACTAAAGTTTTAAGACTTTATTATTATTATTATTACTTTACTTGACTTGACTTGTACATGTTTTTCACAGTGAATCCCAGCTATTGTTTTTTAATGCTATATAATAACTATTATCATAAAAATTGAGGCTAAAGATGGCTTAAAACCTAGTTTTTTATTACTCATGTTTTTCACAGTGAATCCCAGTTGTTATTTTTTAATGCTATATAATAATTATTATCACAAAAAATAAGCGTAAATCTTGAGTATAACACAATAGAAATAAATTTAAATGAAAAAAATGCACCAGTTAAAACCTGGTGCATTTTTTTATTCATTTTCTATATTAAAAATAGGGTTAGTGGATTGCACTTTTACTAAATTTTCTAAGGTGTTGTATCGCAGTTTATTTTTTAAGTCTGGTTTTGGATTTTGAAGAACCCAGTTTGACAATGCAATTATATTAGCTCGAACAGCTAAACTATAGTGCTGCTGGCGAGAATTTGGATCTTGCCATTTATCGTAATTATTCAATAACATATGCAAAGCTAAAGATGTATCGGTATTTGATAGACGATTCTCAAGATCTTTTTCCGCAACAGACACAGATGCAGGAGTGAAAATAATATCAGAAAAACCTAAGAGCCAGTCGATAGAAACTCCAAATGTGAGAGCAAATTTAATCAGTAGGTTCAATGATGGGTTACCTTTGTGAGTTTCAATATTGCCAATTACTGAAGTTGTTTTTAAGTCCAGCAGATCACTGATATTTTTTATTGAAAAGTCATAGGCTAAACGTGTCTTTTTGAAGTTGGCAGCAATTTTTTCAGAAAAAAGCATAATACACCCCTTGCTTTCTACAAAACAGAATGCTATAATTCTATAAAATAGAACAAAATGAGAAATATGATAATATTGTTCCGTTTAACTATTATAACATAAAAAGGAGTGAAAAAATATTGAAAGATTCATTTGTGATAAGTAAGCATTTAATAAAGTCAACCAGGTTCTTAAGGTTGAATGGTGTAGTACAGGCTTTGTATATTCATCTCAATGCTGACGCTGATGATTTCGGTATAGTTGATGTACTGGCTACAATGAGGCAGACAAATGCAAGTGAACAGGATTTGTTAACGTTAATTTCTGTAGGTTTAATAACCATGCTAGATCAGAAAGATTTAATTGTATATATCAATGATTGGAATTTGAACAATAATAATAGAGATGTTCGTTTTATAAAAGTAAGTCGGCATTTAGCACTTTTAGCAGAAAAATTACCTAATCAAGAAGTGATGCTGGCGGTTATAAATGATAAGGGTACAAAAAGTAAGAAAATATGTACGGCGTTAGAAGCTATGCAGAATATGCCAAAACTTCTAGGATAATGCGGTTGGCAACCAAATGGCAACCAGCGGTAAACCGAGATTAGGTTAGTATATAAATAATGAAAAACTACTAACGCAAGTAAGATGTCATTTCGTATTTATTACACTTTTAATATAAAATGACAATACATACTTGAGTAAATATTTATAAAAATTGCATAAAAATCAAAACTTACATAATAAAGCGATTGAATTATGACAAATTAAATCAAAAGAAAAGGGGTAAAGCATATGGAAGCAAAAAGAAGATTTTTTACAGTATCCCAATTAATGAATTATTTAGGGGAAGGTGTTATATCACATCAGCAGTTGTATAGAAATATTCGTGCAGGGTTAATTCCTTCAAAACAAATCGGAAAGAAAATTTTAATTCCTGCAGCATGGGTTGAAGAATTTTGTTCAGATCAAACGGAAGATGTAAAACATGGCGAATAGACGGGCTTGGGGCGAAGGAAGTATGTATTTTTCTCAATCCAAAAATGTTTGGGTGTGGGAAGGCAACTATACTATAAATGGAGTAAAAAAAAGAAAGTCATTTACTGCCAGGAGCCGCAAAGAACTAAAGGATAAATTTGAAAAGTTTAATGAAAATTATAGTAAAGAGATGCTGCTGTTAGATAAAATCACTTTGAAAGAATGGATTGAGAAATGGCTGGAGCTATTTGTCAAGCCAACAGTGAAAATAAAGACATATGATAATTATAGGCAAAGGTTACAATATGCTGTAGAAAGGTTAGGCTCAATAAAATTAAGAGATTTGACAGCTATTGTTTTGCAAGAGTTTTTAAATGATCTTTTAGTCAACGGTGGACAAAATAATCAGGGATTGGCACCTGATAGTGTAAGACGTATACGCACTTATCTGAAAATTACTTTGGACAGTGCTATAAAAAATAACCTTATGGCAGAGAATCCTATAGAGGGGACTAAAGCACCAAAGAAAACAAAGAAGAAGCCAGTGGTATTAAACGAAGAACAAACAACAAGATTTTTAGAAATAGTCAAGTCAGGTCGGTATATTTACCATGGCATAAAAAACCCAAAATTTTTAAATCGAAATGAGGGAACAGAATATTATATAAAAAGTTTTTATAATTTGATTAATTTAGCGTTGGCAAGTGGTATGAGAATTGGTGAACTTCGCGGATTATCATGGTTTAATGTGGATTTTGAAAAAAATGTTGTAAGCGTAAAAACGCAGATTATTGATACTGTGGATGAAGATTGCATATTTGATGATCCAAAAACAGAAAAATCAGTAAGAAGAATTAGTATTGACAGTAGTACGATGAAAGAACTGCTTGCGTTTAAAGATTATCAGAAGCAGTATGCCAATAATCTTGGCGACCAGTATGATAACAAGCATTTTTTATGTTTTACTAATACATTTGGTAAGGCATTTTCAGTATCCAATTTTCGCAAACGTTATTTTTCTAAGATGGTGGCAGCAGCGGAAATATCAGAAGATTATACTATTCATTGTATGCGGCATACACACGCAACGTTGTTATTGAAAAATGGTGTAAGCCCGAAAGTGGTATCTGAACGGCTTGGTCATAGCAGTGTGATTGTTACACTTAATATTTATGCTCATGTGTTAGAAGAAATGGAACAGGAAGCTCCTGGTATTTGGGAAAGTATTGTCAATAAGAGTATATAAGCTATATAAGCTATATAATTTATATATGATATATAGCTTATATAAATTATGGAAGGAGTGATTTTATGGGAACTGTAATAGCTTTTGCAAATCAAAAAGGCGGGGTAGCAAAGACAACCAGTACATATAATGTTGGGGTAGCACTTGCAAAGAAAGGTAAAAGGACATTGATTATTGATCTTGACAGTCAGGCAAGTTTAACAATTAGTGCGGGATTGGAACCATTTGAATATGATAATACGATAGTCACTGCACTAAAAAAAGAAGGCAGTGATATAGAAAAGTGCATTCTTTCTTTACAGATAAATTTAGATATCTGTACGTCGCACCTGGAACTTGCACAAATGGAAATAGAGATGATTGGTAGAGCCATGAGAGAGACTATATTAAAAAGAGCAATAGCACCAGTATTGGATAAATACGATTTTATCTTACTGGATTGCCCGCCTCAACTTGGATTATTAACAATAAACGCTCTGGCTTGTAGTGATTATGTTGTAATACCCGTTAAAACCGATTATTTGGCCTATAGAGGCGTGGAACTTCTTATGGAAAGCATTGCAGAGGTAAAAGCACTTATCAACCCACAGCTAAGCGTTATGGGCGTAGTAGCCACTATGTTTGAAAAGCGAGTAAAAGATGATAATGAGATACTTCAGGCGTTAAGTCAAAAACATAATGTGATCGGCGTAGTTAAAAAGATGGCTATAGCCAAAAAAGGTGTTTATACAGGATTATCAGTAAGTGAGCAGTCACCTAAAAATGATGTTGCAACAGAATATGGTAAAGTAAGTGATTATATAATTTCAAAAGCGAAGGGATGAAACGGATATGAGTAGATTTGCAGATAGAGAAAATCGACGGCAACCCAGCGTCGTAGCTGCGATGATATCAACGCCATTGCCTAAAAAGAATGAAAATGATAGGCGCGGTCGTCCGAAAGCTCAGCGTGAAATAAAAAAATGTATTAGCCTTGCAGTGCTGCCAAGCGTTTATGATGATATAAAGAAAATATCATACATTGATCGAAAAAGCATAAGCGAGATAGTTTCAGAGTTTTTTGAGCAGTATATCGTCGAAAATGCCAGTAAGATAAAGGAATATGATAAAATTTACCGTGATTAAAAATTTATGTTATATAGCTTATATACCATATATAAGCTATATAACATAAATAATAAAAAGGAGTAAAAAATGTTTGAAAATCAGGATATAGAAAACGAATCGCCATTTAGCGAAGACATTGAGAAAAACGATTTTAATAGTGAGGAAGTAACGTCTTTCCCAGAAGTTGACGGAGAAATTGAAACTGGTTATTTATGTCCATATTGCCGGCAACTATTAACAGTCAGCGAAGATGGAAGTTATCAGCATGAATTTGGTTTTTGTCAGGCATTTTTTGAAAATGAGGAAGAATGGCAGGCTGCCACAGAAAAAATCGAACAACAAAGGCTAAAAAAAGAAGAACTGCAAAAGGCTGCTGCTGAAGAAGAACGTCAAAAAATGGAAGATGAAAAGCAAGCTGTACTTGGCGAGTATTACAATAAAATAACCAGTGTCATTCAAGAAACTTTACAGGCTGAGATCCAAAATAGTGTTGCTGTAATTCAGCAAGCAGCTGAGGATTTGTCTACTGCAAAAGATACTATGATAACAGTAATAACAGAAGTAACACGCAGCAGTATCAGCGAAAAAATATCCTATTACCAGTCAAAAATAGCTGAAACGAATGAAGGTGATCCGAAGCTGGAGTTCTATAAAGATTTAGAAGATCGTTATAATAATTTTTTGAGAGTTTTTGATTTGATGGAAAATAACAAAAGAGAACTGAAGCAAAAAATTAAGGAGTTAACTGATATAGATATTTGGCAAGGTTCTGAAAATTTGGAAGATTATAAAAACTTACTTCAAATACTTGAAAAAATATATTTAAAGAAATAACTTATATATTATATAATAAAAATCCGTATATCAGATTAGATATACGGATTTTGTCTAATAATATTATATTTATTTGTATTTTTATATGATTTTCCACTCACCTTTTTCGTTTTTGTACTCGATATAATCACAACCGAGTTTAATTCCAAAATTTGTTAAAGGAATAGTACTGTTAGGAATTGTTGATAAACCAAGATAATAAATTGATAGATTTTCGTCTGCAGGCACAAGCATCCGAAACTTATATAGTTTGCCAGCAGCTTCTAGTTTTTTTGCCTCTTTTTCGTTCCAGTCAGCTGATGCAAATACGATTTTTTTGTAACCGGGGATTGGGTTTCTAATAATTTTCCACACATAAATCACATCCTTCAATGAAAATATTATTTGTAGATTTAGTAATTTCTTATTTGGGTATTTATGATGTATCCTTTAAACACTCCTTTCATTTTTATAAAGGCTATACACGAAGCCTCCGGTGCCCGTGATACGAGCCGCGGGATTGGAAGGGTTATAAACCCTTGCACGCCTGCCCCGTTCCAGCGATTATTTTTTGCGACTTTTTCGCGAATATTCAAATAGCCGGAAAATGACTAAAGCGGAAAGGGGAGCGAAGCTGCTTGCATTGCCCTTGAAGCGAAAGGAAAGCGGCTATAATAGACGCGGAAAAAAGCTGCAAAATCTTTGAATCTTCCTTGTTCCCGTGCCTGACAGCCGATAATTAAGGCTGCATTCTTACTCTTCACGGCTGAATTTGCAGTATAGAGCGTTCTTACTGGCGATATGCTGCACAAAGCGATACGGTAAAAGTTTGAATATTCAGCAAAACTTATTCTGTCTGTTGCCGCAACTAATACCTGGAATGGAGCAAATAACATATCAGTTGTTAAAAGATCAGCAGTTATTTGCACTTCTGCTAAAGATGTAAAAAAGCCCCCCGTTTGGTGAGCTTTGTAAGATGTGGCTGCTAAAATGTAACAACGACAGCGTTTAATTACTAAAATAATAAAAGCAGATGCAAGGAAATCTTCTGCTTCTATGTCACGGATCAAGCAAAAGAATTTTGCATCCATTAAAAGTTTTGAGAATTACAAAAAGTGTAAACAAAATATCAAGGATATTCCGGCTGCAGTCAGCTCGGCCGAAAGAATAATCTTGTACAAAAGAACAAAAATAACAAAAATTAAATAGAAACGCTTGATTGATAGTTACAGTTATTTTTGCTGAAAAATAACTGCTTTGTGTTATGCTGAAAATGGCGAAAACCCTTGAAAAAACGTGCTTTTCAAGGGTTTTTGTGGTATAATTTAAATATAGTTATTATGTATTTGGAAGAATGATTTTGTGGCAGATCCATTAAGCATTATAATTTCAATTTGGTTAGGTATTTGGGGTATAATATTATGTTGATTATTCACAATGAAGTATCAGACATTACAGCTAAACGAGCTGCTGCTGCTGTTTTAGATGGAATAGATATTCCAGAAGGAGTTCGGGTTAATCATCACAATGGTGATCTTATTGTTGAGCCGGATGATCTGCAGAACATGAATTTAACTGGCGAGCTAAATGATTACTATAGGGAATTGGAGTACTAAAATTAATATGTAATCTTGATATAAGAGTAATATTAGGGATAATGATTACTTGGCAGGAGGCTATAGGGATATGAAGAAAAGTATATTTGCTTTTTTGTTTATATTTATGTTCTATGGAACAGCTTTTGCAGAAAAAGAGGAGTGGATTGATAAAGATTATAATTTCAGCAATGCAAAAGCCATTGACGTTGAATATTGTGTATCAGAGGATTTGTGTAACGGGATTAAAGAAAAAGAAACGGCAGAGATTTTTCATAAAAATTTTGTTGCAATGTTAAATAAAAAGTTGTCGGCGATGAACGTATCTGTAAATATGTTAGATAATAATGATGAGATGCGAATGGAAAATAATATAAATGCTGGGGATAATGCCGATTTAATAATAAAGGTTAAATTATTAAATTATACTGTTGGGGCATCATATTCTGAAGGCTATAGTTATACTACTGTTGTTCCAAGAACTTCTACTGTTTATACACCAAGTGGTCCGGTAGTTACGACTACTACTGAAACAAAGATACATAACAAAAAAGGTAGGGATGTACCTACGGTGTATGTGAATGTCCGTTTTGATATAATTGACACAGTTACAGATAAAGTCGTTTGGTCTAGAATTGATAACAGATCACGTCAAAATGAGGATGAATTTGATAATACAAAACCTAGAGATGTATTTAATAGGATTCTTAAAGATTTTAAGAATGATTTTCAAAAAAGAGTGGAAAAGAGCAGGAATTGAGAATATTTTGCATGGGTATTTAGTAACAATCTTGGTGATTGAAAGGAATTTCTTATGTTTCTTATATTGATTAATATGATCTTTCATACTTTTTTAGTTGGGATATTTTTTCAGTTTGCACATAGCATTATAATGTTATTTTTGCAGCTAGGGAATAGTACAAGTATATTTGCGCGCCAATTTCATCCGGATTTTTACTATTTATGTGCGTTCTATATAGTGTTTACATTTACTACTATTGGATATAGTCCTATTGGCAGTTTTATATCTACCGTTTTTTTGAAGGCAAGAAAAGCAAAAGGTACTGATCTTGAATATATAAGTACTAATCTGGAAAAAGTGTTGATCGCTTATAATAAAAATACTAATCAAAATTTGACTGCCAAAGATTTTAATTTATTTATTAATAATTCTGAAATTGTAAATGCAATGGCATTAGGTCATAAAACTATTGTTGTTACAGCAGGGCTTTTGCGTGCAGAACCTGAAATGCTGCAAACGGTATTAGCTCATGAATTAGGTCATCTGCATTACGGGGACAGTATGGTTTCGATTGCTATTATTGCTGGAAGTTATCCTATTCAAATTTGTTATTGGGCCAATTATATATTTATGCAAATCGCAAGAGTAGTGGTTATGATTTTAAGGTTTATTCCCATTCTTGGATTGATGAGTGCGCTGTTTATGTGGGCTGTGCAGTTAGCATGTTTGCCGCTTATAGCCATAAATTGGATAGGTAATAAAATTTTCTATTTTGTGTATCTGATGAATTGCAGAAGAACTGAATACAGAGCAGATGAATTTGCCAGCAATCTTAGATATGACGATTCAATGATACGTTTTCTGGAATATATTGCTCCTTATGAAGAACAAGGGAATATTTTTACACAACTGTTTTCCACGCATCCGCTGGTCGAAAATAGAATAGCACGCTTACAAAAAATAAAGGTGCAGAGTTGAGATTGCTACAATATTTAAAAATATAAAGGTGATTTGAAAGGATTAAAGATTATAATGAGCCCATCGGAAGAACAAAAACAATTTGATAAGTCGAATCAGGAATTAAATGGAGTAACATCCGGTATCGCTATTTTGGTAATGATAGTTTCATTAGTTGGTGTCGTGTTGACGTGGCTTTATCAGAATATTATAACAATATTATTGATTATAATAGGAGTATATCTTTTATATCGTTGGTACCGAAGATGATGGTATTACATTTACTTTAATTACTACCATTGGAAAATGGAAGTCGTGTAATTTTGATTTATAAAATCATATTTTAAAGGGATATAACATGAAAAAGATAATTAAAAATTCTATTAGATGTAATTTATGTGGAGATATTATTGTATCAGAACATAGACATGATTATGTGACTTGTAGCTGTGGTTTTTGTTCTGTTGATGGTGGGAAGGACTATCTAAAGAGGAGTATTGTTAATCCTCAATGTGATTTTACTGAACTTAGTGAAGTAATCGAAGTTAAAGATGTATCTGAGTTATGAAACATATTTTGATAACAATTGTAGGTTGTCCGTTAATGACTAGGAATAGAATGGCATACTTATAAAAAATAAAGGTGCAGAACTGAAAGTGAACTGTTTCTTTTATAAAAAGCAAAACCCTTGGGAAATATTTTCCACAAGGGTTTTATGATATAATATAATAATAGCGCAGAAGGTGGTGAGTATTTTGAATAAGTATACTTTAATGAATAAAAATAAAGAGTTAGTAGATGTAAAAATCAACGAAAACGGATTAATTGATGAAGTTATAGAAGTCAAAGACATAAAATATTTGCCCGTTGGTATCGATAATGATAAGGATATAAAAGCACAATTAAATAAATGGTGGCATAACAGATCCATACCGGCAAGCCGGGATGGTCTTAATTATATTTTGCATACATATGATGTAGAAACGCCGCAGGCTTTATCTGCAAAGAGTTTGGGACTAAGTTTATCTGATCAATATTGGTTAAAACCTGTAGGAACTACTATTGAATGGAAAGATGTTAATTTCTTTACTAATGAATTTTCTGGTGATTTGGGTAATGCTTTTTTTGAACGTAGCCAATCAAAAAAACAGTTGGATTTAAGATCGCCTGATGCGTCTAGTAATGGTTGGCTAAAAAAGAAATGGGTAATCATTGATGGAGAACGATATTTGTTTAAAGCAGGATCTGTTCCTTTACTGCAACAGCCTTATAATGAAGTTGCTGCATCGAAGATATTGGAAATTTTAAATATACCGCACGTAAAGTATGAAATAAAGCTGGAAGATAACCGACCATTGTGTTATTGTAAAAACTTTATCACACCTGATACTGAATATGTACCAGCAGTGCAAATAAGAAATGCTACGCTAAAATTAAATCATGAATCAGAATATGCACATTTTTTGAAATGCTGTGATAAATTAAAAATACCTGGAGCTAAAGAGTTTATAGATAATATTTTGATAGTTGACTATATCATTGAAAATACAGATCGCCATTATGGAAATTTTGGGTTTATCAGAGATGTGAATACATTAGAATTTGTAGGACCGGCACCAATTTTTGATAATGGAACAAGCCTTTGGTCTGAAGCGTTAAATTCTGAAATTGGTGATCCACAAAAAGTAGTTCCCTTCAAATCTTCCCAGCAAGAACAAATCAAATTGGTAAATTCGTTTAAACATATTGATGATACTAAGTTAAGGCTGTGTTCAAAAATTGTTTATGATGTATTGTCTACAAGCCCCTATTTAGATAAAGAGAGAGTTGAAAAAATAAGTAGAGCTGTAGGTAATCGTACGAGATTGCTGGAACAAAATATTGAAAAAATAAATAGTAATAAAGAAATTAAGGAGTAAAAATGAAAGAATTATATATTTCAAGCGAATATCTACAAGATCTTTTAGTTCGTATGGCACATCACAGTACGGCTATTGAAGGTAATAGTCTTTCTTTGGGTGAAACAAAAAGTATTCTTATTGATGGCTATATTCCGCGTCCAATTGAATTAAGGGAGCTAAATGAGGTAAATAACTATAAAAAATATATTGCTTCAATCTTACCTGATTTAGAGAAAAAAGTACCTCTAGATCTAACTTATATAAAGAAAACACATGAAGTATTATGTATGGATGCAATCGAAGGTGTACCAGGGCAGTTTAAGACTATACCTAATATTATTTTAGGATCAGATATTAAATTAACCCCTCCGTATAAAGTTCAGGAAGAATTAAAAAACTGGTGTGAGGATTTGAAATTTCAGTTAAAAGATAGCGTGGATGAGGTTAGGATTGCTGAGATAATTTGTCACCAGCACATGAAGTTTGAAAGAATACACCCGTTTTCTGACGGTAACGGTCGTGTTGGGCGTGCGTTGATGTGCTATAGTTGTTTTCAGAAAAATGTTGCACCGATTATTATTCCAGTGGAAAAACGAAAAGAGTATATTAATTATCTTAATAATTATGATCTTAAAGGGTTTACAAATTTTGCATTAAAACTACAAGAACAAGAAATTGAGAGAATGAATCTTATTCAGAAGTCACTTGTAAAAGAAGAACGTATGGAAGTGCCTAGACATAAAAATAGTTATGACTTAGAGCGATAATTAGACCATTATGATGAGTGATTAAGGAAGCGTTTACTACACTACTGGTACGATATATAAAAATGTCATACTATGTTTTTACCACAACTACATAGCAAGTTATAAAAGTATCAAGCTACAAATCTCTGTCGAAAGTGAGAATATGAATTTTTCATAAGGAATTAAATACACCCGAAAGGTCGTTTATCTTAGTTAAGAATCTTTTGTAAATCATAATGGGAGGAAAGTAAAGATGGAATTTTCAGAAGTTATTAAAAACCGGTATTCCTGCAAGAAATTTGACGGACAGCAGGTGGAGAAAGAAGCGTTGGACGCAATCTTAGGGGCAGGGCGGCTGGCTCCGACAGCAAAGAATTTGCAGGAGCAGAGAATCTATGTGGTTCAGACCGAGGAAGGTCTGGCGAAGATTGATAAGGTAACTCCTTGCCGCTACGGGGCTGGCACCGTCCTCATCGTCGCTTTTGATAAGGAAAATGTGTTTACCTATCCGGGAGATAAGCGTGATTCCGGTGTTGAGGATGCGACCATCGTAGCGACACATCTGATGCTGGCAGCGCAGGCAAACGGAGTGGACAGCTGCTGGATCAACTTCTTTGACCCGGAGGCCATGGCAAAGGAGTTTGGACTGCCAGAGAATGAGGAAGTTTTGATGATGCTCGACCTAGGCTATGCAGTAGAAGGCACAAAGCCTCTTGCAACCCACAGCCAGCGGAAAGAACTGACCGAAACCGTCATTTATTTATAAGGAACCGAAACTTAATTAATCACATGGTTTTATTCAAGAGATTTTAAATTTTAATTAAACAAAAAACGGCCAATAGGGTACACCCTATTGGCTGGTTTTTTTGTCGCCATTTCGCTGTATAATATTAGGGACAATAGGGTTAGACAAAATGAGAGGTGGTTTTCATGTCAAAAATTGGTTATGCCAGAGTAAGTACTACGGATCAAAAATTAGATCGTCAGCTGGAGCTGCTGAAGGATTGTGATAAAATTTTTTGTGATAAGATATCCGGCACTACTAATAAACGTCCGGAACTGCAAAAAATGTTAGAGTATATCAGAGAAGATGATATTGTAGTTGTGGCTGAATTGGATCGTCTGGGAAGGAATAATAAAGATCTTACTGATATTATGTATAAAATACAAAATAAAGGTGCTACTATCGAAGTATTAAATCTCCCGTCTTTAAAGGGAATTGAAGATACCAATTTAAGGCGCCTTATAAATAATTTGATTATTGAGCTTTATAAATACCAGGCTGAGAGTGAATGGAAAAAAATAAGGGATCGCCAGCAGCAGGGAATAGAAATTGCTAAGAGTGCCGGCAAATATACCGGACGTAAACGTCTTTTTAGTGAAAATGATCCGCGGCTGCAGCACGCTATAGATTTATATAAAAATGGTATTAGTATAAAGCGGGTCGAAGAAATGACAGGCATTAATGCCAAGACATTTAGAAGGTACCTTGATAGGTTAAATTTACGGCAGTAGAAAGGGAGTAGAAATTTTTTTAGATGTAATAATGATATTGAAAATATTGAAGTTCAATTTTTAAAAATTGATTTGCGTTATTAGAAGAAAAACCAGCTGCTAAGACAGCTGGTTTTGTTTTATCAGAATGGTATTTCTTCATTTTCATAGCGCAGATCCAGAGGCGGGTAGTTATCATCATTAAATGGATCTTCAGGATCTTCGGTAAAGAATGTACGATTATCATTCGAATTTGGTTTTGATTTTCCAAGTAATTCTATTTTACTTGCAATACATTCACTGACATAAATCGTCCTGGCTTCGTTATCTTGATATGTTCTGGTTTGTGTACGGCCATGAACTAATATCGGCATACCTTTTGTTAAAGTTTTTCCAAAATATTCGCCTCGTTTACCCCAAATCACAACAGGTATGAAATCGGCATCATAATTTCCTGTTTCTTTGTTTTTAAACTCCCTTGACACTGCCAGGGAAAATAAGCATACAACTTTGCCGCTAGTAGTATATTTTACCTGCGGATCACGAACTAAACGGCCACGATAAATACATAGATTCATAAAAAACACGTCCTTTTTTATTAAATTTGATTAAAGATAACCAATAACCATCCTGGTCTTTGTAAAAATCAATAATACTGTTGCGGTATACTTTTGGTATATAGCTTAATAATTCTTTAGTCATTTTTTCATTTTGATTCCTCCTGTTTTTCAATAAAGGTTCAACACGAAGCCTACGGCGAACGTGGCAGAAGCCGTGGGATAGGAAGGGTTATAAACCCTTGCACGTAAACTGCGTAAAGCCCCTGCGAATATTTTTTTTGCTTTTTCGCGAATATTTAAATAGCCGGAAAATGACTAAAGCGGAAAGGGTAGCGAAGCTACTCGTATTGCCCTTGAAGCGAAAGGAAAAGCGGCTATAATGGCAGCGGAAAAAGCAGGAAAATCATATAATATACTTTATTTCAGTTAGCCACGTTTTTTATTGAAATCATCTTCAGACAAAACTGTCTTACAATCAGGATAGCAAGAACAAGCATAAAAAATATTTTTTGTTTTAGAATTTTTCTTGGAAATCATAAAACCTTTTTTACAGACAGGGCAAGTAATTATTTTAGGCTTATTGTTCTTAGCTGGCGTGATTTGATTGCATTCTGCATTATTGCATTTTGCGTATTCTATTACTGTGTTTGTGTCTGGATCTTTATAATATTTAATCATTAGGAAGCCTTTTCTACAGGTAGGGCAGGGAAAGTCTTTGTTAACTATTTTTAAGCTGTCTTTTTGTTTGATAATTGTGTTTAAAAAATCAGTTACTTCAGTTATGATTTTTTGTTTGGGAATTTTACCTGCTTCCAGTTGATCCAAAAGAATCTCCATATTTGCTGTATAATCGGCTTTGGTAATTATTTCGGGCAGGATTGCTATAAGGTTTTTACCTTTTTCGGTAGGAATTAAAGTTTTACCTTTCTTGGAAAGCTGCTCGCCTGCAATCAGTTCCTTAATAATAGTTGCCCTGGTTGCAGGTGTTCCTATACCTTTGATTTTAGATAGGATGTCATTTGATTCTTTCGTATCTCCTTTGATATTGTTCATGGCTTTGATAAGGCTGCCTTCGGTGTAACGTCTGGGAGGCTTTGTTTCAGCATCCTTTAACTCAAAGGTTTCAACGCGATAAGCCGTGCCGGCTTTAACTGCTGTAGAAATTTCAACTTCGTTGTCTTGTTCATGCTCGGCATCATCACTGACAGGCATATTCTTATAAAGTGCCGTCCAACCGCTATTTACTGTGATCTTCGTTGTGAAGGTAAAATCATATTTGCCATTTGTCAAAATAACTTTGTGACTTTCATATTCATATACAGGAAAGAATATGCTGGCATATTTTTTGAGGACTAGCAGATAAAGATCTTTTTCATTTTTGCTGAGTGTGGAAAGATCTGGAATTTTTCCAGTTGGAACAATAGCGTGATGTGCAGACACTTTCGCATCGTTAAATACAGGTGGGCGCAAATTCGGTAGAGGAATTTTAACATCAAGTAGCTGTGCTTCATTAAAAGCTATAATAAGGTTGGGAGAGTCGGTAAATTGGCTGGTAGGCAAATATTTGCAATCGCTTCGTGGATAGCTTAAATACTTGCTTTCATATAGTTTTTGGATAGTTTTTAACGTATCATCTGCACTTAAACCAAAGTATTTATCCGCATCGATCTGTAGTGTATCAAGACTATATAATTCTTTTATTTCCTGTTTGTTTGATTTTTTGAAAACGTCTGTAACTTTTAGTTCGCTGCTTTTGGATGCTGTTACGATTTTTTCAGCTTCAGACTTAGCGGTAATCCTGTCACCGACAAATGAAGCTTTTACGGTGACTCCGTTTATTTTTAGATGCGCAAAAATATTGTAATATTTCTGCGTTTTAAAACCAGTTATTTCAGCTTCTCTGTTTACGATTAACGCAAGTGTGGGAGCTTTGACGCGGCCAACAGACATTACAGTGGTATAACCGCCTTCGCGGGCTTTAAGAGAAAAGAACCTGGTCAGATTCATACCAAGCAGCCAGTCAATTTCAGAGCGGCAATCACCTGCTGCAGATAAACCTGAAAAAGCTTTATTGTCTTTAATGTCGTCTAAAGCTTTTCTTATAGATGTTTCGTCCAGAGCATTAAGCAGTAAACGTTTTACTTTTTTATTTGCCGGTAATAACTCGTCTATCAATACTTGACCTTCACGGTCGGGATCGCCGACGTTGATGATTGTTGTAGCATCTTTAATTAGTGATATAACTGCTTTGTACTGTTCTTTTTTGGCTGCATAAGGGGTCTTTTTAAAAATCGTTGGGATCATGGGCAGGGTATCAAGCTTCCAGTTTTTCCATTCAGGATTATACGCTTCAGGAGGATTTTGATATAGCAAGTGTCCAACCGCCCAGGTAATAAAGATATTCTTTTTTGTATCTTTATAGCAATTTTTTTCTTTTTTGAAATTTGCACCGGTGGAATTAAAGTACTTTGCCAAAGCTTCAGCAACACTAGGTTTTTCAGTGATGTATAGATCCATTTGTATTTATTACTCCTTATATCTAGTATTTGAGCTTATAGCAGATGTTGCTATAAGCTCAGCGTGGCTATTCTTTTGAAATCTGTTTAAATTGATCAGCGTATTTTACATTTGGTGGTATTGTCATTAAACTTGCATAGCCGCTTTTTAGAATAATGTAGTTATACATTTTTTCAGCTATCACCTGATCGGAGATCCGCTCCGGTTTTTCTAACCATACATAAGCTAATAAACGACCATATTTGTCTGTAACCTGGATATCGGTTTCGAGCCAAACGATTTTATTAGTGAGAAGATTTTTAGTGATATAACTTGCAACTTTGCCGGATTCAGTATTTTTTTCTTTATCAGGATGGACACTTTCAGGTGTATCAATGCCAATCATTCGTACTGGCTGCTGGATATTATCTACCTGGCAGACGATTGTATCACCGTCTATAACGCGAACTACTTTAGCAGTGATGAATTTATCGGTGCTTAATTGACGTTCCTGATATTTAATGCCGTAAAAAGTACATACAAATATCAACGTAATCAGGAAGATAATCTGATAGTGGTTAAGTTTTTTGAGAATGTTCATCGTTCCTGGTGGCATAACTATGAAGTCAAAAGGCTGCAGTAAATGCGGCAACACAGGCATTGTAGGTCGGCTGCCAATACTGGAGATAATTCGGTTTAATGACGAACTTAGAGATTTGTTCAGCGAGCAGGTCGGCTGGGTAAAAAGTAAAGAGCTTCTGAAAAAGCATAATTTCACTACTCTTTGGGAAAGAGGCTTTGACTTGGTAAAGCAAGGAGAAGTATCGCTCGAAGAGCTTTGCGGTGAACTGGCCGTAAGCGAAGATTAGAAAGGGGGGAGTTTATAGTTTATGTTTGGATCTATAAAAGAATGGTGGGACAAGCCATCGTATAAAGAATTCTGGCTGATGTTCATTCATCTGCGGGCGCTGCATCAGAGCGGTATCACGATGAGCGAAGCAATGGAAGTAATTGCTTTGTCCCATAATAATAAAGCGGTCAGGGACGCTGCTCGGCAAATTGCCAAAGATATTGTTGCCGGCGACGAAATAAACATTGCTTTTGCCAAGCAGAAGATCTTCAGCAAAATGATTTGTGAAACGATCCAGGTAGGTGAGAAAAGCGGAAAATTAGATAACGTATTCGACCATTTGGTGACGCTTATGAAAATCAGGTGGGAGCTGCGCGATAAAATCCGTGTTGCTTTGTTCAGCCCTGTAGTTTCAATTATTCTTGCCTTTGGTCTGTTTGTGTACTTTGTTGTGTACTCAATTCCGAGCTTTAAGCAGCTCTATGCAGATACCGGTGTTGAAATGTCAGAATCACTACTGCTCTTGGAAGCCGCAGTCAATACGATATTTGAATATTGGTATGTTACCGTTTTTGGTATTTATCTGATTTCCAAGATCTGCAGTTGGCTCACTTTTTCAAGTAAAGAATTAGTTGACAATATAAAATTGAATTTACCGATTTATAAAAAGCTTCACTACAGCATATTGCAGTTTGAATTTACATCTAATTTGTCGCTGCTTATTTCTTCGGGCATTCCTGCTTACCAGGCACTAGAAAATATTGCGGGTACATTTTCGAACGGTCGCCTGCAGAAGATCGTGAAAAATGCGGCATCGGCTATGGTTGGTGGTGGTGAGATCGCAGGCTCAATCATAAGCGCGAATAAGAAAGACAGGATATTATCAGAAGCTGTACTAAGTTTTGTCACGATCGGCGACAAGACAGGGAAAATGGCTGACAATATGGAGATAGCAACTTCCTACACTAATGCGGAATTAAAAACAACATCTGAAGAAGTAGCTAAACATTTTGCCTTTGCGATATTGATACCGTCTGTATTAGCGGTCGGCATGATGTATGCAATGGTCTTGTATCCGCTCTTTGATATTTCAGAGCGTATGTTTGAATAGGGAGAATAGCGATGCCAAGAAAAAGCAAAGGTTTTACATTGATTGAGCTGGTCTTTGTTATGTCGATTATTGCTGCCTTGCTTGCATTAGCAGCACCTAAAGCCAGTGAAATGATGCAATCAGGCAGAAGAAATACTACTGCAATGGCAGTAAACTGCTTAGTTATTGGTATTGGACAATATCATTTTGAGATGCAGGAAATGCCTGAAAACTTAGAAGCCTTAACTAAAAAACAAGGACAATTTGGGCCGTGGGCAACTAAAGATGCACTTAAAGATGAATGGAACAATAACTTTAACTACAGCTATGACCAGGACAGCAGGCTTTTTGCTGTATGGTCTTCAGGACCGGATGGAGCAAATAGCTCAGGAAGTAATGTAACAGAGAAATTTTCCGGCGACGACATAGGCACAGTAAGTCAATATTAATATTTTATTTAGAAGGAAGGAATAAATAATGAAATTTTTATCTATTAATTTTTTACAGGCTCAAATGAAACGGAAAGCTGGTTTTACGCTGATCGAATTAATTGTAGTAATGTCTATTTTAGCTGTGTTGTTAGGAGTAGCGGCCAGCAAATATTCCAGCGCACAGCACAATAAAAGGATGATCACCGTTGATAACGATTTGAAAGTTATTGCAACTGCCATGCTGCAGTACGAGCAAGACAGTTTAACTGCTTCTTTTCCAAGTACAGTAGATGAATTATTAGAGGGCTTACCAGCATCTGATTCACACGATGGGCAAGCACATGAATATATATCTTTGAAGAGCAGAGGGGATGATGTCGATAAGTTTGTCGATCCGTGGGGAAATGACTATGTTATTGATGTAAATAACAGGACAGTTTCCTGCACACCCAAAGACGCTTTTGGCAAGGATCTTCCAACAGTAAAACAGGAGTTCTAACTACTTGATCGGAGGCAATTATGTTAAAGGTCTTTTCTAAACATACAAATACCCCCCCATATCTGACAATTCACGCCAGCTAAGGGGCGGTGGCCTAATTGTTGTATTTCTGATAGTCGCATTTCTTCTAACTACTTTAGGAGTAAATGCGGCCAGATTACAACAGTCAGTCCTTGCATCTACTAATAGCAATAATATTGCTTTGCAGGCCTACCAATATGCCGAAAGTAAAGCAGATATTGTCAAAGTAACCAAATATAATAGTCTAACAGCTCAAAACAAAAAAGATATAGCAGACAGTAATTATCAGGATGAAGTGCTGCTTTCTTCCGAAAGCAGTGTTGACGATCATAAAGAACGTACAGTTACGGTAAACGTTTATTTAAAAAGCGAAACGCTGCCGCGTGCTTCGCTAAAACTGATACGTTCTTCGGTGGAAAAAAGCACGGGCGTACCAATAGGTACGATCCTGGCCTGGCCGTCGCATACTTTACCAGCAGATGGTGGAGTTTGGCTGCTGTGTAACGGGCAAAGTACCGCTGGTTATCCTCAGCTGAGTGCGATTGTTGGAAGCAATGTGCCTGATTATCGAGGTGTGTTTCTTCGCGGTTATGGAAGCCAGACAAGTACGCACTACGGTACAGTAACACATTCATCTGCAGCTCTTGGTGAGCTGCAGGGTGACGCTATACGTAATATTACTGGTTCTGTTGGTGGCAATATGCGTCCGACAAGCGGATCTGGTGTTTTTTATCTAATAAGTAATGGTCCGCAAGGTAATAAAACGTCATATGATGGTGCCATTTTTGGATTTGACACTAGTCGCGTTGTTCCAACAGCAAATGAAATTCGACCTGTAAACCGTTCCGTAAATTGGATAATAAAAGCTGCATAATTACTTGATTTTAATACCTGAGCTGTAGAAAGGAATTTTTATGAAAGTCTACGGCAAAAACACAACTACCCCCCCACATCTGACAAGTCACGTCGGTTAAGAGGCAGTGGGCTACTTGTTGTATATTTGATTGCTGCATTCTTACTCACAAGCATAGCGGTCAAAGTAGCCAAAACACAACAGTCAGTCCTTGCATCTACTAATAGTAATAATCTTGCTTTGCAAGCGTATCAATACGCCGAAAGCAAGATAGATTTTCTAACTTTAAAAGGGTATAAAAATTTAACAGCTCAGGCAAAATCTAAAATTCAAGGTACTGATTATCAAGATGAGGTTCAGATCAGCCAAGCAACTACTTTACCTGATGGTATACAGCGAAAAACGGTTACAACGAATGTCTACCTAAATAGCGAAAAATCACCACGAGCGTCGATAAAGAAATTTTTCTATAGTATAGATCCAACAAGCATCGATATAGGTAGTCCGGAATATTTAGGTGCAACAGATGGTGGATCTTTTAGTGGTATTGCCAAAACAGCAGGGTTTATTGTTGCTGCAGGAAGTAACAAACCACGTTCGCTAAATGTTTACGTAAATGGAACATTATTAGGTTATGTTGTCCCGAGAGGATACGGTACTGGCGATATTCAGGTTTGTGTACCAGTTCCCAAAAACGCCAGTTGGTCTATCAGCGGAAAATGTTCTTGGGCGTACTGGATGCCTTTAAAATCTTGAATTTATTGACCTGGCTGTAGAAGGAGTTTTATTATGCAGCGCAAGGTTCGAGGATCAAGTTTAATAATGTCAACGTTGATTACTGCATTTTTGCTTACAGGCCTAGCAGTCAAAGTAGCAAAAACACAGCAGTCAGTGTTTGCAGCGACGAACAGCAACGGCATTGTAGTCCAGGCACAACAACACGGAGAAACACAAGCTTCAGTTTTAAGGATGACGAAATATTCTGATTTAAAATCACAAAGTAAAACAAAGATCAATGATACAGAGTTTTTTTATGAAGTAGTCGTTTCCGGAGAAACAAATTATAACGATAAGATCAAACAGCGTATTGCTACAGTAAAAATATACTATCAGAATGAAGTTAATCCGCGCTTTACGCTTCCAATAGCAATGCTATCTAAAACAAATGACAGCGCTGGCTGTGAAATACGCACTGGAACAAACAGCGTGTCATTTCAAGCCGTTGGATCATATAAATACCTAACGGTTATTGTAAGCTCTAAGTTTTCTCCGTCAGATAGCAGTTGGTCTGGATCAGCAACATTCACTGCATCAGCTGCGGGAATAAATTTGGGTACAGTATCTACTTCAACATACACCGAAAAAGCTGGCAGTAAGGGCCATTATTGGGGTACGACCGAAAACGTAGTAAATATGCACACGTTTACACGTGCAATCAATGCGGGGGATACTGTATCAGCTAGCTTAACTTCATCGTCCAGGCATTCAGGAAGTACGGTTACTTTGATTCTTTCTAACTAACATTTGAGGTGAGCATATGCTATTTATGCGGTGCATAATCGTATTAGGATTAATGGGGTTATTACTATCTCATCCAGGCATATCGCCTAAAACGATACGCCAAACTTTAAACGACAGATCACTTGTCGCACAGGCGACAATAATTGATAAATCAATTATTAGATATTACCGGATGCGCAGCGAGCTGCCTCCGGATATTTCGAAAGAAACCTTGAAAGAAATGGGAATAATGCAGTTGGCTGATAATAAAGTCTGGACATACAAAAATAACGGTAACAGCTATGTTTTAACAGCCAAACTTTCATCAAAAACATATACGTCGCCATATTCTAATAAATCCCTTCCTGATGTCATTCGTTATCCTGAAGGATATCAGGATAACGATTAGGAAGTGCTGGAATGGAAATACTATATTACTTATATATAGCAGTAACATCATTACTGCTTATAAAAATTGCTTGTATCGACCTTAAAACACAGTATATCTATATTAGCGATCTTGCTCTATTCGCTGTAGTCGTTTCGTTTTATAAAATTTATATCGGTGATATGCTTTCTTCAGCTTTTGCTGCTGCTGCTGCTGGTATTTTTGGCTATGCCATTTACAAGATAAGTTATTTGATCTACCAGGAAGAAGCATTTGGGCTTGGTGACGTTTTTTTGTTAGCTATACTTGGTTGCTATTGGTCATGGCCGCTGATTGTGCATTTTATATATTTTTCTTTTTTACTGGCCGGCATTATTGGGTTAGTGGTTTTAGCTTTCACAAGAAATAGAAAATATAGAATCGCTTTCGGTCCCGTTCTAAGCATCTCGGTTTTTCTTTATTATTTATGGGGTTTGCCAGATATATACAGCATAATACAATTTTTAAAAAGTAAAGCGTGGTAATCCAATGAAAAAATACCTAGCATGTTTAATTATCATATTTGCTGCCTTGTCGTTCATGCACAATGCGTATGCTTTTTCAGGAGAAGTAACGTCTGTATATGGTTGGCGTATTCACCCTATTTTTGGTATTGGCAAGGGGCATGAGGGAGTTGATATCGCTGTTCCTGCTGGAGTTGGCGTACCATCGCTGGCTACTGGCACTGTCGTCTACAGCGGTTGGTGTGGTGGATATGGATATTTTATATCTGTTCAGGATTCAAATGGTGTATGCTGGAATATGGGGCATAATTCTCAACTACTTTATCCAGTTGGTACACACGTTGTACAAGGGCAGGTAATTGCTATATCAGGCAGTACGGGTAATTCAACAGGTCCGCACGTTCATGTTGAAAGACGATTGCTTGATGTTTTTGGGGATACGACAGATCCGCTTGATTATATTGCTAGTCAGTGGGATTTATCAGGTTGGGACCCGAATAATAGTACTGGGGTGTTTGGCAATATTGTTCCCAATATTGATTTTGATTTCAGTAATTATTTTGCTCCGAGTGAAGAGCTGCTGAAGATAACTAAGAAAATTCTTGAATTACTAAAGCCTGCCTTGGATTTTGCATCAGAAAATCTAGTAGAATTAATGATAAGTTTGTTTGTAATAGATTTGGCTGTTTATTTACTTGCTGGTGTTCTCGGAGTTCGGCCGATTAAAGATTTTTCAGAGCTGATACCAAAAATAATGCGTTATGGGTTCTTCTTTTGGTTGCTGCAGAGCTGGCATTGGTTAGTGTCGAATATGTTTGTACCTATGATTGAGGATATTAGTAGTACATATTCTGGACAAGCCTTTTCTGAAAGCAGTTTTTTGCAGTTTGAGGCTTTCTTCATATCTGTAACACACCTTATTAAGCCTTTTTTACACGTTAACGAGCAGTTTTCATTTCTTACTCAACTACTCCTTATGATATTAGTGCCAATTATTTTAACATTATGTTTGTTTGTAACCTTTTATATGGCGTATAAGCTTGTGGTCTTTTATGTTATGTGCGTATTTGGTGCCTTGGGAATTCCTTTAATGGTATTTTCTAAAACAGAGTATTACGGTAAAAATCTTATTTCAGCAGTTTTTACGGCTATATTTGATTTAATAGTGTCAGCATTTATTTATTCGATTGTGATAAATACCTTGAACGGATTTAAACCACTAACAGCAGATAGTATCGCTACATTTGTAGTGTTTGTCTTGGCATTTACTTTTTTAGTATGGATGGTACCCATATTGTCTACTAGAGTTACAAAGCATTTTAATGCGCTTCTAAATAATTAGGTTATATAAGCTATATATAGTATTTAGTGTATATAACATAAATAACGAAAAGGAGCAGGTAGAATGAAATGGAAAAAAATCATAATTTCGGTAGCAGTAGGTTTTCTGTCTGTGGTTATCGTAACATCTTTTGCAAGCGCAAAATTTCGGGGAGGTTCTGTGATTGATGTAGCGAGAGTAGCTAAAGAAACGCAGAAAGTTATTGAAGAAACTAAAATATTATCAGAAATAACTACATTGCACGATCTGCAGGAAGAATTTTTTAAAGTGCTTGATGATCTTGGTCAATTAGAAAATGATGTGTTGACAGTTGTTGAAGAAGCAAATATATTGTCTAATAGTGTTAATGGTATAATAGGTGCCCAAAATACATATCAGGCTGAAGTTGAGAACTTGTATAGTATTGACTTTTTGAGTAATAAGTATGGTAATACTCCTGAAGCGTGGAAAGATAATCACAAAAGGTTATCAGAAGCTTACGAAAACGAATATAAAAACTCTATTGATGTAGCACAGAAGTCAGAGGATATAAGTAGTAAGATTGATCTGCAGCGTGATAAGATTTTGAGCGATTACTCTAAGGGTGTCATAAGTGAAAAACAAAAAGAGCTTATGTTGAAAGCCTTGCTTGCAACAAGCAAAAATACTAATGCTATGTTAAATAACCAGGTCATGGTTAATGCTGTTACTGACGATATGCGTACCAGGACGAAGGAAAAATTATCAGATGCTCAGCTACAGTACCATTCCTTTGGTTTTATAAGTGCTGATGATCCGAAACATAAAAAAGCCATTGAAGAAAACAAAATAACTGAATTACCAAAATAAAAAAGGTGCACTATATACTGTTTTTTCATTTTTGAGATTTCAGAAAAAAGTATATGTTTTTGAGTACTGCTGATAAAAATTGCACGAATTAAATAAGAATGTATAATACGGATTTGAAGCAAATATTAATAAATATAAAAGTATACTAACTATTGCTTTATTGAACAGAAAAAGTTAAAAATATATAATATAGAAAAGTAAGAGAGCAATA
>OFMR01000128.1_pt1 | contig 58866 bp, 78 predicted proteins | sample 1541931 | NCBI WGS metagenome assembly OFMR01 (sample SAMN04209224, study PRJEB22552) | human gut metagenome | biome: gut; material: feces | host: Homo sapiens | place: USA: Oklahoma | reverse complement strand
GGCTCGTTTTTCAAACAGCTTTTTGCCTTTGCCGAGGCCGAGTTCGAGTTTGACTCGGCCGTCTTTAAAGTGCATGTCCAAAGGAATCAGCGAATAACCGGCTTGTTCAACGCGGCCGATCAAACGCATGATTTCATGCTTATGAAGAAGGAGCTTACGGTTGCGCGTCGGATCCGCTTTTTCGTGTGTACTGGCGGTTTTCAGAGGCGTAATGTTTGCATTCAATAAGAATAGTTCACCGTTTCTGACGAAAACGTGAGCTTCTTTAATGGAAGCGCCGCCGGCACGGATGGATTTCACTTCCCATCCTCTTAGTTCCAGACCGGCTTCAAATTTTTCTTCAATATCGTAGTCGAATCTGGCTTTTTTATTTTGAATAATTGCCAAGGTTGCTCTCCAAGTAATAATGGCTTACAGCGAATTGATGCGGCCAAGGCCGAAAACGGGCTGAAAGCCGAGTAAAATCTGCACAATTTTACTTTATTCGAGGTACGGGAGGTTCATTTGCTGTTATCAGCCGTAAAACAAACACCCTCCGGACTGCTCAAAAAAGTTCTTGAGCTTCCCGAAGGTTCAACGGTCGGGGACGCACTGCGTGCACTCAACTGGCAAAAAACCGAGGAAATCGGTCTGAGTATTTACGGTCGGCGCTGCAAAGAAGAAGACCTCCTCAAGGACGGTGACCGAATTGAATTAACCGAACCGCTCCGAATCGATCCTAAAGAAGCCAGACGGCTTCGCGCTTTAAATAAACCGCTTTTGGCAACTCGAGGTCGGAAACATGCAAAATAAAATTTCACCCTTCGAATAAATACCTATTGCTGGTGGCAAAAACAGCATCGTCAATTTACGTATAATTATTTTTTGTGCTTAGAGGTTCAACAATGCGACTCCTTCAAAAGGCTTTAACCTTTGACGACGTTCTCCTCGTTCCTGCATACTCGAACATACTTCCCCGCGAGACCGTCCTTTCCACACAATTCACCAGAGACCTCCGTTTAAACATCCCGTTCTGCTCTGCAGCTATGGATACGGTTACTGAAGCTAATTTGGCCATTGCCTTAGCTCAGGAAGGCGGCATCGGTATTATTCATAAAAACATGACAGCCCAGGCTCAGGCTGCCGAAGTTAATAAAGTTAAACGCCACGAAGCAGGCATGGTTGCCGACCCGATCACCATCGGTCCGGACATGATTGTTGCCGACGTGATTCGTCTGACTCGCGAACACAACATTTCCGGTCTTCCCGTTGTTCAGGGCGAAAAAGTCCTCGGTATGGTTACACACCGCGACCTTCGCTTCGAAGACCGCATGGACGCCAAGATCAGTGAAATCATGACACCGGCCGAGCGCCTGATCACGATTAAAGAAGGCGCCACACTCGACGACGCTAAGAAACTGATGCACGAGCATCGCCTTGAAAGAGTTCTGGTTGTTGACGACAACTTCCACCTTCGCGGCTTGATGACCGTCAAAGACATCATCAAAGCAACCGAACATCCGTATGCTTCCAAAGATAAACACGGCAAACTGCTTGCCGGTGCAGCTGTCGGCGTCGGAGCCGGTACGGAAGAACGTGTCGAACTGCTGGTTGACGCCGGCGTCGACGTATTGGTTGTTGATACAGCCCACGGCCATTCTCAGGGCGTGCTTGACCGCGTCAAGTGGGTTAAGCAGCACTATCCTCAGGTTCAGGTTATTGGCGGAAACATTGCTACTGCCGCTGCTGCTCTGGCCCTCGTTGAAAACGGTGCAGACGCTGTTAAAGTCGGCATCGGCCCGGGTTCTATTTGTACGACTCGCGTTGTTGCCGGTGTCGGTGTTCCGCAGATTACTGCCGTCTCTAACGTTGCCGAAGCTCTTCAAGGCTCCGGTGTTCCTCTGATCGCTGACGGCGGTATCCGCTTCTCCGGCGACGTCGCAAAAGCCATCGCAGCCGGTGCCAATACCGTCATGATGGGCGGTATGTTTGCCGGTACTGACGAAGCTCCGGGCGAAATCATTCTGTATCAGGGCCGCTCCTACAAGAGCTACCGCGGTATGGGCTCTCTCGGCGCTATGAACAAAGGCTCTGCCGACCGTTACTTCCAGGACAACAATAACGGCAATGTTGATAAGTTTGTACCGGAAGGTATTGAAGGTATGGTTCCCTACAAAGGAAGCGTTCTTGCCATCATCTATCAGATGTGCGGCGGCCTTCGTTCTTCTATGGGCTACTGCGGCTGCCGTACGATTGATGAGATGCGCAGCAAAGCCTGCTTTGTTGAAATCACATCTGCCGGCTGGCGTGAATCTCATGTTCACGATGTGAAGATCACGAAGGAAGCTCCGAACTACAGACTGGAACATTAATTTCCCTACATGTCTGAAATTTCGGATTAATATGACGGACAAGAGTCGACTCGAGTTTTATAGACTCGGGCCGACTTTTGTTTTTAATTGATATTTAGCGAAGATGAACCACGATCGAATTTTAATTCTTGACTTCGGAAGCCAAGTCACGCAATTGATTGCGCGCCGTATTCGTGAAGCTCACGTTTACTGCGAAGTCCACTCCTGCGACGTATCGGATGAATTTATTAAAGAATTCAAGCCGAGCGGCATCGTCCTGTCCGGCTCTCACATGAGCGCTTATGAAGAATCTACGGACCGCGCTCCGAAGGCCGTCTTTGAAATCGGTGTTCCGGTTTTAGGCATTTGCTACGGCATGCAGACAATGGCTGAGCAGCTCGGCGGCAAGGTTGAAAACGGTGCTCAGCGTGAGTTCGGCTACGCAGAAGTTCGTGAACACGGCCACACAAAACTCTTGAAGAATATATCCGACTTTACGGATAAAGACGGCAAGAGCTATCTGAAGGTTTGGATGAGCCACGGCGACAAAGTCACTGAAATGCCGCCGGGATTCAAACTGATGTGCTCGACTCCGACTTGCCCCATTGCCGGTATGGCTGATGAGGGAAGAGGCTTCTACGCTGTTCAGTTCCACCCGGAAGTCACACATACTGAAAAGGGCCGTGAAATTCTTGAGACATTCGTTCTTAAGATCTGCAAAGCCAATCCCGACTGGGTTATGGGCAACTTCGCACAGGAAGCGGTTGAAAAAATTCGCCATCAGGTCGGTAAAGACGAAGTTATTCTCGGTCTTTCCGGCGGCGTCGATTCTTCCGTTACCGCTGCCTTGATTCATCGTGCTATCGGCGATCAGCTGACCTGCGTCTTCGTGGATAACGGTCTTCTTCGTCTGCACGAAAGAGAGCAGGTTGCCCAGACTTTCCGTGACAACATGGGTATGAAGCTGATTGTGGTTGATGCTTCCGACCGTTTCATGGATGCTTTAGCCGGAGTTACCGATCCCGAAGCCAAACGTAAGATCATCGGTCGTCTGTTTGTCGAAGTTTTCCAGGAAGAAGCTGAAAAACTTCAGAACGCTAAGTGGCTTGCTCAAGGCACCATTTATCCTGACGTCATTGAATCCAACGGTGCTAAGACTAAGAAGGCTCAGACGATTAAGTCTCACCATAACGTCGGCGGCTTACCCGATACACTGCATCTGAAGCTTCTCGAACCGCTTCGCGAACTCTTCAAAGACGAAGTTCGTGAACTTGGTATCGCTCTGGGACTGCCGGCTGAAATGGTTTATCGCCATCCATTCCCCGGACCCGGCCTCGGTGTTCGTATTCTCGGCGCTATCAAGCGCGAATACGCCGATCTTCTGAGAGAAGCCGATGCGATCTTCATTGAAGAACTTCGCAACGCCGGCTGGTACGACAAAGTCAGCCAGGCTTTCGTTGTCTTCCTGCCGGTTAAGAGCGTCGGTGTGATGGGCGACGGCAGAACATACGACTGGGTTGTCAGCCTGAGAGCTGTTCAGACCAGCGACTTTATGACTGCTAAATGGGCACATTTGCCGTACGATCTCCTTGGCAAGGTTTCCAATCGCATCATCAACGAGGTTAAGGGCATTAATCGCGTCGTTTATGATGTATCAGGGAAACCTCCTGCCACGATTGAGTGGGAATAAAAACATTGAATTTCTAGCTATTTCTTAAGCATTCGGGATGATTCAAAAGTCATCCCGTTTTTACATTTAAAATCAATAAAAAAGCCGTTTTTTCGCTTTCAGAATCTTTCACTTTCTTTCAGTATCTTTTAGCCTCTAGCAAGCCTATTTCAATGGCATTTTTGATGGTATAGAATTTTTCTTGAAAAAATTTGATGGTATTTCAAGAGATTTTTGACAACCCTTGATGGTATTTTGAAAATGGCACTCACCGATAAGGCAATAAAGGCGCTGAAGCCCGGAGAAAAAACGTACAAAGTGGCCGACAGAGATGGGCTTTATTTATCTGTTGCTCCCTCCGGCACGATGTCCTTTCGTTTTAATTACCGTTACAACAACCGCCAACAAACCGTGACGCTGGGCAAGTATGGAGAGATCACGCTGGCACAGGCGCGAGAAAAACTCCTGAAGGCAAAAGCCGATCTTGCCGCAGGGATTTCTCCGGCAAAAAAGAAACAAGAAATTAAAAATACTCTCGCGGAGAACAGCTTCTCTGTCTGGCTGGACAAATACACTGAAGAGTGCGGAGTCGCAGACTCAACAAAAAAGATGCGGGGCTATGCCATCGATAATTATCTGCGGCCGGCCTTAGGAAAAATGTCGCTCTTTGAAATCACTGAGAACGAGGTTAGGGCATTAGCAGAAGATTTGGTGAAACAGCAGGCACCGAGTACGGCGCTACTTTGCCGCATGATTATTAAAAACGTCTATACCTTTGCTTCAATGCACGGCGGACCGAAGTTAAAAAGCCCGACGGATTTTGTTCGTCCTAGCTCAATCCATACGATCAAGTCAAGAACCAGAGCAATGTCACCAAGTGAAATTGGCTACGTTTTAAACGGGATCGAACAAAGCTCATCAGACATCAGCTCAAAGAGTGCGTTTAAGCTGATTTTGCTGACACTGCTCCGGAAATCCGAGGTTATTAACGGAGTTTGGAGTGAGATTGATTGGAATGAGAAAACATGGCGTATTCCGGCTCATCGCATGAAAAACAAAAGGCCACACAATGTTTATTTGAGCAAACAGGCGTTCGATATTCTGGTTTGTCTGAGAACGCTGAGCACGTGTAAGAGCGATTTTATTTTTCCGGCAAAGTACGGCCTAAATAAACCTATGGCCACGTCCACCCCGAACCGATTATTAGAGCTCGGGATAGCAAATGCTAAGAAGGCCGGGATTGAAATAGAGCCGTGTACGATTCACGACCTCCGGCGAACTGCCAGCACACTTTTAAACGAGGCGGAATTTAATTCTGACTGGATTGAGGCGTCGTTGGCTCATGTTGCCTCGGGCGTGAGAGCTGTTTATAACGTGGCGGATTACGCTCCTCAGCGGCGCCGGATGCTTCAGGCCTGGGCAGACATGGTTGACAAATGGCAGAAAGAGTATCAGCTTCGGGAATAAGAATTGCACAGAGCACGATACCTCGTACCCAATTCAATTGTGAAATTAAGTTTCAATAAAATAAAACGAGGTACTATTAAGAGGTATCATTCCTTTTTTAACCAACCTAGGAGGTAGCTATGCCAGAAGTTGTAAAAAACGTTCTGTCTGGAATGTCCCTCTTGGGGATATTAGGGTACGATTTTGTGTACCCTGTCGCTCCTAAATCTCCATTTAAAGAGGCTAAAAGGGCGCTTTCTAACGACAGACAAATAATAGAGAGAGACATCGCCAACGCTGCGAGGAGAATCAGGTATGACGCGGAGACAAACAGGCGCCAAGGTTACCCAGGCTAAGGACCGCAGCGAGATACAAGTCGTTCAGCAGGAAGAGGACACCCCTCTTCCTCCAGCAGAGGAGCTGGAGCGTCTAAAGCGAATTGACGACGGACTCGTGACCAAAACCATTGAAATGGTAGAGGTCGAAAATAACTTTAGAAGAAAGCGACAGAATCGCGTGGATTTATTTGTCTTTGCCGAAAGAATTTTGGCTTTGTTAATTGTCGCTGCCATAACCGGCGTTGCGTTCTATGCCTCATATCTTTTAGGTATGGCAGGACATGAGTGGCCCGCATGCGTAATAAGCGGGGGAACTCTCGGCATGATCATATCGGCAATTTTTAAACGCAGATAACAAAGAGCCCCGCCAAATCAGCGGGGCCAATCTTTTAACTTGGCAGTTTAAAGTTCATTATGTAATCGTAGTCATAACGAGCCTGTCGGCCCAGAGTGAATTGCGGAATGATTTTTTTGTCCCGCTCCCAGCGCCAGAGAGTCGTGGCACTGATCCTCAAGATTCTCATGACATCTTGTCTTGTCAATTTTGGCTTCCCGAAGTCCATTCCTTTTTCATTGTTGTTCATCACGCCACCTTCTCTAAATATCTAAGCACCAAATCCTCATCCAGCTCATGCACGCCGTGCGGGAGGCCTAGTTTCTCCCGACGCTCGTGTTCGTCATCAATAAGCTTCTTGACCGCCATGAATTCACGTACTGTCCGGCGAGGAGCCGTCTCTAATCCTTCTCTCAAAATGCTGCAGATTTCGGCACCGACATCACGCAAAACATCCAGCTCATGGGCTGTTCCTACATAGTGACTTGTGGTCTTTTTCGCATTTTTACGATTGAGAATGTCATTTAATGCATGCAGTGCTTCCTGGAATCGCTCAAAGAATTCTTGTTTGGCTTCTTCCTGCCCTTTGAGACGTCTCAGGTACACGACGATTCCGCCCCAGTTGAGAAAATCTTGAATGCAGTGCATGTGATCATCCGTTGCATCACCGCGGGGCAGTGTGATTTCAATAATCAAATCGGTTCTGTTCACGATAGATTTCAGCTCAGTGACCATTGCGTCGGAGTAGTGGGATCCGGGCAAACGAATCTTTATCGGGCGGTGCGGTTTACGAGGTTTCTTGTTCGACGGCATTGCCTTCCTCCTCCTTAAAAAATACCAGCCAAAATCTGTTTGTTCCCGCCTTGTTGGCAGCGGGCTTTTTGTCTCCTAAGAGCGGCTGGCGTTTGAGCACGTAAAGCAGCTCCGCCAGCGTCACGTCTTTGTCGGCCCATTTGAAAATCAGAGTGCCGTTCGGCTTCAGCACGCGCCAGGCCTCGTCAAAGATCTTTTTCATGCCGGCATGCCACTCTTTTTCCAGCACACCGTAGCTTTTCCCCATGTCGGAGGTTTTGCCGCAGTTAATGAGGTGCGGAGGATCGAGCACGACGAGATAAAACGAGTTGTCCGGAAACTCGAGCTCCCTGGCGTCCATCAACTTGTCCGGGTGAATTTCAAGTTTTTTGTATTGCCGCGTCCAGTGAGTTTCCCAGCGAATATCCCCGAAGAGCACGTTTGCATTGTCTTTGTCAAAGTAGAACATCTTTGGGCCGCACATCGGATCAAGAATCGGTTTCATCTTTGTGCTCCGTCGCGTTCGTAATCAAAAAACAGATTTGCCGTGATCCGGCACAGAGTCCGTCCGATCATGCCTGTCCACCTCGGTTCATTGTTGAGTGCTGCCAGAAGGTCTCTGTCGTTTGCCTGTTGCTCAAGCAGCTGAACAATATCCCGGAAAACTCGGCTCTGAAGAGCAGGATCTTTCTCGCGCTTGGCGATGAACTTCTTGAGGCTCGTTAAATAAACTTGATTCAGTTTCTGTGTCATTTTCTTTTCCGTTGCATCTAGAAGCCTCCTGTCCCCGGTTACCTGGCTGCCTAAGTTCTGGTTAAAGAATGGAGCAGGGGGCTTGTAGTTACATTTTCGATAAGTGCCGGTCTGTTCCCGGCTGTCACTCCGGATTGATAATTAATTTGTCATACCAACCATCAATCAAGGAGGAAATATGATCATCGATTGTCAGGTTTACATTCGCAGCCATCGCTTTCCTGAGGCTGAATGGGAAGGGAATGGGGAGGTTTTGGTGTGGACGTCGACTGGGGCCCGGCTTCTGATTTTCGGAGTTTCTGAGCGCGAGTTCCTCGAGTTGCAACGTACTGCGGATCACGAGTCCATAGTAAAGTTGATAAAAACACACCGTTGCCAATGGACCTAGCGGGGTTGTAAAAACGCCCCTCAAACATATACATTTTTCCGTCTAACTTAATAGATGTAATGCAGCGGAGGTCGTCAAGGTATCGGCCTCCTGCGTTTTTATTAAAACAGATCATCGACTTCCCCAGAAGCCAAATACCGAATCTGTAGCTGATGTTTTGAATTTTGGTCTGTAGAAAGTTCATTTACTCCTCACTGTTTGTGGTCTTTTCCTCAGAGTTGTTGGGCGCCGGTCTTTCCCGGCTGTCACTCCTATCGGATAATTAAGAGGTCTCAATTCATCAACTACCGAAAGGAGAAAAAATGAAAGACGAAAAATTTACATTTACAAAGAGAGAGATTCATCAGTTCCTTGAGAAAAGACGGCTTGCCCACGATGCAGTTCTTGCCATGGTTTCCTCCGGAGCAATAAAGCTTCCTTGCGCCAACTTTTCCCGATCGATAGACGATGATGCTGTCGAGAAGCGCGAGCCAACAAAAATTGCCTGCTTGAATGTTGCCATCATTGAATCTTTGATCAACCATACTCACGAATATCTCTGTACCCAGTCCATGCAACAACGCAATTCAACCCTTCCGGCCACGGTTTTTGAATGCTTTGAGGAAGATCCGAAAGTATTTGAAAAGGGCCCTGAAGCCGAACGGTTTGCGTTTTTACAAAATTGGCTTGTTGAAGGCGCCGACATCAGCTCGATTGAACGAGGATAATCCGTCGATTAGATCAAGTTTTTGCAGCTTGTCTAGCTCGTGAAGCTCATCCAGAATAAGCTGAGAAATCTTTTGGATTCGTTCCACCCTCTTAATCGAGAGGTTGGAAAAAAGCACGGGATTCCCGGCTTCATTCTGGATGTCCACGAAACGAGCTCTGATGGACATTCGCAGCAAACGAGCCTTCCTTGCGTTTTGAATCTCTTCTTCTGTCAACTCATCGTAAAAATCGGAAAGCGTATCGGCATCCCACCTAAGCGACTGTTTAGGTGTGACTCCGGGAACATCCAATTCGACAGTGATCCCACGGCCGCGATAAGGTTTTTCAGCAACGGAGTTTTCAAACATCCGGACTACATTGTCACAATATTCCTTAAGTATTTCAGGGGACAATTCTTCTTTTACTGCGCGCTGAGTTTCGCGAAGAATGCCAGCTACATATTCGGGATTTAATCTTCTCTTCATGGTCATTACTCCTTAACAGGGTCTTCAATAAAATCTCTTAAATCAACCAGCAGGCTGTAGTCCTCGCCGCGGATTTTGAATTTGACTTCGTAGCCTCCGGTGAAAACACCTTTCTGCTCTTTGTCCGGGAAGAGGATGAACGTCTTGTTTTCTTTGTTGGCCTCCTCCTCAAGGAGGCGAACAATGTGGTCACGAGTTTCTTCTGCCTCCTGACAGTCGATGGCGCCGGTTTCGAGCTGGCGGTCCATGACAAACTGGAGGAGGGACGGGAGACATTTAGGATCGAGTTTTTTCATGATTAACGTCCTAAGCAGCACCGGCGGAAACTTTCAATATCACTGCCTACGCGCCGGAGGGAGTGGATCTCATAAAAACCATCCGAGTTGATTTCCTTGTCGATGGTTGCCTGGAAAACATCGCCCATTCCAAATGTATTGATGATGTTGTGGCGGAACATCGCATCTATGAAATCCGGATCGCTGATCGAGCAGACGTAGGTTTTTTCCGGATATAAGAAATCCTTGAAAATCCATCCGGCAGCTGCAGTGAAATCAGGACGAACCAGCCACAGCTCTTTTTGCTCGTATGGGCAGAACTCGGACTCAAATTCGATAGGCTCCCATGCTAGAAATTTCCGATCTCCATCAAATTCGACGAAGCCATAATTTCCAACTAAACGGTCCTTCGATTTAGTCAAAAAAATCGGGAGGGAGTTGGCTTCTTCGATAACCAGAAAACACTGGTTGCTTGGGAAATCTTTCAGCGGTATGGCGCCGGTGTTGGTGAGTTTGATGTCCATGGTTATTCCTCTTCTTCGACGTTCGGCATCGGGTCGTACGAAATGTTGAGACTTCTATTCGCAAGCACGCTGCCTATCAGGAGGGAGACGCCTCTGACTTCTTCAAGCGCTCGGCCGAATCGGTCGAGCTCATTGCTGTCAAGGCTTGAGACCATTTTCTTCATGAGTTCGCTTTTCTGCTCCAGCAGCTCGATCACATGGTCTCTGTCGTAGCTCCGGAGGTAGAAAGTGATTTTTTCGACGCTCATTTCTACTCCTTGTCGGAGATCGGTGTGCGGTCGATCAGCACGCCTTGATTCTTCAGAACCAGGACATTGCCGATGCGGCGGCACAGCTTTTCGATCTCCCACATGACCATTCCTTTACGGCCTGGATCAGGCTGTTCTTCGCAGGATTTCTCGAGCATCGCCTTTTGATTCAAAAGGTCGAGGAGAAAGGGCGTGTCTGCCGGATTGACAAAGAATGTGAAGCGGTCTTGGCTCACTTTTTCCGCTTCCTCTCCCGGCTTGATTCCGTCTCGTCCTAGAAAACGAATGCTTTGGCTTTCAGTAAGCAGAGTCTTCCCTAACTGCATGGCAACATCGTCGAGCATGCGAACTGCGACGTCTCCGGCAATCGGATTGTTCACGGCTTCCATGAGCGCTGTCTTTCTCTGGATGAGTTCGATCGCGTCGTTTGCGGCCTCACCGGAAAGATCGAAAGTGACCTCGAAAGCGACTTCGGAGCTCATATTTCGTCCTTCGGCAGCTGAGCCAAGTAACGAGACAGAACCATGATGCAGTCTGTGAACAGATTGCGGGTGTCGGGCGGAGGATAGGGATTTGAGCCGACGCAGGAGCCCAGAAGACCGATCAACTCAACGACGCTCTCTTTTGTGAGGCGGTGATCGTTGGTCATCAGGGCGTTGAGGATGTTTTCGGTGCTGCGGAGCAGACGGCCGAAACTTTCACCGCTCCAGACAAGCAGCTGGCGGGCGCTTTCGTTGACTAATGTGGCGTCGACGTTGGAGAAGAAGATCCAGGTCGGAAGGTTGTTTTCTGTGTTGTTGAGCATAACGCACCTCTTGTTGAGATGCGTATATTTTGTTATACAAATTTAAAGAAGTCAACTTTATTATACATTCGTGAATTGTTTTAACACTTTCACGACTAGGTCCATGTTGGCTGATGGAAGTGAATTAATGATCTGCTTAGCTTCATCCTTAGCCGTAAGCTGGGGCGGGACGCCATAGTTCAGAGCATCCTTGGGCAACGGACCATCACCGCGACCAAAGATTAACCAGTAAGGATCAAGCTCCAAAGCTTCAGCGATTTTAAGGGCGTTTTCTGCTGAAAGACCTTGGCTGACATTATTTAAGAGATTTGAAATAGCGCCTCTGGTTACGCCGATTCTCCGAGCGAGCTCGGATTGTGATACGTCTCTTACGATCAACGCGTATTTCAATCTTTCACTAACAGTATTCATTCCAAAAGTTTAGAAAGGTTGACGTATAAAGCGTGAAACAAAAACTTGACAAATCTATGTATATTGTTTTATACATTCGTTTATGAAGAAAACGACTGCAATATCACTTTTTAAGTCAGGAGCCGCCTTGGGACGGGCCTTAAAAGTCACGCGAGGAGCTATCCACAACTGGCCTGATGATCTGGACGTCCGCCGTTCTGATCAGGTGATCGGGGCAGCAATACGGCTGAATTTGATCACGCCTGAACAAGTCAAGGAGTTGATTACGAATGAGAGACAAGGGGACGAACGAATTACGAGTGAACGTGACCGATCTGACGGACGCCGTTCTCAACTGGAAAGTCGGCCTGAACTCTGACTTGTCGAAGAACTCGATTGTCTGCAGGGTGCTGGATAAGTGGGCGAGAGAAGTAGTCATGAAAACGCTCCGTAAGCAGGACAAGGTCAATTTATCGGTAAAGCAGCTGAAGATCCACGGCGTCAATCTGGCATTGTTCCGGCGTGATCCGGCAAGCGACGGAGAAGAACGGAGTGAGACGGAAGAAAAAGAAGAAACCAACCCGCTCACGAACCTTTACAAGCCCTAGAAAACACAAAGCGCCAGTAGGGCGCCGGCACCCAAACAACCCAAAGGAAAAACAACCATGACAGAAGATCAAAGACGAGTCGCCAGACAGCGGCTCGATAAACAGCTCCGGCGTCTCGACTCCCGGAAATTCAGTTTCAACCGGTTTTCGATGCGCAAGCGGATGGCTTACGCACTGCTGGCGTTCATCTACATAGTGCCGTTGGCAATCACGGCCGCGCTTGCGCTCGACAAAGTTTTGTAGGAGGAATTCGTCATGGCCAAAGAATCCAAACAACTGATCGGCGCTCTGCTGATGCCGACGCGCGGAAGCTCGCTTCCCACAGGCAGGCTTGTCAAATTAACGGACGATCTGGAGAGCTTCCGCGGGCTGATTGACTGCAAAACCATTGAGCACTTGTCTACGGGATGGGCGCCGGGAGTTGTCCTGGATGCATTCATGGACGAGGAGGGCATGCTGGCAAGAAAACCCTATTTTGTATTCCAGGGAACGAAGCTTTTCGGCAATGTGCTTCTGCTGCGCAGAGGCAAGAACAGCGATTCCGACTCTCTCACCTTTAATGATTTCATGGCGATTACTGAGCTTTGCTACTCGTTCGATATGACAGGCGAATGGGGGATTAGATGAGCACACCTTGTTTTTTACTTCACATCGGCCCGTGCTGTGTTGCCGAGGCCAAAGGCGTCGAAGAACTGGAAAAGCGCCTTCATGCAATTGACTATGAGCTCTGTTGGCTAAAGCAGCTTTCCAAAGACTATAAGAACGGCGTCTCTCGCGGAGCCATTGCAATCGCAGTGGGTGCAATGCGTTATGTGAAGCTCTTGAATCCTCCCCGCAGCACTCCGGACATTTTGGAGCTGTGGTGCAGAACATTCAATCTGGACGTGATGACGATTCTCTACAGAGAGGAAAGACCTGCAGACGATAAGTTCGGATTCCCGGATGTTTTTCCGGACATGTTCCCGGCAAGAGGATTCCTCAAATCCGGTTGTCAGACCTACGAAGAGTTTTGCAATAGAGCTCTAGTGAAGATCGGCGAAGGCCAAATGATTGAAGTTCCGGAAGACAGCCCGTGGAATCCATGGGCCGAGGCCCGTAACAAACGCTGGGCGTCTAGATATTGGCTCGGCGGATACAGCGAACTGGCAAAGGAGAAGGACCATGACAAGTAAAGAGAGCCTCTTTGCAATCCTGAACGCCGTTGGCGGTCTCATGTTCCTGGCCGTACTGGTGACGGTTTGCCTGGCGATGGCTGCGGCGCCGGTAGCTGTGTTTATTTGGCTTGTCTATTTAATGCTCAAGTTTTTGGGCGTGTTTGCGTAAAAGTTTCGGTCTTCTCCTGGCGATTCTCTTTTCGTCATGTTCACCTACGCCGGGAGAAGGCCTCTCAACCAAAGGAAAATTCATGAAACCCAGAAAAGAACTTTTCGGTGTGCTTCTGACCCCGGGCCCGAACGGTGCCCCGCTGGGCAAAGTCATCCGAGTCCACGACATCAGGGAGGCCGCTGAAAAGCATGTCTCAACAGATTTGAGAGACGTCACCAGCAGGTATATCGATGTGGCATTTGATCTTCCTGTGAGCGCGGTTTTCAGCACACAGAAGGCCGAACGTTCTATTCACTTCGCAAACGTCACACTTCCGGGATCCGTCCTGTTGTTCGACAAGGATGAGGACTGCCGCGTACGGTCGCTCTCCCGGGCGCAAATTCATGCCATTGCGTACTTCTGCGCCTCATTCAGATATTCGGAGGAATAGCCATGAGTAAGCCCGTTTTCAAAATTCTTTTCGGAACCGTCATTGTTGGAAAGGTGAAGGCGAAAGCAGAGTTTGCGGAGCTCCTGGATCGCCTTGAGACCGATCTGTGCAAGTTGTCTTTTATCGCTTCTGTTGCATCTTTGCTCCCTAACGAGCAGTTCGAGGAGCTGATGTCAGAAAACATTCCAAAACTCGAATCGCTAAAGAGATTAACTATTCCTACCGAATCCTATGAGTTGTATCGAGCTTGGGTAAAACTCAATGAAAACAGTCCGGTTGCACTGGTCTATTCAGCCGACAACCCGTCCGACTGTTTCACGCTCACTGCAGAAGCAGTCGATGGAGAGATTGAGTGCCAGGGCGAAGCCTCAGAAACCTACGAGGCGTTAAAGGAGTTTTATGCGGCCAAAACAAACAAAACGACCGAATCTGCCAAACAGGCCGGCTCAGGCAGTGGAGACTAGGACATGATCATCGAACTAACTCACAAAGAACCGTTTCCGTTTGCCAACCATTACGAGAACTTGTCAAAGAAGCTGTACTTCAAAAAGTATTTCGTGAAGCTGAAGGGTGTCAAAACCATTCAGGTGATGAACCTTGGGGCAAACGTAGAGGCAGACCGCGCCAACCTGTTCAATAGGTGGTATCAGGCAGATCGGGATTACGAGGTCGAGGCTTGGGAACCCATCGAAGGGTACCGAATTGCCGGAGAGCAAGAATGAACTACGGTCCGGTCTCGCAAGAGCAGCTCGAGACGTTAAGAGCCGCCTCAAGTCAGATTTCCAAAACATGGGACCAACTCGTTGAGCCCATCAAAAGGTTTGGAGAAAAGTACGGGTCAGCACAGATCTCTGAATGTGGCGGCTTTATGGACCGGACTCCCGAGGCAGAAGCCAAGTTCCGTAAAGCCCTCGTCGAGGCCGGACTCCTGCAGGACAACAGCAATATTCAACCGCTCTCGGTGTTTCGCCCGATTCTTTATCCCTACGACTTTTTATTTCCTCCAAAGGAGACGACAAATGGCAAGACAGAAGACAACAGAAGTCAGATCGACAGCACTGAATCTCACGGACAAATTCGAGATTCCGCTTCTCTCGATCGCTATCCAGCACGAGATCAATCGCATCACAGAGACACAGCGCAGAACGAAGGACAGCCGCAAGAAGCTGAATCAAAGCTTCGCACTGGAGACCCACGAAGGAATCCTGAGAGCGATCGAGGAAGCTCAATGAGTAAGGAAGACAAAATCAAGATCAGCGTCGGAGAGGCTTATTGGGTTCTCGGAATGTTCAAAAAGCTCGAGAGCATTTGTCTCGAAATCAACAGCCTCCCGATGACGCTCCGTCCGGAAATCAAGGATTTCAGAGATCGTCTGAGACAAAGGCTAAGAGAGATGGAAGCCCGGAAACGGGAATCCTAATTTTTGAGTCTGGCCACGCTCGACATGAAAGAGAAGAGAGACAAATTAGATGAAAAGCATAAGCGAAGCAAAGAGAAAAGCACTGGAGAAGTTGGGGATGCATCCGGAGCTGATGGTTTGTCCGGCAACAGGCAGGGAGCTGACAGTGATCAGCTCAGTACATGAGTACGTTAAAGATGGCAAAACAATGAACCTGCTGCACATCTCAGTATCGCTCAAAAACCGTAATCCTAACTGGGATGAGATGTGCTTTGTCAAAGAAAAGTTGCTGGGAGACGAGATGCCGGCGGTCCAATTCCATCCGCCGCGTTCTGAATACGTTAATGAACACGAGCATTGTCTGCACATTTGGGCCTCCGAGGATTTTTCCGAGTTGTGGCGCCGGATGGAGCGTTTGGACTGGACGAGTTAGATGAAATGTATCCGGAATCCGAAGTCACCGCTTGGCAGCCGATCACGACGGTGAGGATCTCATGAGGCTGACAGGGGAAGGCTACGAGCTCTCTAGGGATGATCAATTAGAGTTGTTTCTCTACCCGCTGCTGAGAAATGGCCGCAGTACGCAAGACGTATCCCACTGGGATTTTCTCAGGGGAATCAACTGGATCTTTGAAAAAAGCCGGCTCACTCGAAACGTTAATAGGGCTATTTGGCAGGCGACAATCCCGCTCTACTGGCAGGCGCTCCATGAATGGAAAGGAATCCCGACAAACAACGAAAACTGCGCGACGCTGGAAAACGATTCAAGCATTGCTGAAATAAACGATGCAGGGGCTATCGAGGCATGGGAACCGGTCGATGCATGCGAAATCGTCTCCGGAGAGCAATACATGCCTGCGCTCACCAGGCCCGAGCTCCTTCTTCTCAAAACTTGTCTGAAACGTGGCGGGTTCAACTTGCCGCTTGAATGGCGAGAGATGGCCAAGCAGCTATTCGGGAGATTTGATGCGGAGCTGAAAGGAGAAATCCAGCTTGGAACCGATGGACAAAAGACCAATTAAGAATCAACAGAGAGATTCATCATGAAACGATCAGAAAGAAGTTACGCAAAGATCTTTACCGGTAAGTGGCGCAGCCGCTCCTTCCGGACGCTACGAGGGAATCCGTGGGCCATTGTTCTGCAGGACTATTTGATGTCGTGTCCGGCCTCCGAAATGTCCGGAGTTTTCTACATGCCCAAATATTTGATTGAGGGCGAGCTGGGGATTCCGCACGACGAACTCGAAAACGCAATCAAGATCCTCGAAGAGGCTGACTTTTGCCGCTTCTACGATGACGAGTATGTGTTTGTCTTCAATATGGCCCGGTATCAGATTGCCGACGCCCTCAGTCCCGATGACAACCGCTGGAAGAGCCTCATGCGGGACATTGAGGAAATGCCGGACAACATTCGCCGTGAATTCATTATTCGCTACAACGATGATTTTAATCTCGGCTATCAAATAATCCGGAAAGCAGCGGAGCCGACGGCGCCGGTGCAGACTGCGACTCAGGCCGAAAACAATCAAGCTGAGGACAAGCCCCTTGCAACTTGTCAGAGCACGGAAGACAAGGGCCTTAGAGCAACTTCCGAATCTGAGAATAAGCCCCTTAATTCTCAAACTCAACCTGAATTAGAGCCCCTTGTTTTAGAAAGTGAAGCCCCTTGCAAGCCCCTTATAAGGCCCTTACAAGCCCCTTGTAAGCCAGTAACAGTAACAGAAACAGTATCAGTAGCAGTAACAGAAGAAGAAGTGCCGGTCGGCAAGCGCCGACCTGCCACTTCACGGCACCGACAGGCTACGCATCGATTTGATTTGTCGGAATTGCCGGATGACTGGCGGCAGCAGTGCGAAGAACTCAGGCCTGACCTCGATCCCCTCAAGGTTTTCGCCGAGTTCGTGTACTACTGGCAGACCGTGAACAGCTCCAAAGGGTTCAGAAGTGATGACGGCTGGCGCCGGACGTGGCTCAACCACGTCAAGAACGTCAAGCAAAACGCCGGGAACATCAAAAGCGGATCGACACACGCTCCCGCTCCGGTAACACCGCCTCCGAGCTTGTCGGAGGCCGCAATGGCCGAAATGCAGAAAATGAGGTTTTGAACATGAAATACGCAATGATCGGAATACCGCAATCTATGCCGAGCGATCTTCCCAGAGCGTGGGCGGATTACTGCAGCAGAAACCGTCCGGATTTGGACGTGAGCAAGGTTTTTTTCAACTTCAAGCGCAAAAACAACTTCGACATGACGATCCTGCGAACTGAGAGCGAATGGTTCAAGCATTGGAGCCGTTTTGTTGATTGGACGATGGCCACGCCGTGGAACATCCCCAGAGACCCGTTTGGCAGACCGTGCCGAAGTGATCCGTTTGCCTACAACAAGGTCATCAGAGAAAAACGAAACAGCAGACGCAGCAACAGAGGGAGCCAGTCATGAAAACGAGCGAATTTGAGAATTTCTTTTTCTACCTCACGGACAAGAGCCGGGCACTCAAAGGCAAAGAAATCACTCCGGAGCTGAAAAGCACTTGGGAACTTGTCTTTGCGCCTGTGGCCTTCCAGGACGCGATAGCAGCCGTGAACTACTGGATCGGGAATGAAACGTTCACTCCGACACCGGCCGAGTTGATCTCTGTCATTCGAGGAGAGTGGGAGCGCCGTAACCGGATTGTCAGCCAGCAGGCTCAGTTGGATTCCATGCCTCCTCTTTCCCGGGTGTCCATGTCTGACGAAGACAAGGAGCTTGTCAGAAAGCTCGATCACATGCGCCGCTGGAGAAAAGCGCATCCGCAGCCGCCGACATTCTGGATCAGAAAACTGCTCGGAGAGTTTTTAACGAATCGTTCCCATGTCACAGGTCCCCAGAGACGTTCTTTAGCGGCAGCCGGAGCGATCGATTCGGAAGGACAGCCAACAGGCGCATACGAACCCGCATTTGCAGATTGGTTTGAACTGCAGGGCGAACGGGAAGAAGAGGCTCGTATCGGCCTTGCATCTTAGAAAGGAGAAAACAAGATGGAAAACAGACGCAAATACATTTATTGGGCGTTAATGGGCCCGACTCTGACTGCAGCGGCCCTCGCGCTGAGTTCAGGAGGAATGTACTTCATTGAGAACTTGTCAATTCAATTTTTCGGAGATGAGCCGACACCAGCAGTGAATCTTTGGGTCATAGCGTTCTCAACAGTTATCTTGGCGGCCTTCATGATTTTTTCAGTTTGGTGGTCGGAAAAGGAGGACTCGACGTCAAAAGAAATTAAGGAGACAGTGGAAGATTGGCAAAAACAGACTCCCTTGGCTGAACCTTGGATTCCCGGAAAAGAGGCCAACGAGATCGTCCTGGACAATGTTGGAGAAGTCCCCTTAGACGAAATGGAGGATGGCGAAAGGATTCTCTACAAATGTTTCCGTTATGAAGGAGGAGAAAAGCACGTTTTCTACCGCGTACTGGTGAAAGTAACTGATGAGGAGGATGGCCCGGTACTTAAAGATGAAAACGATACCGACATGGAATGGATTCAGGAAGACACAAAATGTCTTGGAGCATGGGGCTTCTTTGATGTTCGAGATATAACGAATTACGACGACGGATCCAAATACAAAGAAGTTCCGTACTAAAAGAACAGGCTAATTGTCAGAACGAGGCCTCAATGTCCGGGGCCTCGAAAAACCGAGAGAGAAGGGAAGTCATGAAGACAAACCAGAGACGAGTAATCGACATCACAATTCCAATTAAACCGGTTCCGAAGGGGCGCCCTCGGTTTGCCAGCGCAGGCCATCAAGTCTTTACGCCGTCAACGACGCATGCAGCCGAAAACACAATCGCGGTTCTTGTGCTGAACAAAATGAAGTTGTCCGGAATGCAGATGATCGCGACCGGCCCGGTCAAAGTGACAGCCGAGTTCTTTTTCCGGACGGCAGAAAAGCGCAAACACGAAACAGCCAAATCTTCTCGTCCGGATGTTGATAACCTTGGCAAAACGGTTCTCGATGCGCTCAATGGAGTCGCGTTCAAAGACGATGGGCAGGTCTCAGAGTTCAATTGCTCTAAACGGTATGCAGAACAGGATAGTATTAGGCTCGTGATCGAGGAGCTGAGCGCTGCATGATGATTCGAGAGGAGATGTTTAGACGTTTGACGAATTGGCGCCGGGTTTATGGCGACAATGCGGCGCCGGCAGTATCGATTACTGAAATTGCCTGTCGCTACGCTCGGGAGATGATGACTCGAAAGTCAGAAACTCCGGAGGAGAAGGCGGCAAGGGAGGCAGAAGAACTGATGTATAGGGAGGCTCCGTCCCCAGTAAAGAACTATCGGGATGCGAACATTCTGGCGTCAGTGTGGTCGAGCATGCCTCCGACTGTTTCCGGTATTGGCGTCAAAGAAATTATCAAGACAATCACGTTCGGAAACCGAACACAGCTTAATCGACTGCGCCGCCAGTACGGGCCGAGAGCTTTTTCTAATGCGATAGAGTCATCACTCACGATTTTTTTCAGAATGGTTGAGGATTACGAGAGATCAATTTCGCGGCCTCCTGCAAATGATGATATTTATGCTCCTTAATGAATCCGGAAAGGATGAGAGATGAAAAACTTTGATTTTGCCTGCTACTTTGAAACTGCAAACGATGGCACTATCTTGATTAAGTGCCGAGATTTACCGCAGTTGCTCTCATGGTCAGCCGACGGCCAGCCTGAAGAAGTTTGGGCCCGTTACGCAGTGGAAGAATGTATTGCGTTTATGTTGGAGAAAGGCTTAAAGGTTCCGTTCGCATCTGCCCCTCTTGAGGGCGAGTATGTTGTGAAACTGGCGCCGGAGTTAGTCACAAAAATAGAGAAAAGCAACAAGGCTTTGGAAGAGTGAAATACCGTGGATTTGGTATTTTTAAATTTATAGTTCTCATTTGGCTATTGTTGATGTATATTTCTCGGTGACAATTTAATTCCGACTGATAGTTAGTAGTTCCAGTGCGTTAGATAAGAAGACAGCCTATTGGCTGTCTTGGCGTGCCCGGAAGATGAGAAAAGAAGAAAAAGTCGGTACCGTGTTTCATGATGAATCTAGCCTCTGATGTAAAAGTCAGGGGCTTTTTTCATTCTCTAAAGCCTCTCGGCGGGCGTCGTGCACCGAGCCAGATTTGATCCTGAGCATGGGGTCGAATAGAGCTTGAGCATGCTCTGTAATCACTGCTCTTCTCCTTTGGTTGTTGAGTGAGGGTTGCCGCCTGGTGGAAACGCCGGGCGGTCTTTCTACAAACACATAAGAGAAACAAGGTAGAATTTCGGCACCACGAGAGGAAGTAAGGAACATCAAAGTCCTCGCCCAGGCTTCGCGTCTATCAGAGAGCGGAGTACCGAATTACGGCGCGAAGCCGTAATGGGCCCCTGCGATAGGGATCAGAAACGACAAAGCCCGTGCTGGAACACGGGCTGCGTCTGATTTATGAGGAATGAGATGGTAACCACATTTCTTACCTCGTGGAAGATTATGCCACAACTCGTTGTGATATGGAATGGTGATTTAAAGATTGACACCGTTCTGGTCATAGTAGTCCTGTTGTGGATGATCCGCACACGATCGTAGCCAAAAGGCGATGGGCCGGCAGCCGTAAGGTTGCCGGCCTTGTGCGTTTAATGGTCTGTGAATAGATTTTCTTGTCCCTCCTCAAAACACTGTTACTAGCGGGGTCAATTTAATTCCGTTTTCTCCTCGGGTCCTCCCAGGCAAAAATTCACCCCTGCGGGTGCTGCCAGCCCCGATTTCGGTGTAGATATGAGGATTTTCACAATGCGGAACGCGTCCCAAAAGTTCATAGATATAAAAATCTAAAGGGCCGTCATGAAAAAAAACGTTGAAACAGTCTCGATCCGCGAATTTGCTAGGTTGTGCGGTAAAAACCACACTTGGGTTCGTCGCAGAATCAAGGATGGAACACTGCCCGTTGCAGACGATGGCACAGTTCCCGTTGAAGAAGGTTTAGACGCCTTCAAAAAAATGGTTGGAAATTTGGCAAAAACTGCAAAAGAAGCAGAAAAAATTTCAACCGATATTGATCCGAAAGAAATCGGGCTCGAAGGCGTAAATTTAAAAAACCCCGTCGAGGTTGCTCACGCATTTTCTGTTGCCCGTTTACTCGAAAAGCAAGTTACTGCCAGAGTGAAAACCGCCGAAATGGAATTGAAGGCGATTGAACTGGAGGCAAAAAAAGGGAATTTCATTCCGAAAGAAGAAGTTTTAGCAGACGCTCGAAGAGTTGCCTCACTTGTCCGGGAGAAATTGCTGACGATTCCGATTCGTTACGCCGGACAGCTTGAAGGAAGAACACAAAGAGAAATCGAGGGCGTCCTGGATCATGCGATTGATGAAGTGCTCCAGTCGCTAAATGAATCTAAATTCGTTGAGCAGTAGACAAACCGAAAAAAAATGAACCCCGTTCAGTTAGGCGCTGAGCGGGGTTTTTTGATAGTCGATTAGTTAAGTAAGGCATCGACCATGAAAGTTATTTTAACAAAACACTTGTGCAGGCTGGTCTTAAAAATGTCACTTAGGGAAACAAAATTGTGCCTCGCGGCAGAAATTGCCAGGTGGTTGTTGGTAGTCATCCTGTTTTGCGGAGCTTGGATTGCGCTCGTTTATGCCTACCGATTCACATTCGGATAGGGAGAGTTGGACATGAGTTACCGCCAGCGTTATCCGAAATGGTTCTTTTGCCTCAGATGGAGTCTTTTAATTGCGCTTCTTTTGTTGATTCTTGCGTTTTCGTACAGCCTGGTTAAGTGAGAATGTTATGGCAGAAAAAAATTTTAAAACCGGTACTGAGGGGTTCTTAGTCCCAATGGACGAAAAACATCCTGACGATTTGGATAGTTCTATCCTTTGCTCGATTTCTGAAGACGAAATAGCCCTGAACTTGCCGGTTAAATATCTTAGGTCGAGGCTTTCGAACGAAGAAATTTCTGAACTATTGAAAAAATCGGCGAGGTTTATCGTTCGTCAAGTCCAATGATTGTATGCATTTCAGCTTCTCCCTTTGCTGGGATTTTCCTCAGCCGATGAGACCGTAGATACTCGGCTAAACAAAAACGCATTTCCAAGGCAGTTAGCCTTCGGTAAGCGTAGATTCGCAACACAATTTTTTTGTCGTGCGAAGTAAGTACGTTAACAACGTCGGGTGAAGTGTTGGATTCAGACATTTTTCGGGCATGAAAAAAAATAATGAATCTAACTTACTACCATCGCCTCGCAATCGCAAAACCTTCAACTTTGACTGTTCTACTTTTTAATGAATCGCTATGCACTGGCTAAATGAATTTTTGAAATTCTGCCGTCCGGTTTCTCGATTGACTGGAAGCGAGTGGGCCGACGCAAAAAGGTTCATCCCGCTGGGTACAACCGCAGAACCGGGGCCTTGGAGAACCTACAGGACTCCGTATTTACAGGAACCACTGGACGCAGCTACCGATAAGACGACGGAAAAAGTCGTCTTAATGTGTGCCAGTCAATTAGGAAAAAGTGAACTTCTCCTTAATGTTTTAGGTTATTACGCAGACCAAGAACCCTCTCCTCAGTTAATGCTTCAGCCGACGGTTGAAATGGCACAGGCATTTTCAAAGGAACGAATTGCTCCGATGTTCAGAGATTCTCCGGGATTAGCCGGGAAACTGATTGAGGGCAAGGAGGGCCGCGGAACTGAGAAAAAATCGTCCACAACGATTCTCATGAAGCACTATCCGGGCGGTTTTCTCGCGTTGGTCGGTGCCAATTCTCCGGCCGGTCTGGCCTCTCGTCCGATCCGCATTCTCTTAGCTGATGAGGTGGACCGCTATCCGGAAAGTGCCGGCAAGGAAGGCGATCCTCTGAAACTTGCAGTACAGCGAACCCAGAACTTCGGAAACAGAAAACTCTTAATGGTCTCCACGCCGACCGTTGTCGGGTATTCCAAAATTCACAACGAATTTTTAGCCGGAGATCAACGAGAATTTGTTGTCCGATGCCCTGAATGTTGTCAGTACAACGAGCTCAAATGGGAGAACGTTCATTGGGAGTCCGATGACAAGGGGAACGTGATTGAGAGTTCCGTTGGTCTTTTCTGCCCGCACTGCGGAGCAAAAATCCGCGGCCCCCGCAAGATCAATCCGGACATACTTCAATCCGGGCGCTGGGAGGTCAGAAACCCACAGGGACGGTTTCGCAGTTATCACATCAACGCATTGAATTCTCCTTGGGTCAACCTCGTCGACTTGGTTAAGGATTGGGTTGAGATCAATCACCGGAAAGACAAAGCGGGCCTGATGGAGTTCATTAACCTGAAACTTGGCGAGCCCTGGGAACAGTTCGAGGCCGATGCCGATAAATGGGAATACCTATTGAGGCGCCGAGAATACTATCCGGAGACCGGAGTTCTTCCGGACGGAGTTCTGCTTCTCACGGCCGGCGTCGACGTCCAGCATGATCGACTTGAATGCACGGTTTACGGCTGGGGCCGAGCTCGAGAATGCTGGGGAATACGTCATTACATTATTCCCGGGAGCCCTGATACACCCGGACCATGGCAGCAGTTAGACGGAATTTTGACGATGCAGCAGTCCCTCTCGTTCGGAACCCGCATAACGGTAGCGTGCACGTTTGTGGACTCAGGCGATGGAACCTACAGCAAGGAGGTTTACGAATACACAAAGGCCCGGGAGCGATTCCGGGTCTTTTCAATTAAGGGCCGAGGCGGCGTAGGAGTTCCCTTCATAGGAGTTCCGTCCAGACAGAACGTTGTCGGCGCAACGCTATTCAGTCTGGGCGTGGATTCCGGGAAAATCGCCGTCACGAATGCTCTGGATATTGCTGAAGAAGGCCCCGGATTTGTGCATTACCCGATGCAATCAGAGAGCGGCTTCGGAGAAAACTTTTTCAAGCAGCTTACAGCAGAAGTTTTTGAGACGAAGTACGAGAAAGGCAAACAAAAAAGCGGTTGGGTAAAAATCCGCGAGCGCAATGAGGCGCTTGACTGTGCCGTTTACGCCAGAGCCGCCATGGAGCTGCTGACTCCGAACTTTGAACAAATTGAGGCTGCTCTTAGAGGCATGCCGCAAGCAATACAACAACCCCGTCGGCGCAGAGGCGTTGTCGGAAAGGGAATCACTTTATGAGCTGGATTACCTTAGAAGAAGCCAGGACGAATTTAAAAATGTGGCTCGAGGCGGAGAAGGCGGTATCTACCGGCCAAAGCTACCGTATCGGAACACACAGTCTTACGCGAGCGAGTCTCTCAGATATTGCGAAGCGAATTGAGTACTGGCGAAACGAGATTGCCAAACTCGAATCAGGACAGGGCGGGCGGATGCGAAGTTTTCGTGTCACGCCCGTTGATTTTTAAGGAGCGGACATGAACGCTTTTGAAAAGACCATTCAATTCCTTGCTCCCCAGGCCGCTCTCACCAGACAAGTTGCCCGAAACAAACTCGAAGTCCTGAATGCGCTGCAGAACGGCGGAGGTTACGGTCTTCATGGAGCATCGATCGTCAAAAAGTCTCTTTCCCGCTGGATAACCGGCGGAAAGGATGCCGACTCCGACATCGTTGAAAATATTGAGACGCTCCGGGAGCGGTCCCGTGACCTATATATGGGCTCGCCTCTGGCGACCGGTGCGATTAAGACGCTGAGAACCAATATCATCGGCTCGGGACTGATGCTCAACGCGCAGATTGACGCGAAATTTTTGGGCATGACAGAGGAAGAGGCTCGCCAGTGGGAGGAGAACACAGAGCGCGAATGGCGCCTTTGGTCTGAAAACACGAACTGCGACGCAGAGCGAAAACAGACGTTCTACCAACTGCAGTCACTCGTTTTGATGTCTGCATTGGTCAACGGTGATGTTTTTGTAGTGCTTCCGGTTATTCGGACGCCTGGAAGTGTCTATGACTTAAAAGTTGGCTTGATTGAGGCTGACCGAGTTTGTAATCCTCAGAATCCTGCAAAACCTAATCTGAATATTGTCGGTGGTATTGAGTGCGGGAAGTTTGGCGAAACTGTTGCGTATTGGATTTGCAATAAAAACCCAAACTCCCCGGGCAGGTCGCTCGAAACGGCGGTTAATAAATGGACAAGAGTACCGGCAATCGGAGAGCGAACAGGGCGCAAAAACGTTTTACACGTGATGTGCGACGTTGAGCGCCCGGCACAACGTCGAGGAGTTCCACTGCTCGCGCCTGTGCTTGAATCAATGAAACAGCTCTCGAGATATTCGGATGCAGAATTGACTGCCGCTCTGGTGAGCTCGATGTTTACCGTGTTCATCACGACTAAATCTCCTGCTGAACAGATAGCTTACGGATTGGGTGGTGTTAATTCGGTCCCCGGGGTCAATCCTCCTAAAAATTTGCCGGAACCAGACTACACATTGGGGTCCGGAACCGTCGTAATGCTGGAGGATGGAGAACAGGCGCAATTTGCCGATCCGAAGCGTCCTGTTTCAGGATTTGAAACCTTTGTTCAGGCAGTCTGTCGGCAGATCGGTTCCGCGCTTGAAATTCCGTACGAGCTGCTTGTTAAAAACTTCGATTCGTCCTACAGCGCGTCCAGAGCCGCTCTTTTGGAAGCTTGGAAGATGTTCCGCATGAGGCGGGATTGGATTTCCTCGTCTTTCTGTAAACCTGTTTACGAAGCATGGCTTACCGAGGCCGTTCTTAAGGGCCGAATTGATGCTCCGGGATTTTTTGATGATCCCTTGATTCGAGCTGCATGGTGCGGCTCCGAATGGTACGGGGATGCACAAGGTCAGCTCGATCCGCTGAAAGAAGTTAATGCAGCCAAGATCAGAGTTGAAGAAGGCTTTAGCACCCGTGAAAGAGAGGCCGCAGAGCTTACCGGCATGAAGTTCGAGAACATCGTCGCAATCCGGAAACACGAGGAGGCAATGATGAAGGACGCCGGTCTCACACAACACACAACAATCGAAACAAAGGAGGTTGAAGAGGATGATGAATCTGAAAACAACTGATCAAAAACAGGAATTCCATTGGAAAATCGAAAACTCGGCAAAGTTGCCGACAGTGAAAATTGACCTCTACGGTTATGTCGGCGGCAGCAAAGAGTACGAGGACGGATTCAACGAGACTGAGTTTGCGAAAGAGTTCAGAAAAATTGACTCCACTCGAACGATCGACATCTCTATCAATAGTTTTGGCGGAAGCGTCTTTACCGCGCTGGCAATTTACAACTTGCTCAAAACCCATCAGGGGAAAATCAATATTCGCGTGGATGGCGCCGCAATGAGCGCGGCAACGATCATCACGTCGATACCAAACGCAACGGTCACGATGCCGCTTGGCTCAATGATGATGATCCACGAGGTCTCCTCTTTCGCAATGGGTTCGGCTCGTCAGATGCAAAAAGCGGCCGAGGACATTCGAAAAATTGAGGACAACATCATTGATATTTATGCCGCGAAATGCGGTAAAGACCCGAAGGACATCCGAGAAAAGGTCGAGGCGGAAAGTTATTTCAACGCTAAAGAGGCTGTCGAATTCGGTCTCGCAGATCTCGTCGATGAATCCTCCTCAGTAAAAAATTTGAGGACGCCCACAAACGTTCTCATCAACGGCCTGCCGGCAGACCCGAAATATTTCGAGCACGCGCCGGCAGATTTTTTTACGGCAGTCGCTCAGGCCCCTGCCGAAAACACTAATCCACCACCTAAGAAGGAAGCAAAAATGGATTTAGCACAACTCAAAGCGGAGTATCCGGATCTCATCGCCTCTCTGCAGGCAGAGGCCGTGAAGCAGGGTGTCGAAAACGAGAAAAAACGCATTCACGCGCTCGAAGAGCTGGCTTTGGCCGGTCACTCTGACCTTCTGGAGCAGGCTAAAGCGGACTCCAGCATCACTCCGGAAATGTTCGCTATTCAGCTTGTTAAAGCTGAGAAGGCCAAGAAAGCCAAGATTCAGAACAGTATCGCACAGGATGCTGCGGATCTGAAGGACGTTCAGACAGACTCTAACCTTGGTTTTGACACTGCCGGCGCTAAGGCTCAGCAGGACAAACAGGTTCAAAACGAAAAAGACGAGCAGGAACGTGACGCATTAGTTAAAGCGGCTGCGGCTCAGTTCAACAAATAATCGGAGGAAAAAATGGCAATGCAGGAAAAATATACGACAGGCGTTGACAACCTGTTCGCGGCGAACCAGACGATGCCTGTTGTCACAGACGTCATCAAAGTTCCGTCCGGTGAAAACGCAATGAAGCGCGGCACATTGGTTGCCTCAACCGGAAAAGCCGTCACCGCGGCCGCCGATGTTTATGGCGTTCTGGCAGAAGATGTCGACGCGTCTAAAGCCGCAGTGTACACGGTTGTTTACCTCACGGGCGAGTTTAACGAGAAGGCCATGGCCGTCGGTACCCCGACAACCGGCTCTCTGTCTGTTTCCGACTGCAAAACTTCGGCCCGCAAGATCGGCATTTTCATCAAATCTAATCAGGAGTAAAAAATGGCAGTAGACATTTTTGAGCCGCGCATCATGACCCAAATGATCGAGGCAGGTCAGAACACCAAACACACATGGTTGCGCGATCGATATTTTGCGAATCGTCCTACTTTTTCCGCCAAAAAAATCGATTTTGACGTAGTCGGTCGCGGCGGACGCAGAATTGCACCGTTCGTCTCTCCCAACAACGGCGGCAAGGTGATCGATCGAGATGGTTATTCCACTCTGAGCTACGAAGCTCCGATGCTGGCACCTCAGAGAATCACAACGGCAGAAGATGTCATGAAGCGCCTGCCGGGAGAAAATCTTTACTCCGGCAAGACTCCGAACATGCGCGCAGCTGAAATTTTGGGTCGCGATTTGGCAGAACTGGACGAATACATTTCTCGCCGTGAAGAGGCAATGTGCTCTGAAGCTCTTTTCAGTGGCAAAGTCACGGTCACCGGTGACGGAGTGGATGAAGTTCTCAACTTCTGGTCCACTGTCCCGGCCTCTGAAAAGCCGGAAACTACTTTGACCACAAAGTGGGACTCTTCTACTGCGACAGCAGAGACAATCATGAGCGACTTGAGAGTGGCTCGTCGCTCCATGATCAAAGACGGCGGTTTTACACCGCGAGATTTGATTTGCGGCACCAATGTTATTGACGCGATCTTAAGCAAGCTTACCGGTTCCAAGTCCCTAGATATGCGCAGAGTCGACATGGGGCACGTGGATCCGCAGCATTTGCCGGATGGTGTGACATATTGGGGCTACCTCAAAGACTCTGCGCTGGACATCTACTCTTATGATGAGTGGTACAAAGGTGCAAGCGGCGACGTTCCAATGGTTCCTGCTGACAAATGCCTGCTTGCAACGCCCGGAGCAAAAACTATGCTGGCCTACGGTGCTTGCCCGGTCATCAGCGAAACAAATCCTGGAATTGTCTTCGTTGAAGGGTCTCGTGTTCCTATGTCTTGGATTCAGCGCTCTAATCCGATGGGCCGTGTTCTGCAGATCTCCAGCCGTCCGCTGCCGATCATCCAGCAGATTCATGCATTCCACGTCATCAACGCAACCGGATCCTAATCCGATGCTAAAGAAGAGGGGCTCCGGCCCCTTTTTCAGAGGAGCTAACAATGGAAATTGTTTTCACTAAAAACACGATTTTCGGACGAGACATCTTCAAGGCCGGTGATAAGGCAGAATTCAATGAGAAAGAGGCAAAAATCATTTTGAAGGCCGGTGTCGGTGAGAAATTCGTTGAGCCTGAGGGGCCCGAGGCACCTGAAGAAGTAGTCCAGCCGGAACCGATGCCGGGCACAAGCTTTGCCGTTCCTCTTCCTGAAGCGGCTGAAGCTGAAGCGACACAGGCTCCTGAGAAGCCGGCTCCGAAGGCTAAGGCCAAAGCTAAAAATGAAAACGTTTAAAGACTTCGCGGCAGCGGATGTCCAAAATGTTTTCTTGAATCTCAACGAATTTGCCGACTTTCACGATATTGACGGCGAAAAAATTAAATGCGTCATCGACAAAAACATCATCTCCAAAATTCCTGAAGACGGGCTGGTAGGCGACTTCATCAACATGACAACGCTCTACGCAGACTCTCAGGATTTAGAGGCGCCTGAGGAGGGCCAGTGGATGTCTATTGATGATTCCCGCCACATCGTCCAGTCGGTCTCTATTGAGGGGACGATGCTCGTCATTGTTCTCCGGGAGAATCGGCAATGATTGAAGTGAAAATCGACAAAAAGGACGTCGAGGCCGCGATTAACGTGCTGAACTCCACAAAAACTGGAGCTCAGAAAGCGGTTAATCGGGCAATCAACCGAGCGCTTATGCGCGGTCGAACCGTTGCCTCGAAGTCTTTGCGCGGCCGCTACACGATCAAAGCCTCCGACGTTAAGAAGGCAACCCGGTTGAGACGTCCGGGAGGCGCAGAAACTTCCGGACAACTCGTGTTCTCCGGACCTGTTCTCACTATGGCGCATTTCCGAATCCGTCCCTCAGGACAGGATACGACCGGAAATAATCGTCGGCAGGTGAAAGTTGAAGTTGAAAGAACCGGTCTGAAACCTCTCAAGAATGCGTTTGTCTATAACGGCACCGTTTTTCAGCGAAAAGGCGCGACCCGGCTCCCGATTGAACCGCGTTACGGGCCGTCTGTTCCTCAGATGGTCGGAAATGAAAACATCGTTGAAGACATTCAGTCCGAAATGAGAGATACGTTTCAGCGTCGAATTGACCACGAGGCAATGAGGCTCATTAAAGGAGGCAAGTGATGAATGATGTTTATTTATGCAAAGCCCTCGGGGAGTTTTTGGAAGCCGGCCTGAGCGATTTTCTCCTGTCGCTTGAGCACAAAGCCGACGAGCCGACAGTTTTCAGAGCGCCGAAGATCATTCAAGGCTATCTGCCGCCGAAGAACTCAAGGGAATCAAAGGACGATGATTTTCCTTTCGTCCTGATTCGTCCGGATTCGGGCAAAACGGATGCTGACGGCTGCAGCACCGAAGTTTCGATCGTGATCGGCGTTTGGGATGACGATTTTGAAGGCCATCTCACGGCGCTGACGCTCAAGGAAAAGACCGAGGCGCTGCTATTGAATCTGCCGAATCGGACGCTCGGCGAGCGGTTCATTCTGGAGACGCCTGTCTCTTGGGAAAACTCTCCGGCTCAAGCATGGCCCTTCTGGCAAATCGTTATGTCAACCCGCTGGACATTCCGCGCACCTGAAATCGTCAATCCCTATACACCGTATGAGTAAACATGAAGCTACGAAAAACTGAAGTTCAAAGAGAAAGGCCCGTCATTTACGTCGGGCCTTCGTTTTTAGGGCTCTCGACAAACACTGTTTTTCGAGAGGGAGCAAATAAATATCCCGACCACATTGTCCGAATGATCGAAAAGAATCCGGCAATCGGTCAGCTGATGGTTCCTGTCGCGGACGTGCAGCAGGCCAGGACCAATGTCCGAACTCAGGGGCACATTCTCAACACGCTGTACAAACAAGCACTAAAAGGAGCTTAAAAAATGGCTTATAAACATGGCGTTTACGTCAGTGAAGTCCCGACCAGCATTCTCCCGCCCGTTCAGGTCAATGCCGGCATTCCGATGATCATCGGCACGGCCCCTGTCAATATGACCGATCCGACTAATGTCAACAAACCGAAGCTTTGTTATTCATACGAGGAAGCGGTTAAAGAATTCGGATTTGTCCCGGCAGAAGAAGACAGCAGCGGCCTCAAGAAATTCAATTATTCAATCTGTGAACTGATTTATTCCGCATTTTCGCTGTATCGAGTAGCTCCCATCATCGTTGTCAACGTTCTCGATCCGACAACGCACAAGAAGAACTGCACGACTTCAAGCGTGCAGTTTGACGCCAAGACGGGTATTGCAAAAATCGCCGAAACAGGCGTCCTGCCGGATACGTTGGTTCTGAAAGCCGGTGAAAAGACGCTCACGAAAGACACGGATTTTGTTGTCTCCTTCGATACCGACGGAACAATGATTCTTTCGTCTCTCAAAAATCATGACGGAGACTTCCTCTGCAGCTCTGATAGCCCTTATACGCTGACGGCCTCGAAACTGGATCCTTCTGCGGTTGATGCCGATGACATCATTGGGGGCGTCGATATATCCGGAAATAAATCCGGCCTGGAGCTCGTGGATGATGTTTTCCCGCTCTTCCGAGTTGTTCCGGGCACGCTGATCGCTCCGGGCTTCTCTTCCAGCCCGAGCGTGGCAGCCGTGATGGCCGCAAAATGCACCGCCATCAACACTGTATTCAAGGCGATTTGTGCGGTCGATGTTCCGACTACAACAGTCAAGAACTATACCGCTGTTGCAAATTGGAAGAACCAGAACAACATCACTGATCCGATGCAAATCTGCTGCTGGCCGATGATCCAGCTCGACGGCACTGTGTTCAATCTCTCGACGCAGCTGGCCTGTCTGATGGCCCAAGTTGATTCTCAGAACGATGATGTTCCGTACGTCTCTCCGTCCAACAAAAATCTGCAGATGACAGGCACATGCTTGGCAGATGGCTCTGAAGTGGTTTTAGGTCCGGATACGGGTGCCTATCTGAACAGCCAGGGCGTTGTCTGCGCGTTGAATTTCATTGGGGGTTGGGTTGCCTGGGGCAACAGAACTGCCGTCTATCCGGGAAACACGGACGTCAAAGACGCCTTTATTCCGAACAGAAGAATGTTCAACTGGATCGGCAATACGTTTATTCAGACCTTCTGGTCTAAGGTCGATTTCCCGGCAACTCCTCGCCTGATTAACACGATCATCGACAGCGCAAACATTTGGATGAACGGGTTGGCTGCTATGCAGTACATCCTCGGAGGCCGCATTGAGTTCCTCTCTTCTGAAAACTCGATTACGGACTTGATGGACGGCAATCTCGCATTCCATGTTTACGTCACTCCGCCGCCTCCGGCCAAGGACATCGATTTCATTCTTGAATTTGATCCGGAGTATTTGCAGACACTATTTGCAGCCTAATTGGAGGTAAAAAATGGCAACAGGAACAAACAGCATCCCGGAGCGCTTGATCAACTATCGCGTCTACAACGAAGCCAACGCGCTGATGGGTATGGCAACAGTTGATTTGCCTGAGCTTCAGGCAATGAGCGACACAGTGTCCGGAGCCGGTATCGCCGGCGAAGTGGATAGCCCGGTTCTTGGCCACTATCAGGCCATGAGCTCGACTTTCAACTGGAGAACTATTGAAAGGCCCGCTCTCGAGTTGGCCAAGCAGCAGGCACATCAGTTGGAAATCCGCGGTTCTCAGCAGCACTACGACAACACCACCGGAAAAATCACGACTACTCCCATCCGAGTTGTCATGAGAGCGATTCCGAAGAACTTCTCTTTAGGTTCATTTGAACCGGGTTCCACAACCGATTCGTCCACTGAATTTGAGGTGGTCTATCTGAAGATCGTTGTCGATGACAAAGAGGTTGTCGAAATCGATAAATACAACTTTATCGCAAAGTTCGGCGACACAGACATGCTCGAGAGCGTCCGTAAAGACCTCGGGATGTCTTAACCAAAACTCGCCGGGGCTCGGCCCCGGCATCAAAGGAGAAACTAAATGAGCGAAATCATTCACACACTCAGCCGCCCGCTTGAATTTGAAGGCAAGAAGTACGAATTTCTGACGTTTGATTTTGACAAATTGAGCGGAAAGGATCTGCGCGAAATTCGGAGAGCCTTCGACAATCCTGCACGCCCGATTCCCGTCTTAGCAATGGATGAAGAGTTCCTCATGCTGGCAGCGGCCAAAGCGGCACAGGTTCCGTATGAATTAATTGATGCGTTGCCCATGGCTGAAGCCATTTCGATTACAACGCTGGCAAGTCAGTATTTTTTTCAACAGGCCTACTCGGCGGAGCAGGCGAAAGAAATCAACGAGGCGAAAAAGAAACTCTCGATGGATTAATTAGCACTGTACGCAAATACTGCCTCTGGCTGACCCTAAATGGCGCCGGAGGCAGTGCTTCCGGTTGGTTTGAAAAGCCTCTTACAGAGGTGGTTGAGTGGGTGAATGCTTTAGGCGGCCTACTGAGCGAAATTAATGCCAAAACCACCAATTCACAAAAAGAATGGGGCCGAAGAAAAGGGCGAGCTTAAGAATCATCCAAAACACGTCCAGAATGCATAAGAACATTCCAAGCGGCGTATCTGTATTCCACACCCAGCGATCCTTTTGAAAAGGATTAGAGCGGCCCTTAGAGAGCATGTAGGAAACAGCAGCCTGATTGACTAAGTTCGTATTGTTTCCGCTGCCATCACACATTTCATATCTCCTTTTCCTTATGTATTAATTTTAAGAAGGGGAGGGAGAAAAGTAAACGGAAAAAACATAATGAGCGCAAAGAGTTACGAAATAATGTTTGAGGTTGCTGCGGCAGTTAACTCCAAATTCCCCAGCGCTTTTAAAAAGGCCGCAGAGACCGTACAAAAAGCTGAAGACCGAGTTCGGGGCTTGAATAAGCAGTATGAAAAAGTTGGTTCCCTGATTAAACAAACAGAAAAGACCAAACAGCTGTCTGCTCAGTATTTCCGTCAGAAAGAGGCGCTGAATAATCTCAGGGCGGCGATTCAACGGACGAACTCCACCAGCTCTGTCATGTTGTCTGAAGAAAAGAAACTTGCTAAGGCGGTAAATGATTCTCATCGAGCGCTAAACACGCAAACAAAATCACTTTCAAATCTGCGCAAAGAGCTGAATTTGACAGGACGGTCTCTTGATGACGTGAAGAAGAAACATAAGTTATTGGCCGAACAAAGCGCTGTTGCTTCCCGAGTAAACAACATTGCTAAAGCAAGATCGGGAGTTGAATTTATGGAGAGCTCCTTGGCCGAAAAAGGAATGGGCTCTATGGTTGCGCTCTCGACGTTGGGATCTTCCGTGATGCATTACGCGGAAACACCTGTGAAACAGGCCATGCAAATGGAGGATGCTATGGCCGAGATTAAAAAAGTTGTGGACTTCACATCTCCGGACGGGCTGCAGAAAATGCAGGCGGCTCTTGAAAAAATGAGCTTGTCTATCCCGATTACGGCGGAAGGGTTGGCAAAAATTACTGCGGCAGCAGGTCAAGCCGGCATCGCCGAAAAGGATCTTATTCGGTTTACCGAGACAGCCGCCAAAATGGGCGTTGCCTTCGACATCTCCGCAGAAGAGGCGGGAGAAATGATGGCGAAGTGGCGCTCCGGTATGAACCTGACACAAGATCAGGTCGAAAGCCTTGCAGACGCTACAAACGCGTTGAGCAACAACAATGCGGCAATGGCCAAGCAGGTTGGTGAAGCGTTGAAACGATACGGCGCTCTTGGCAAAGTGGCCGGACTAACTGAAAAACAGACGGCCGCCATGGCAGCTACGATCATCGGAGCCGGAGCCGAAGCAGAGGTCGCTGCAACCGGTATGAACGCATTCATGAGAGCTTTGACGAAGGGCGGCTCAATGACGGATTTGCAGAAGGCCGCTTTCGGGAACCTCGGATTTGACGCCCTGCAGCTCCAAAAAGATGTACAGAAGAATGCTCCGAAGACAATTTTTGCTGTTCTTGAGGCAGTAAAGACCAAACTCCCGAAGGAATTGCAAATGCAATATCTGACGGCTATGTTCGGCGAGGAGGGCGCCAGAGCGATGGGACCAATGCTGGCCAACACGGAAAAGCTGAGGGAAAACTTCGATCTGGTTGCAGAAAGCGAAAAATACGCCGGCTCAATGGAAAAGGAGTTTTTATCGAGAAGTGCTACTACTTCGAACGCCCTGGAACTGGCCTCGAACGCAATGTCTTATTTTGCCAGAGCTGTAGGTGACCCAATGTTGGGGACCCTCAAAGAAAGAGCGTTGGATTTCGTCAAACTCGGAGAGGCAGCCGGAACTTGGATTAAAGAGAACCAAACACTGGTTAAATGGTTCCTTTACATTTCCGGAGTAGTTCTTTCTTGCGTGGCTGTGTTCCACATGCTAAGGGTTGCCTTTTTCGTATTGGGTGCTCCGGTCCTTAAACTTATCACCACAGGAATGAAGTTGTATGAAGGCCTGTTGTTGATCAGGGGAGGATTGTCGACAAATACGGCGGCCATAAAAGCCTACTCCTTTGCCATGTCTGTCTGGAAAGGAGGAATTCTCGTAGCAACAAAAGCCCTTGGAGGCTTGAAGGTGGCTGCAACAGCAGCCGGATCGGCGATGAAATTTATGTTCACAAACCCGATCGGCATGGCCATTACTGCAATTGCGACATTGGTCCTTGCCGGCATCTATCTCTACAAGAACTGGGATGAAGTCAAAGCCAAACTGGTCGAGTTGTGGACGGCCTTTGAGGAAAAATTCCCGGGGCTGGCAGCCACCATGAAAAACATCTATGAAGGCTCGATCAAACCCACAATCGACGGGATAAAGACCACATTCCAAGGTCTGATCAGTTTTATTTCCGGAGTTTTCTCCGGAGATTGGACTAAAGCTTGGGAAGGCGCAAAAACTTCCTTCTCCGGATGCTTCCAGGCGCTCCCGGAGTTTGCCAAAGGTCCGCTCAATCTTGTGATTTCTCTGGCCAATAAGGCTATTGCCGGTTTGAACTCTCTCGGATCGTTCACGGTTCCGGATTGGGTTCCGGGCGTAGGCGGCAAGAGTATGGGGATCAACATTCCCCAGATTCCGATGCTTGCGTCCGGCGGCATCGCGACAGGGCCGTCCTTGGCAATGGTCGGCGAAGGCAGGGAGCCGGAAGCGATCCTCCCGCTTTCCCGCTTGGGCGGCATGATGGGCGCCGGCGGTCCTTCCATCTCTGTCAACTTCTCTCCTGTGATTCAGATCACAGGTGCCGGAGCGGTCAGAGAAGACGTCCAGTCAGGGCTGAGAGCCGGAGTGGCAGACCTGAAGCGCGAGCTTGAGCGCCTGCTGAATTCTGAGCGCCGCTTGTCTTATGCCTAATTGGAGGCCTTATGTACAAAACGATTCAGGGCGACACATGGGATATTGTCGCCAAGAAACTGCTGGGGAGCGAAATGTACATGTCCGACTTAATCCGGGAGAATCCGGATTATCAGGAATATGTCATTTTCCCGGCAGGGGTTGAGCTCAACGTTCCGAAGGTCGAACAGACAACCGCTCAGGAAGAGTCGATGCTGCCGCCATGGAAGAGGAAGAACAGAAATGTCGGGACCTAGACAAACAAGGCTTCGGCTGCTGCTTTCCAAAAACGAAACAGACGTGTCCGAAGACCTTTGCAAAGATCTGCTCTCATGGTCATTTACCGATCATGAGAGCGGCCAAGCAGACGAAATCAGCCTGACGCTCAAAGATAATGAAGGGAAGTGGGCCGGGAGCTGGAAGCCTGACGGCGGTGAGAACATCAAAATGTACTTGTCCGCCGGCACCACGGAAGAACCTGGGCCGGAGGCCTTCCTAGGAACATTCTTTGTTGATTATCAGAGAATCTCCGGAGCACCTCGGGTTTACGAACTCCGAGCCGTGTCTATTCCGCTCAATAAGCCTGTCCGGAAAACTCAGAAAAACCGTGCTTGGGAGAACCATTCTCTTCAGGAAATCGCACAAGAAATCTGCAGGGATGCCGAATTAGAGCTTTTCTTTGATTCCGTCGAAAATCCTCAATACCAGCGCATTGATCAGTCTCGCCAAAGCGATATGGCCTTCCTGCAGCATTTGTGTGAGGATGCCGGACTCTCGATCAAAGTCACGGATAAAACGATTGTGATTTTCGGCCAGGAACGCTACGAGAAAAAAGATCCCGTTTGCGCTATGGAGATCGGCGTCAGTGACATTCTGAGCTACACCTTCGAGGCTTCTCAGAGCGATACGTATAAGGCCGTCAAGGTCAAGTGGCGCAGTCCTTCAGCTAAAAAGAAGGACCAAGCGGCCGGATACGACCTCAATCTGCAGAAAGTGAAGGCGGCCAAAGCCACCGAATACGACTTTTATCTGCAGAAGGTGGACAAGAACGGCAAGGGATCAAACCCGGCTGTTTTTGAATACACGTACACGGATCCGGAAGCCGATGAAAACGGCCAAGTCTTTGAGATGAAAAAACGCTGCGCTTCGCTCGAAGAGGCAAAACGCCTGGCCAAAGCCAAGCTCCGTCAGCTCAACAGCAGAAAAATCACCGGAGAGATGACGGTTGTCGGAACCCCGTTCTTGTGCGCCGGTACCGTTATTAAGGTAGTCGGCGCCGGAGCTTTCAGCGGCAATTACATCATTGAGGAAGCTAACCACAGCGGCGGGAGTTCCGGATACACCACGGGCCTGCGGCTGAGGCGCGTCAACAAGGAGTATTAAGATGTTGTTTAAACCAAACGAAGAAGACCGCGATGCCGTTTTAGCGATCCTCAAAATCGGTGAAGTGACGGACATCGATCCTGCAAAGTGCAAGATCCGGGCAACCTTCGATGACGAGGACGGCAAAACAAGCTTCTGGCTCCCGGTGCTGCAGAGAAAGACGCTGCACGATAAAGACTTCTGGCTGCCGGATGTCGGCGAGGACGTTCTTTGTCTCTTTTTTAATGAGGCAGAAGAAGCCGGATTCGCCGTCGGCAGTTTTTACGCCGGAGACGTGGACGTTCCCGGGCAGTCCGTTGACATCCGGACGGTGAAATTTAAAGACGGCTCCGAGTTCAGCTACAACCGAAACAGTCACGAATTGAAGGGCGTTATCGGCAGCACAAACTTCACGCTGAATCGTCAAAACATTGCGATTTCGGCGCCGGAAACAATCTCTCAGAGCTCCAAAAAAGTTGAAGTCGAGGGATCCAATCAGGTCGCCATTAAGGGCGGGACTTCGGTTGACATTACGACGCCGACCCTAAATCTCAACATCGGCGGCACAACGATGACGTTGAACAACTCAAGCGCTACGATCTCGAGCCAAACCGTTAATTTCGCCGGAACGCTGAACATTAAGGGCAACTGTTCCGTTGAAGGGAATTTCTCTGTTACCGGGAATATCACGGCAAACGGCACCGTTCACGGAACCAATATTTAATTAGGAGGGCACAATGGCCTTCGGAGTAACCGGATTATTCGGGACTCTCCCGTTTGTCTGTTCTTCAAACATCGTGAACACGTTTAAAGACGTGAATAGAGACCTGGCAACAAAATACGCCCGCCACGATGTGATCGGCAGAAAACCTGTTCTTGAATGGGTCGGGGAAGAGCCGGACAAAATAAGTTTCAAGATCCGTTTCGACAGTTCTCTGAACTCGCCTCCCGAGGCGGGTTTGTTTTTATTGAAACGAATGCTTGACTCGCACAAGCCTCAGAGGCTCCTTCTGGGGCCGCGCTACATGGGTAAGTTTGTTCTCGAGTCAATCTCAGAAGAGCGTCGTTTTCACACGGGCCTAGGCGTCTGCCAGGTTGCCGAAGCAACAATTTCATTAACGGAATGCGGTGAAGAAAATGCAGCACGTCCTTAATTTATCCCAGCCGATTTCATTTGCGCCCGGCACTGTGGCAGCGGAAGTTCTGCAGAACGTCAGAACGATTCTCGCAACTCGAAAAGGGACCGTTCCTCTGGATCGAGACTTCGGGCTTGAATGGGAGTATGTAGATAAACCCATTCACATTGCCAAAGCGCTCATCCAGGCTGAAATTATTGAGGCTGTCGAGAGATGGGAGCCCAGAGCCGTGATCGACAAAATCGAATTCGGAGAACAGGCCGAGGATGCAATGGACGGCCTTTTGAATCCAATTATCACATTGAGCATCGGAGGCGGAAATGCCTGAGACATTACCTCGCTGGGGGATGCCGGATGTCAATTTCATTGAGACAGATCCGGAGAAAATCAAATCAGACATCATCAATCGTTATGAGACTGCCACCGGCCGAACACTCAGCGCTGGAGATCCGGTCCGATTGTTTTTGCTGACGATTGCGTCCGAAATTATTCAGCTGCGGCAGGTTTTTAACCATGGGGCGCAGCAGAATTTACTCACGTATGCACAAGGACAATATTTAGATGCCCTGGGCGTGTTCCTCGATACGGCCCGACAGCCCGCAGATAAAGCCGTCACGACAATTCAATTCACACTCACACAAGCGCTTTCGAGCGCTTTTTTTATACCTGCAGGTTTTCAGGTGAGCGCCGGGAATGTCATATTTGAAACGACCGAACTGGTGACCATTGCTCCGGGAGATCTGCAAGGGACGGCGCAAGCGGAATGCACGCAGGCCGGCATTATCGGAAACGGGTATTTATCCGGGCAAATTTCTACGATTGTGGCGCCTCTGGCATTTTTGGCCAGCGCCGTAAACACGACGGAATCGATCGGCGGGTCAGACATTGAGAGCGATGCGAGTTATGCCGAGCGCCTGCGCCTGAAACCCAACAGTTTTTCTGTGGCCGGCCCGGAGAAAGCATACATTTTCCATGCTTTTTCAGTCTCTCCTTCCATCATTGACGTAGCGATCGATTCTCCGACTCCTGGCGTTGTGAATGTTTACACGCTGCTGACCGGAGGCGCGCTGCCCTCAGCGGCCTTTCTGCAGGAAGTTGAGGATTATCTGTCCGGAGAGGAGATCAGGCCGCTGACCGATGAAGTCCATGCCAAAGCCCCGACGGCTTCTTCGTACAGTGTCAACGTTGACTATTACGTTCTGCAGAGTGACGCAGTGAGACTCTCTGCGATCCAGACGGCAGTGCAAGCTGCTGTAAATGATTACGTTGCGTGGCAGCAGGCAAAAATCGGCAGAGATATCAATCCGGATGAACTCATTAAACGAGTTCGCGATGCTGGCGCCGGCCGGATTCTTCATTCAACCCTTACGCCAGCTTTTAAGACATTAACCAAATCTCAAGTTGCCCAATGCTCGTCCGTGACAGTGACATTCAAGGGCCTGGAGGATGGCTAAATGAAAACATTAAATGATGTCGCCTTAGGCGATCTGCTGCCTGACAGTATTTCGTCAGATCAGCAGGTACAAAAATCTGCAGAAGCAATCGACCCGGAACTGAAAACAGTTTCGGGTTTCTTGTTATTGGGCGCTGTGCTGGCCAATGTCGATAAATTGACCAGCACTCAGCTGGATCATATTGCCTACTCGTTTGACCTCACGACTTGGCGAGATTATTGGCCTTTGAGCCAAAAACGGCAGGTCGCCAAAACCGTTGTGGCGCAGAAATGCCGCATGGGCACATTGTCGGCGGTCAAAAAAGTCCTCGAATCTCTCGGTTCTGCAGTTTCCATTACTGAATGGTGGCAGAAAACGCCCAAGGGTACACCTCATACATTTGAGGTTGTTGCCTCCGTCGGAGCCATATCCGGAGGTCTGAGCGCCAATGCTCAGGAAGACTTCTTCAGACTGCTGGACGAAGCCAAACCTGTTCGCAGCCATTACACATTCACCGTCGTTCAGTCGCTTCTTGGAAATTTACAGGTTTCCGGAACGATTCGCTCGGCTTCTTTTGCGCGTTGTTCTTCCGAAATAACGCCACTCACAACTCAAATCAGCGTGACACCGCTCATGAGACCGGTTTCGTACGCACGCATCTAATCACCCACTAAAAATTTAGGAGTTTTGATATGCCTAACGTAGTCATTACGTCGGCAGGCCTTGCCGCGCTCGTTAATGCCGAAAACAACGGAACTCTCCCTGTAAAAATTACCAAATTCGGCCTTGGAACCGGGAACTACACGCCGTCTGCAGATCAGACAGCTCTTCAGAGCAAATTTAAAGAAATCACAGCACTGTCCGGCGGAGATGTTGGAGACAACACGATCCACGTCACAATGAGCGACACAAGCTCTGATGCTTACACGGTCAACGAAGTAGGTGTGTACCTTGAAGACGGGACTTTGTTTGCTGTCAGCTCTCAGCCGACCGGCGCAATTTTGCAAAAAGCTGCCGGCTCTCAAGGTCTCCTCTCCATTGACTTGGTAATCAGTGGCGGTACCTCCGGGATCACTGTTGACGGAGATACCAACTTCTTCAATCCTCCGGCTACGACCCAGGTGGCCGGCGTTGTGAAACTGGCATCCCTTGACGAAATCAAGACCGGTACAAACTCTTCAAAAGCGGTTACTCCAAGCGGCGTTTTCAATTTCGTGAAGACTTATGTCACGGAAGCCATTGAAGCGCTTAAGACACTTCTTCGCAAAGAGATAGCTGCGGCAGCACTGGCAGCGGTTCCGATTGGCACGGTTATTTATTACCTTGGCACCGAAATCCCTGACGGTTATCTGCTGACCAACGGCGCCAGCGTCTCCAAGACGGATTTCTCGGACCTTTACGACGTCATTGGAGACAAATTCGGCAACGTCGATTCCACGCATTTCAACCTCCCAAATACGCACCACAGATTTTTGGAGGGGACAACCACCCTTAGTGAGGTGGGAACCTACGTCGAAGCGGGAGTACCGAATATCTGGGGCAAAGGACAATGGACCCGTGGTGGTGGCGGTACGGATTCTTCCGGCCCTACAGTATTTAGCTCCGGATCGGTAATAGTTCAAAAGGGCGGAACTAGTCAAACAGATTCTGCTGGAATCGTATCTCCCGGAGACATCATTTTAGAAATCAATGCCTCCTTATCAAATCAGGTATATGGTGCCTCAGAGACAGTCCAACCAGCAGGACTTTATGGTTTATACCTCATACGCTCGTATTAAAAGAAGACCATACAGCCCAGCGGGCTGAACGGTACTTGAGCCTCCGTAAAGTGAACTGCATTGAGTAGCATTGAAATTAAGTTCGGTTCCGGTAACTCCGGCTTCAGCTTCGCTCATGGAATATTTTTTGGTGCAGGGCGAGTTGTTGTAATAAAAGCCGCCGGATGCACCGTTTGCCGCGCCTCCTCGAGCGAATGTAAAAACACCGTAGTTATTCGGAAAGACCGAATATCCAGAGCTGGCTAACAGCCGCGAACGGTTACTTCTTCGCTGGAAACGCTAGAGGTGCGTTTTCTTCGGCTGGTTATTTGTCGAGGCAAACCGCAAACGGCTATCAAGAAAATTCTTCTGTAGAGACCGGGTATGGTGGTTTTAACATGAACGCCCAAGCGTTCAATCCGCTCTATGGAGCCTCGGAAACAGTTCAGCCCGCTGGACTTTACGCACAAATGCTGATTCGCTATGAGTAACGAATTAGCAGATAACCTCGAAGCGATGCGGTTTGTACTGTGTTTGAGGCGCCGTAATAGTTACTTGCTTTTGACGGATCGAAAATAACATTCACGCCTGAAGCGACTTCATCTCCATCAAATTGCAGTTTGTAAGAACCTGAGCTTCCTTCAACTTCGCTAAAAGCCCCTGTAGCTTCGATGTAACCGCCAGAATCCCACCGGAAGCGGTTGAACTCTAAAGAGCTAGGGATATTCGGTTAGACCGAATATTATCGGTTATTCAAATATTGCAGGGTACTACGATCTTGCGACTTCTTCCGGAGGTGCTTTTAGCGCCTGTTCTCGATGGACATTCTCTATTGTGCGAGAACCGGGAAACTCCGGAGGGATCGTAAATATCGATGCATCCGGCTCCGATCCGCTTTATGGAGCTTCGAATACAGTCCAACCCAAAGGGCTTTTCGTGCAGTGCCTTATTCGCTACTCATAACGGATTAAAGCATATCCTCTAATGGTCTTAGGCTGTACGGTATCAGACGAACCAAATATCGTATTGACTTTTGATGCATTGAATTCGACGCCATGATTCCCTTGAACGTCAGTAGTTAATGCTGGAATCGTCTCTTGGGGGTTTGATGTCGCAAACACACCTGTGGCGGTTTTGAAGTCGAAGTAGCCATCGAAGTAACCCTGCATATTCGGGAATCTTCAGATATTTCGATTTGCTAGAATGCGAAAACCAACTCCGGAGGGCGTGTCGGGGGCGGAATTGGAGAGTTCTTGGTCATCTCTCTGATCGGAGTAGAAACCATGTAAAACGCCTCACCGATTCACGGTCGGGAGGCGCTTAAAGGTAGTTGGAACATGCCCAAATGTTCAACTGTCGCTAGTATAAGGCATTTGATTCGGCTCATCATTAAATTGTTGGTCGGATTGGTTTTATTGCTGATCTGCTAGGCGCGTAAGTAAAGAGCCCCAGAGCGTAAGCCGAGGGGCTCGCGTGTTTCTGACCGAATAGCTCAGGCATTTTGAGAGTTATTGACGGAACTTATGGCGTCTTTTCTTCTGAATCTGAAGGCGTTTTCAACGTGATGTCCGGAACAAACAAAATTAACGTAACAGTCTCAGGTGGGTATCAAGGCAACAATCACGCTAATTTTGATTTATCAGGAGGTAATTCGATTTATGGAGGCTCAGACACCGTACAGCCCGCGGGACTTTACAGCCTTTTACTGATACGCGCGTATCAGTGATAAACAGTAGAGACCAGCGGGCTGAACGGTCGAAACTGAATCTGAGTAAAGGCTTGAAGCTCTGCTCGCTAAGAATCCTACAGTTTCCCAAGCAAACGGGCGATCTGTAGGAACTTCTTTAGTCATTTGACTAGTGTAGTCAGCTCCATAGCTCAGAAATGCCCCATTTGGTGCCGGCTGTCCTTGTTCTCGAAGGTGTGAAATATTGCCGGGGATATTCGGACGGCCCGAATAGCTTAGGTACTCTGCCTTGGATTTCTGCAACGACTACCGATTCAACCAGCGTAGGGCAAGGCAATATTAGATGGAGCAAGGGTGACACCGCCAAAGGCAGTATCAAGAAGGATCCGACAGGTACGATGTACGATCCTCGAATAAATTTGAGTTGGTCTAATTCTATTTTCGGAGCTTCTGAAACAGTACAAACGGCTTCTCTTAGAGGTTATTGGTTAATACGCTTTTAGCACCCATAGGCCTCGCATTGAGGCCGTCTGGACAGTTAAGGACGAGCCATAAACACTATTTACGAGGTCAGGACTAAACACGATTTGATCGTTAGAGTAGCCCTCATACGTTATCGCTGAGCTAGAGACCACAACCGGTTTCGACCCGTTTTGCCGCGAGAAAAATGTACCTGTTCCGCTAGCAGAAAAATATCCGTTATTCCCTGTCCAAACCTCAAAGCTTCCGGGTATATTCGGGACGTAATTTTTGTTGCTACAGGCTCCGAATTTTGGCGATTTGAAGCCTGGAATTATTCGGTGCTAGGCACAAGCGGCAGAGAATAAATTAGGTGGTTTCAGCCCTCGAGTTATCTGAATGTCCGTTCAAAACTTTGGCACATTGAGCACAGTGCTGAATATATGCATGCCATTTCGGCATTATTTTTTGTCGTGCTGCGAAATAGTCGCCGCGCTGGTAGGCCCTAACGACCTGCGAACCAACAACATGAGCGAGGCAAGCTTCGGCCACTTCAAAAGGAATTTCATGGTCAGCAAACCACGAACGCCCGATTGTGCGGAGGCCATGCGGGACGAGCCTTCCGGAAAACTCCTTTTGCTCATGCATCCACTTGGCCAAGGCCTGACTGCTGATGGGTTTGTTTGCAGACGACGCAGGGAATAGGTAAGGGCTGCGCTTGTTTTTCCGAATATTTTTAGCCTCCTCAATCAGGGAGGCAAGGTAGGGTGTCATCGGGACTCTATGAATTCGCTTCATTTTCATTTTTTCAGCTGGAATGGTGATTGCCTCTTCGGTGATCCATTCCGTCCGGATAGAGATGAGCTCTTTAGGGCGAAGTAGGGTAGCCAGCGAAAAATAGAACAACACTCGATATTTTTGAGGGGCGAGCTTCTCCAGTTGCGAGAGGACGATGGGCAATTCCTTCCAGTCCACTGCCGGCATGTGGGTGACCGCCGGGACTGGAAACACTTTGGTTATTTTTGATAAAGGATTTGAGGAGAGGTATCCAGCGTTGACCGTCATGTCGAATATCTCTCTTGTCCTCATGAGGAGTCTTTTAATTGTTGAGGCTTTTCCTTCTTCTTCCAGCGGCTCCATAAGTCTGATGATCATTGGCGGCGTAACGGAATCCAATTGCCGGGAGCCGATTTTCGAAATGACGTATTTCTCCAATCGAAGCCGTTCATCTCTGTAACTGAGGATTCGGCCCTTCTTTTTTGTGCACCAGAACTTGAATGCATCGCGGACGGTAAAAGAACCTGTCGGCTCAATTTCGAGTTCTCTCTGTTTCTTACGGACGATGGCCCGGGCCTGCAGCAAGGATATTTCAGGCCAGTGACCAATTGTCAGATCTGTAACGCGGCCGTTTCTAGAAAACCTAAAAACCCACGATTTTACTCCGGACGTCTGGACTCTGAGCGCGAGTCCGGGAGAGTCTGTTATTTGATAGCGCTTTGATTTGGGCTTTAGAGCCCGGATTTCTTTGGGAGTCAGCATGTCTAAAAAAGTTGAGAAATTAGTTAAAACAGTGTTTGTCTATGATGAGGACGGATTTTTCGAGGACACGCACATTGCGCAGGTCAATCCAAAGCGTCCCGGGGCATATCTGATGCCGCCCCGCTGTACGCTGGTGAAGCCCGACCTCAAGCCGAAATTTTTCTACAAAATTAAAACGGTGGGCGATGAAAACTCAGGGTGGGATGAAATCCCGTTTCCGCAGTCAGCCGCTGATTTCGTTGGGGTCGAAATCCCGCACAAGAGCCGCGCGCTTCACAACCACATGCTCCGATCCCTGCTCAGCGAACTTGTAAAGAAGGATCCGGAGCATTTCCGCGAGGTCGCAGTAAACGACAAAAACGGCGACAAAATCGCCACGACAGTTGAGGCGATTCCGGAGCCTACCGAGGCAGAGAAAAAAGCTCAAAAGGAAGCCGCAGCACGTTCTACAAGAGACTATTACTTGACGATGACGGACTATCTCGTTGTGAACGACTATCCGATCACGGATGAAGAACGCGAACAGGTGCTCGAGTACCGCCAGGCACTTCGAGATATTCCGCAGGATCGAGCCTTCCCGGAAGGCATTGTTTGGCCGGAGCCTCCTGCAGTTGCCAAAGCGGCTCATAAATATTGGAAGTCCGCTCAAGTAGGCGCAGAAATCAAAAAGAGAATCGAAGCAATCCAGGCCCGGACTGATTTGGACGAAGAGCAGAAAACAAAACTGACTGCAGCACTGCAGCAGGTTTATCAGCAGAGCGGTTATCCCTACGACATTGAATGGCCCGTAGAGGAAGAAGTTCTAGCAAACGAATAATTTCAAGGAGGCGGGAATGAAAAACCCGCAAAAATTCGATGAATTCATGACGGCATTGTCCCTGATCTCATTTGCGCTCGGATTTGTCAGTGCGCTGGCCGGAGCGGCAATGCCGTACGTAAAAGGCGAAAGGCAATTTATGTTCTATCGATACATCGTTGAAGTGGCCACATCGGCAATTGCCGGCGTTGTGGTGTTTTTGCTTCTTAAAGTCACAGACATTCCTGAGGAATGGATTGCGGCACTTACCGGGATCGCTTCTTTCTACGGAACGAGGATGATGAACGTTCTGTATGGACTGCTTGTCGGACGACTCAAGATCATTTTTTTGGACTCCTCAAAAGACGAAGGGAGGAAAAAAGATGACGAACAAAAGTGAAATCACTGTTACTCCCAGAAGAGTTCTTAACGGAACGATCAAATTGATTTTGATGTCGGCGTTTTACATTGCCGGGCCCTGACTGAAAGCCAGTTGGCTCTATTCACAATCGACTCTCAAAAGGCGCGGATCAGCGAACTGGAAACCGAGACAGAGACGCAGCGCGTTGAAATCGACAATCTCACAAAACGAGTTTCAGAAAACTCAAACAATCTGGCCGCAATAGCTGAAATACGTCATGAGCTGACAGCGATCAGGCTGGAGATGGCTACCTTGAAAGGATTACATAACAAATGACAGAACAGAAACTACCTTTCTCGCAATGGAATCCCATCATTGCTGAGAATTTTGTTAAGAAATGGGAAGGGCTCAAGCTTAAGGCTTATAAGTGCTCCGCCGGCACGTGGACAATTGGGTATGGCCACACAAAGGGCGTCAGGCCGGGGCAGGTTATTTCACTCCTGCAGGCTGAAAGGTTTCTCCGGGACGATTTAGAAGATCATGCCGAGGACTTGGCGCCTTATGTAACCTGCAGATTGACGCGAGGACAATACATCGCGCTGCTGGACTTGGCCTTTAACCTCGGGGTTCCGGCAGTCGCTAAATCACACACGCTGCAGTATTTGAATGCCGGAGATTTGGAGAAAGCTAAAAAAGGTTTTCTATCGTTTTCTAAACAGAAACAGTTCAATCCTGATGGATCGATCAAACGGAAACCAGACGGAACTCCGGACATGAAAACAGTTCCAGGTTTGTTGAATCGTAGGCAGGAGGAGGTGGAACTGATGTGAACCCGTTATCAATTTTCAAAATCGGCGCTGGCGCTTTAATCGTGCTCGGCGCCTATTTTTTTGGCCTCAACCAGGGCCAGAACTCAGAGCAATTAAAAACTGCTCGATCTCAAATTTCCCAACTTACAGCAACGGTCCGGAATTATGAAACGCAATACAAAAATCAGGCGATCGCACTGGCTGAGCTTCGTATCGCTGAATCTAGCGCTCGTAATGATGTTGAACGGATGCGCAACCGAATCAACGTCCTCGAAAATAGAGCTAAAACCACTGCAGCTCGAGACACAGTTCAATGCCTCCGATTGGAACAAGAGGCTAGAGGATTACTTCTTGAGGCAAGATCGGCTATTGAGTACTGTAGAAGGGCACTTAGCTGGAAATAGTGGCGCCGGCGATAAGTAACAGGAGGAAGAGATGGAGAACGAATTACAGAAGTACGGTATCAAAAACAGTGACAGAACCAAATGCGAAGTGTGGACGAGGGTGATGGGATACCACCGTCCGGTCGATTCATTTAATATCGGCAAGCAAGGGGAGGTTATGGAGCGGAAATACTTTGATGAAAAGAAATGCTGCGGTCATAAATAATTTCTCAGATTGAGAGAACATGTTTTGATGGTATTTTTCATGGTATTTACTTCTATTCCATTAAAACTTATTTTTGAAAACAGATTGTTATAAATCAATTTAACAATTGAGTGGGAGTGATCAGGTAGCATTTTAATTCGCTAATAAAAGCATCAGGGTGCCTTGAGGGCGCCCTTTTTTGTACTAATTTTCAATAGGTTAGAGATTTTAAAGATTGATGCTTCAAGATAGCTCTATTTGCGGGACGGGGATTTTTCAAGTTATTTCTTCATGGTTCCGACGGACCGTAATTCTTAGGGCCATGAGTTTTTTGCCATGGTTTCATCAAAAAGTTGTTTCTACTCATGGTTCGATAAAAGAATAATTTCGAAACAAGAACTGCAGGAAAAGAATTTAAATTACTCGATTCGCACGGCTTTACCCTCGTTTTTGAGGTCTGCGCGTTAACATGCTAGGCGGGCAACTCAGTTATACTTTGGCCATGAAAAAGATCGGAATAAAGCAATTTAAAACCACGCCTGACCTGGCAAAGATGATAGAAGAAGGCCATAAGGTTCACGCGATGGCGAACGGAAGAATACAATCGTATGAGCGGCACACGCCTCAGCCGGAAGACTACAGTAACTTAGACGATTTTATGGAAGTCGCCGAGAATCATATCGATGAGCTCTTTAGCACCAGAAGAGAAGTTGATGAAATGCTGACTGAAGTCTTTACGGTTTTTGTCAGGCATCCGGAGCTTTCCGGCACGCCTTATATTGCCGTATTAGAACTGATGGTTTTTCTCGAAGAGGATTTCCGCCAGTTAACTAAGAGATATGAGGCAGCATCTTCTGCGCTGGCTGCCATGGAAGAAAATCAGTACGGCTGCGACGATATGGATATTTATGTCGGAGAACACGGCGCAAGAACAATGCTGGATGCTTTAGAACGATTAAAGAAATTTGGTCAATTAACCAGCGACGAAGAAGGCCTTGAGTGTGAGCTCAAGGAAGGCGTGGCAAACCAAAGCACCGATATTAATTGGAAACAGCCGCGTCTTAATTAATTTTCTATGACAAGATGCCTCAGCAGACGGATCTAATTTCGAAATTTGTGAAATTGTCTATTCGGCGAGGCTCTTCTCTTGCTTCTCTTTCAAAATCTCCCGAACATCTCCGTACAGTTGTAGATGCGTTTAGGGCAACGGCCCGTGATCCGCTTGATCCGGACGAAGAAGATGCAAAAAAATTTTTAGTCGAAGCCGGTAGCTGGATAACCGATTCAGCCCAAAATCTTTTGGATGCTTCGGTCTCCCCACCCAATGAGCATGTCAACAAATTTTCGCTCTCGGAGTTAACTTCGGCGGTCGAGGTCTTTCGAGAAGAAATTCGGCAAAAAAGAAAACAGCAGGCTTTAAGTCGAGAAGAAGAAGTTCGACTTTCAAGAATCGATCGGTCACGTGATGAATACTTCATGCGCGAAGCCCTCGCCGAGGCAGAAAAGGCTCATCAGGCCGGAGAAGTTCCGGTCGGCGCAGTTGTTGTCGATAAAGAAGGCAGAATCATCGGCAGAGGTCATAACTTGGTGGTTGCCGGTCATGATCCGAGCGGACACGCTGAAATCATTGCCCTTAGGAATGCTTCTCAAAATATTAAAAACTATCGACTCGATAACTGCGCGATCTATGTGACGCTTGAACCGTGCTCGATGTGCTCCGGCGCGATTATCGGTGCCAGACTTACCCGATTGGTTTACGGGGCCAAAGACCAAAAAGCGGGAGCCGTCGAAAGTGTGTTTAAACTATTTGACGAGAGAAGAGTCAATCATCACACTGATGTGACAGCAGGAGTACTGGAGGAAGACTGTCTCCGGATGCTCCGAAGTTTTTTTGTCGAATTAAGAAAGAGCCGTGGTAAATCAAATGGATAAAGTCGGTATTAACGCCCCTTCCGGTAATGTCATTCATTTCAAATCCGTCGAGAGGGCGGCCGAACTATTCGGAGAAAGAGGTTGGGACGTAACGATCGGAGAAGATGTTTACACCAGCTTCGGCCGTTTCGGCGGTTCCAGCGACTCCGCTCGTTTGAATGATTTTCAGCAGGCCTGCAGCGACACCGAACTTGTTTTGTGCGCTCGGGGCGGTTACGGTTTTTCCCGGCTCCTACCGAACCTTGATTTCAACAAAATCAAATCTAATGGAACTTGGGTTGCCGGTTTTTCCGATATTACTTTTTTCACTACGGCTTATTTGGCGCTCACCGGCGGAAAGAGCCTGCAGGCGCCGACGGCTTCTGTGCTCGGCGACCTCAAGTGCGATCCTTATACCATTCAAACTTTCTTTGAAGTATTGGTGGCAGAAGAATACAAACTCTTTTTTCCGACGCCGTTCCCGGACCTTCAAACATCAGGACTGCTATGGGGAGGAAATCTGACCGTCTTGTGTTCGATGCTCGGAACTAAATACTTTCCGAAAGTCGAAGGCGGCATTCTTTTTGTTGAAGACATTGCTGAACCGGCCTACAAAATAGAACGTGATTTGAATCATCTTCTGCAGGCTGGAGTGATCGATAATCAAAACGCCGTGATCTTGGGGGACTTCTCAAAAATTAAGTCCTCTGAGCACGATTTCGGATACGGGCTCGAAGACGCTCTGAGTTATATCGCAGGCCAAACGAAAACACCGTTTATCTCAGGATTGCCGTTTGGGCACGAAATGAAAACCGCCACGCTTGTGGTCGGCGCCGAGGCTCATCTCAACGTTCAGTCAAATATGGCCGAACTCAGGATGACCGGCTGTCCTAACTTCAAAGCTTCTGGGGTGCAGAAATGATTTTTTCTGCGATTAAGCGCCTAAAAACCATTTTTGAGCCGGACCCTCCTGAGGCGACCAATTATCATCTTCATCTTTCCGGCGCTCGTTTAGCTTCAAAGGTGCAGCTCCGCCAGCTGTCGGTTTTGAAGCATCGTACGACAGCTGTGGTCGCCATCCGCATGCTGCTGTACCTCATCTTTACCTTGACTTGCTGGAGCTATGTCGGGGGCTGGGTCATGGCGCTCTGGCTGGCTTTTAATGTGATGCATACGCTGGCGAGCATGAAATCTGCGGACGACTTCTTCAATGAACCGTCCATGGACAAGCGTTTCCATTACTGGAAGAACCGCACGCTCCAGATGATTTTGGTGTCGGGTCTCTCTATCGGTTTTGCAGGCTTTTATTTCATGGTTCCGGATAACGTCATTGTCGAGATGATTCTCTTGGCCATGATTGTGGGCGTGACATTCGGCAGTGTGCCGCTTTACGCCATCTGGCTTCCAGCCCTTTGGATATTCGTTCCGGCGACGTTGCTTCCGACGATTCTGAAGCTCGTCCTGATATACCAGCCGTCCTTGTTTATCGCTTTATTCTGGACGCTTATTCTTTTCCTCATTATTTTCTACTTCGGCGTCCGTCTGAATAAGATTTATCTCCAAGGTATCTATCGTTCGTTTGAACGAGAGTTCTTGATGGAGCAGCTGATTTTCCAGCGGCAGAAGGCCGACTATATCCGCGAAGCGTCCGAAATGGCGATCTCTGCAAGAACACGATTCTTTGCAGCGGCCAACCACGATCTTCGTCAACCGCTCCAGGCTATGGGCATTTTTATCTCTATTCTTCAGGGGCAGGCCGATCAACAGGCTAAGCCTTTAATTGATAATTTGTCGAAGGCCTGCAATACGGTGGCGACGCTGGTGGATCAGATTCTGATTATTTCGAAGCTGGATTCCAAGACGATGAAGATTCGGCCATCCGAAGTTTCCATTCGTTCAATCTTCTCTGAATTAGCCAATGAATTTACGCCGATGGCTGAACAGAGGGGACTGACATTTGAAGTGAGGGCCGAGCCCCTGATGATTGTCACCGACGAACTGCTTTTTGAACGGGTGCTTCGTAACCTTATCGGAAACGCCGTACGTTATACCGAGCACGGCGGTGTCCTGCTGAGGGCCAAGAAAACAAAAAAGAATACGCTGGTCGTTACGGTCTCTGATTCCGGCTGCGGTATTACGAAAGAAGATCAGGCAAAACTTTTTCAGGCCTATTACCGCGGCGGCGCCGGTCATAAATCTCGAGAAGGCTTCGGCTTAGGTCTTTCGATTGTCGATAAGATCTGCAAACTTCTGAATATTGAACTTAAGCTCATTTCAAAAGTCGGGAAGGGTTCTATCTTCCGCTTGGAAATGGCAATTGAAACGTCTGTGGATACTACAGAGGTTCAGCCGCCCGTACAGCCGAATCGGATTTTTTCCTTGGAAAATGTCAACGTCCTCTTAATTGAAGACGATCCTTTGATCCGTGAGAGTCTGGCAACGCTGCTAGAAGGCTGGGGCGCTAAGGTGAGAAGGGCTGAATACTTTGATGCAGAACTCGCTGCTCAGTTAATCGAGGAAGCGCCGGTGGATATTATTTTCTCGGATTTTAACTTGGGGCCGGGCCGCTTGACCGGTCTTCAATCGATCTTCCGTATTCGAAGCGTCCTGGGGCGCAAGATTCCGGCGATTATCAGCACGGCCACTTCTCGAGATGCCATTATGGCCCAGTACGAAGAAGAAACCGAAGGACTGGACTTTGCGGATTCGGCGGTCAACCTGATGGAACTTCCACTTATCGTACAGAAGCCGGTCACGCCGACTGAGATTAATCGGATTATTCACCGCGAAATCGAAAAGAAGTAATTTCTTTCCAAGATTTAAAGTTCTCGCCTTTATTGCGCTATATTGAAAGAATCTTCTACAAGAAGAATAAAAAACCCGAACCTAACCATTCCGCAAGAATGAGCCGGTGTCGGTACTAGAACATGCGGGCCTCCGTCATAAGCAGAGTGTTCGCCTCCAATCAATTTCCCGTGGACTTTGAAAGGATATTTCCTAATGAAATCTCAAGAAGGGTCTAAAGCCGCAGAACGTCTGAACGGGTCGGAGATACTTGTACGCGCACTTGCCGAAGAAGGCGTGGAATACGTCTTCGGTTATCCGGGCGGCAGCGTATTAAATATTTTTGACGCGATCTACAAACAGGATAAATTCAAACACATCCTTGTTCGTCATGAGCAGGCGGCAGCACATGCTGCGGACGCTTACTCCAGAGCTTCCAACAAGGTCGGCGTTGCCTTGGTCACCAGCGGCCCCGGCGCCACCAACGCCGTCACCGGCATCGCAACTGCGTATGCCGACAGCATTCCGATGGTGATTTTTACCGGTCAGGTGAATACCAGCGCGATCGGTCAGGACGCTTTCCAAGAAGTGGATATCGTGGGCATTTCTCGTCCATGTGTAAAACACAATTTTTTAGTGAAAGACGTCAAAGATTTGACCAAGACGATTAAGAAGGCTTTCTATATAGCCAAAACAGGCCGTCCCGGCCCCGTACTAATCGATATTCCGAAGGATGTTTCCGCAGCGATCTGCGAATATCAATATCCGGAAAATATGGAACTTCGTTCATATAAACCTTTGACGAAGGGCCATCTGGGTCAGATCAAAAAGGCACTGCAATTAATTCTCTCGGCTGAACGTCCTTTGATCCATATCGGCGGAGGTATCGTTTCTGCCAATGCGAGCGAACTGCTCCAGCGTTTAGCTTTTGAACTCGGCATTCCCGTTAATTCAACATTGATGGGCTTGGGTGCCATGCCGTCCGATGATAAAAAATTCCTCGGTATGGTGGGCATGCACGGAACCTACGAAGCTAACATGGCGATGCAGAACTGCGACGTTCTGATCGCAATCGGTTCCAGATTCGACGACCGGGTAGTCGGCTTGCCGTCTAACTTTGCACAGACAGGCCGCAAGATTATTCATATTGATATCGATCCGTCCACGATTTCCAAACGCGTGAAAGTCGACATCCCGATCGTCGGCGACGTGAAGGAAGTCATCGCCGACATGCTCAATCTGCTCGAAACTACCGACAAGCGTCCTGATCCGGAAAAGCTCGCTGCCTGGCAGAACAGAATCAACGGCTGGCGTGAAAAAGACTGTCTTCATTATGAAAACAGCGCTTCGGTCATCAAACCTCAGTATGTTCTTCAGAAGCTGCAGGAAATCGGCGGTGATGACATGATTGTGGCGACCGACGTCGGTCAGCATCAGATGTGGTGTGCTCAATTCCTTAAATTCCGTAAGCCTCGCCATTGGCTGACTTCCGGCGGCTTGGGCACTATGGGTGTGGGCCTGCCCTATGCGATCGGTGCCTGCGTTGCTCATCCGGATAAACCGGTGGTCTGTGTCACTGGCGACGGTTCTATTCAGATGAATATTCAGGAATTGGCGACGGCGAAACAATTAGGTGTTGCACCCAAGATCATCCTGCTCAACAACAACTATCTCGGTATGGTTCGTCAGTGGCAGGAACTTGAATATGACCGCCGTTACTCTCATTCCCACATGGAAGTAACACCTGACTTTAAGGCCCTGGCAGAAGCCTACGGCCACGTCGGTATTGTGGTCGATCGTCCGGAAGACGTTGAACAAGCCCTGAAGGATGCTTTCGGCAAATACAAAGACAAACTCGTCTTCCTTGATTTCCATGTGGATCCGACGGAGAACGTTTGGCCGATGGTGAAAGCCGGACGCGGACTTACGGAAATGATCTTAGGCTCGGAGAAAATCTGATGAATCGACACGTTCTATCTATTCTTTTGGAAAACGAGCCTGGAGCACTTTCCCGCGTGGTGGGATTGTTCTCCGCTCGAGGCTACAACATTGAATCTTTGACCGTGGCTCTGACGGAAGATCCGACGGTTTCCCGTATGACCATCGTCAGTCCGGGAAGCACGGAAATCATTGAACAAATTACCAAGCACCTTAACCGCTTGATCGAAGTCATTAAAGTCGTTGATTTGACGGAAGGCGAGTACGCGGAACGTGAACTCATGCTTGTTAAGGTTCGTGCCGTCGGCAAAGACCGCGAGGAAATGAAACGTCTAAACGACATTTTCCGCGGAAGAATTATCGATGTAACCGACAAGACTTACACCATCGAATTAACCGGAAATTCCGACAAACTGGACGCATTTCTCAAAGCAGTGGATAAGGAATGCATCCTTGAAATGGTTCGCACCGGTTCCTGCGGCATCGGCCGCGGAGATCGAATGCTCCACCTCTAATTTATTCTTCCAACCTTCATAACTTGAGGAAAATTAAAATGAAAGTTTATTACGACAAAGACTGCGATCTTTCTTTAATCAAAGGAAAGAAAGTCGCCATCATCGGTTACGGCTCCCAGGGCCACGCTCACGCTCAGAATCTTCATGATTCCGGCGTTGACGTGGTTGTCGGTGTTCGCAAAGACGGCGCCTCCTGGAAGAAAGCCGAAGCTGCCGGTCTGAAGGTAGCCACGATCGAAGATGCGACTAAAGACGCAGATGTTGTGATGATCCTTCTTCCCGACGAAAAGATCGCCGAAGTCTACAAAAAACAAATCGAACCGAACCTGAAAGAAGGTGCTGCTTTGGCTTTTGCCCATGGCTTCAACATTCATTACGGTCAGGTCACTCCGAGAGCCGACCTTGACGTTTGGATGGTTGCGCCGAAAGCTCCGGGTCACACCGTTCGCCGCACTTATACCGAAGGTTCGGGTGTTCCTCAGCTGATCGCTGTTTACCAGGACAAATCCGGCAAAGCCCGTGAAGTCGCCATGTCTTACGCTGCTGCCAACGGCGCAGGCAAAGCCGGCATCATTGAAACCACCTTCAAAGAAGAAACCGAAACCGACTTGTTCGGCGAACAGTGCGTCCTGTGCGGAGGTATCGCCGAACTGATCAAGATGGGCTTCGAGACTCTGGTCGAAGCCGGTTATGCTCCTGAAATGGCTTACTTCGAATGCTGCCATGAAATGAAGCTGATCGTCGACTTGATCTACGAAGGCGGCTTGGCAGACATGAACTACTCCATCTCCAACAACGCTGAGTTCGGCGGCTACGTCACCGGTCCGAAGGTTGTTTCCGATCAGGCTCGCGCTGCCATGAGAAAGGCGCTGAGCGACATTCAGGACGGCTCTTACGCTAAGAACTTCCTCCTTGAAAACCAGGTCGGCGCTCCGATGCTGCGCTCCATCCGCGCTCAGACGGCTGCTCATCCGATTGAAGTCGTCGGCGCTCGCCTGCGTTCCATGATGCCGTTCATCTCTGCTCACCGTCATATCGACCGCAGCAAGAACTAATCATTTGAACCGCTGAAAAAATGAGAAGGGGCGCCGATCAGCGCCCCTTTGATTATCTGAAAAAGATAAATTATTCGAGATTCTGGATTTGCTCACGCATAGATTCGATCACGAGTTTCAGATTGACGGAGGTGTCCGTCATCGAAATGGATACAGCTTTGCTGCCGAGCGTGTTGGCTTCACGGTTGAGTTCCTGCATCAGGAAGTCCAACTTACGGCCGACGGGGCCTCCCCGGTCGAGTGTTCTTCTCACTTCTTTAACGTGAGTGCAAAGTCTTTCCATTTCCTCGTTGACGTCAAGTTTGATACCGTAGAGCGTGATTTCCTGACGGATGCGCTCATTGACTTCTTCTTTGGTGATCTGAGCACCGTCTGCCAACGTGGTGCCTAAGGCTTCTTCAAGTCTTTCCGTGAGTTTGTCCTTTTGTGCCTGAAGAATTTCAGGAATCTTCGGACGAAGCGTATTAACGAGATCTTCAATCTGCGTGCAGTATTTGAGCAGAACTTGGGCGAGGGCGGCGCCTTCACGCTGACGACTTTCGTTAAAGACTTCGAGACATTGTTCAAAGCCTGTTAAAACCTGCTTTGCAAAGACCTCAGGGTCAGGAACCGGAGCGGCAACGATGCCGGGATAATTTAGGATGTCGGCAACACGGAGCGCCGTGGCGGAAGGATCAGTCTTTAAGACTTGTGTCTGAAGAGCCATAAGTTTATTGAGGGCTTCTTCATTTAAAGCCGTATCTGCAGATAGGCCGGAATCCACCAGATTTAAACGGCACTCCATCTTGCCTCGAGCAATTTTGCCGGAGATGATTTCTCTGAATTTCGGTTCGAGGAAACGAATTTCTTCGGAAGCGCGGAAACTCAAATCTAAAAAACGAGAGTTGACACTTCTTATATCGATGCTCAGTAAGCCCATATCTGTTTGGACTTTTGCATTCGCGTAACCTGTCATACTCGAAATATTACTCATTGATAACTCCTTTACTGCCGCGCTTCATCGAACTGGAATGCACGGTCTTTCTGCCGCTGTATTTTACCTTCCTTCAAGTCGACTCTAACTTTTATAAGGTTCGTATCGGGTGAAAATCGCGGTTTGAGATTTTGCCTTCATTAGAATTGACAGAAATTATTGAAGGAGATTGGAATGCCAGAAGAGACATGGAGCCGCCCGAGCGGCCGCAAAGCAGACGAACTGCGCCCGATAAAGATCACACGTCACTACACAAAATACGCCGAAGGCTCTGTTTTAATTGAAGTCGGAGGTACCAAGGTCATTTGCACCGCTTCGGTTGAAGAAAAGGTCCCGGGCTGGCTCAAAGATCAGGGAAAAGGCTGGGTGACTGCGGAGTACGGAATGCTGCCTCGCGCTACCGGCACTCGCACGGACCGAGAAGCCGCCAAAGGAAAGCAAAGCGGCCGCACACAGGAAATCCAGCGCTTGATTGGCAGATCTTTACGCGCCGTTGTCGATATGGAAGCACTCGGCGAAAGAATGATCAAAATTGATTGCGATGTGATTCAGGCCGACGGGGGTACAAGATGCGCTTCTATTACCGGTGCATATGTGGCACTCGCTGATGCCGTCAATTGGCTCATCAAAAACGGCTCCTTGGAAAAATCTCCGCTCAAAGGACAAGTCGCTGCACTTTCAGTCGGTATTTATGAAGGTGTTCCGGTTGCCGATTTCGACTACGACGAAGATCATTTAAGTGATACGGATATGAATGTCGTGATGACAGACGCCGGCAAATTTGTTGAACTGCAGGGAACCGCCGAAGGAGAACCCTTTAGTCGGAAAGACCTAGATGCCTTGCTCAAGCTGGCTGAAGACGGATTGAAACAGCTGTTTGCTGCTCAGAGAGCAGCCCTCGCCGAGGAGTAAAAGACATGTCAAAAAAAATTGTTCTCGCCAGCAATAACAAAAAGAAAATGAAAGAGATGCAGGAGCTTCTCGCTCCGATGGGCGCCGAAGTGATTTCGCAAGGTTCTTTGGGAATTCCATCCGCCGAAGAACCTTTCGGTACCTTTGTGGAAAATGCGCTGACGAAAGCCAGATGGGCGGCGAAGCATTCCGGTCTTCCGGCCATTGCCGATGACTCGGGAATTTGTGCGGATGCCTTAAAGGGCGCACCCGGCGTTCTGAGCGCACGCTTTGCCGGTGAACCAAGCTCGGATGCCGCAAACAACGCAAAGCTGATTAAAGAACTTGTAGACAAAGACAATCGTAACGCGCATTACACCTGCGTTATTGTCGCCGTCCGTGATGAAAACGATCCTGAGCCGCTGATTGCGATTGATTTTTGGAACGGTACGATCGGATACGAACCGAAAGGCGAGGGCGGCTTCGGATACGATCCTTTCTTTATCGTGACGCCGGATGGAAAGACCGCTGCTCAGATGACGGCAGAAGAAAAGAATGCTGTCAGCCATCGCGGCAAAGCCATGAGAAAAATGCGCAGTTTATTAACCGAACGTTGGAATTGGTAAATTGAAAGAACTCCCGCTTTCTTTATATATTCACTGGCCGTGGTGCCTTAAAAAATGTCCTTACTGCGACTTTAATTCTCACGGCTTGAGGGGGCCGGCACCGGAAGCGCTCTATGA
>OFMR01000114.1_pt1 | contig 63070 bp, 64 predicted proteins | sample 1541931 | NCBI WGS metagenome assembly OFMR01 (sample SAMN04209224, study PRJEB22552) | human gut metagenome | biome: gut; material: feces | host: Homo sapiens | place: USA: Oklahoma | reverse complement strand
TACAACAACCGCTCAGTTTTTCAATTGTCGTCTCCAAATGGCGTTTGATATACATCGTATTTTACTTCCTTATATAAACAAATTTAGAAAAGTGAGTTTTAAATAAACTTCTTTTCATTCTCATTCTTCTTATCTTTCTTATTAGGTGTAAAGCCTTTGCAACAGCTTTGTACTCACTATGTATAACCTTTGTTGATTACCATGTACTACTTTTCCTGGCAAATTCCATTCCCAGCCTGTATCAAGCGTTTTAACATACAGCGGCTTTGTTAAAAGCTTTGTTGAAAATCGCACATTTATTTTTAATCCCTGTCGTTACTTTCTGTCCTTGCCAGCAATAGTTCAGCACTAATCAACTAGCAGCTATCTTAAAAGCGATCTGTTGTACTACATACCAACAGTGAAAATAAAATTCAAAATTTTCCTGTAAAACTACAAAAATTTCATGTCAAACTTATCCCTGGCAATATTGCGCAGATAAACCATTTCCTCTCGCTTTCGAAAAACCAGAACCCACACCGCATTAGTAACAACCAAACACAAGACCACACCAAGCACAAAGTTAATGATAGTAACCTCGGTGAATAACTTAGTATACAGCCACTTACTGACAACAGCTGTCAGCAAAGTCACAGCAGCATATTTGAAATAATCCTTAAAATAGTCTTTCAGTTTGATCTCGATACTGTTCCTAAATAAAACATACGGTTCTACCCAGAAACAAGTCAATAAGGTACTGATAATGCCGCCCCATATAACGCCGATAACACCGTAATGAATAGTCAGATACACAGAAGCAATCAAATTGATTACTGATTCTGCTAACGGCTTATAACGGTCGTTCCAATACAGGCCGCTGGCATCCTTAAAAGCATTCACAGCCATACGCATATATGTTAAATAAAAATTGATTATCAACCAGGTCACTACCACTTCATCAAACAAAAACTGCTTCCCAAGCCAAAGTTCGATCAAGGGATTTAACAAGGTGAAAAAGCCGCAGACAATAATCAGTGCCTGCCAGGCTACTATAAACTCAGTAACCTTAAAAATATCAACTTTTTTTTGATTACGTTCCAACACTATCAAATTACCGATACTTGCTGTTATCGAAGCAAAAAACTGACCGGCAAAACTATTTGAAGCAGCAATAACAAGATAATAATTGCTGTATAACCCCACCGCTGTTAAGCCAACGAATTTTGACAATATCAAGTTCGCTGTCGAAAACACCGTCATACCGCCTATTTTATGGGCAATCATAGCTTTAATGTTTTTAAGGATCGTATTTTTGATGTCAGCAGATAAAACCTGTACATTTTTTTCCTGCAGATAGGGATAAACCCCGTCTGTTTTTTTAGCAACAGCATAATTTTCGCTTACTGTTACTAGCAACATCAATATTATGTAAATTAAATAGCTTGGATATACAAGTAAAAACATAATTTGTAAAACTGCAAGTGCTATTTGCCCACTGCTTTGATAGATGCTGTTGATATATTGTTTCTGATCGGCAATCAGTAGATTTCGTTTATATGAATAAAAATAACTGATACCTGTATTAAGTAAAAATACAAGATAAAACCAGTGTATGTCTGCAACAGTATTGCCTTTAATAAACCAGTCCAGCCATGGCAACAGGCAGATACCAGTACCAATAATAAACAGACCAATAGCAGTATAAGCTTTTTTAAACAATGCAATCAACGCTTTAATAGTCGCTGTATCTTTCTTCGCTAACGGTTGATATAAGCTGTATATTATGGCCGGTCCTACGCCTAATTCTGCCAATGACAGCATTGATAAAAAATTACTTAGCAATCCATTGATACCCAAATATTCTATAGGCAGCGACTTAACGAAAACCAGACGAACCACGAACTGTAAAGTAATTTTTAAAATATATGCAATTGTTGAATACTTGATGTTTTTCCTTGCCTGTTCTACTCTCGCCATTCATAACCTCAACCACAATTCACGGGTATAATATATTCTGTTTGCTAGACAGTTTTTTGATAAATTTATTCAATTCAAACAAATATTGATATAATTTGAAGCTCACAGCAAGACTTGTGTATGCAATTTTTCCATTAAAATTGACTTTGTCGCTTTTAATAACTTCTTTTATGCCTTCTCGCATTTTCCGCTGCAATTCCCTTGCCAATTCAAACTTATTCTTAATATCTTTACTTTTAGCTAATATGCCTAACACGAAAAAATAGCCCATTTTACAATTGAATGACATTAGTGGAATTAATCTTTGATATCTCTTATGCGCAGTTTCAAGAAACAACTCCCTGTATGTAATATTATCTAAAACATTATCGTCAAATACCTTATTCATGATACTGTCTTTTCTCTGCCGATAAAAATATTTTGTTTCTTGACTTATATAAACCTTACTGACCCTTTCCAAAATTTCGAAAAAAATAAAAGCATCCTCATACCTATTGTCAGGAAACCTGATTTTATCAAAGATAGATCTTTTGAATAACTTGTTCCATACTGCTAGATTGTAATAGCCGTCTTCACAAATTTCACTAATCAAATTTTCTCCTGAATATAACTTACCTTTACAAAAATTGCCTTTCACAATTTTATTCATATAGCATCGATAATATCCTACACAGGCTATATCAACATTTTTTTCTTTTAAATTTGTATATAAAACCTCAAACATATCCAGTTCCAGCCAATCATCACTGTCTACAAAGGCAATCAAGTCCCCCCCAGATGTGCAAACGTCCAAACCAGCATTTCTGGCAGAGCTCAATCCACCATTCTCTTTATGAATCACCTTAATACGAGCATCTATTTGTGCATATTCATCACAAATATCCCCACTACTATCAGTGCTTCCATCATCTACTAAAATAATTTCCAGATTTCTATATGTTTGATTAACAATAGAATCAAGACATTGCTTTAAATAGTATTCAACATTATAGACTGGTACGATAACACTTATAAATTCTCGTTTCATATATAACTATCGATCCTTCCCTATAATAAATCAATAACCTTCCCTTTTCAGTACTCTTATTTGCATTTTTCGCAATACTTTATATAAATCAGTATTATAAACAACAATAATAAATGCTATCTTTTCTTGTAAAGTCATATTATATGAATTAATAATGTGTTTTAAATGACCTTTCAATGTCATTCTAATTTTATCGCTTAATCTAATATGATCGCTTTGCTGGGAAAATACTAATAAATCTAAAAAGGACAAGTATGTTAAATACCTTAAGGCAAATGCTTCTTTCAGCAGTAAAGGATAAGTATTTTTTAATAGATTCAAATTATGTTTAATTGCTTTTAATGCATCTCGAAATTTTTTCCTAGAAAAATTTCTTGTTATACTGTTATTATTTTGTCTGTAGTGATAGCAAGAATCACAGCCAACAACTATCTTCTTTGCTCTCAATAAAATCTCCAAAACAAGATAGTTATCTTCATAAAATTGATTGACTGGAAATCTAATACCGCTAAACAACTTGAGATTATATAATTTATCATTCGAAGAAGAAGTATATATTTCACGATTTAAAAAATTCTTGATTAGCTCTTCTTTATCTTTCACAGAAAAACAAATGTTACTTTTTATTTTTTTATGTACTATTCTCGAGTTATCACTATATTCTATGGAAATTTTACAAGTTGCTATGTCTGCATTATATAAATATATTTGTTCTAATAATGTTTCATACATATTTAATTCTAACCAATCATCACTGTCAACAAAGGCAACGAGGTCCCCCCCAGGTGTGCAAAGGTCTAAGCCAGCATTTCTTGCAGAGCTAACTCCACCATTCTCTTTATGAATCACCTTAATACGAGCATCTTTGTGTGCATATTCATCACAAATATCCCCACTGCTATCAGTGCTTCCATCATCTACTAAAATAATTTCCAGATTTCTATATGTTTGATTAACAATAGAATCAAGACATTTTCTTATATATTTTTCAGTGTTATACACAGGAACTATTATATTTATTAAAGGCTCTTTATTCATAATAATTAATTCTTCCTATCTAAAGCTTTTTTCAAATTTATAACTAAATTTATCCCAAATAGACTAACTAATAGCAATTTTATTTTATGACGAACCACTTCATAAGTTGTCAACCAACTTCCAGCAAAATGATGTATTGTATAGGTATTGTCAGTTTTCTTGATTTTCCCATCTTCTGTGCTTTTTGCACAAAAATATTCAAAAGGAAATATAGCATTATTATTTCCAAAGATTTGGAATGTATTATTCAATTCTATATCATACTTATCTTTTACCATTCTGGTAATCGTTGTGACATTAGTAGTGGTATCATAAATGCCATGTTCATTCTTAAAATGTTTATCGTCATAGTATGATAATAAATATTCCAATAAATCATTATCCCGACAGGAAGCCATGATTCCTGTCGGGATTTGACTCTCCGACTCAAATCCAGACCAAAAAGCATAACTTGCTAAGCGGTCTAATGGCTTGCAGACTTCCATGTCGGTATCCATGTAGATACCACCATAGTCATACAAAATTTTTAGTCTTGCATAATCACTTACAAAAGCCCATTTCCCGGCTTCATATGCTTCCCTGCAATATTGATTCTGATTAACATCAAAATTGCTTTCATTCCATTCTGTTATTTCATAATCCGGACAATATTTTTTCCAGGTTTCCATATATTTTTTTACTTCATCAGGTAGTGGCTTGCCGCCAAACCAACAATAATGAATTATTTTAGGAATCATCGTTTCTCCCGTTTAATTTAATCCATAGATATCCTGCATATTCTTCTTAATATGACTAACTCCATATATATCTTGCAACTCATTAACCAATATCTTTTCACAAAAGGCTTTATTTAATAATCTCAGCCATTCTTCTTCCTTATTACTTTTACAAAGATTATCACTCCTCAACAAATCTTTGTTTCCTCTGACATCAGAAGCCACACATGGCAATCCACATGCCATGGCTTCAATTAACGAACAAGGCAGTCCTTCACGTTTAGATGGGAAAAGAAATAGGTCTGCTATTTTATAAATTTCCAATACATCTTTTCTGTATCCTAAAAATTTTACTTTATCGCTCACTCCAAGCTCTTTGGCTAAATTTTTCAGATATTCTTTTAATTCTCCATTACCGCAAATCAAATAAATAAAATTTTTATTAGTCAATTTACTTAAAACTCTTATAATGATTTCATGATTCTTATTTTTATTTAGTTCTCCCACCGACAATAGAACTTTAACATCGTTTGATATACCTATTTCTTTTTTCTTCTGCACTTTATTTATAGAAATACTGTGTATTTTTTCTATATCCACGCCAACACCGGGAACATAATATACTTTACCGTTATTGCGCAGACTCCAGCTTTTCGCTCTGTTATAGTCTTCCTGATTTATGGTTATCAGCTTATCCGTAAATTTGCCACAAACTCGTTCTACCGGATAGTAAACAAGCCAATTTATCAAAGGAGCACCTTGATAAAAATGAAAACCATGGGCTGTATAGATCACTGTTGTACCTTTAGCCGTTCTTGCTGCAAACCGTGTTAACACTCCTGCTACTGGTGTATGGCAATGGATAATGTCATAATGATTTGTTTCTATTATCTGTTTTAACTGCTTGTAAGCTGCAACATTGCTTTTGGAAAAAGGCGATCGTGCAAAATCAATATCAAAATATTGATCGCAACTGGGTATAACACATGGTTCGTCCACAAAGTCATTTTTAGCGGCTACATGAACTTCCCATCCATGTTCTTTAAACATTTTCAAAAATGGTAAGTGGAAAGTATTGATATGCGTTTTTACTACTGTTGCTACAAAAAGAACTTTTTTCTTCTGCTCTATCACTTTCCCTGTACTCCTTCAGTACTGCTTTTTGTCAGCAGAACTTTGAATGTCTGCAGCATGATCATCAGGTCCGTTTTGACGCTGACGTCCTGTATATAAAGCAGGTCATAGATCAGCTTGTCATAGGCACTGGTGTTATATTTGCCTGCTATTTGTGCCAGTCCTGTAATGCCAGGTTTTACATTATGCCGGTAATCATATTCAGGTTTTTGGGCAATAAACTGCTTGACGAAGAACGGCCGTTCCGGTCTGGGTCCGACGATGCTCATTTCACCTTTCAGCACATTGAACAGCTGCGGCAACTCATCAAGTCTGGTAGCCCTCATAAATCTGCCGAATTTTGTGATCCTGGGGTCCCCTTCCGCAGCCAGTACCGGCCCGCATTTGGCTTCCGCCTCCTGCTTCATGCTGCGGAATTTATGTACAAAAAATGTCTTACCGTATAGCCCCACGCGCTCCTGTGAATAAAGCACCGGCCCTTTACTGTCCAGTTTTATCATAACTGCTGTTATCAGCATGACTGGCGATAGTATAATCAAAGCAGTTACCGCTACGGCAATATCTAAGATCCGTTTCAGTACTCTCTGTTCTGCTGTCAGCAGCATACGTGTTACACGCTGCATCGGTATATCATCAACCAATAAAAAGCCTGTATTCTTGCAGGCCAGTTCATACAGTGTCGGTACAAAAAATATTTGTTTCTTCGTGCTGCGTGCATAACGCAGTATTTTTTCTTTGTCTGCTATCGGCAGTTCCGCGCCAATAAAAACATAGTAGTTAGCGTCGATAAGCTGCTTCCAGTTGGCCTGTTGACAGCTGTCACAAACAGACTGCAATGACTGCTCCATTCCATAAGTTTTCAACAATTTATTCTGGATGCGTGCTGCTTCTTCACCAGCTGCAAATAATACAGCCGTCTGTTTGGGAAAATACTTCCATTCCCACTGGTGACAGATATATTGCCAGATTGCCAGCAACACAAACGAAAATACCGCTGAATAAACAAGTACAACACGTGAATAATCAAATTGACGAAAAAAGAAAGTCATGGCCATCGCTATGATGTAAATATTAGTCACCGCTACCAATAGATTAAGAAAAATATCTACCAGCTTTTTGCGGATCAGACTGAACAAGCCATAGACGTTGAACATAAAGAACATAATGATGACCAGGATCGGTAAAAATTCCAGATGGAAAGCTATCTTATCCGTTTGTTTATTACCAAGTTCCAGCGCCATAGCGATGCTGGTAGCCAGATACAAACAAATTATGTCGCCTATGATCAAAATTATCTTGCGCAGCAAAGAATTATATCCCACTAGAATTCACCTATAATCAATACTTTTGTATTTTTTGTTTATGCTAAAATATTTCACCTATAATTCATAATTATTGTACCACGGTTGTACCCCCCCGCAAGACATAAGCACGTTTTATTTTATATTTCAGTCTCATTTTTGCTCTTACTTATATTTTCATCGTACCTGTGCGGCAATATTTACAATCTCACTTGCCAGCACCTGATCTACAACAACAAAAAGCCTGACTCTATTCCCATAGAGCCAGGCAAAAAAATAACCCCTCTCAACTTACGCTGAGAGGGGAATATTTTTTATCTTCTATCTTACAATCATTATCTGCTTAAATCAAACAAAACTTTCATTAAAATGCGGGTACAACCGCGCCTTTATACTTTTCTTCAATGAATTTTTTTACTTCAGGGCTGGTCAGAGCTTTGTCCAGTTTTTGCAGTTCCGGGCGCTTATCGTCGCCTTTACGTATTGCTAAGATATTGGCATACGGAGAATCCTTCGGTTCAGTAAAAAGAGAATCTTTGACTGGATTCAGCTGTGCTTCCATAGCAAAATTGGAATTGATAACAGACAGATCAACATCATCCATGGAACGCGGCAGCAAAGCTGCTTCTATTTCCACGATCTGCAGATTTTTAGGATTATCAACAATATCGCCCGGCGTACCGGAAATACCAACACCGTCACGCAGCTTGAGCAGCTTGGCGCTTTGCAGCAATGCCAGAGCACGGCCGCCGTTAGTAGGATCATTCGGGATTGCAACTTTAGCTCCGCTTGGAACATTATTTAAGTCTTTTAATTTTTTTGAATAAACCCCCATTGGTTCGATATGTACCTTGGTATAAGCAACCAGAGGCAGATTCCTTTCGGAAGCAAATTTCTCGAGATACGGAGTGTGCTGGAAGAAGTTGGCGTCTAATTCTTTATCTGCCAAAGACAGATTGGGTTTAACATAATCGCTGAATTCAATGATCTGCAGATCAACGCCTTCTTTAGCCAGCTGCGGTTTGATCAGATTCAAAATTTCAGCATGCGGTACAGGCGTTGCGCCTACTTTCAGCACCACCTTTTTATCGCCGCTGTTAGCGGCTGGTTTGCTGTCGCCGCCACAGCCGGCAACGACTAATGCAATGCTGAACACTGCCAGCAAAACCAGAAATAACTTTTTCATAAACAATCTCTCCTTTAAAATGAATTTAACACAGTACCTATCTCAGCTCGGTCGGACTAACAAAAAAGCTCTTTCCGAGGAAAGAGCGCTTGCTTCTGCTTTCCTCTCATCTATCAAGAATGTTCTTGCAGGATTTAGCACCATAGCTAGGCTTGGTTGCCGGGTTTCACAGGGCCTGTCCCTCCACCGCTCTCGATAAGAGTGTGTTATTCGATTGGCATTATGATAGCTCAACTAAATAAGCTTGTCAAGACTTTTGCAAAAAATAAGGAACTGCTTCTGCAGTTCCTTAAAGATTTGTTAAATTTGTTACTCTTTACTGTATTTGGCAATGCCTACTTTATAAAAATCGTTGCCTTCGCTGTCGATACAGACGATAGCAGGAAAATCTTTAACTTCATAACGGCGAATAGCTTCAGGCCCTAAATCTTCATAGGCAATCATTTCTTCGCCTTTGATAGATTTGGCAATAACTGCTGCCGCTCCGCCAATGGCAGCAAAATAAACAGCGCCATACTCCACGCAGGCATCAATAACTTCCTGCGACCGCAGTCCTTTACCGATCATCCCACGCATACCCTGTTCGATCATCGTCGGGGTATATTTGTCCATACGCCCACTGGTCGTCGGTCCGGCACTGCCAACTACTTCACCGGGTTTAGTAGGGCTTGGACCTACATAATAGATCACCTGATCTCTTACATCGAAGGGCAATTGCTCTCCCTTGGCCAGTGCTTCCGTCATACGCTTATGTGCCGCATCACGGGCAGTATAGATGTAACCGCTGATACGTACTACATCACCTGCGTGCAGGTCTTTGATCGTAGCTTCGCTTAACGGCGCATTTATATATTTGATAATCGCTTCACTCATCTCAGGCCCCTCCTTACAATACCATTTCTGCACGGCGTGCAGCATGGCAGTTCAGATTAACGGCAATCGGCAGGCCGCCGATATGGGTCGGTGCGTATTCAATATTAACAGCTACGGCAGTAGTGCTGCCGCCCAGTCCGGAAGGACCTACACCAGTCATATTGACACGTTTCAGCAGTTCTTTTTCAAGTTCTGCATACTGAGGATTAGGATTGTGCTCGCCTACCTTACGGGTAAGAGAATATTTTGCCAAAAGTGCAGCTTTTTCCATATTACCGCCAATACCGACACCTACGGTAACAGGCGGACAGGGATTAGGACCGGCACTGCGCACGGTGTCGACAACGAATTTGATAACGCCTTCAACGCCGTCAGCCGGTTTAAGCATTTTTAGTGCGCCCATGTTTTCACTGCCGCAGCCTTTAGGTGATACAGTTATTTTTACCTTTTCACCGGGCACTATCGTTGTATGAATGATTGCCGGCGTATTATCACCGGTATTTTTACGTACAAATAAAGGGTCATCAACAGAAGATTTACGCAGATAACCGCCAACATAACCATCGGCGATACCGGCGTTGACCGCTTCATAAAGATCTCCGCCTACAAAATGTACTTCCTGTCCGATTTCCATAAAGACAACTGTCAAACCGGTATCCTGACAAATCGGTACGTCTTTGGCTTTTGCTAGTTCGGCATTCTCAACGATAGTCGTCAATATTTCCTGCCCCAAAGGAGATTCTTCGGTGGCGATAGATGCTTTTAATTTTTCCAGCAGCTCTTCCGGCAGGTAATAGCAGGAATCTTTACAAAGCTTACTGACAGCAGCAGTTATCTCCTGAACTTTTATCTCGCGCATGATAGCCTCCTTATCTGCCGACACGTTTCATAGTGTTGGCACGCACTTCTTCTGGATCGACTTTAATGCGGGCAATGCCTGTTTCCATAGCAACACGGGCCACTGCGGCCGCAACTGCCGGCGCAACACGCGGATCAAACGCATCCGGAACAACATAATCGGCACGCAGGTCTTTCTCGTCGATCAGTTCGGAAATTGCATAAACAGCAGCTACTTTCATTTCTTCAGTGATTGCTTTAGCGCGTACATCAATAGCGCCGCGGAACACACCCGGGAATACAGTGACGTTGTTGACCTGGTTCGGACTGTCACTGCGGCCGGTACCTGCAACAGCAGCACCAGCTTCGATAGCGTCAGCATAAGAAGTTTCCGGCACCGGATTGGCAAGTGCAAATACTATAGCTTTATCTGCCATGCTGGCGATGATTTCTTTCGTAAAGACGTTAGGAGCGGAAACACCGATCAAAACGTCAGCGCCTTTTGCGATATCCGCCAAAGTGCCTTTTTTATGTTCTTTATTAGTGACTGTCGCCAGATAAGACTGAATGCGGTCAAGATTAGCGTCAATGCCTTCATACAAAGCGCCGAAACGATCAACCATGGTTACATTTTCAGCACCCATGCTGATGAGCAGACGGCCGATAGCAGAGCCTGCTGCGCCGCAGCCGTTAACAACAAATTTAGCTGTTTTCATATCTTTTTTCACGAAGCGCAAAGCACCGATAACTGCTGCCAGACAGGCAATTGCAGTACCGTGCTGATCGTCATGGAAAACGGGGATATCGCAGATTTTCTTCAATTCGCATTCAATATCATAGCATTTAGGAGAGGAAATATCTTCCAAATTGATACCGGCAAAGCTGGGCTGCAGGAAACGTACAGTTTCAATAATTTTAGCAGGATCTTTAGTATCGATACAGATAGGTACAGCATCTACATCGCCAAAGGTTTTAAAGAGTGCTGCCTTGCCTTCCATTACCGGCATTGCTGCTTCCGGCCCGATATCTCCCAGCCCAAGCACACGGGTACCGTCGCTGACTATAGCGACCATATTGCCGCGGCAGGTATATTCAAAGGACAAGTCTTTATTTTCTTTGATTTCTTTACATGGTTCAGCAACACCCGGGGTGTATGCCAAGGCCAAATCTTCGCGGGTTTTAATGGGAACCTTGCTCACAACAGCAAGCTTGCCATGGTTTTCTAAGTGGAGTTTCAAAGCATCGTCACGTAATGTCATACATTATTACCCCCGTAATTTCAATTTAGTATATGCTAAATATTGTAAATGAATTATACTGCTTTTTCAAGTAGCAAGCGTCAGAATTTTAAGTTTTTTTACAAATTAAAAGCTTGCCTGACACGACGGCACTATAATTTGTAAAACTCAGCTTCCGGGCGTTCTCCTTCTTTAACAGTTAATACAGCAAACGTAGCTCCCATTTCGCTGCGCGGTAAAACAGGGCTGCCGGGATTAACAAGCAGTACATCACCGAACCATTTTACCAAAGGTACGTGCGTATGTCCGAAAACCACAATATCAGCTTCCAGCTTACGTGCCCACCAGGCCAGTTCGGATACCTGATACCCATGCAGATAACGATGTCCATGCGTCAGCCAGATGCGCTGCCCCGCCAACGTAATAAATTCGTCTACATTTGCTTTCCCTTCGCCGGGATCTGTATTGCCGCATACTGCCAGTAACGGCAGCTTGGTTTCGGCAACTAAAAAACGTCCATCCTGACTGTAATCTCCGGTATGAAACCAATATTCAACAGGCGGCACAGCATGCAGAACCTGCCTGATGGCTTGTTTGCTGCCGTGAGTATCGCCGGTAATACCGATTTTCACTTCATTTTCCCCCAATTCGCAACAAGTTTTTTAATAGCTTTGCCGCGATGGCTGATTTTATTTTTCTCCTGCATCGTAGCTTCGCCCATACCCTTATGCAGTTCTGTTGACCAAAACAGAGGATCATAGCCAAACCCCTCTGTCCCTAACGGCTCATGCAGCAGCATACCGTCACAAATGCCGTCGCTTTCCAATAAAATTTTTCCGTTAGGAGCTGCCACGGCTAACGCACAACGAAAACGGCAAGTACGTTTTACCTGAAATTTCATCGTCTGCAGCAGCAATTTGTTGTTTTCTTCGTCCGTAGCTTCCTCGCCGGCATAACGCGCGCTGCGCACGCCTGGAGCCCCATCCAGTGCGAGTACTTCTAATCCTGAATCATCGGCGATACATGGCAGCCCTGTTTCTTTAGCATAATAAACAGCCTTCAGTCGGGCATTGGCCATAAAAGTTTTCCCTGTTTCTTCTGGTTCAGGCACATTCGGCCATTCTTCCAAGGACCGTAATCCCACCTCCAAATCTTTCATCAATACTTTAAATTCTTCAAGTTTACCGGGATTACGCGTTGCAATAACAATTTCTTTCATTAGTTTTCTTTACTCCGTTTCCTAATCTTTGAAGGCATCAGCCTATTTTAATTACAAACTTTCTATTTCACCATCAGCTATGTGCTGCACTAAAACATACTGCCATTTGCCCTTACGTTTTTCCAGCTGTGCTTCGTCATAAGCAGTTTGCCGGCATTCACTGCAGGTATCATGTTTCAACGAAACGATAAACGCGCTCTGATCTCCGAAGCGTGTTCCTGCAGCCGCAGTCCTGATCGTAAGATAACCGCTGCATTGCCTGCAATAATGAGCTGTCTCGATCTGTTCTTCTCTGATACCTTCTTCATCATAATAAATGCTTTTCTTCCTGCTCCAGCTATTACCGCATTTTGCCAGCAGCTCTTTTCTGGTGCTAAACCGACTGCGCCACAATTCACCTGTTTCAGCAATCAGCTGATCGACACGTTTATTACAGCGCTCATCCTGCTGCCGCAAATCGCTTTGGTCAGGTTCTACCACCTTGCTGTAGTCCATATCCGCCATTGCCAAAATGATACCTGTATTAACATAGGGCAGCGCAGCCTCTACAGAATAGCCGCCCTCCAGTACTGCAATATCAGCCTGCAATTTATCGGCTAATTTGGCATATCCCTGCGCTGTTACAGCCATTGAAGCCAGAGGATCACTGAAATGATTATCCTGACCTGCTGAATTAATGATCAGCTCCGGCTCAAAATCATCAAGAATATGCTGGATCAGACCATCATATAATCTGTGCAGTCCCTCATCACCTGTACCCGGCAGCAACGGCAGGTTGATATTTGTGCCCCATGCTGCCGGACTGCCGGCTTCATCAGGAAACCCCGTACCGGGATACAAGGTCCTGCCGTCCTGATGAAAAGAAATATATAAAGTATCAGGATCATGATAAAAAATATCCTGCGAACCATCGCCATGATGTACGTCAGTATCGACAACAGCGATTTTTTTGATTCCATAAACACTGCGCAGATATTCCACCATCACCGCTTCGATATTAACAGTGCAAAAACCGCGGATTCCGTGAACTACGCGCATTGCATGATGCCCAGGCGGCCTGACTAAAGCAAAAGCCCGCTTTACTTCACCTGACATTACTGCATCAGCTGCGGCTAAACAACCGCCTGCAGAAGTAAGGTGCGCCGGTGTGATAAGACGTGCAATGGACGGCACGCCGATATGTGCACGCTGCAAATCATTGATTTCTGCCAAACGGGGGCGGTATTCTCTGATCTGCGGCAAATCAAAAATCCCCTCTTCCAGCAGTTGATCACGCGTATATAACAAACGCTCCTGCCGCTCCGGGTGTGTAGGCGATATCATCCAGTCAAAAGCCGGAAAAAATATCAAGCCAAGCTTCGATTTCAAAATGCCACCTCCCTGCCAATGACAGTTTGCAGGATACCAGGCTTCAACTGCATCCTCAGTGAAATAATTTCACCACTGTCGTAATAGCCATGGATAGTTCTGAAAAACTCTTTACTGATCACTTCAGCTTCCTGCCCCGGAAGCTGCCAGGCTTTAGCCTGCTCATGCAGCCATGCTGCCAAAAGTTCTTCCGCCATTTTCATACTGAAGCCACTGGGCAGCCGTTCACGCTGTCCGCTCTCCGGGATCAGATAATACCCTTCCGTAGTATCGGCCCGCAGACTGGCAGCTAAAGTCGGCCGGGCCAGTGCCGCTCCTACTGCATTAGCAACAGTTGCCCCAGCCGGTATTTCCACAGGCAGTCCCATCCGTTCTCCCAAAGCCATAATCAAACCTGCCGCGCCACCGCCTACTCCTACAAGCAGCTCCGGTTCAAATTCAGTCCCTTTTATAACATCGTTGACAGTGTAAACAGGCTGAATACTCCATTCATGCAGCATTTCGTTAATCGTAGCTTCAATAACAGATACTGCCGCTTCGACAACCTGCCCGGCAACCTCAACCGCAGTCTCACCCATCAGGCACAGCTGCTGCATCCCCTTATGAGCCGCCGCCTTATCACCAAAGCCAACGCGCCCAGCTACTATCAAAGCATCTGACAAAGTCGGTTCGCAGCCTCCAACTGCCATCGCCGGACCAATACGTTCAGGCCCAACCTCAAAACCGGTTTCTGTCCGCCGGATACGGCTATCACCGCCAATGCCAACGCTTCGCATATGGAACGAACGTACAGCTGTCGGATAACCGGCAACTTTAGCTCCATGTCTGGCTAGCAATGGCAGTCCATTTTCCCAAAAAGCAATATCGGTAGTCGTCCCACCTACATCCAGCGAAATACTTTTCACCTGAGGTGCTCCCAGGGCCTCTATACCCAAAACGCTGGCTGCCGGTCCTGTAAAAATAGTTTCTACAGGCTGTTTCAACGCTATCTCTAACGGCAAAGTTCCCCCGTCAGCCTTTAACACATGTACCGGTGCAGCAATATTGCGCTCCTTCAGGCTGTCTTGTACCTGACGGCAAAAATTTTTAAAGGTTTTATAAACAGCAGCTGCAAAATAAGCAGAATTAGTACGCCGTACAAAATTCAATTCTCCGGATAACTCCGAACCGAGAAAAATTTTCTCATAACCGCAATCTTTAAGCTCTCCTGCAAGTACATATTCATTTTCAGGATTACGTACCGAAAATTTTCCGGACACAGCCGCCATTTTATTTTTGGCCTTAGACAGTAAGCCCTGATGCTTCTGCAAGTCAATACGAGCTGTTATTTTGCCACGATGATCAACATAGCCGCTCACATAATAAGGCTCTACAGGAAAGCTCTTACTAACATTCATTCCCGGTCCTGTCATCACAGCCAAAAATACCGGATCAGTGCGGCCTTCTGTTAAAGCGTTAGTTACGATTGTGCTGGAAATCACTACCCGTTCAATATTATAAACTTCCTGCTCCTGCAAAACCTCATCCAGAGCTTCTAAAATACCTTGCAATACTGCTTCATGCGTTGTTCTGCGTTTAGCCTGCGCTATTATTGTACCTCTCCCTATCAGCACGGCATCTGTAAATGTCCCGCCGACGTCAATTCCCAGTAGCATATCCTCACCTCGCTTTTCCGCACATTCATTAACATTTTATAATTCCATATCCATACTGAAAAAACCTGCCAAAAAGAAAAATTATTCCAAAAAGAAAAACCGCCTTCCGGCGGTTTTAATTGCATTTTTATATTATGCCAGCAAAGCCTGCAGCTCATCTTTATGCAAAGTAATAATTTTTTTGACAGTGTAGAGCGCAGTTCGTCCACGGCAATCCAGAAACAGCGCGATGTCCACATCCGGCATGCCTTCGACAGCCTGCTTCAAAGTAACGCCATGTTCCGGCACCAGCTCAAATTTTACGACCATCGTCTTTTTTACACCAGGACCAAGCAGCATTGCTTCGAAATAGTCATCTTCACGCGGCGCTTCTTTTAAATTGACGCGTCCGCGCAGCTGGGCATCAGCATATTGTTCCTGAGGCAGATACACACGGATAAATGCATCCAAGATAATGCCTTCTTCTTTGCCATCGTTATGCATCGGCAGCTCAACTTCAAACTCCAGCTTGTCTTCACTGCGTTTAATCAGTCTGGCTTTAGTACGCTGAGTAACTTCAAAAAACATTTCTTCCTTGCCCTGAAGCAAGATATATATTCCTATTACAACAACTGCCAATAAAATCAGTGCTGCAATAACTTTTAAAATAAAAAGCATTTTTTAGCCTCCTTAGCGTGCCCTGCGATAGTTTTTTATAACAACGACCGGTGTTTTCTGACTGCCATTACCAAAAGGATTATCAATCAAAATCTGTGCCACTTCATCAGCATTAACACCCTTGGAAACCCCCAGAACACAGGAACGCTTCAAATCGTTAACATCCGCTACTGCCGCTCCAAAAGCACCTGTGCCACTGGTAATTTCCTCGGCTACTTTACTGGGGTTATGCGGTCCGTACACAATATGCTTGTCATATGGAGGCATCGTACCCGTAACGTCATCGATCAAACGTGCCTGTTCTCCTGCCATACGATAAAATACACCGGAAATGCCCACGCATTTTGCCGCAAAGCCACAGATAACAGCAATCAAAACCCTCATTCCGCCTTCAGCATCGATCAGAGCCTGCATACTATGCCAGCCAGAGATACTGCCCTTGGACGGAAATAAACGGCACAAAACCTTTGCCAGCACACCTGGCTTAAAATCCTCACTGCGTTTGGCCCCGCCCTGTGTAATAGCCACAACGCTTTCAGCAACACAAACTACATCATCAGGTCCTATCTTATCTCCGCCATATTCAACAATGGCTTCTACGATATCGTCGTGATGGGTCAGGATACGTGTCGGAACCGGCACGATTTCAAATTTTGTTTCCATCTTCTCACTCCTTGGCTGTTTCCTGCTGAAACAGCGCATTGATTTTATCAAAATAACAGGCATCTAAACGAATAATCTTTCCCTGCTGGTTGGTAAATAAATTACGGGTCCTGCCTTCAACCAGCACTACGCCATCAGCAAGCCGTATCACCTTGTAAACAAAATCCATTTTAGCCCGGCTGAATTCAGTCATTATCGTCTGTACTTCAAACTCATCATCAAAAGTACAGGAATTTTTATATTTCACATGCACTTCTGTAATCGGAAAAATAATACCGTGTGCCATTAAATCCAGTAATTCAACACCTGCGGCACGCAGATAAGCCACACGACCCATTTCAAACCAGCGCAGATAATTGGCATGATGCACCACGCCCATCATATCTGTTTCTACAAAACGCACCCGGTCACGGATAGCAATCATTTCGGCTTTCTCCTTTACTTACTTTCTTCAAACAAAACTAATTTATATTATACCACTTTTTACCCTCAGGCTTCAACCAAAGTCAAAATTCTGCTTACAGCTTCTTTCACTAACGAAGCTAGTGACTTAGGCTCCACGCCAACTATTTCAAAATGATTTTGGCTCACGGGCAAAAGAACTTTTTTAGCAGCAGCACTGCCGACCGCTTCCGCAATACGTGGAGTGATCTCACCCATCATAGCATTGGGTATGATGATGCCGATAGGGCCGACGATCAAATCTGCTGCAGCCGCCGAAATACAGATCGCATTTTCTCCTGTGGCTCCGCGTTTGACTCCTGCTTTGAGCATTGCTGCTGTTGCCAAAGCATTAGTGCCCAAACCGATAAGCTCAACCTGTTCCGGCAGCTTGCCGGTCAGTTGGTTTACGACCTGTGCGGCAAGTCCGCCGCCCATTCCATCTATCACAGCGATACGCATAATCTTCTCCTCACTTACGTCTTATATTTGCTTAATATTATAACAAAATATCTCTTTAATGAAAAATTTTCATAAATTTTACTTTGAAACACGAATTTCACCAGCTGAAAACATTGAAATTATTGCTTTAATAGTCGATAATTATAATATACGATTAAATTTTTCATTATTAAGGGAGTGAACATCATAGATACTTTACAGGAACTTTATACTAAAAAGGGCTTTATCTGCGATATGGACGGCGTCATCTATCACGGGAACCGTTTACTGCCTGGAGTAAAAGAATTTGTCGACTGGCTTTATAAAGAAGAAAAAGAATTCCTATTCCTGACGAACTCCAGTGAGCGTTCTCCCAAAGAACTGCAGCAAAAATTAGCGCGAATGGGACTTGACGTTGATGAAAGCCATTTTTATACCAGCGCTTTGGCTACTGCTAAATTTCTGGCAAGTCAGTCTCCAAAATGCAGTGTTTATGTTATTGGCGCACCAGGACTTGTCAATGCTCTTTATGATGCCGGTATCACGATGAACGATACTAATCCTGACTACGTAGTTGTCGGCGAAACCCGTGCTTATAATTATGATATGATTTTAAAAGCAGTAAGCCTCTTACAAAAAGGTGCACGTTTAGTAGCTACAAACTCTGATCTGACGGGTCCCACTGAGACCGGTATCATTCCCGCCTGCCGTGCTTTGGTTGCTCCTATCGAACTTGCTACAGGAAAACAGGCGTACTTTGTAGGCAAGCCCAATCCTCTGATGATGCGTACCGGTCTGAGAATGCTTGGCGTCCATTCAGACGAAGCTGCCATGATAGGCGATCGTATGGACACAGATATAGTTGCAGGAATGGAAAGCGGCCTGACTACGGTCCTGGTACTTTCAGGTGTTACTGACCTTGAAAATATGCAGGTTTTTGCTTATCGTCCCCGTTATATTTTAAATGGTGTTGGTGATATCGTCCCCAAATAATATAGTAAAAGAAAAAGCTCCTGCAAAGCAGGAGCTTTTTTATTGATTGACACGCTTTTGAAAATTACCAACAACAAAAACATTTTCTTCTATAATTATAAAAACTTCAGGATCGGCAGCCAAAAGCAAACGCCGCAGCTGCAGAAATTCACTTTTGGAAACTACGGTCATCAAAATTTCTCTTTCTTCATTTCTATATGCACCATAAGCATTCCATTTTGTAACGCCACGATTGACTTTCTCGAAGATTATCTTTTCCAATCCTTGTTTTTTCGTAATGATCAGCATCGTCAGCATTATATTCTGAAAATGTACCTTATCCAGCACATAATAAACGATGCCCGTAAACAAAACTGAATAAATTGCCTGGGAAATACTGAAAATTACCGCACAGGTCCCAAAAATAAAAATATTCAGCATCGCTGAAACCTTACCGACACTTAAATTTGAATGCTTCTGCATCAGCAAAAGTCCCAAAATTTCTTCACCGCCGCCGCTACCGCCAGAAAGCAAAGTCATCCCGGCACCAATACCACAAATCACACCGCCTGCTACACAGGCCGTCAAATGTTCGTCGACCAGTAAATGATCTGCAATCGGAACTACAGTCAAAAACAGGCTGTACCAGCAAACACAGTAAATGGTTTTAGCAAGAAATTCCTTCCCAAAACGTTTCACGGAAACAGCCAGCAACGGTATATTCAAAATAAAATATAAAATACCGGCGATATTCGTATTGCCAAAACTGATACCGAACCAGCTTTCCATGAAGTGTCGTATGAGCTGGGCAATACCTAAAAATCCCCCATTATACAGACCAACAGGCACTATAAACTGATTCAAACCCACAGAATAGATCAAAGAACCGATAACAATCAATAACGTCATTCGCGGCGTCAATAACAATCTGCAGTAGCTCATAAAGCTTTCCTCCGCCAATATTATCTAATGATTTGATTATATATAAAACGCAGAACTAAGTAAATCCCTTAGAAAAAATTTAATATTTATTTTACTGCACTTCCTGCGTCTTTATTGTATTTTTTATTTGATCAATCCCGTATAAAACTTGCAAGAAGCTTGCCGTTATGCTATAATTCGCTATGGTGCATTGTGCACCATACACTATGCGCCCGTAGCTCAGTGGATAGAGCATCGGCCTCCGGAGCCGTGTGCGGTGGTTCGATTCCACTCGGGCGTACCAATGTAAAAGACAGACGCAGACTTGTTCTGCGTCTTTTTTATTTTGCATAAATCATAAAGAACGAAATATAATACTTCGTTTATTCTGGTCATATAAAACCCTGCTGCAAATTACAGCAGGGTTTATTTTCAAACGTTATATTCATATTTTTGAATCGAACCGACAGAAAAATGCACCAAATAATCAGGATAACCATCGACAGGGATCCAAAAAGAAACTACGTCACCTAATTTACCCACTTTTTTACGATAACTGGCTTCACCATTCTTCCACGCTTCTTCTGCCCTGCAGCCCTTGTGCTGTTCTAACGGCTCAACTAAAGCGCACTTGTTACCCTCTATGCGACCTGTACTGGGCGCGACTTTATTGGCAGCAATAATATTACGCTTCTTATCAATAAGCATTGCCGACTCCGGATAATTATCCCACATCAAATGAAACGCTTTAATTACCTCTGCCTTTTCCATACTTCCATCTCCTTTACCTTCTTTATTATCTGCTTCCATATTATCACAAAAAACCGACTTCTGCCAGAAGTCAAAAAATATCCCGCAGCTTAAGCTGCGGGATATTTTTATTCACTATATTCCGGTTCACCAATAACATCAATTCTTTTTTTCCGGGAACGCACTTTCTCCCAATACTCAAAATAAGCCTTTGTTTCTGCCACAACTACGCCACTCAATCCCAGCAAAGCAATCAGATTCGGAATCGCCATTAATCCGTTAACGATATCAGCCAAAACCCAAATCGTTTCCAGCTTTAAAAAAGCGCCAGACGCTACGAGTCCAATAAAAACTAAACGATAAGGCATGATACTTTTTGTACCAAAAAGATATTCAATGCAGCGTTCACCATAATAATTCCAACCCAAAATAGTAGTAAAAGCAAATAACACTAAACCTATCATCAATAAATATTTTGCCATTGCAGGGAAAGCCATTGCAAAAGCAGATTGAGTCATAGCCGCACCATTCAAATCTCCTGTCCAAACGCCGGAAACCACCAGAACTAAACCTGTCATTGTGCAAATAATGATCGTATCGATAAAAGTTCCCGTCATTGATACCAGCCCCTGCTCAGCAGGCCATTTTGTTTTCGCCGCCGCTGCTACGATCGGAGCACTGCCTAAACCGGCTTCGTTAGAAAAAATACCGCGCGCGATACCACTGCGCATCGCCAGCATAACAGTAGCACCCAAAAATCCGCCAGCTGCCGCCGTAGGATTAAAAGCACTTTCAATGATAAGAGCAAATGCTGCAGGTACCTGATCTGCAAATACAATCAGCACTGCCGCTGTAGTAAGCATATAAACTAACGCCATAAATGGCACTATTTTCCCTGCTACCATCGCGATAGATTTCAAGCCGCCGATTGTTACTATTGCTACCAAAACAGTCAGAATAGCCGCCGTATACATGACCGGGATCCCTATAGAAAGATTAGTGATCTCAACGATAGCATTGACCTGTGTAAAAGTACCACTGCCTAAACAGGCAACCATCACTCCGAATACCGAAAACATAACTGCCAGAGGTTTATATTTTTTACCAAGTCCCTGTTCAATATAATGCATCGGTCCGCCGGAAATATTGCCATTGGCATCAACAGTTCTGTATTTCACTGCCAAAACACCCTCGGCATATTTAGTTGCCATACCGAAAAAAGCCGCCATCCACATCCAGAACAAAGCTCCGGGACCACCTGCTTTGATAGCCGTAGCAACACCTACTATATTACCAGTGCCAACCGTAGCTGCCAGAGCCGTGCACAAGGCTTTAAAGCTATTGATATCGCCGTTGCCTGTATTTCTTGCCGTAAAAATCAATTTCAACGCTGTAGGCAGCTTGAGGACCTGTAGCAAACCTAATCTTAATGTCAGTAAAATACCCGTGCCAATAAGCAAAACCATTAACGGCGGTCCCCACACAAAACTATTGATAGTGTTTAAAATATCCATCATTATCCTAGCTCAACCCCTCAAATAAATTAATTTTATTTCGTTGCTATTCCACGAAAATATTAACTAACAATATCCAACAACGTTCTTTATTGTAACACAATCGAAACTTTTTTCAAGCATTCAGACGATTGTATACAAGTATTCTTCTTAGTTCGCCTGCATTTGTGTATACAGTATGCAAGTAGTATTAAAAATAAAGAACAAAAAAGCGCACTTTTAGTGCGCTTTTTTGTTCTTTAGGAGCTATTTGGAAAATGTAAATCAAAACTCACTTTTCCAATCAATGGAAGCCAATATAAAAAGCATCTGAGGTGCATCTTAAAAGCTTCACTTCAACTGTAGATTTTAAATAACCTGTTTTTTCAGTACTTTCAAAATATCCAGTAATTCTTCTGCGGTATATTTGTCTTCTGCCTCTTGAGGTTTAACCTCAGTATTCAAAGTTAAGCCTAAAAGTGCATCAACGCCACAGCTGAAATAATGTGAAAGTCTTAACAAAACTTTTAAATTCACACTCACACGCCCATGTTCCAGATTACTCATATGTGTTTGAGAAATACCAAGTTTTTTCGCAAGCTCTGATTGGGTAACACCTTTACGGATACGCATAATCTTAATGTTTTGTCCGATTTTTACAAAATTGGGTTCTACGCTCATAACTGCCATCTCCTCCCTGAACTGTATAAAATATAATCCCAGAAAATTTTAGAACTATATTTTTATAAAAGCTAAACATCAGGATAAAACCATTTGTTTGCTAGCTTTTCAAAATTAAACCGGTATGCAGATAAACATACCAGAAAATTATTCTGATTTTACTTAAATATCCTTATCTGTCAGCAAAATGCCTGCATCAACATTCAGGACTTGCGCAATCTGCAGCAAAACTGGTACGCTGCACTGTGCTTTCCCGGTTTCTATTTTTGACAGATACGAGCGTGAGATTCCTGCCTCATCAGCTAATTCTACCTGACTTATATTTTTCATTTGTCTGTAATATTGAATTTTTAACCCTAATTGTTTAAATTTTGTCGAAAACATTTAAATCTCCATTTCCATACTAATCCAAGATGTTAATTATTTATCCCTTCTTTGCTATTCTTTATACTTTATTAATATTATTATCACATTTTATTAATATTTAGGTGTTCAGAAATAGTTAATATATGTGTTCTTTAGTGCACAGAAATAAATAAATTATATCTTTTTTATTTTATGTGTTAATTTTTTAACTTCCATTAATTTATATCAATAAAAATTTTACATTATTTAAATGATATTCAAAAATTTACTTCATATTATATCTTCAATATTGCATTCATAATTATCAGAATAATCTGCAATAAATTTCTTGATGTTTTACATACACTATACAATTTATTATCTTTAATTTTATTTCTATCAAAAGTATTCTTGCTGCATTGGTTATATATTATCATAATAGATATGTTTTTGTCTTAAGTTTAAGTTTCAAAATTGCTTTTTATATTATTTTTATTTCTTTTTATTATTCATTTTATTTTTACATTCAATACTATCTTTTGAAATATTATATCTTTATTTACATAAAAAAGAAAAACCTCCATTATTTTGGGATGGAGGTTCATTAATATGTACATATTATATAGACAATAGGCCAAAAGTTTTTTATTCTGCCGCTTTTACTGAGCATTTAACTTTTACCACTGTTTTTAAGTATCTTAAACTGTTAGCAAATCATCTAAACTACACTTAAAAAAACCGGTAAGCTTATACAGCATTTTAAGACTTATTTTAACTTTACCATTTTCTATATTACACAAATGAGCGGCGGATACTCCTAAAAGCTTAGCCAATTTAGCCTGACTGATACCTTGACGTATCCTTTTAATTTTTATATTAATACCTATCGTTTTATAATCAGGTTCTTCCACTTTCTTACACCTCTTTACTTTTTCTCAACTTAATAGCTGCTGCCATCTGTCAACAGTTCCCCTGGATCAATATCCAGTACTTTTGCGATCTGTATCAAAACAGCCAGACTGTAACGCACTTTCCCTGTTTCAATTTTAGAAAGGTATGAACAGGAGATACCAGCCTTTTCCGCTACTTCCATCTGTTTCAATGCCTTCCTTTTTCTGTAATAGGCTATTTTCAATCCTATTTTTTTGAATTTCTTGCTAAACATAATTTCACCAACCACACTTTTATTCTTCTGTAATATTAATTACATCAATTTTATTATATCCAGCTATTCATTTTTATGCTTTCAATAATAGTTCAAATATGTGCACTATAATACATAATCGCATTAAGATTATTTGAAAAATCCCTGTCATTTATGTCATAAAAGTATTTCGTTTGATCAGACAATAAAAAAAGCCCTGCTTCAGCAGGGCTAAAATATCAGTCTTTTATTCTAATTTAAAATTAAAAATATCTGCAACCTGGCTAACAGGAATGATAAACTCGATCGTTCCAGCAGCATACGGAGCAACAGCATAAGGCGGATATACTATAACAAGATCAGCATTATCCGTAATATAAAAATTTTCTGTTCCGTTCACTTCTACTTTTTTATCAAAAAATCCCTTTAACTGCTGTTCGTCTGCCACCTGTTTTGCAACAATGGCATTCAAACGCGGCAGATAATTGCTACCAGCTTTAAACATATCGCCTAAACTCAGTATTTTACCGTTTTTTAAATTTACATTGATCGTATCTAAATATGTATTCGGATGGGCACCACCCAAATAGTCCATATAAGTTTGTTCTAAAGAAAGTAACTCTTCACTGTTAAATCGTACTTGATATCTGCCGTCAAACGTATACTGTTTGATATGAGAACCGGCTTTATGAGCTGCCTGCGCCTGATTTTGCAGTTGACGATTGATAAAGCCTGCTATATCAGTCACAAACTCACGGCTCGCCTTCGCACCACCGTAACCATCAAACTCAGGATAATAATTTTCCTGCAAACTCAGTCCATTACTTACTCCTGGCAAATAAGCATACAACTTTTTCACAATATTAAAATCAATTGCCATATTGACTTTGTCATCAACTTCTGCACCGCCTACGGCGCCTTTCACAACAGGGATATTGACTGTTACTCCGCCAGAACGTATTTTTTGGTCAGTAACTTTCGGTTCTGCCGCCCATGCTGAGACAGCTATTCCCAAAGCCATAATTCCTGCCACACCGGCAGTTATAAATTTCCGGGACATCTTCATCTGTTGCACCTCCAAAAATAATTATATTATTAGTATAACATTATTAAATGTCAAAAGAATGTCTTTTCAAAAAAAATCCCCCGATTAAACGGGGGATTTTCATCTTTTATTCTAAGATACGCATTCTATCCGAACCAGATATAACTTCTTTTTCATCAGGCTCAGCTGCTTTAGCGCCAAACGGCATTTGCGCAATCAAACGATACTGATCTGGGATGTTGAATACTTCTTTTACTTCCGCATCAATAATTGGGTTATAATGCTGCAGATTGGCACCTAACCCCTCCTCTTCTAAAGCTGTCCAGATAGCAAACTGCAGCATGCCGTTAGCCTGATCTGCCCAAGTTTTAAAATTTGCCGCATAAGTAGGAAAATTACTGGCAAAAGTTTCTGTAATGCCTTCATCATCAAAATACAAAATAGTACCATACCCTGCTGCAAAACTATTGATTTTAGCTTCAGTAGGCGCAAATTTTTCAGCTGGTACACGTTCACGCAAAGTTCTCATAACAATATCCCAAAAATTTTTATGAGCCTGCTCAAACAATACTACAATACGGGCGCTCTGACAATTAAAGGCCGAAGGAACATCCTCCAACAGCATTTCTATCAGTGCTGCAATTTTATTTTTTGGAATCGGAGAAGTGTTGGTAATACTGTAAACGCTGCGGCGTTCATGAATACTGGAAAGAAAAGTTTTTTTCATAATTATGCCTCCTTAACTATAAATGCTCTTTTATTGCTAATTTGACTTTACTACAAAGCCAGGAGAAATGCAAATTATTAAAAAAACCTCTTTAAGGGCTTCCCTGCTGGTTTGTTACTTTTGTAAAACATTATGAAAGCAATTATTCCTAAAAATCAAATAAAAAAAGCATATCCAAGTTTCTTGGATATGCCTGATTTTTGGTGGGCGCTGACGGGATCGAACCGCCGACATTCTGCTTGTAAGGCAGACGCTCTCCCAGCTGAGCTAAGCGCCCGAATGGTGACCGGTAGGGGAATCGAACCCCTGATACCGCCGTGAAAGGGCGGTGTCTTAACCGCTTGACCAACCGGCCAAATTTTGGTGACCCATGTAGGCCTCGAACCTACGACACCCTGATTAAGAGTCAGGTGCTCTACCAACTGAGCTAATGGGCCGTCGTAATGTTGCTTATATAGAATACACGAAAATGGAAAGTTTGGCAAGAGTTTTTTCGCTGTTTTTCTAATTTTTCCTAAAACCGCAGGAAGCTGTTTTAAAAAAACGGTAAAATTGTGTATACATGTGGAAAGGATTGACGCTGACGTGTTAAAGAAGGTAAAATAAAAACAGTTAGCTTGTTGAACTAAATGAAGGCTTCCCCTAAAAATTTTTTGGAGGAATAAAACATGAAATATGATATCGCAATTATCGGCGGCGGTCCGGCGGGCCTGTCGGCGGCTATTACTGCCAGCAGTAAAGGACGGAAGGTAGTGGTGTTTGAGGCTCACGGTTTCAGTCCCCGTCTGCGCAGTGTCGAGCTTATCACAGATTATATGGGCTGTCCCGATATTTCCGGCAATGAGCTGATGGACAGGTTCATCGAGCATGCACGCCATATCGGTGCGGAGATTATCGAAGAAAAAATAGTTTCATTAAAAGAGAAAGCCGGTTATTTTGAACTGGGTACGCCTAACAGCCAGTATAATGCCGATACGGTAATTCTTGCTACGGGTATTTCCCGTTCCAGCCTGCTGCCGGGCGAAAAAGAATTTTTAGGCCGCGGCGTAAGCTACTGCGCCAAAGTCGACGGCGCTGAATACAAAGGTAAGCGCGTTGCTGCGATCGCCACTGTTCCTGATGCGATGGAAGAAATAGAATATCTGGCTGATATCTGCAGTGAAGTAATTTTTATTCCCCGTTTTCAGGGCTTCGTAGCTCCAAAACGCAAAAATGTAACGGTGGTCCTGGATCAGCCGACTGATATTACCGGTACCGACAGAGTAACCGGGCTGCATACCACTGGTGAATTTTTCAGTGTCCAGGCAGTCTTTATGTTCCGTGCTTCTGATCCGCTCAACAGCTTTTTGCCGGGTCTGCAGATGCGCGGCCGTTCTGTTCTTGTCGACGACCAGGCTGAAACAAGCATCGAAGGCGTTTTCGCCGGCGGCGACTGCACCGGTCAGCCCTGGCAGGTCAATCGTGCGGCCGGTCAGGCTCAGAAAGCCGCTATCAGCGCGATCAATTATCTGGCCAAACGTGACGGTTTGATTGAAACTTTTAAAGAATACAGCTGATTTTAAACTGAATAACAGTGATTTTACGGGCACGCCGATGTTCTTCGGCGTGTTCTCTTTCATATTATGGTAAATTGTGCTAAAATAAAGTTTACGAAGTAATTCAACATTTGGAGGAATGAATAATGTTAGATATGAAATTTGTTAGGGAAAATCCTGAATTGGTTATGGACGCTATGCGTAAGCGTAACGCCAATGTGAACCTTGACGAATTTTTGGAATTGGAAAAGAAACGCCGTGAATTGACCCTGCAGGTCGAGGCTCTTAAAAGCCAGCGCAACGCAGCTTCTCAGGAAATCGGCAAAATGAAAAAAGCCGGTGAGAATGCAGATGCGCAGATGGCCGAGGTCCGTGCCCTGGGTGATAAGATCGCGGAAGATGATAAAGAGCTGAAGGATATCGAAGCCAGATTAAAAGAAATTCTGATGACGATTCCGAATATGCCGGCAGCAGATACACCTGTTGGCAGCAGTGATGCCGATAATCCGGTAGTGCGTACCTGGCGCGAACCGGCTAAATTTGCTTTTGAGCCTCAGGCTCATTGGGATATCGGCGAAAAATTGAATATCCTCGATGTTGAACGTGCCGGCAAGGTTTCCGGCGCCCGCTTTACTTTTTACCGCGGACTCGGTTCCCGGCTGGAACGTTCCGTAATCAATTTCTTTCTGGATATCCATACCGGTGAAAACGGCTATACGGAATTTTTCCCGCCGTTCATCGTCAATAAAGACAGTATGCAGGGAACAGGCCAGCTTCCTAAATTTGCTGAAGATATGTTCAAACTGGAGGGGCTGGATTATTACCTGATCCCTACTGCCGAAGTTCCGATCACGAATCTGCACCGCGACGAAATTTTAAGCGGCGACGATCTGCCGCTGTATTATACTGCCTACAGCGCCTGCTTCCGCGCTGAAGCAGGCAGTGCCGGCCGCGATACCCGCGGTCTGATCCGTCAGCATCAGTTTAATAAAGTAGAACTGGTAAAATTCACCAAGCCGGAAGATTCCTGGGACGAATTGGAAAAACTGACGGCTAATGCCGAAAAGGTGCTGCAATTATTGGAACTGCCGTATCGTGTCGTGCGTCTTTGCACAGGTGATATTGGGTTCAGTTCTGCTGCAACTTATGATTTGGAAGTGTGGCTGCCGGCGGCTAACTGCTATCGTGAAATTTCTTCCTGCTCCAATTTCCTTGATTTCCAGGCTCGCCGCGCTAACATCCGTTTCCGCCGCGACACTAAATCCAAACCGGAATTCGTACATACCCTGAATGGTTCAGGTGTGGCGGTAGGACGTACTGTTGCCGCTATTCTCGAGAATTACCAGCAGGCAGACGGCAGCGTTATCGTGCCGAAAGTCCTGCGGCCTTATATGGGCTGCGACGTTATCGAAGCACCTAAAAAATAAGTAGTTTTTGCAAACCCCTGCTTTTAATAAGCGGGGGTTTTCCATATTTAGGTATTTTGTGTTGTCAAATCAGCATAGATTACTATATTTAGTAGTGACTTATTTAGTAAAAAAATATTAAAAATCCTAAAAAAACAGTAAAATTTTAGTAAAAACAGACGTTAAGCGTGATTATCACGGTTTTGCCTGAAACTCCTCAAATTTTTTTCAATTTCTTTCATTTTCCTATTGTACTTTCAGTAATTTGTGGTAAAATCATATGAGTAAAATCAATGCTAAAGCAAGGGGAGAGTGGATATGAAGAAGGACATCTTTTTTCAACTTAGTCAAAATGCTGCAGAAAGGCTGGCAGAGCGCTTTGGAACGCCGCTGCTGGTACTTTCTTTAGAACAAATAGAAAAGAACTATCGCTTTTTGAAAAAGCACTTGCCGCGTGTGCAGCTTTACTATGCGATCAAGGCCAATCCGCATCAGCGGATCTTGGAACTGCTGCGTGACCTGGGTTCCTGCTTTGATGTTGCTTCTGACGGCGAGATCAGAACTCTGGCAGCAATGGGTATTGACGGCGAGCGTCTGATTTACGCCAATCCTATCAAAACCGGCGGCGGTCTGCAGGCCTGCTGTGACGTCGGTGTACATAAAATGACTTTTGACAGCGAAAGTGAAATCGTAAAAATGGCACAGGGCTGCCCCGGTGCTACGGTGCTTCTGCGTATCCGTATCGACAATTCTTCCGCACATGTAGATTTGAATAAAAAATTCGGCGTAGGCCGCGAACGCGCAGTAGAACTACTGCAGGCAGCACAGGCTGCCGGTCTTGACGCCGCCGGCGTTTGTTTCCATGTCGGCAGCCAGACGATGAACGCCGATCCATATCTGAATGCGCTTGATCTGGCCCGCGAGATTTTTGAAGAAGCTGCCGCTGCAGGGATGCAGCTGCGGATCTTAGATATTGGCGGCGGATTTCCGATTCCCGAACCCAAGGTGCGTTTTAATTTAAAAGAAATGCTTAAACAGATCAACGCCCGTCTGGACGAAGATTTTCCCAATGTAGAGATCTGGGCGGAACCGGGACGTTTTATGTGCGGTACGGCTGTCAACCTTATTACCAGCGTCATCGGTGTTACTGAACGCGGCGGTCAGCCCTGGTATTTCCTTGATGATGGTTTATACGGAACTTTTTCCGGCGTTATTTTTGACCAGTGGGACTTTAAGCTGATCAGCTTTAAAGAAGGAGAAGAAGTGGAAGCCACTTTTGCCGGTCCCAGCTGTGATTCGCTGGATATCATGTTCCGCGGCAAACTGACTGTACGCCAGGAGGTAGGAGATCTGCTGCTGGTTCCTTCCTGCGGCGCTTATACTTCGGCTTCGGCGACGACCTTCAACGGTTTCAGTAAAGCCAATTTTATCGTTTGGGAAGATTTAAAAGACGAAATCGAGCCGCAGCCGCAGGCTGCTATGGTTGGCTGAACAACAGAATATCTTTGCTCCGGCTGTTTGCAGCCGGAGTATTTTTATTGCGGTGAGCAGGCGGCTGCAGCGGTAGTTTGACGAAGCGTTACAATTGCTTGTAACGCCTTGCTGCTTGTGATAAAATGTAAAGATAACATGGATAAGTGTTTGTATTTATCGTGGAGGCTTTCTTTTGCAGGCAGATCAGAAAAAAATGCCGCTTGTAGCGGCCATGCTCAAATATAAAAAAGAACAGGTCTATCCTTTCCACACGCCGGGACATAAAGGCGGCCGCGGAATGGAACCGCTTCTGGCTGGCGAGCTGGGAGCAGGCGCATTGCAGATGGACGTTTCGCTGATGGCGGAGCTGGATGACATCCATTGTCCTGAAGGCTGTATTGCCGCAGCGCAGACCCTGGCCGCACAGCTTTACGGCAGCGACCGCTGTTTTTTTGCTGTTAACGGTACGACGCAGGCCATTCAGGCAATGCTGATGACTGCTGTCAAACCGGGCGGTAAAGTTCTTATTCCCCGCAATGCTCACCGCAGTGTTGCCGGAGGGCTGCTTTTAGGTGATCTGGAACCGGTATACGTATTACCGCAGTTTGATGCGGTTTTTTGTATCAACACGCAGGTCACTGCCGGGCAGATCGAAGAAGCTCTGCAAAAAGATCCTTCTATTAAAGCAGTGTTTCTGACCAGCCCTAATTATTACGGTCAGGCTGCTGATATTAAAACGATTGCTCAAATAGCCCATAAATATGGTGCTGCACTATTGGTAGATGAAGCGCACGGCCCGCATCTTGGTTTCAGCGAATTATTGCCGCCTTCGTCTATGGAGTGCGGCGCGGATGCCTGCGCGCAAAGCACGCATAAAATTTTGGGTGCTATGACGCAATGCTCGATGCTGCATGTGCAGGGTCGGCGCCTTGATTTAAAGCGGGCTGCTGATGTTATGAGCCTGCTGACGACAACCAGCCCCAATTATCTGCTGATGGCGTCTCTGGACGCGGCGCGTTTCCAGCTGGCGACAGGCGGCAGGCAGATGGCGGCACAGGCTGTGGCTGCGGCAGACAGATTGCGGCGGCTTTTACAGACATTCAAGGGGCTGAAGCTGCTGACGGCTGATTGTGCCGGCAGTAACGGTATTGCCGGGTTTGACAGCACCAAGGTGACGGTCAATGTAGCCGCCTGGGGTTATACAGGTATTGAAGCCGGTGAAAAACTGCGGCAGGCAGGTGTTGCCGTAGAACTGACAGATGCCGATAACGTGTTATTTTTAGTTACCTATAGCGACGGCGGCGCTGATTATGATGCCGTACTCGCTGTGATACAACAGGTTTTTACCGAACTGGAAAAAAACAAAAAAACGCCGCGCCGTTTGACGGTTAGCCCACGGCTTCCTGTACCGCAGCAGGTGATGTCTTTACGGCAGGCCTTCGACAGCGCGAAGACCAGCATACCTCTGTGCCGTGCGGCCGGAAAAATCTGTGCCGAGCAGGTAAGCTTTTATCCGCCCGGCATACCGCTACTTTTGCCGGGAGAGCTGATTACGGAAGCGATCATCGCTTACTGTGAAAATATGAAAAACTTGAACCTGCCGGTCAGCGGACCCGCTGACGGCAGCTTGAGGGAAATACGAGTGGTGTTTTGATGAACAAAGGGTATTTTATCACATTGGAAGGCCCCGACGGCAGCGGCAAAAGCACGCAGCTGGAGCTGATCGCAGAGTACCTGAGGCAGAACGGACGAGAAGTTGTCTGCACCCGTGAACCGGGAGGCAGCGAAGCTGCTGAACGCCTGCGTCAGCTGGTGCTTGACCCGCAGCTGGCCATAGACGCGCGTACAGAAACTTTGCTGTATCTGGCAGCACGTGCTGATCATTTAGATAAGGTCGTGCGTCCGGCGTTAGCGTCCGGAAAAATCGTGCTTTGTGACCGTTTCAGCGATTCGACACTGGTTTACCAGGGCTTTGTTCGCGGTCTGCCGCTGCAGGAGCTGCTGCAGCTGAACATTTTTGCAACGGGCGGGCTGGAACCAGATTTGACGCTGCTGCTGGACGGAGATCCTCTGCTGCTTGCAGGCCGCAGGTCGCAGCGCGGTGTGACCGACCGTTTTGAAAACGAAGGACTTGCTTTTCAGCTCAAGGTAAGGCAGGGATTTGTCGAACTCAGTAAGGCCTATCCACAGCGGATCAGGGTCATTGATGCTTTGCAGGAACAGGAAAGCGTACGCGGCTGTCTGATCAGCGAGTTGGAGGCTTTACTTAAAGGGTAAGCGAGGAAAGGATGCCTATGTGGGACGATATTCTGGGACATGAACAGAATAAGGAATTTTTAGCCAGGCTGCTGCAGCCGGGTAACAGGCCGCATGCACTGCTTTTTTACGGCCCGGAAGGTATTGGTAAAAAGCAGCTGGCCTTGCGTTTTGCTAAAACATTCCTGTGCCAGAAGCCGGACGAACATCCCTGCGGCAGGTGCGAATCCTGCCGTCTGATCAATCTGGCAGAGCACAGCTTTGCCCATCCTGATTTTATTCTGGTGGAGCAGGAAGCTCCCGGGAAAGACCTGAAAATAGAACAGATCAAGGAAATGAGCAGGCAGGCCGCCTTTGCGCCTGCGCTTTCAAGCCATAAGGTATGCGTCATCGACGCTGCTGACAGGATGACGGTAGAAGCGGCGAACAGCCTTTTAAAGCTGCTCGAAGAGCCGCCGCCAAACTGGATGTTTATTCTGGTTGCGTCGCGGCTGGAACGCCTGTTGCCGACGATCCTTTCGCGGGTCATTCAATTACGCTTTGACCAGATACCCCTGGCACTGACACAGGAGGCTTTGAACAGGCTCGGGCTGGAACGCCCGGAACTGCTGGCCCGCCTGGCAGGCGGTTCGCTTGGCTCTGCTGTCAATTTGGCTGCTGCAGATGCCGTCAGCTACCGCGAGCAGGCTTTGGAATTTCTGGAAGCCCTGCCGCTGGCGCAGCCCATGCGGTATGTAGCTTCGCAGCCATGGCTCGAAAGCTATGACAAACAGGGCGGTTTATTATTTACGGAAATGCTGCTGTTTTTAGCCCGGGACGTTTTGCTTTGGCAAAACGGACTGGAGGAACAGATTTATAACTGTGACTGCACAGATAGATTACGGCGTTTGGCCGCCTCATGGCCCGCTTCGCATTTGAAGCAGGCGGCGGACATCGCCCAGCAAGCATATCAGGCCATCGAAAGCAATGCCGGCGCCAAGCTGGTTTTGGAAACGGTGGTACTTAAAACAGACATACTTCGGAAGGAGGAGAGATAGTGCCAACAGTTGTAGGTATAAGATTCAAAAAAGCAGGTAAAATATATTATTTTGATCCCGCACTCAGCAGCGTAGCCCAGGGGGATCATGCCATTGTCGAAACTGCCCGCGGGGTAGAATACGGCGAAGTAGTAGTAGGGCCGCGCGAGGTCAGCGACAGTGAGGTGGTTTCGCCTTTGAAACCGGTGCTGCGCAAAGCTACTGATGAAGATGCCCAGAAAGTCGAAGAAAATATCGTACGCGAGAAAGAAGCTTTCAATATCTGCCTGCGTAAGATCACTAATCACGATCTGCCGATGCGTCTGATCGATGTGGAATTTACTTTTGACGTCAATAAAATCATATTTTATTTCACAGCCGAAGGGCGTATAGATTTCCGCGAGCTGGTCAAAGACCTGGCCGCTGTGTTTCGTACCCGGATCGAGCTGCGCCAGATCGGCGTGCGCGATGAAGCAAAAATGCTGGGTGGGATCGGCAGCTGCGGCAGGCCGTTGTGCTGCTCTACTTTTTTAGGTGACTTTGAACCGGTATCGATCAGAATGGCTAAAGATCAGAATCTGTCGCTGAATCCGGCGAAGATTTCGGGTATCTGCGGTCGTCTGATGTGCTGCCTGAAATATGAAAACCATTGCTGTAAAGAAGGCGGCTGTAAACGTAACTGCGGCAATGACCGTGTCGAGATCCCAAAATTGGGCTCGCTGGTAGTAACGCCGCTGGGAGAAGGCAAAGTAACAGGCATCAACCGCGCTATGCGTACGGCTTCCGTGCAGCTGACGCCCGATAACGTTATCCAGGTAGAATGGGACGAGATCGTTGATGCTTCCAAGGCCGATCCGATCTGAAATGAGTAAAGCTACAGAACGCTGCGATTCCCTGCCCGGCTGTAATTATGCGATCTGGCAGGACTCGGAAGAATTTTGTTTTACGACGGATGCTGTTTTTCTGGCAGCTTTCCCGCATTTGGTCAGGCAGGCCCGTGTTTTGGAACTTGGCGCCGGTACAGGGGCCATCAGCCTGCTGCTGGCAGCACGCGGTGCGGCTCAAGTAGTAGGCGTTGACTGTAATCCTCATGTAGTAGAGCTGATGCGCCGCAGCATTGCGGCTAACGGGCTGGAGGAATGTGTCAGTGCCGAGCTGGCCGATCTGCGGGAGCTGAAAGCGCTTTATCGTTCGGAAAGTTTCGATCTGATCGCCGCTAATCCGCCCTACCGCAACAGCGGTAAGGTTCGCCGGGTAGCGACTGCGGCCTGCCATGAACTGACGGCAACGTTGGAGGATTTCTTCCGTGCCGCCGCCTATCTGGTCAAATATCGAGGGCGTTTTGCCATTGTGCAGCTGCCCGAACGGTTTACGGAATGTATGGAACTGGCGCTTAAATATGGTCTGCAGCCGAAAAAACTGCAATGGGTACATGCCTTTGCGGATAAGCCTGCCTGGATCTTTCTCATGGAAATGGTCAAAGGCGGCAGTTACGGACTGGAGGTTTTGCCGCCGCTTATTATGTATAATGAGGACGGCAGCCACAGCAAACAGACTTTGGAGTATTACGGTATGGCGGAGGAGGCAGAATAATGGCAGGAATTTTATATTTGTGCGCGACGCCGATCGGCAATCTGGAAGATATGACGCCCAGGGCGCAGAGAATGCTGGCCGAGGCGGATATTATCGCTGCCGAAGATACCCGTCATACACTGCAGTTATTGAACCGTTTCAATATCAAGGGACGGCTGGTACGCTATGATGAGCACAGCAAAGAACGGCAGGGAGCTTATCTGCTGGACGAACTGCTGTCCGGAAAAAATATCGCTTTAGTCAGTGACGCCGGGTTTCCCGGTATTGCTGATCCGGGCGAACAACTGGCCAGGCTGGCGATTGATGCCGGCGTGCAGGTAGTGCCTGTACCCGGGGCCAACGCCGCGTTATGCGCGCTCATTGCTTCAGGCCTGCCTGCCTCACCGTTTTTTTTCGGCGGATTTCTGCCCAAAAGCAAAAAAAACAGGCGGCAGCAGCTGGAAGAATGGCAGTATCTGCCGGCTACGGTTATTTTGTACGAAGCGCCGCACAGGATCGAACAGGTGCTGCAGGAAGTGCTGGAGGTCTGGGGGGACAGACAGCTGGCGGCAGCGCGTGAGCTGACCAAGCTGCATGAGGAGTTTTTCCGGGGCACGGTCAGTCAGTGCCTGACCTGGCTGCATGAAAATAAGCCCCGCGGTGAATTCTGCCTGGTCATCGCCAGAGGCCTGGAACAGCCGCAGCCTGCGCAGGAAGCAAAGGATCCGCTGGCGCAGGTACAGGAACTGCTGGCTCGCGGCGTCGATAAAAAAACGGCGCTGGCACAGGTTGCTAAAGCAAATAAGATTCCCAAACGGGAATTATATAATAAATTAATTTCAGAAGAAGAAGGGATCAACATATGACAAAACCAACGTTTTATATCACCACTCCGATCTATTATCCCAGCGATAAGCTGCATATCGGTCATGCTTACTGTACGACTATCGCCGATACCGTGGCCCGTTATCATCGTGCCAAGGGCGAAGACGTCTTTTTTCTGACCGGCAGTGACGAGCATGGTCTGAAGATTCAGCGTAAAGCTACGGAGATGGGTGTTACCCCGATACAATATGTTGACGAGATCATCGCAAATTTCAAACTTTTATGGCAGCGCCTCAATATCACCAATAACGATTTTATTCGTACCAGCGAAGAACGCCATCATAAGGTTGTGCAAAGTATTTTGCAGAAAATCTTTGAACAGGGCGATATTTATAAAAAGAATTATGAAGGCTGGTACTGTGTACCCTGCGAATCCTACTGGCTGGAGCGTCAGCTGGTCGACGGCAAATGCCCCGACTGCGGCCGTCCGGTAGAGCGTATGGAAGAAGAAAGCTATTTCTTTAAGCTTTCCAAATATCAGGACCGTCTGCTGGAATATATCGAAACTCATCCCGACTTCATTCAGCCTGTGGCACGCCGCAACGAGATGATCAACTTCATCAAACAGGGACTGGAAGATCTGAGCATCACCCGCACCACCTTCGACTGGGGCATCCCTGTGCCTTTTGACAACAAACACGTTGTCTATGTCTGGTTTGACGCGCTGCTCAACTACTTTACCGGTATCGGTTATGGCAGTGATCCGGAAAAATTCAATAAATACTGGCCTGCTAACCTGCATCTGGTCGGCAAGGAGATCGTGCGTTTTCATACTATCATCTGGCCGATCATGCTGATGGCTATGGGTGAAGAACTGCCGAAACAGGTTTACGGACATGGCTGGCTGGTAGTTGAAGGCGACAAAATGTCCAAATCCAAGGGCAATGTCATTGATCCTCTGGCGCTGATCGACGAATTTGGCGCCGATGCTATCCGTTATTTCCTGCTGCGCGAGATCAACCTCGGCAGTGACGGCAATTTTTCGCGCGACGCGCTGATCACCCGCATCAACGCTGATCTGGCCAATGACCTTGGCAACCTGCTGCACCGTACGGTCAGCATGATCGAAAAATATCACGGCGGCGTGATCCATAAAACCGCCTGCAGTGATCCTCTTGATGACGAGCTGATCGCCCTGGTCAATGAAACTGTTGCAAAATATCAGGACGCTATGGACCATATGGAAATCAACACGGCGATCAAAGCTCTGTGGACGCTTATCAGCCGTGCCAATAAATACATTGATGAAACAGGCCCCTGGCTGCTGGCAAAAGATCCCGCCAAAGCAGTGCGTCTGGAAACAGTTATGTATAATCTGGCAGAGGTATTGCGCATCGTCGCTATCCTTACAAGTCCTTATATTCCTTCTACCAGTCCCAAGATCTATACCCAGCTGGGCCTCACTGCTCCCGAGCAGTTCCTGCTGGCCGATACCGCCTGGGGCGGGCTGCCTGACGGCACCAAAGTGCAGAAGGGTGAGCCGCTGTATCCGCGTATCGAGATCACTGAAAGCGGAGAAACTGTTATCGCCGCTACCAAAAAGACTGCTCCGGCCGCTAAACAAGCAGTTAAGGCCGAAGTAAAAGCTGAGGCCAAAACGGAAAGCAAAGCCGCGGCAACAGAAGAAATAACTATCGATGATTTTATGAAGATAGATCTGCGCGTAGCTACCATTACCGCAGCAGAGCGCGTACCTAAAACCGATAAGCTGATGAAGCTTGAGGTCAGGATCGGCGAAGAAGAACGTACCATCGTTTCCGGGATCGCGCAGCATTATACTGCCGAAGAGCTGATCGGCCGCAATGTTATCGTGATCGCCAACCTGAAAGCTGCAAAACTGCGTGGGATCGAATCCCGCGGGATGCTGCTGGCCGCCTCTGACGGAGAAGGTAAGCTGGTGCTGGCTGATGCCCCTGATATCGCTTCCGGGAGCAAGGTGAAATAAGATGTCACGTACAGGACTATTCGATTCCCATGCCCATATGGACTCGGACTATTTTACCGATGACCGCGACGCGCTGCTTACACAGCTGCAGGAAGAACTGGACGGGATCATCAATCCCGGCTGTGATGAGATCACGTCGGGTTTCGCTGTAAGTTTAGCTGAAAAATATGATTTTATGTATGCCGCTGTGGGCTGGCATCCTGAAGACCTTGAGGGTATTTTGGATAACAGCTATCTTGACGAGCTGGCAGCCTGGGCCGTCCACCCCAAGGTAGTAGCCATCGGCGAGATCGGCCTCGACTATTACTGGAAGGGCAACGAGCCGAAGGACGTGCAGAAGCGCCGTCTTTTAGAACAGCTCGATCTGGCCAAACAGTTCGACCTGCCGGTGATCATTCACGACCGCGATGCGCACGGCGATATCCTGGAGATCTTCCAAAAAGAAGTCACAGGTGTGCGGGCAGTGTTCCACTGCTATTCCGGCTCACTGGAAATGGCGAAGGAACTGCTTAAGCGAGGATTTTATCTTGGTTTTGGCGGCACCTCTACTTATAAAAATGCCGCAAAAGTGCGCGAGGTCCTGCAGTATGTGCCGGATGACCTGCTGCTGTTTGAAACAGATTCACCTTATCTGACGCCGGTGCCTTATCGCGGCAAGCGTAATCAGCCGGGTTATACCGAGCTGGTGGCACGCAATGCGGCCGAAGTGCGCGGCACGACCTTTGAAGCGCTGGCAGCGCAGACTACTAAAAATGTCAAAACTCTTTTTAATAAAATAAAATAAAATACAAACTGCCTGTTTGTTTTTCGCAAACAAGCAGTTTGTATTTTAAGGCTGTTATTTTCCAGAAGTCAAAACAAGTATCTGTGTCCACAGTAGTTTTTACGTTTTTGTTTTTTGTGCAAAAGCTTATGTGTGTTTAAGGGCGACAGTTTGACAGAAAAATTTTCTTTATGGTAAAATTATACGTCTTTAAAAGGAGGTACAATTTATGCCTAATAGAAAATCATTATATAGAGCAATGGAAATTTTGCCGCTGCTGTTAATGGTAGTTTTAGTTTTCAGCGCTATTTGTCTGGCCAACAGCAAAGAAATAGTTTTGCGTTACGACGGGCAGGAAAAAGTAGTGACCACTATTCTTGAAGATCCCCGTTCTATTTTGGAAGAGTCCGGCGTCAAGGTCGGCAAAGAAGACCGCATACTGATCTCTCCGGCAAATGCCGAAAAAAAGACCAGGGAAGTTATTGAGTTGAAACGCGCCCTGCCTGTAACGATCGAAAAATATGGCGTCAGCAAAAAATTCTATACCGGTAAAGCAACTGTCGGCGAGGCGCTGGATGCCCTGGCGATCAATTATGAAGGCAAAACAGTCTATCCCGCTGTTGATACGCCGATCACTTCCGACCTGGAGATCCATATTTTAGGGCGTTTTGATGAGCTGCATGAAGAAGAGCAGCCGATCGAGCCGCCTGTGGAGTTTGTTGATAATCTGGAAAAGCCGTATGGTGAGAATAAGGTGCTGGAACCGGGCGTACCCGGCAAGATGAAGGTGACCAGAAAAACTACGCTTAAAGACGGCCTGTTCCAAACTCATATCATCAGCAAGACAGTGCTGGAAGAGCCTAGACGTGAACTGGTAGAGCGCGGCATGGCCCGTTCTATCGAAACTTCGCGCGGGCGGATGCGTTATAATAAAGTTATGACCATGGAAATCACCGCCTATACCTTGGGTGAGGGCAGCGGTACCGGACGAACTTCGATAGGACTGGTGCCTTACGAAGGTATCGTGGCTGTTGACCCGAGGGTTATCCCGTATTATACTAAACTGTATATCCCCGGTTATGGCATTGCCATGGCCGGCGATACCGGCGGCGCTATCCGCGGCAATCGGCTGGACGTGTTTATGCACGACTGGCACAGAGCCATTCAATGGGGACGCCGTACCTTAGACGTATATATCTTAGAGTAACGGAGGCGCGGACTTGCTGAAAGAAGTTCTCGTAGTAGAAGGAAAAATGGATACAGTGGCGATCAAACGCGCCCTGGAAGCCGATACCATCGAAACAGGCGGTTTTACCTTAGCGCCATATACCCTGCGGCAGATCGAAGCCGCATATAAAAAGCGGGGCATCATTATCCTAACTGACCCGGACGGTGCCGGCGAACGTATCCGCCGCTTTCTGACGCAGCGCTTTCCCGAAGCGGGGCAGGCCTTTGTACCTAAAGCGGACGCTACGGCGCACAATGATGTGGGCATCGAGCAGGCTCAGCCTGAGGCGATCCTGGCAGCGCTGAGTAAGGTGCGCCACCATGAATATAAGCCTGACAGCGAATTTACCAGCCAAGACTTGTGGCAGAACGATCTGGCCGGAACAGGCAGTGCGGCGTATCGCCGTGATAAAATGGGCGCTTTGCTGGGCATCGGCTACGGCAACGCCAAAAGGTTTTTAGAGCGGCTCAACAGCTATGGGGTCACCCGCAGCGAATTTGACGAGGCGCTTGCGCAGTTAGGAGAACAGTATGGATAAACCGATCATTGCCAGACGCGAAGTCACCAATCATATATTGCACACCTTTAAATTAAAAGCGGATAAAAGACTGGGGCAGAACTTCCTGATCGACGAAGAAGTCGTACGCAGGATCGTTGCTGCTGCAGAACTGTCTGAGGACGACACGGTTTTAGAGGTCGGCCCCGGTATAGGCACTTTGACGCAGGGACTGGCGCAGAGCGGCGCCAGGGTCGTAGCAGTCGAGCTGGATAAAAGACTGCTGCCGGTGTTGGCAAAAACACTGGAAGGCTACGATAATGTGCGTATAGAAAACGGCGATATCCTGGAAGTCGATATCAAAAATATTGTTGGCGCGCCGACCTTTAAGGTGGCGGCTAACCTGCCTTATTATATTACCACGCCGATCATTTTCAATCTGCTGGAACAGCGCCTGCCTATGGAACGGCTGGTTGCCATGGTGCAGAAGGAAGTAGCCGAGCGGATGGTCGCGAAGCCCGGCGGCAAAGATTACGGCGCTTTGTCAGTTTCGATCCAATATTATACCGAGCCGGAGATAGCCTTTATCGTACCGCCGGAATCCTTTATCCCGGCGCCCAATGTCGACAGTGCCGTCATTGTCTGCAAACGCCGCACCGTGCCTCCGGTCGAGGTCTGCGACGAAAAACTGTTCTTCAAAGTCGTAAAGGCGGCTTTTTCCGTACGCCGTAAAATGCTCAGTAACGCTCTCAAAAATATGGGCATCAGCAGCGTACAGGCTGCGGCATGGTTGGAACGTGCCGGTATCGACCCCAAGCGCCGGGGCGAAACGCTGTCGCTGGCAGATTTTGCCAGCCTGACCAACTGCTTTAAAGAAGTGCTGGCAGAAACAGAGCAGTAAAAATAATCAAAGGAAAAATGCCTATGAAAAAGATCGCTGTTTTAAGATGTCTGCGTACCAGTAATAACTGTACCGGCAGCGGCTGTCTTAAAGCATTCAACAATAAAACCAATGCTTTTGCCGTTTATGCGGCAGAGGAAACAGAACTGGCCGCTTTTTTGAACTGCAGTGGCTGCGGTGATGTACAGATGCCCAACAGCGAGGAAGGTCTGCGCAAAAAGCTGGACCGCCTTGTTACTATCGGCGTTGAAACCGTGCATTTGAGCGGCTGTACCAAAAAGAAGGACGCACAGGGAGAAAAACATGAATGCCCGGTGATCACCAAAACTGCCGAATACCTGGAGCAGCAGGGGATTACTGTTGTCAGAGGCACACATCACTAAAAATAAAAAGCTAAAAAGCATCGACAAAATTTGTCGATGCTTTTTGTTTTTTTATCTATGAAATTACGACGATTAGTTGAGCCGGTCAGCCGTCCTGCTCCAGCAGCAGGCGCAGCTTATCCAGTGCTTTTAAACGGTGCTTGGTGACGTTGCGTACACTGCAGCCCAGCAGGCGGGCTGCTTCCTTGGGTTTCTGCTCGCGCAAAAACAACAGCTCTATAACCTGCTGCTGTTCGGCAGTCAGCCGTTTTAAAGCCTGCTGTACCTCCAGCGACAGCAGCAGCTGGGCAATATCGTCAGGCAGTCCCTGCTGGAACCCGGCCTCATCCAGAAGGGCAGTGCCTTCCTCGCTGTCAGTGCTGACGGCGATCTCATTTTCCCAGATCCTGCCCTGCTTTTGCATGGCGTCGAACAAAGCGAAATGTACTCTGCAGCGCGCGTAACCGGGCCAGTTTATATAATCAGCACCACTGTATTTGAGTACCAGCTCGATAAAAGCCAGCACAGCGATGCCTTCCGCATCTTTCCCCAGTGAATTATAAAACATTTCGCGCCGTGCTTCGCTGCAGAGCAGGGGCTTAAAATCACTGCACAGCTTCAGTAAAGCGCCGTTGTCGCCTGCCTGTGCCGCGGTTATCAAAAGCTGCAGTGCCTGGGCAGCTGCGTTGCTTGTATTAGTATCTGTCAAAATAGCTATTGGTATCAGTTCTTCCTGTAAATTTATGACGGCGTGCCGTACTGTAAAGCGTTATGCATAACAGGGTTCAGTATGCGCCTTTGTATTTATTTTGTAAACAACCTTTGGGGTAGGCTATAAGAAATACAACCCATAGGGTTATTTTGCTTTGCTGCTTTTGCGGTTAAAATTTTTCACAGTCAAAACTTTTAGCTGAGGTGCAAAATGAGCAAGCATACTTATAATAACATCGGCCGCAAATTATACCAGCTGCGGCTGGAGCTGGGGCTGACCCAAAACGACGTGGCCGAACGCTGTAATATGTCGGTCAATTATTACGGCCGTATCAAACGGGAGGAATGCAACTGCAGCGTTAATCTGCTGGATAAGATATTGCAGGTGCTGGGAAAAGAAATAGATTTTAAGTAAAGTTTTGTAGGAAGAAACTGCTGTTAGATTAAAAGATAAAAAATAATCGCTCTCAGCGAAAGTTGAGAGCGATTATTTTTTGCCGGGCTCTATGGGAATAGAGTCCGGCTTTTGCATGTCAGCAGAGGTGGTGCTGGCAAGTGAGATTGTAAATGTTGCCACACAGGTACGATGAAAATATAAGTAAGAGCAAAAACATTACTGAAATATAAAATCGAAAGTGCTTATGTCTTGCGGGGGGGTACAACTGTGATACAATAATTATAAAATATTTGAGAAGTTTTTTATGCATTGAAAAAGATACAAAAATAAATAAGAGAATAATGAATAATCAAGATATAAATATAGCTTATAAGAATAAAAATCTGTAAAATTGTGGCTTCGTACTTTGGGTGACAAATGGTTGCTGGCAAGCGAGATTGTAAATATTATTGCGCAAGTACGATGAAAATATAAGTAAGAGCAAAAACGTTACTGAAATATAATTTTAGAAGCTGCTATGTCTTGTGGGGGGGTACAAGTGTGGTATAATCTAAAGTTAATAAAACAAATATCTTAATTGCTTTATCAAAGTATTAGGATACAGATTGCAATTATTACGAAATTAATTAACAACACTAAGTTCAAGATAGATAAAGGTGATCATTTGCTGGATACACATACACATATCTTATGGAATATAGACGACGGTTCTAAGAATCAGTGCATGTCGTTACAAATGTTGGAGATTGCGGCCAGAAGCGGGACTAAAGCTATCTTTGCGACCCCGCACGTCATCGAAAGAGCGAACAAGCCTTCCTGGGAAGAAATAAAGGAAAAAACACAGCAGCTGCGGCAGTTGTGTGCAGAAGCACAGATAGATATTATGCTTTATCCCGGAGCAGAAGTGCAGATGAACTGGGAGCTTTTGCCGGAGCTGGGAGCGACTGGCGCGTACTGTTTAAACGGCGGTAGATATCTGCTGGTCGAACTGCCGGCGGCAGAAATCCCTGCCTATGCCGATGAATTCTGGTACGAGCTGGAACTGAAAGGCATCACGCCTGTTTTAGCGCATCCGGAAAGATACCGGCAGCTGCATGAAAATAAAGACCTGCTGTTACTGTGGCGGCGGCGTGGCATGCTTATGCAGTGCAACAGCGGCAGCTTTACCGGCATGTTCGGCAGCAGCGTCTGCGAGAATGCCAAGGTCTTGCTGGCAAATGGTCTGGTCGATCTGTTAGGGTCAGACGGGCACCGCTGCGAAGGACGCAATACGGATATGTCACGGGCAGCGGCGGTCATCAGGCAGCTGGCCGGAGAAGAAGTACTGCGGCAGATGACAGAAACGAACCCGCAGGCGATCTTAAAAAATCAGGAAATAGAGCTCAAGCAGCCCAAAGTATTTTTAGAAGACAAACCAAAGAGCTTCTGGCAAAAACTCTTTAGCAAATAATAAATTAAAGATTGAAGTAAAGAGAAAAAGGAGAATCCCGATGAAGAAAACAATTCTGGCGTTGACCCTGGCGCTGAGTCTGCAGGGACTGGTAGTAGCGTCAGCAGCAGACAACGACTATATTATGTGTCCCGGTGATCAGCTGCAGGTAGTAGTCTATGGACATGAAGATCTGAGCAGTCCGCCCAACAGCAACACTACCCCCTATACAGTACGCCCTGATGGAAAAGTAACCTTTCCCCTGATCGGCGATATAGACGTGACAGGAAAAACAGTAACAGAATTTACGCGGCAACTGGAAGCGAGTCTGGCCGAATACCTTGTCAGGCCGCAGGTCAGCGTCAACATCGTCAAGTTGGGAACGACGCGTGTCTATGTGCTGGGTGAAGTAAAAAAACCGGGCCTGTACGAGTTGGAAAAAAGCCATCGCGTATTAGACGCCCTGGGCAAAGCGGAAGGCTTTACAGAAAAAGCCGCCAAAAAGAAAATCTTTCTGATCAGAAAAGGCGCAGAGGAACCGGTACTGGTCAATATAAATAATTTTCTAAAAAAATCCGACCAGAGCCAGAACTATGTTTTAAATGAGGGCGACTGCCTGTATCTGACCAGCAACGGCAAAATAGATATTGTGCGCGACATCATGCCCTTCATCAGCGGTGCATACATGGTATCGGAAATCAAAAATAACGACTGATCTGAGGAGAGATAAAGTGGAAGACGAAATCACAATCGACCTGCGCGAGCTGGCGCATATAGTGCAGAAAAAAGCACGGTTCATCGCTAAAGTCACAGGTGGCTGTATTGCTATTGCCGGACTGTATTTGCTTATAGCTTCACCGGTCTATGAATCCGATTCGCTGCTGCGCATCAAGCAGCCCAAAGGCATAGGATCGTCGCTTTTAGAAAGCATGCCTATGGGCAATACTATGGCCAGCAAGCAGCTGATGAGCACCTATGCGGAAATTTTAAAAAGCCGTAGCGTTATCGTGCCGGTCATCGAACAGACAGAAGAAGCAGACAGTGACGGCAAATATATGCATTATGAAGACTATATCAAAAAAAGGATCACTACCAATCCCTTTAAAGATACCGAGATCTTAAAAGTAACGGTCAACGCCAATACACCGGAAGGAGCTCAAAGGGCCAACGACCTGATCGTTAATGGTTTTTTGCAGCGTCTGACCGGTCTGGTACGGGAAGAACAGAAAACTACCCGCACCTTTATCGAAGAGCGGGTAGTAGCCTCTAAAGCCGAGCTTGAAGCAGCCGAAAGCAGGCTGACCGAATATAAAAAAGCCAGCAAGATCCTGTCACCAACGGACGAAATAAAGCTGGCAGCCGATAAAATGGGTATAGTAGATAAACTGCGTGCGGAAAACAAGGTGGCGCTGGCCACAGCGCAGGCACGGCTGTCAGCAACAGACCAGCAGCTGGGCGGCGAAGCCAAAGCGACAGCGGATAACGCAGTTATCAAACAGTATAATGCCAAATTAGCCGGGCTGGAAACCCAGAGGATAGATTACCTGGACAAATATACAGCCAAACATCCTAAAGTCATCGAAACAGAAGACGCTATCGCCAATTTAAAAAGCAAGCTGCAGCAGGAAATAGCCAAAGTAGCCTCACTGCAGGCGCCGTCGGATAATCCTGTACATCAGCAGCTGCTGACCAGTAAATTTGGTAGCGAAGCGGCGATCAGCGTAGCCGAAAGCAACCTTGCCGAGCTGGAGCGTCTGGATAAAAGAAACCAGGAAGACGTAGAACGGCTTTCCGACAAAGAACAGAAATACCTGAGCCTGATGCGTGACGTCAGCGTTGCCAATGAAATTTACATCATGCTGGCCAAACGCCTGGAAGAAGCCAAGGTAGCCGAAGTAGCCGTATCTACCGAGGTGCAGGTAGTAGATACAGCCACACTGCCGGAAGACCCGGTGAAACCGAAAAAGCTTTTGACCCTGCTGTTGGCAGCCTTTTTGGGGATCTTCGGCGGCAGCGGCTTCGTTATTGTCAAAGAACTGATGAACAGAACTATAAAAACAACAGACGACGTAGCAAACTATCTGGACCTGCCAGTTCTGGGTTCGGTGCCGGATTATGAATCGTTGAATAAAAATATCAGGAAAGAGCAGCGGCAGGAAAGCTTTGCTGACAAAGTACGGAGGTATCTATGGAAACGATAACACTGATTGCCGACCGTGATGCCAAATCCCCGGTAGCGGAAGCATATAGAACGATCAGGACCAACATCCAGTTCTCCAACGTTGGTCAGGAGCTGAAAACGATCATCGTTACCAGCGCTACGCCAAACGAAGGCAAAAGTACAACGATCAGCAATTTGGCGGTGGTAATGGCACAGGCCGGGCACAAAGTACTTTTAATGGACTGTGATATGCGCAACCCGACGCAGCATAAGCTTTTCAAACTGACGAACAGAGGTCTGAGCAACTGCATCTCGGCGAGTGAAGATGTGCGGACGCTTATCCAAAAGACCGGGATAGATAATCTGGAGCTTTTAGCCAGCGGGCCGGTAGCGCCCAACCCATCCGAGCTTTTGGGAAGCAAACGGATGGAACAGTTACTGGAACAGCTAAAGCCGGATTATGACTATATCCTTATCGATACACCCCCGATCATGCCAGTAACGGATGCGGCAGTACTGTCTGGTAAGGTAGACGGGCTGGTCATGTTGGTCAGCTCCGGTGAAGTTACACCAGCAGCAGCTAAAGAAGCTAAACAGAGGCTGCTGCAGGCAGGAGCGCATATTCTGGGAGTTATCCTTAACAAGGTAGAATTGGCCCATACGCACGGCTATGGTTACTACTATTACTATGGTTCCGATAGTACATCCGGGGGGGACGTTCGTCACCAGAAGTGAGATGGAAGCTGCGCAGGTATTGAAAGTGTATTAAAAATGTTGTTGTAGAGGGATGAGAGTATTGGGACATTTACTACTGCCGCTATTCTTAGCGGCACTGGATATCATCAGCACGGCGGCAGCCCTGCTGCTTTCGGCATACTTGCGTTTTGACATAATCGTACCGGAAAAATATTTAGATATGCTGGTCATGCAGCTGCCGTCCTTTATTATCCTGACACTGGTTTTTGCACTGCTTTTCAAGCTGTACGACCGCATCTGGCGCTATGCCGGGTCCAGCGAGCTGCTGGCAGTTGCAGGCACGACGATTTGCTCGGTTTTCAGCTGGTACGGCTATTCGCTGCTTGCAAATAACCTGCTGCCGCGCAGCATGTATATCATCTCCGGAGTGCTGCTGCTTTTATTTTTAGGCAGCTCGCGTCTGGCGCTCAGGGTCTATAACTATCTATCTTCCAAGCCGCGTTTTATTGCAAGATTTTCTAAAAACAGATGCCTTAGAAAAGTACTCATCGTCGGTGCCGGCGATGCGGGAGCAGTAATAGCCAGAGAAATAGAACGCTATCACAACGACGGCAGAAACGTAGTCGGCTTTATCGACGACGATGAGAAAAAAATCGGTAAGCGGATGTTCGGCGTCAAAGTGCTGGGGAACAGGCTTGCAATCAAGGAAAATGTCATCAGTATGGGTATAGAAGAGATTATTGTTGCTATGCCCTCTGTCAAAGGTGAAGCCTTGAAGCAGATCCTGGAGATCTGTAAAAGAACAAAATGCCAGCTGAAAATCCTTCCCGGAGTATACGAGCTCATCGACGGCACGGTCAGCGTTAGCCAGCTGCGTAACGTCGAAATCGAAGACCTGCTGGGAAGAGAAGCAGTCAGACTCAATACAGCAGCTGTCAGCGCCTATCTCAAAGATAAGATCGTGCTTGTGACCGGAGCAGGCGGCTCCATAGGCAGTGAGATCTGCCGTCAGGTAGCTAAAATGCAGCCAAAGAAAATGCTGCTTTTGGGCAAAGGTGAAAACAGTATCTACGAAATCATGCAGGATCTGAATGCAAATTATCCTGAGCTGAAAAAAGTTCCGATCATCGCCGACGTGCGTGACCGGGAAAGAATAAAAGGCATTATGGACTGCTTTGCACCGCAGGTAGTTTTTCACGCGGCGGCGCATAAGCACGTACCGCTGATGGAGTATCAGCCGATCGAGGCAGTAAAAAACAATGTGCTGGGAACAAAAACAGTAGCAGAAGAAGCGGCAGCGCATAACGTGGAAACCTTTGTTATGATCTCTACTGATAAAGCAGTCAATCCGACCAGTGTAATGGGCTGCACGAAACGGGTTGCCGAAATGTTTGTGCAAAGCATGAACGGCACCTGTAAAACCCGCTTTGTAGCCGTAAGGTTCGGCAATGTGCTGGGCAGCCGCGGCAGCGTTATTCCGCTCTTTAAAAAGCAGATCGCCAAAGGCGGGCCGGTAACCGTGACGCATCCGGAAATGAAACGCTATTTCATGACGATCCCGGAAGCCAGCCAGCTGGTATTGCAGGCCGGAGCGATGGCTAAAGGCGGCGAGGTTTTTGTACTGGATATGGGCGAGCCGGTAAAAATTTGCGATTTGGCAAAGACACTGATCACTTTGTCCGGACTGAAACCGGATAAAGACATAGCTATAAAATATACAGGTCTGCGTCCCGGTGAAAAGCTGTTTGAAGAGCTGCTGTCAGCCGAAGACGGAACAGAAGAGACCTGCCACGAAAAGATCTTTACAGCAAAAATCAAAAAAACAGGTAAAAAAGAAATGGATGTATGGGTACAGAAGCTGCTGGAGCAGACAGATGAAGAAAACGTAGTAAGAATGCTGAAGCAAGTAGTGCCTACATATACACCGAACAGAATCAAGGATTAGAGGGGATTGTAATGAGAAGTGACAATGTTAAAAAGTTTGAACCGTTTATAAAAAAAGTATGGCTCAGTTCGCCTACTATGCACGGCGAGGAACTGAAATATGTTACCGAAGCTTATGAAACCAACTGGATGTCGACGGTAGGAAAGAATATTGATGAAGCGGAGCGTATAACCTGCGCAAAAGTTGGCTGTAAATATGCTGTAGCACTTTCTGCCGGCACAGCTGCTCTGCATATGGCAGTTAAGCTGGCAGGTGTAAAACCAGGAGATAAAGTATTTTGCAGCGATATGACCTTTGATGCAACTGTAAATCCGGTAGTGTACGAAGGTGGAGAGCCGGTTTTTATTGATACGGAATATGATACGTGGAATATGGATCCTGTTGCTCTTGCAAAAGCTTTTGAGCTTTATCCGGAGGTCAGGACAGTTGTTATAGCTCATCTTTATGGTACGCCTGGAAAGATTGAAGAAATCAAAGCTGTCTGTGATCAGTATGGAGCAGCTATTATAGAGGATGCCGCTGAATCTCTTGGCGCTTCTTACAAGGGGAGACAGACCGGTACTTTTGGCGATTATAACTGCATTAGCTTCAACGGTAATAAAATCATTACCGGTTCCTCTGGCGGAATGCTTTTGACAGATGATTTGGAAGCTGCAAATAAAGTAAGAAAATGGTCTACTCAGTCCAGAGAAAACGCACCCTGGTATCAGCATGAAGAGCTGGGTTATAACTACCGAATGAGTAATGTTATTGCAGGTGTTGTCAGAGGTCAGTATCCATATTTAGAGGAACATATCGCTCAGAAGAAAGCTATCTATGAGCGCTATAAGGAAGGGTTTAAAGATTTACCTGTGATGATGAATCCATTTGATGCAGAAAAATCTGAACCAAACTACTGGTTATCCTGCCTGCTGCTGAATCCGGAAGCTATGTGCAAGCAGGTACGCGGCGAACAGGAAGCATTGTATGTAAGTGAAGCAGGAAAGACCTGTCCAACAGAAATTTTAGAAACTTTGGTGTTTTATAACGCTGAAGGAAGGCCAATCTGGAAGCCGATGCATATGCAGCCTATTTACAGGATGAATGGTTTTGTAACAAGGGAAGGCGACGGCCGTGCTAAGACTAACGCCTATATCGGCGGAGGTAGTGTTGGAAAAGACGGAATGCCTTTAGACGTCGGTATGGATATTTTTCACAGAGGCTTATGCTTGCCCAGCGATAACAAGATGACACCGGAGCAGCAGGATACAGTAATTGAGATTATTAAGAATTGTTTTAAATAGATAATATGTAAAGGATTAATAAGATCATATGCATAAAAGAGGATTTTATGAAAAGTATATAAAAAGATTTCAAGATTTCATATGTGCTTTAACAGCAATAATTATATTGAGCCCTGTATTATTTATTATAGCTGTTTTAGTATATTTTAAATTCGGGACACCTATTTTATTTAAGCAAAAAAGGCCCGGTATAAATGGTGAAATATTTGAAATTTATAAGTTTCGCACTATGACTAATGAGGTTGATGACAAAGGTATATTATTGCCAGATGATGTCAGATTAACTGCATTTGGGAAAAAATTAAGAAGCACATCTTTGGATGAGTTGCCAGAATTATGGAATATTTTAAAAGGAGATATGAGTGTTGTGGGTCCTAGACCGTTGCTTGTAGAATATTTAACTATTTATAATAAGAAACAAGCTAGAAGACACGAAGTGCGTCCTGGGATTACTGGATTAGCACAGATTAATGGTAGAAATGCTATCTCTTGGACGGAAAAATTTTCTTGGGATATAAAATACATTGATAATATTTCTTTTATAGGTGACTGGAAGATTATATTAAAAACAATATTCGTTGTTCTAAATAAAGCAGGAATTAATTCTAAAGGTTCTGCTACTATGGAGAAATTTACTGGGGAAGAAAAGTAAGTAGATTTTTGGGAGACAAATTAGTATGAAAAAGATTGTATTGTATGGTGCTGGTGGCTTGGCTAGAGAAATAGCTAATATGATTGAAATTATCAATTCGATTGAAATAAAGAAGGGGAACATTGGCAAGTATGATTTATTAGGTTTTTTAGATGATAATGTCAAGGTTGGAACTAATATTAACGGTTATAAAATATTAGGGAACAGCGAGTGGATTTTTCGACATAAAGAGGTATTTTGCACTTGTTCTATAGCTAATGTTGATGTAAAAAAGAAAATTCATGATTTTTTAGAGGATAACGGTGTTAAATTTGAATCTTTAATAGCTCCAGATGTCTATGTTCCTCCTTCTACAAAAATAGGTAAAGATTGTGTAATTGTAGGTCATACCTTGTTGTCTGTCAATATGAATATTGAAGATGGTGTCTTTATTAATAGTGGAGTATCCTTAGGGCATGATGTATTTATTGGTAAATATTCATGCATAATGCCAGGCACTAGTATCAGTGGATATTGCAAAATAGGAAAACAGGTTACAGTTGGGGGGCATACCTTTATTGTACCTAGGAAAAATATAGGAGATAGAGTAATAATTGCTGCTGGCAGTGTTGTGTTTGGCAATGTTAAGTCTGGTACGACTGTGTTGGGCAATCCCGCTAAACGTATGAGAGCTTTGGAAAAATAAAAGGGAAGATTATTTAAAGAAGCAGAGGAGAACAAAGTATATAATACTTTAAAGTCACATGAAAATATGAAAATTTTCCATATCATTTCTAATTTAATATCTTCGAATATGTATGTGTTGGAAGAAAATAATCATTTGATTCTCATAGACCCTTGTATTATAGATATAAGACTGGAAAACAAAACAGTAGATTATATATTTCTTACACATGAACATTATGATCACATAAGTGGCGTAAATTACTGGAAAGAAAAGTGTGAGGCAGAAGTTGTTTGCAGTAATATTTGTGCAGAAAATATTGAGAGTTCCAGGAAAAATTTATCACGCTATTTCGATGCTTTTTGTGAACTGCAAACATGGGTAACAGTGGAAGAACCGATAGCAAATATTGATTATTCATGCCAAGCAGACAGGTCTTTTGAGGATCATTTAACGCTAGAGTGGCAAGGAAATAAAATACGTTTATTTGAATGTCCAGGACATTCATTAGGAAGTATTTGTATTTTAGTAAATAATGAAATTTTGTTTTCAGGGGATTCGCTTTTTAGAGATTATCCGACAACAACAGGGTTACCTGGAGGGAGTAAAAAGAAATGGCAGGAAAGGTCATTGCCGCTTCTAAAATTATTGCCGGAAGATATTTTTGTTTATCCAGGGCACTTTAATGGCTTTTATATAAAAGACTATCAGTTGTGGGAGGAAAGTAATGGCTAATTTTATAGTTGATAATATTTCTGTTGTTGGTATGGCAGCTGCAGTACCTAAAAATAAATTTAAAAAAGATGATTTTGTTAAACAATTTGGCGAAGATGCAACTACTAAGTTTATAAAAAGTACAGGTATAAAATGTATACATAGAGCTGGTCCAAAACAAACAGCCAGTGACTTAGCCTACGAAGCAGCTAATAATTTACTACATAATATTGATGTTGAGAAAAATAAAATAGGTATACTGGTTTTTGTAACACAATCGCCTGACTATAGGCGACCTGCAACTGCTTGTGTTTTGCAAAAAAGATTAGAATTACCTGTAAATTGTGCAGCATTGGATGTAGGGTTGGGGTGTTCCAGCTTCGTTTATGGGCAACAAGTTCTAACTTCAATGCTAGATAACAGCAACTCTGAGTACGGATTGTTACTTTTGGGAGAAACTGCAAGCAAGCTGGTAAATCCTAATGATAAGTCTATAGCAATGATGTATGGAGATGCTGGTGCAGCAATTTTATATAAAAAGAATGGCGAAGGTACTATTAATACTACGCTTTATACAGATGGCTATAGGTTTAAATCAATAATATTACCTGCTGGTGGCTTTAGAGATATGAAGCCTTCTCGTGAAGAATATTTATGTTCCGATGGTATTAAGCGGACTAAATACGATATATATATGGATGGGGTTTCAGTGTTTACCTTTTCTACATCTGATGTTCCTAAATCTATCTTAGAATATTTTGAAAAAACAAATACAGCGGCTGATAGTTACGATCATATACTATTGCATCAGGCTAATCAGTTTATTATCAAACAGATTAGCAGAAGAATAGGAGCGGCGCAAGAACAGGTTCTTATTTCTTTAGATAGATATGGTAATACCGGTGGAATTTCAATACCATTAACTATTTGTGATGCTTTCGGCGATGATAACGATATGGAAAGAAAGAATATGTTAGCAGCAGGCTTTGGTATAGGTTTATCGTGGGGAATCACTTCTTTTGAAATAGATCCTAAAAATATTTTGTCTGTATTAGAAACAGATTCATATTATAAAGATGGGATAATAAATCCGTCTGAATATTAAAGGAGGATAAAATGTTTAATTTGGTTGATTTAACTGGCAAGAAAATAGTTCTTACCGGAGCATCACAGGGGATTGGCAGGGATACTGCTATTATGCTAAGTAAATTAGGTGCGAAAATGATATTGATTGCTCGTAATGAGGCGAAACTACAGGAAACTTTATCAATGCTGGAAGGAGAGGGTCATCAATATTATCTGCTGGATATCAATGAGTTAGGTAATATTGAAGCGTGTATTAAGAATATAGTCAACGATGTTGGTCCGGTTGATGGATTGGTATATGCAGCGGGTATAAATAATGATAGGCCGTTACAACTTTTTAAACCAGATGTCGTAAGTAATGTTTTGAATGTAAATTTGGGAGGATTTATTGAAATTATAAGATGTTTAACTAAAAAGAAAAATTTTAATTCAGGAATGAGAATAGTTGGTGTATCTTCTACTTCAGCTATAAAAGGAACAAAAGCGCATGTTGCTTATTCGGCATCTAAAGCAGGTATGGATGGTGCAGTTCGGTGTTTAGCTAAAGAGTTATCAGAAAAAGGAATTTGTGTTAACACAGTAGCTCCGGGTATGATTCGTACAGCTATGTATTATAAGTATTTAGACGGTAACGGAGGGGTAGAAGGTAATTTGAATAAAGGATTGTTAAGCAGACAATATCTTGGAATTGGTGAAGCTCAAGACGTTGCTGCTGCGATAGCTTTTTTGTTAAGTGAATCGGCAAGATTTATTACTGGAATAAGTCTACCGGTTGATGGTGGTTTGACTACGAATTAATAGTTTGGAGGGTGTAAAATTGGTAATATCTGAATTTAACAATATTAAAATTGCGGCAATAGCTGCTGCGGTATCCAATAATTGGACTGCATTAACAGAAATATCTGATGAAGATCCGTCTGTAATTAAAAAATTCACTAAAAAGACAGGTGTAGAAGGTCGTTATAATGCTGGTCTCAAACAGACTACTTCTGATTTTTGTTATGCTGCTGCAAAAAAAATTATTGAAGAGAAGAATATTGAAACAGAGAAAATTGGTATTTTGGTTTTTGTTACTCAAACTGCCGATTATGGTATTCCTGCAACAGCTTGCGTTTTGCAAGAAAGACTTGGCTTATCTAAGGATTGTATAGCATTTGATGTAAATCTTGGTTGTTCAGGCTTTACTTATGGAATGAATATTGTTGCTAGTTTACTTAAAAATAGTAACGTTGAAATGGCTCTTTTATTATGTGGTGATACTTCTGCCAAAGAAAAGAAATCTAGTGTAAAAGTTAAAACCACCCATTCAGCAAGTATGTTGTTCGGTGATTCTGGTACGGCGACATTGATAGTTAAAGAAAATAAAAGTAAAGGCATTAAAATGCTTTCAAAAACTGATGGTAAAGGATTCAAGGCGATTATTGCACCGTATGGACAGTGGCGCCATCCTGAAGCACCAGAAGAAAAAAAGTGTTCATGTATGGATGATGTAGCCGTATTTAATTTTACTATATCTGAAGTACCAAAGTTGATAAAAGAAACGATGCAATTACAAAACTATCTTCCGAAGGATTACGATTGCTTGGTTTTGCATCAGGCTAATCTTTTTATTATGAAGCAAGTTGCAAAACGGACAGGGTTTGCAATGGATAAAACTTTGGTTTCTTTAGATAAATTCGGTAATACCAGTTCTTCTTCAGTTCCTATTTCTATGGTCAATAAATATGGTAGTGATGAAGATAATAAGGAAGTCCATGCACTTATGTGTGGATTTGGTGTAGGCCTATCGTGGAGTACTGTTGATTGCTTTATTAATGCTAAGGATATTTTACCTTTGGTACATACCGATGATTTTTTTGAGGATGGGTACATTTCTTACGAAGAGTAAGAAGTGTCCTATATAAATAAAAAAGTAAAGGAGTATGAAAATGACTATTGAAGAAAAGTTAGCATTACTGGAAGAGACTATGGAGATGGATGCAGGCTCGTTGAAAGCAGATATGGATCTTTGTGATGTTGAGGAATATGATTCTATGTCTAAACTTTCTATTATTGTTATGTTGGAAGATGAATTTGGTATAAAACTTACTAGTGAAGTAGTAAGAGGGTTCCAGACGGTCCAGGATATTCTTGAACTAATGAAGTGATTACTGCAATCGTTGGTGCAGCATTAAGAGTATTTTTGCTGCACCATAATCTTAACGAATGAGGTGAAATATGAATAATTTAAAAAAATATCAGTCTGTATTTATGGATATTTTTGATGTACCTGCAGAAGTATTAAATGATGATTTTGCTTTTGTAAATACTGAAAATTGGGATTCGATTACTCATATGGGTTTAATTGCAGATTTAGAAACGGCTTTCGATGTAATGTTTGATACAGAAGAAATTTTAAATTTTGGCTCTTATGAGAATGGGAAAAGGATATTGAAGTCTAAAGGTGTGGATTTTGATGTTTGACGGTAAAATTTGCTTAGTTACTGGTGGAACGCGGGGAATTGGTAAGGCAATTGCTCAGTTATTTTCTAAAAATGGAGCTACTGTTTATGTTGTAGGCCGTAATGCAGAAAATGTTTTTTGGGTACATGAATGGAATAAAGGGGTAATAGGGAAAATAAAATTTCTTAATTTTGATATTACTAATGAAAAAGCAGCGATAAACGCATTAGGTCAAATACGTAAGGAATGTAAACGATTAGACATATTGATTAATAATGCAGCTGTTGAATATAACGAAAACATAGGTATGATATCTTCTCTTCATATGATGGAAATGTTAGAGATCAATATTGCTGGTACAATTAATATGTTGCAAATAATTAGCAGATTGATGTCAAGGCAAGGGACTGGTGGTAATATCATCAATATTGCTTCAGTAGTTGGTATTCAAGGAAATCCGGGTCAACTTGTCTATTCTGCTACTAAAGGAGCTGTAATAGCAATAACGAAAACGGCTGCGAAAGAACTTGCTTTTAAAAATATTCGCGTAAATGCTGTAGCTCCTGGATTAACTCGTACTGAAATGATAAAAAATACAGATGAAAAATTTTTGAAGAATAGAATAGATAAAATTGCACTGAAACGTATGGCTGAACCGGAAGAAATTGCACAAGCATGCTTTTTTTTAGCTTCTGATAACGCAGCTTATATAACGGGACACGTGTTAAGTGTAGATGGATGCACGTCATTATAAAAATTTTGTTTTCTAACGGGGTAATTATATGTTTTTAAATATTGATGCACATAACGAAAATAAAATAGCTCTAACTGATGATACCGGTGAGAGAATGTCGTATGGACAATTGCAAAATTTCATCTTGAATTTTAAAAATATAATGCCGACTCGATCAGTAGTATTTATTTTATGCTCTAATACTATTGGTGCAGTTGCTGCTTTTTTAGCTTGTTTTGAAAATAAAGTAGTACCTTTGTTGTTAAATAAGGATTTGGATAGAGCTTTATTGAAAAATTTGCTTGATATTTATCAACCGCAGTATTTAATAGTACCCGCAAATACGGAAGTTGAATTTAATAAGTATACATTAGTAGTACAAATCAATAATTTTGTTGTTTTAGCTACTAAATTTCCGCAATATGCCATAAATGAAGAGTTGTCTTTTCTTTTAACAACATCTGGTAGTACTGGTTCACCTAAATTGGTGCGTCACAGCTATAAAAACGCATATTTTAGTTATAAAAAAGTAGCAGAGTTCTTTGGGTTTACCGCAAAAGATGTTGGTCTGGCTGATTTGCCAATACATTATACTATGGGTCTGTCTGTGATTTGTAGTCATCTTTATGCAGGCAGTAAAGTGGTATTGACAGATTATAATTTGATGAGTAAAGAATTCTGGAAGATTTTTAATGATCAAGGAATTACTGATTTTACCGGTGTACCGTTTAGTTATGAAGTATTTGATAAATTAGGATTTTTTAAAAAAGACTATCCTGCTTTGAGAATTCTTGCTGAGGGCGGAGGTAGGATGAATGATGTTTTATTTCGAAAAGTGGCTTCATATTGTGAACAATATGGGAAAAAATTTTATGCAACATTTGGGACAACAGAAACCACTGCGCGATTAGCGTATTTAGATCCCGCATTGGCAATTAGTAAAATAGGTAGTATTGGTCGTGCCATACCTGGAGGTCAATTATCATTATTAGATGCAGAACAGTGTAATCCAATAGAGGAAATGATAGCGGAAGGAGAACTGGCGTATAGAGGAGATAATGTTACGATGGGGTACGCTAATTGTAAGGAAGATTTGCATAAAAATGATGAGCGTAAAGGTTATTATATTACAGGAGATATAGCAAAAAGAGATAAGGATGGTTGTTACTATATAATTGGTCGAATTTCCAGATTTTTAAAATTGTATGGTTTACGTATTAGCCTTGATCAATGTGAAAATATTATTCGTGATGAATTTAAGATAGCTTGTGCATGCTTAGGTAATGATCAAAAGATGATAATTTTTTTGGAAAATAAAGAAATATTGGAAGAAGCAGTTTCTTATATAAGTAAGAAACTAGGGATTTATAAAAAATGTTTTGTCAGTAAATATATTGAGCATATACCGCGGAATAATAATGGAAAAGTAATGTATAGCCAACTTAAGGCCTAAAGAGGTAACTGTGATTAGAATTAATGGAAATACTATGGGAAGTTTTGCCCAAATTTTGCGCTACAATATCAAAGATAAATTAGCCGCATTTGCTTTCATACTATTTTTTTGCAGTGATATTTTAGATGCAGCATTATTTAGAATTGTTCCCAACGTCACCGATAATGTTTGGGAGATAATAAAACCTATTGAGAATATATTACTTGCAATACCAATTTTCTTATGTACTATTTATGGTGTTAAAAATAATAAGTTCAGTGTTTGGAAATATTATCTTGGCATATTTGTTTTGTTTGCCGTAACATGGATAATATTTCCAGAGTATGACATATGGTTTTTACACGAAGATTTTGGTATTGAAAATAGATTTCTTGTATTGACAAGAGGCGTATATGCATTACTTATTATAAGTCTTTTCTGTGATGCTCAAAAGATATTTAACTGCCTCATTATTGCATCTAAATTAAATTTTATATTTTATTTCTTACAATATTATGCAGCCAGTGTGCGGGGGTATTGGGTTGGTATTGCAGCTAATGGCGATACTGTAGAATTAGGATATCAATTGCTTTTCGGATACAATATGGCATTTTGCCTGATCGTATTTTTAGCAGCATACATTTATACTAAGAAGAAAAGTTATTTGCTGTATCTACCTGTAGGTTCATATACTATGCTAATGGCAGGATCAAGAGGAGCGTTGTTATGCATTGCAGTTTTTTTGCCAATATGTATGTTAGTTTATTGGCGTGAATTTTGTAAATATGCTACTAAGACAATAATAATTGGGATACTGTTATCAACTGTTTTAATTGTTATAGCATTGATGTGGGATAATATTGCTTTATTATTAAGTGTATATTTAAATTCGGTTGGTGCTCAATCACGTACTATTGAAATGTTTGTAAATGGAGAAATGACAGAGGCTAATGGCAGAGATATTATTTACGATACTGCTGTAGAACTGATTAAAGAGGGTGGATTATTTGGGCATGGCGTATATGGGGACAGATATGAAATTGGGAAAAGATTTTACTGGGGTTATGCACATAATTTTTTCCTGGAAGTTTTTGTATGCTTTGGTTATTTAGGTGGAAGTATATTTATTGGTTGGTTAATTTATAATGTGGGTAAAATGATAGCAAGATGTAAAGATGCGTGTTGGAAAGCATTGCTTGTAATATTTTTATCTAGTTGTGTAAAGCTAGTATTTTCAGATTCTTTTTGGTACTATAAACCTTTTTGGGCATTAATAGGGATATTTGTAATATGGAAATATTTATATATTAAAAAGTTTAAAAGCAAACGAGTCGAAAATAATGGATGAAAAAAAACGTCTTTTAAAAAATACCGTTATTATCTCAATTGGAAGTATTACTACAAAAATATTAAGTTTTTTTTTAATACCGTTTTATACTATATATCTTAACGATACGGAATATGGTTTATACGATTATATATGTACGCTTGGAACTTGTATTATCCCGATTATGTCTATGCTTATGGATGAGTCTATGTTTCGCTTCTTAATTGATTGTAAAAGCGCCGAAGAGAAAAAAGAAGTTATCACTAATTCTTTATTGATACAAATATTGGGCATGTTTCTAATAGGCCTATTTGGTTGTGCATCATATTATATATTTAACGTCAAGTACAGTTTTTTTATAACATTATATTATTTTGCATGTTCGATGGCATATATAATTAACCCTATATTAAGAGGGCAAGGATTATTTATACTATATACTTTATATAATGCAGCAATTTCTTTATTATTAGTAACTTTAACTATTGTAGTTGTCATATTTTTTGATATGAAGGTGGATGGTTTATTATTGGCCAATGCGTCGGCGCATATTATTATTTCGATATTAATTGGAATATATATTAAAATTTGGCGTTTTTTTGATTTCCACTTTTATAAATTTGTAAAGATTAGAGAAATGGTATTGTATTCTTTTCCTCTTATCCCTAATAGAATAGCACTTGTTATTATGTCAATAGCTGACCGGATCATAATCATTAGTTTTTTAGATTTTGCTGCTGCAGGAATATATGCTGTAGCAAATAAGTTAGCAACAGTTATTGGAGTAATATATAGTTTTTTTGGTATAGCATGGCAAGAGACAGCAGCTCGTGTTGTTAAAAATGAATATTCTAAAGATTTATATAATAATTTATTTTTTACTACATATTATTTTTTGGCAAGTATTTTGATTTGGGTTCTTACAATAGTACCATATATTTTTTATTTTTTTATAGATGTAAAATTCTTCAAAGCTATGAATTATATTCCTTTATTATTTTTGTCTGCATATTTTTACTGTTTAGCAATATTTTTAGGAGGAATTTTAACTGCACATAAAGATACCGTAGCAATTGGATACACGACTATATCAGCTGTTATAACAAACATTATATTAGGAATATTTCTAATTGGTAAATTTGGTGTTTACGGAGTAAGCTTTGCTAATTGTGTTGCAAATTTTATTATGTTTCAACATAGAAAAATTTATGTTAATAAATATATCAAGTTAGATAAGTGTAATATTACTATCATAAATTTATTGATAGTAATATTTGTTATTGGTGCTTATTATTGGAAGAATCAATATTTAAATTTCTGTTCATTTTTTTTAGCAACTTTGTATTTGGTTTTTATTTTAAAAGAATTAGGGTTTATGGTAATCATACAGCAGAAAATGTATGATTTTTATTTAAGAAAAATACATAAATAAATTTAGGGAGGAAGTGTATATTAAATGATAGTTAAACGTCTATGGTGGACGATAAGGCTTTGTATGATTGGTGATAGTATGAAGCGTGCAGATTTCGCACGCGCGCAAGGTATTTATGCTTTTGTTGGCAAACAGGTGTCCATCATGCCTCGTATAGTACCCCTTTATTCTGAATTGATAAAAATTAACGATAACGTAATAATAGCCAGTAATGTTACTTTTTTAACCCATGACGCAATTAATTATATGCTCAATAACTGTTCTGGAGCACAGAAAAAATTTAAAGAAAGAATTGGGTGTATAGAAATAGGCAAGAATTCTTTTATAGGTGGAGGCTCAACAATATTATATGATGTAAAAATTGGAGAAAATGTCATCGTTGGTGCAAATAGTTTTGTAAATCATGATTTACCTTCAAATGGTGTATACGCAGGGGTTCCGGCAAGAAAAATAGGAGATTATACTGATTATGTCAATAAAAGGATGCAGGAAGAAGAAAAAGGACTAATTACAACGACATGGCATCATCAACATTTAACAGCAGAGGATATAAAAGCTGCTTGGAAGCATTTTGATGAAAAACGTAATAGTGAAAAATAACGAAAAAAATACTTTATAATACAATTTGTGCTAATGGAGGAATAATTAATGCAGAAATATATTTTGTTTAGCATAACGACTGCATTACTAACTGGATATTTTGCTGTTACTGCAGCGTCGCCGCTGGTAACAGCAAATGTGCCGCTGGACAGTAGATATTACAGCTATATCGATAAACTGGAGGGAATGGGTTATATCAAAGATATGCCGACAGGGACCAGACCTTACAGCCGTCTGGATATAGCAAAATGGATCATGGAAGCACAGCAGGTTGCTGCAGATAAACCCATGCCCGGTTATTTAAAGACTTATTATGATGAGATGCGCGCCGAACTGGCAGAAGAAATTGCTTATCTACAGGGTGACAGCAAAGACTATGGCAGCAACATCAAGCTGCGTGCAGTCGAAGCCAGGCTGGCTTACAGCGATATGCAGCAGGATTCCTATCGCTATCGCAAAGGTATCAACGCTTCCTGGCAGCTGCTGAACCGTAATAACAACGGCTACAGGTATGGCGACGGTATCAATATTATTGGCAAAGCAGAAATAGCCGGTAGTTTGAATAAAGATCTGGCTCTGAGCCTGACGCCAAGGTTCAGCTATGATAAGGACGAGCGTGGTGACGCCAGTATTGAAGAAGGCTATGTAAAAACTCATCTGGGCGTCTGGGGAATAGAACTGGGTAAGCAGGCTGTGCAGTGGGGGAAAGCACCCTTTGCCATGAGCAACAATGCCACGCCGCAGACGATGCTCAAGCTGAATCTTTTGGAACCGCATACCTTTGATAATGGTTTCTTAAAATTTCTGGGCAAAGCTAACGTCAATGTTTTTTACAGTCGTCTGGAAGGGAACAGGGTAGAAAAAGCTCATACTGCCGGTATGTCAAACTGGCAGCGTGAGAAAGATCATGCCGGGCTCTTGGGAGTAAGGGTTGATATAGTGCCGACAGATAATCTGTCTTTAGGACTTGAACGTGTGTCCATGTTCAAGTCATTAAATAAGCATTGGATTTTGGGTGATAATGCCGAGAGTGATGACCAGTGGAACGATATTGGCGGCATTGACCTGCGTTACCGTTTCCCCGGTGTCCAGCTTTACGGCTCTTTGTATGGCGAAGACCAGGCCGGTGGATTTCCCAGTGAACACGCCCGCAGTGTCGGCGCGTACTTTCCGCAGCTGTTTGGCGGTGACGGCAGCTGGGACTTACGTCTGGAGCTGAGCGATACCAATAATGCCTGGTATGGACACTGGACTTTAGTCAACGGCTGGACCTACAAAGACGATATTCTGGGTGACGCCATGGGTAAGAACACCAGGAAATATTATGGCGGTATCAACCATTATCTGGCTAATGGCGATCGTATCGGGTTGGAATATACCAGTATGGATATGGACCGTGACGCCGCCAGCAACCCGAGTGTACATGAAGTGCAGCTGACCTATGCGAAAAAGCTGAGTAAGGCCGTGTATCTGGACGGCGTACTTGGATATGCCAAAATCAAAAACGCGGATTATACCAGTGGACGCAGCGACAGCAGCAAACTGGTAGCTGTAGGCTTGCGTTGGGAATATTGATAGATTTACAGAGCAACGGTCAGTAAGTAAAAGCAGTATTTTGTAAAAATCAAGATAGGAAGATTTTAGAATGTATATCAAACGCCATTTGGAGACGACAATTGAAAAACTGAGCGGTTGTTGTA
>OFMR01000023.1_pt1 | contig 117844 bp, 92 predicted proteins | sample 1541931 | NCBI WGS metagenome assembly OFMR01 (sample SAMN04209224, study PRJEB22552) | human gut metagenome | biome: gut; material: feces | host: Homo sapiens | place: USA: Oklahoma | reverse complement strand
ACTTTCCGGCAGCCTTCCACAATTTGTGCCAAATTGGGTATTCCGTAAAGTCCTCTGTCCTCCCACTTGCTTTATTCTCCCTGGTGTCCGCAGTGAGGGGATGCATGTAAAACGGTTTTCCCAACCAAGAAGCTCTAAAGAGCTTCACAAGAGGGATCGGAAACGTAACCAACTTAAATGATATAATTATGTACAGACTCATGATAACACAGTTGGAGGGAGCCTTGAAAGGTTTTCCTCTCTATTCCCAGGACGGCAAGGGAAAGGACGCTATTTGCCATGTCATCTTTGCGCTCGGTGGCGTGCAGTGGCTCATTCTTGAAGGTGAAAAGGAAGGAAACGACACCATCCTCCTCGGTATCGTCATCGGGCTGATGGAGGACGAATACGGCTACATTTTCTTGAATGAGCTGTCGGACATTGATTTGGACTTGACCAAACAAGGCTTCGGCAAACTACAAGTAAGGCAGCAGGAGAACTTCCATCCGGTGCCGCTGAAGAAGTTGCGTGACTGCTGGTTGCAGGAGTTCCTTGCAAGAATGGGTGAATGAGTGTGAGAACGAAGTGAAAGTAACAACAAAATGACCTGCCTTATCCGTCACGGACCGGGAAGGTCTCAAATAGTAGGTTTAGTCTGAGATATGAGGAATGGAAATATATTCAGTATCGCAGCCCAACTCGGTTGGACTGCTTCCGCTCAGTACAAGGAAGGCAGGCTCTTCTTTGACTTCCATCGGAAGACCTTGAGCGGTGTGCCGTTTACCTTCACGGCAGAAATGAAGGACGGCAAGGTTAGTAACCTGGTGAAGGAGATTGAGTCCTTCGTGGATGCCAGCTTGCCGAGGCAGACGGCAAATCCGTTTTGGCTGGTCTGCCCTGGAGCCAGTGGAACTGAGTTCCGCTGCCCGGCAAGTCCAAAGGCAGCCTTCTATTCACGAGGGCTGTCCTTGAACTTGCATTCTCTTCTTGGAAGACCCGCTTCCTTGTAGGCAATGAGGTCACTTCCCTGGAAGAGGATGCCCCTTTTATCGGTGTAGATCCGGATAAAAGGCAAAGGTCGCTCGGGATTGTTGATGTAGTCGTAGATGGTACATCGGTGCACCCCGAGGTAAAGGCAGGCTTCCTTGATCATTATCAATGGAATATGTTGCTTCTTGGCTGCCATGCACAGCGTGAACAGGAGGGAGTATAATCCGTTTACTGCCACTGGAGAGTTGACGAATGCTGGTGGCAGAAACATTGTGTACTTCTTTGATGCGTACGTCATATAGTTTGCTTTGTCCGTCTGCCAATGTAATAGCTTCTGCTGAAAACTTACTAATGCCGGATATCAACTGCTTGAGACCATCGGTTAGGATGTCATAATTTTCTTCATCCGTCTGTTTCAGGTAATACAGATATTCACTCAAGGTGCGTCTGCCCAAAATGGAAATGCCTTTATTTTCCTCGGCAGAAAAATAGCTTTGCGGATTGTCTAAGGTTTCTATATTGGGGATGGTGATGGCATATATCTGTTTGGCAATGTCGTTAAAGAACACATGGTTGGTGGCTGTTATGGTAGAGAGGGCCAACTGTAAGGAGGTTACCTCATACTGTTGTAACCATTCTTCCTGTATTTCGCCCAGCAAACGCAAATATTTTCGCGTTTAGACGTTCCTTACTCTTCATATCTGTTTTAACCCGAGAAAGGCCGGATGAGATTTCAGGTAAGAGAGGATGGTGGACCACGACGAGCGGTTGGCCGTGATGTTCTGGGTGGATTTCCGGCTGCTGAACAACGAGGAGATGGCAGCCATGTTCAGGTAGAGAATGGGGTGGGCTTCCTTGAACTCGATGTCCATGTTTGTCAGCATCGGACGGAATTTCGTGAGGTAACGGATGTTGAAGTGTACCTTCTCCACACATTTGCCGATGGTTTGCCAGCTCTGGAGCATGTTCCAGAAATCTACCACCTCGGAGCTCTCCTTCGCCAGTTCATTCTGATTGTGCATGCCACTGATGCAGGTCTCCAGCATCTGGGTGTAGTTGAACGATAGGTTCAGCACGGTTTCCAGCGTGCGGAAAGCAGCCAGCGGAATCACCCAGTTACCGAAGATACGGTCATGGATCTGTTCATCCTCTATCCGGATGGCCAGCTCGTTCTTGGTGATGCCGTACTGGGTTGCGAAGTTCTTCTTAAAGAGGTCACGGTATTTGAGAATTTCCAAGGTCAAATGGGTCAAGCCCAGATTGCAGATGGCCTGCAGCTCTTCGTAGTGCTTCTTTTCCAGGATGCTGAAGCTGGTCTTGGAGTATTCCAGAAATAGCACACGGGTATAGAGCGCCATGTCCTGAGTAGGCTTCTCCTGACCGCAGATGACCATTCCGGTCGTGACAATGGTTTGTGTGGTCATGCCGTCCCTCTGGGTGTTCTTCTTGGTCTGTTCACCGCCACCCCAAAGTCCTTTGAGAAAGGCGATCTTCCGGATGTCGAGGTCGTTCTTATATTCGTTAAACACGACAAGAATGTTTACAGCCTGGGAACCCCGGTCGTTCATGGCCGGAACGGAAGCCACACCCATGTTGGGCGGTTCCACATCGTGAAGGAAGAAAGCCTCCAGACTGGTGGCCAGCGTGGTCTTACCTGTACCTTTCTCACCAAACAGGTTCAAGATGGGGAAATGGCGGGGCTTCCGGTACACGATGTCACGGAATAGGGTAGCAAGCAGATAGCCAAAAGTCACCTGGGCATTGTTCCCGAAGACAGTGGTCAGCTTTTTTCCTGCTTTCGGTCCATCGTTGTTGAGGAAGGACTTTTCTTGGAATTGTTCCGTATCTGCTCCACGGCACTCCGCCACAGTCGGGTCTTGCCGTGAATCTTTCCCAACTGCTCGATGCACTGGGTATAGACCATCTGGTCTTTGACATAGCGCAGCAGCCCAGCGATCAGGCTGACGCATTGCCCCTCTTTGACAAGTGAATCTACTTGGGCAAACAGTTCCTTCGCCATGACCGCCTTGAAACCAGGGCCGTAGGGACTGCCCTTGGCCAGGTCCGTATCGGGAATGAAACAAAGCGAGTTGGTGTAGTGCTTCAGGATCTCAAACTGGTTCTCGTTCCAGGCCGTGCCGAGTGTGGCCACTGTATTCTCCAGTCCGATGGAATGCAGGCGTAGCACATCCGGCGCTCCTTCCACGATGATGAAGTTGGCCGCGTCACGCAGACGGAAAGCCCAGTCAATGCCGAACAATGTTTCTCCCTTGGTGTAGAGCAGACTGGTGATGGAGTTGATGTATTTGGGCGCTTTGGGGGTGGTGCCGATATACCGGGCCGTATAAGCGATGATGCGTCCCCATTTGTTCCGGATTGGAATCATAATCCGTTTACGGAACATCGGATAGAGCTTTTCGTCTTCATTTTTCCGGAGTATCCCCAACTCTATCAGCAGCTCTTCCTGTAGTCCCTGCTGTCGGCAAAAGTCCATGAACGCATGGATTTCCCGTGGCGCATAACCGATACCTGCTTCTGCACAGAAGTCCTCCGGCTATCGGTTGTAGGCATATTCCCGGGCATGACGGCTGTCATCATTGGCAGAAACGCGCAGATTGTCTGTAAAGAAGGTCTGGACTTTTTCCAGTACGGCATACAAGGAATCCTTGTGTGCCTGCTTTACCTTGTCGGCTGTAGCCGTTCATCCGGTATTTACGCAATGTCTTGTAGCAGACGCCCAGTTCTGCACAAGCTCTTTTTACTGAACTCCCAAAGGATCTACTATTGGCTTTGATTCTATCATATCTTTAAACTTTTTGGATATACCAATGGTCTATGAGAATGGGGTACACCAGATTTGTGTGGTATTCTCATTACATATTCAAATTGATAAAAACCAGTTCCTACTATTATGGTTTGTCTCCCAATAATGAATTAAGTGGCTATACTCTGGGAGTATGACGAGGTTAAGTATAGTCGCTGTCGTTTTTAATCTAGTCTTTTTTATCTTGCTTACGTACTCTTTTAGTTCTTACTTGAACTTTTTTGAAGTAGTTTTGAGTGGTCCGCTGGAGAAGTCTTAGGTCTGCAGTTCTGTATTCTAACTTGCCTGGTCGTTTGCACGGCTCAACCTTTCCTTCCTTCCGCCAGCGTTCAACATTACGTCTGCCAAATAATCTTCAGGCCTTGTTTTGACTGATGTATTCAGGGTTGTCATGGGTGGATTGAATCATGTTGGCAATTCTAGCTGCTAAGTCATTGGCGAACTCTTCGTATGGAATCATTTGGTCCGAGAATTCTAGAACATTCATAGGACTCAGGTTTAGTCTACGAAACTCGTGTAACCATAATTGTGTGGGTCTCCCGATTCGTTCTGGTTTTGAACTGTCGGTTGAGAATCATTCCTAGTTTGGAAGCTTGTGTTCGAACACTTTTCATCTTTTCGATGGGGAACTCCATGCTTTCGCCTACTTCAAGAGAAACGAGCGCAGGACGGATTTTTGTAGAAATTTCATTCATAAAACTTTGGTGTTTAATGTTTAACCATGCCCCATGGTTATGGGTTTGTACGCCCCAAATTAAATGATTTATGTTTATAATAGCCAATAAATGTTTGATGTCTTTTTGAGCTTCAATTAAAATTTTGTTCGTATGCTATGAGTATAGGAATAAAGCATGTTCATATTGGCAGGGAGATTGATAAACGACGTCTAGAGCTAGGTATCAGTAAATCAGAGCTTGGACGGTGCATTCATGTGCCCCAGCAGCACATCAACTGTATTCTGGAGAAAGAAACCATCGACACAGGCAAACTTATAGATATAAGTGTGGCCTTGGAGAAGAATTTCTTTGATCTGTATGCTTCTGATATGCACAACGTATCTGCATATCTGGCAGCAGTATCCATTCATGGAGATGCCAATAATATGATTGGCGATTCAGAAGTTGCGACTGAGCTGTCCCAAACGAAAGTTGTTTTGGAGGAAAAAGACAAGACCATTCAGGTTCTAACTGACGAAATCAAGCGTCTGGAGGAATCACTTGAGGATAAGACACTCATCATATCCTTCTATAAGGAGAAGGTGGGTGAACCAATAAAGAAATAACCATAGTTGCCTAGTCTGGAGAGATTGGTAGAGGTTGTGGTGAGTACAAGATTTTAGTGAAGTAATAGATATGAGTTGCAGGCTCAGAGCTTACCAGCATAGTGTAAGCATCTGATAGTTAAGCCAGCTTTTCAACGATGCCTTTAAGTCATGATGGAAAATCCATCAAACTTTAAACTTTAAATAAACATTCGCTTACACAGGAAGTGTTTGCAATTGATTTTCATAGCTATATTAGAGTGGCACAGGCTGCCATTGAAGGCTGATACCAATAATACTGAATAATGAATTTATGGACTGCATGCTTTACTTGGTAATGGCATGCGGCCCATTTTGTTGGAAAAAAACTGTAGTTTCTATTAATTTATTTGTATTTTCTTTAGTATATTTGCTTCCTATAATTTTATAGTTTTCCAATAAGCAAGCAATAAACGATGATGCTAACAATTACGGCAGCATATGATGTCTGGACCAGCGGCCTCTATCAGAAGGATGAAGCATTGATATACAGTTTTGGCATGATTGTCATTCTGCTTTTGGTCATCATGATAATCATTTCCATCAGTAAAAGCAAAAGGTTGAAGACGTTGCAGCGCATTAATGAGGTTGCCGAAGAATCCAACCAGCTGAAGGATGCTTTCATAGCTAATATGACTCACGAAATTCGTACTCCTTTGAATGCTATTGTAGGCTTTACAACTATGCTTGCCGAAATGGATGATCTGGACAGAGAAACCCGTATGGCTTTCCTGAAAGAGATTAATGATAACAAGGACTCGCTGCTGCAACTGGTCAATGACTTGCTGGACTATTCAAAGATTGAGGCAAAGACCCTGGAATATAATGATGGAGAAGCGGATGTGAACGCGCTGATTGATGAAGTCTGCACGACAGAGAATATGCGCTCGCATCCCACAGGTATTCAGGTGGAGTTTGTAGAACGGCTGCCTCAATGCCGTTTGGTGGTAGATCGCGTGCGCTTTGCCCAAGTTATAGGTAACTTGGTGAGGAACGCCTTGAAGTTTACGGAGATGGGCAGTGTGAAAATCGGTTGTAGGAGATTGAGTAATCATAACTTCTATTTTTATGTGGCAGATACAGGCTGTGGCATTGATGAAGTGGGAAGACATGCCATCTTTGAACGGTTTGTGAAGATGAACTACAATATTAAAGGTACGGGGTTGGGGCTTTCCATCACTAAATCCATTGTGGAACACTATGGGGGAGGTATAGGTGTGGAGTCCAAGAAAGGGGAAGGCTCCACTTTCTATTTTACGTTGCCTGCCGGTATTGAATAATGGAAGTTCCGACAACAATCATTGCTTTTGTCTGTATAATCCTATTCGTTTTTATAAAGGAATGGATGGTCATATTGTTTCATCGTGAGCGCATGGAAATTATACACACAAATCTCTTTTTCTTGTCTGGTCAGTGATGACAGGATGAGAGTTTTTTTGTATGATTTCATTTGCATATTTCATCTAAATCTTCTAACTTTCAGATACGGTTTTAGAATTTGTATTCAAGGGTGGTCTGGGTTGGTATTTTTCCGTGAGGATGAATTATCACAATAAACTGTTTCATGTTAACTGACCGCCCTTAATATTGTTTGAGTAATTTTATGCCCGTTCTGCCAGTGATTGGTCGGATGGGCATTTGTATATCTCGTCCGGTTGTTTTATCTTTGTGGATATTGATTGTAAGGTAATTAGATTGGAGACAGCCTGAAGAATCTTATTGCCTGTGAAGATAGTGTTTCATAAGCTCTATACGTGGGCAGGCTGTCTTCTCACTTTTCAAAAAATAAAAGCCTCCTGGAATACAGTAAACACTATCGATAAGAGATGTAACTATAACCATTATACACCATTATCCGGAAGGCTTGGATGGATAGAACAGAAACCATGTGGAGAATGTTCGGTTATCTTAAGGGCAATATGAGAAAGTGCCTCAGATTATCGGGAAAATACAAAATCGAGTAATAAGAAAAATAAAATAGTAGTATTCTTCCTACTCTATTTTTCGTTATAGACACATGTTTTGATATTGTGTCCACTCCATGACACAGATGAATAAAATATAGACTATTAAAAGGAAATAGGGCTTTATTTCCACAAATTCCCGGAAACAGAACACTTCAAAATATGAGAATTTACCACTTATTTCTTTTTCAATAAACTGTATTTGTGCAGATGTTTTTGCACTGTTTTAACAGTGTGGTATATGATATGAACAATAGACGGAGTTACCGGTTGTCCGTTCTGTGCAATTAGGACATGCACATTGTTTATTTCCAGTTATAATCTTCAATATAGTTGAACACAAAGAGAACAGTAATAAGACGCCTGAACTTAGAAATATAAGAGTTATTTTCTTTTTCATTGTTGTTAAAGTAAATGCTATTACTAAAGTTTCCCATCTTCAATTAAGCAGGTGGGAAATAACAGTAATTCATAAAGTATTATCTATATGTCTACTATTTGCAGAAAATAATCGCAAGGAAACGTTATAAAATTTCTTTTGCAACCTATCCATTGCAAAAGTTCATTATATCAAACTTTTTCTTGGCTGTCATTTCCTTTTTCTTGGCCTTGTTCCTTTTTTTGTACCATATTAATAAAAGAAGAACTGATAATACCGGTCGGAATAGCCACCATTGCTACCCCCACCAAACAAATGATACAACCTAGAAGTTTGCCCAAAGGGGTAATTGGATAAATGTCACCGTATCCTACCGTAGCAAATGTAATAATAGCCCACCAGATTCCGTCTCCTATGTTTTCAAAAACTTCAGGCTGGGCTTTTCTTTCAATATAATACATAAGAATGGCTGAAAAACAGATGGTGATAAAACTGGCGACATAGGCAGTTTCAAGCTCTTCCTTAACGGAAGCGAGAGCTTTTCCAATAAGCCGAAAAGCTCTTGAATGTCGTATTAACTTGAATATAATAAAAATATATGGCAAGATAATGATATGCACCACTTCCGTATCCCAATATATATAAGTAAGCACACAAGGAAGTACCGCTACAAAATCAACAAAGCCATAAAAAGAGAATGTATATTTTAAACGTGCTTTTACTGACTTATCATTCGGATAAAGTGCCGGTGCAGACAAGATACGGGCTATATATTCGATTAAAAAGACAAAAGAAGAAACATAGGTTATCCCAAACAAAGGAAGTCTATATATAGTCATTTCTTCAAACGAACTTGCGATAACCGCCATGATGGAAATCAAAATAAAGAAAAGAACAAAATATTGAACCGACCTTCTTTTCAAAAAGCATTGGATAAATACATATAATTTCATTGAAATCAATTTTTTATAAAAAACACCTTCTATTCTATTTTCACCAATTCAAATGCTATCGTACTGTCCGAAGGTATAACCCCACATGTCCATTAACAAGCAGACCGAAAGTTCTTACTTCTTTTAAGGCATTCAATACGGTTTGTTCTGTTTTTATATCAAGAAAAGTGATAGAATTCCTCTTACTGCTTTCAGTTTCAAAACGACCTGCTATCCAACGACCACCTGCATTTCCGCATATCTGTTTCGATGTTATATTAAAAGCTATGAACGGACTTTCTCCTATCGTATCAGACACAGATTCTCCATAAATTTTCTCAATATTCCATTTACCTTGCAAATCATCCAAAGGTATTTCATAACACCGCCTTTCAAGTATAATTAATGGTTTGTTCACCGAATCACATAGAACAATCCTATTGGTCTCCCCATGTTTGACATTCCGAATTTTAACAAGTGCCTCCAACATGTCTGTTTCCAATTCCATGTCCGGACAAGGCGTCATGGTTGTGCTAACTTTACTCATTGCCATCTGTGTAGATTGTGGCGACAATTCAAATTTTCCCGTCAGGCGATTGCAGCCGTAATTCCCATAGATGTTCATTTCTTGAGTAAAACCGATGAACGGCTGTTGTATAGCCGTAACTGACTGCCCGTTCAGTTCTATCACTGTCCATTCACCTGCCAGTTCTGACAAGGTTACATTATCCTTTTCATTACATGAAAAAAACAGCAAAAGAACAGGCATCATTCCGTAAATTATCACTTTATTCATTTTTACCTTTAATCAAATAGTCATATCGTATAATAAAAATGCATCATCCAATAGTAAACCAGATTCCAATATAAAAGCAAAGTTAACAATATATTTGATGGAGAAGAAACTGAAATAATACGAGAAATTGATTGAAGCGAAAAAAGCACAAAAAAAATGATTTTTTTACCAATAATACCGTAATCCATGCCATTATGTCTTGACCAAAATCCATACCTTTGTATTATAATAACAATTATTAAAAATAAAATGAGAAAAGTTTTTTATCTGTTATCTTTTTTAGTATGGCTGTGTCCTGCTATTTGTATGGCTCAGGGACTTCATTTGGGATTGAAAGCTGGTATACTTGGTAACAAGGCTGATATTCATGGTATAAGCAACTGGGTTAAAACAGAGAATATGACCGGTTTTCAAGTAGGTCCCATGCTGCAATATCAGACCGGTTTCTATGGACTAACCCTAGATTTTTCCCTATTGTATGTACAACGTGGAGTGAAATTGACAAACACCTCCAATGATGCCAGTGCCGACATCAAAACACAAAGTATCGACATCCCCATAGAACTGAAATGGGAAATGGGACTGTCTGACAATTTTGACTTATTTTTAGGAATAGGACCTTCTTTTTCTTTTTTGGTGAATGAGGACAATTGGGGACGCAAACTAGCCCATATAGCCGTAGATGCCATAGACAAGAACCTTTCTTCTATGGGATGGCGTTCCACCGAAGTCGGTCTGAATCTTGGCGGTGGCGCAAAGATTATGAAACATCTGATGCTAAGCTGCTACTATAATATCGGCTTGACGGAATCCGCCAAACACCATATTGGAGGAGACAAACATGACACCATAGACCAAATTTTCGATGGTGATATTTTCAAATCAAAAAACAGATATTGGCAATTGTCTCTTGCTTATATTTTTTAATCAAGTAAAACAATAAAATCCTATTTAAGAGTTTTTATCGTTTATAAATATAAACCTTCATGTAAAAATCAAACGGCAGTATCTTCTATACAATGAAAGGCCTAATATTGATGACATAATTATCGGAGTATACATCTGATTTTGCTTCCATTATTGATTTATAACTAAGAGTAATCTTCCGAAAAAGGACTTCCCTCCATTATTCTATGACCACTTTGAAAGGGTTGGCTTTGAATGCTGCTTTTCGGAAAAAACAGATGTGCCATAACAGTGAACCGGAGGAGATAATCATACCGCAGGGAGTCACGAGGATTGAAGACATGGCTTTTCAAAGATGTCCAGGGCTTTCCTATGTGGATCTTTTCCCCTTCGTTGCGCTTGTCTTCGACCATTGTAGTCTCCTATAATCATTAGTCATATCAAGAAAGAACATGCTGTTCTGCGGAAACCACGAAGCGGCTGAGAAGACGGCTATAATCTGTTCCTTGCTTGGCTCATATAAGGAACATGGTGTCACTCCCGGAGAATGGTTGAGTGATATGACCGGCAGACTCCTTTATTATCAGGCTCCCAAATCAGACAGAGACTTGAAGGAACTACTACCGGATGTATGGAGGAAATAATCGGGACAATTCCGGGAAAATGCAGGAAAAAACGGGAAAAAATGAGATTACCACTCTCAAAGATACCCCTAAGATAAATTGGTATATGAAAATTAAGATGCACTTACAATGGAGTGCATCTTACAGATAAATCGAATACACAAGATGTAGTTGAGCAGTCGCTTACATTTCTCGGAAAAATAAGTATTTTTGTTGAAAAACGATTATCGCACATTTTTTTAATTATTAATATATGTTATAAAAATAAATATTTCAAATTATGCATTTACCTTTAAATAAAGATATAACAATAAATTAGGTAATTTTGCAATTATGCATCGTAAGTCTATTGCAAATATCATTGGTCAATATATTATCATGAATCTAAATAAACAGACAAATAAAAACAAGAGAATAACAATGAAGTTATCCACTATATGCTGTATAATTTATCTTTTTATATATTGTGGCAATTTATATGCACAACACACATCAAAGCTTTATTTCAAAACATTGGATATATATAATGGCCTTTCTCACAATAGTGTATTAGCTATTATGCAAGACCGACAAGGATTTATATGGTTCGGAACCAAAGATGGACTGAATCGTTATGATGGAATAAAGTTCAAGATTTTTAAAAAGGAGAATTCTACTCTTGGAAACAACTACATCACTACTCTCACCGAAGATTCTCAAGGTAATATATGGATAGGAACTGATGTGGGAGTGTACATCTATAATACAGAAACGGAAACATTCAGTCCATTTCGAGTAACTACCCCTCAAAAAGAAAGTATTCGGTCCACCATTACTCAGATATCAATAGAGGAAGGAGGAGACGTCTGGATTGCAGCGGACTTCCAAGGCTTGTTCTGTTACAATATACATAAACATACACTCACCAACCAACTGCCCATACATAAGAGAGGAAAAAATATTCCCCTTCCAAACATCAATCATTTTTGGAAAACAGGAAAAAAGTATTGGTTAGGGTTGTATGACAATAATCTCTATTATTCCGAAGACAACTTCCGAACATTGTCACCATTTAAAGATGTCAATGGAAATGAGCCATTCAAAAATGATAATATAACAGTACAAATCAAGGGAAAACACCACTACCGATATATAGGTTCTGTCAACGGACTCACAGAAGTAAATTTAACTACTCATAAGACCCGTAGATTAATCAACGGATATGTACGTACATTATGTTATAGGTCAGACAATGAATTATGGATAGGAACTGAAAATGGATTGTATATCTATAATACAGAAAAAGATACTTGTTTACACATTACTGCACCGGAAAACAATACTTCTTACGCCATGAGTGACAATGTTATTTATGCTATCTGCCATGACCGAGAAGGAGGAATGTGGCTAGGAACTTACTTCGGAGGAGTCAACTATTATCCTTACCCCTACAACCATTTTGAGAAGTTCTATCCTGAAAGATACCACGGATTCGGAAAAAGGGTAAGCAAATTTTGTGAGGCCAGTGATGGTAATCTATGGATTGGTACTGAGGACAAAGGGCTATTTTATTTTGATCAAACCAAAGATAGCATCATCCCTTTCAAACATCCATATCTATCAAGTAATGTACACGGATTATGCCTAGATAAAAACTGGTTATGGGTAGGAAACTTTTCCGGCGGGCTAAGCCGAATAGACTTGTGTACAGGAAGAGTGAAACATTATAGTAAAAGCAATGTACTAAATGGGCTGAACACTAATGATATATTTGCTATAAAAAAAACGACTGGAAATACATTATGGATAGGTACTATACATGGGTTGCTACAATATAGCTATGATACAGATGACTTCAGATCCGTGCCACAATTAGAAGGGTGTTGTATATACGATATCCTTGAAGATTACCAAAACAATATCTGGGTGGCCACTTATGCCAATGGAGCCTATCGTTATGATATCCATAATGATACCTGGAAGTTTTTCAGAAATGACCCAAACGATCCTTCTTCACTTCCTTATAATAAAGTAACTGATATCTATGAGGACAGTAACCGGCAGCTTTGGTTCTTGACACAAGGAGGAGGTTTTTGTCGATACGTACCTCAAAACGATAGTTTTGTTTGCTATAATAGCGAAGATGGATTTCCAGGCAACACCTTCTACTGCATGCAAGAGGATGATCAAAAAAATTTATGGCTCACTACTAACAACGGATTAGTGTGTTTCAATCCTAACAAGAATTACAAGCGAATTTATACTGTAGATGATGGAATCCTAACCAACCAGTTTAATTATCAAGCCAGTTATAAGGACACTGAAGGGCAAATCTATTTTGGCTGTATCAATGGATTCATACGATTTAAGCCGAGTACTTTCACAGATAATAACTTCAATCCACCTATTGTCATTACTGACTTATCCATCCTTAATAAGCCGGTAAATGTCAACTCAAGACAATCTCCCCTTAAGAAAAGCATCTGTTTATCTGATAAGATTGAGTTACAAGCAAACCAAAATTCGTTCTCATTACACGTAGCAGCTTTGGGCTATCAATCCCCCAGTTTACACCAACTGGTTTATTGTTTAGAAGGTTTCAATGAAGAATGGTATGAAGTGGAATCTACACATATCATCAACTACTCACATCTACCCTACGGTACCTACACTTTGCATCTGAAGAATACCTATAAACCGAAATCAGGAGAATATATTCATAAAAAATTACAGATTTGTATTCATCCTCCATTCTACCTTTCGGTTTGGGCATACTTGCTGTACATTTTTTTTATAATAGTTATCATTATTATCAGTTTAATAATAATCCGTAAAAAATATATAAAGAAACAACAAACTCTGGTTGAAAAAATTGAGCGCAAAAAGGAACATGATTTATATAATGCCAAAATAGAATTCTTTACTCATATTACTCATGAGATACGTACTCCGCTAACTCTCATTAAAGTACCTTTGGAAAACATACTTGCTACTCCGAAAAATATCCCGGTACAAATGCATGAGAATCTGCAAATCATAGATATGAACACCAATAGATTGCTCAATTTGGTAAATCAACTGCTTGATTTCCAAAAAGCAGAGACATTGGGTGTAAAACTACAATTGGCAGAATGCAGAATAGATATTATTCTGGAAAATCTCTATAAACAATTTCTCCCATTGGCTGAGTCACAAAATATAGAATATATCATTGAACGACAAGAAGATATTACCACATATGCCGACAATGAGGCTATTACCAAAATTATCAGTAATCTTTTCAGCAATGCTATTAAATATGCAGAAACCTATCTACACATTCGTCTGTGGACTGAAGATGGTCACTTTTTGTTATCCATGTGTAATGATGGACCAGAAATCTCCCCTGAAATGAGAGAGGAGATATTTAAACCCTTTGTACAATGCAGGGAAAAAGCATCCGGTACTGGAATCGGACTTCCGCTGGCACGTTTATTGGCAGAATTGCATCATGGCGCTTTAACATTAGATCCCAATACTGCACAAACTCGATTTATCCTTTCTATTCCTATCATCTCAACATGCCCCACTTCATCTCAGATAACAAAAGAATACAATATTATTGAACAAGGAAAGACTGGAACCTCTTCTCTGCCACAGTACACCATCATGGTAGTAGAAGACAATAAAGAAATGTGTACATTCATTGCTCATCAATTATCTGCCACTTATCATGTATTAGTAGTTGCAGATGGTAGGGAAGCGATCTATTTACTTGAAAATGAAAATATAGACCTCATCATATCGGATGTTATGATGCCCGATATAGATGGACTGAAATTATGTCATCTACTCAAATCTAATTTAAAATTTAGTCATATTCCGCTAATATTGCTCACCGCCAAAGTTGATTTACAAGATAAAATTGATGGCTTGAAATGCGGAGCTGATGCCTATATGGAAAAGCCTTTTTCCATAAAACTATTACATGCCACCATCAATAATCTATTGGAAAACCGTGAAAAACTGCGAAACAACTTTCTACAATCTCCTTTCGTATCAGCCAAATCCATAGGATTGAATAGTGACCAACGGGAATTCTTACACAAGCTTGCGCAAATAGTGGAAGAACATATGCAAGACCCAGATTTCAATTTGGAACAAATGGCAGAGCTAATGCATGTCAGTAATTCCACTTTGCATCGTAAAGTTAAAAGCACACTTAATATAACTCCCAATAATTATATACAATTAGAACGCCTGAAAAAAGCAGCCTATTTGTTCAGAGAAGGAAATCATCGAATTAACGAAGTAAGCCAGATGGTAGGATTCAACTCTTCTTCATATTTTGCTCAATGTTTTCAGAAGCAGTTCGGTATGTCGCCTAAAGAATTCGTCGACCATTTGTAAGGTCTTTCATAATATCAACAGTATATTTCATACATATGCTATGGCAAGAAGTTACTTTTTCGCAAAATAGGGATAAATTTAAAACGACTTTTTGTTCTTACAGTAAATTTCATGTGTTAGTGTGATATAAAATCAGAAAATAACCAGTTACCTGTCATTAATAAATTTGATATCAATAGCTGTTTTTTAAAGAACAGTAGGTAACAATAGCCACAAGGGATTTACAATGAAACTACTAAAAAATGGTATATGAGGTGTTCAATTTATGCAATGTTCTTCAGTTTATCATTGACGGTTTCCATTAATGCTCCTTTTTCTGAGCAAAATCTTACCGACTTATATTCATCAAGGAGTTCCTATTGTTTTTAGCTTTAGTAACAAACTGTATGCCGTTGAAAAAATAAGCTTTTACATATGGTCTAACCGATATATCCTTTGTATACACAATTTTTTCTTTCTAATATTTTCAAGAACTTAGCTTATTTCAATGTCTCCCAATTATTTACATTCTTCGAGGTGAACATAAATTAAGTATTTCTTCTTTGTCATTGATAAGTATGCAACTTGAATCCAAAGAACCGTTCCATAAAACATTTTCCACGTAGGGCAAGTCCTTCGAGAGTTTTGTGAATCAATATCCGTTAGTTACGGAGACATACAGGAGAGTGGAGTTGATAAAGCCAATTTCGGTACAGATTCCCAATAAAACTTTCTTAATGAAAAAGGTCAGAGGAAGCAAGTCTTCCCTTTTCTATCCCACAACACGATTATAGGATACACATCGTGGAAACAAGCCCTTCAAGTGTTTGCAAGCATGCTTCTTTTAATAATGCTTGAAGTAGCAAAAAAACGGAATGGAATAGGATAAGAATCACCATTATTTCGACATCACTCATATGGTTGGACTTGTTACGATACATAGTTTTCTTATCTTCAATCATATATTTTTCCTATTACTACAACACAAATTCCTTACAAAAATCATCAACCATACAATAAGTCTCTGTAACTTTAGAGTCTAAGAACATAGTGATAATCGTGTTAAAGTTATAATTAGTCACTATAAATTTGTCACTTTTACCACTATATCCTTAATTTTCAATAAACTATTTATTTACTTATATCGTATTTACATTATTTAATGGTTGGCGCCTTCTGGGGGTTATGGGAAGGATGATTGCCCTGCACCATAGGCCATCCATCCTTCCAATAAATACGGTCCAACAATAACACTCGCCCATCCTCCGGTCTGGCAACATTATAAGCATGATACATAATCCATTCGTTTCCACTATCATCGTTCACAATCTCTGAATTGTGTCCTGTTCCCACAAAATAATCGTTATTGGAAATTAGCACTTCGTGCTTATTATCCAACATACGTTCACCTTTCCGATTTACATAAGGACCCCAGTAACTATCCGAACGCCCCACTACAGTAGTATAGGAAGAATTCAGTTCATCGCAACAGCTCCCCGTAGAAGCAAACAAGTAATAATGAGCATTATGTTTGTGTATCATTATGCCTTCATAAGCATCTCCTGCAAGTTTTACTGTTTTACATCCTGCTTTCACACTAAGACCGTTATTACTCAACTCCACTGCATACAGCCCATAGAAACTTCCCCAAGAAAGATATTTCACTCCATCTTCTTCAAAATAATGAGGATCAATGCTGTTACCTACTTTGATTTCTTCTGAAGTGAAAAGCTTGCCTTTGTCAGTGTAAGGTCCTTCCGGTTGATCGGCTATTGCCACTCCCACTCCATTTTTCCAGTGCTCACCCCATTCAGAGAGTGCATAGTACATCACATAATGATTACCACACTTTGTCACATCAGTAGCCCAAATATCACCTTTCGTCCACTTGGGAGTAATATCAAATGCCCAACGATTACGACGCTCCCAATTGACCAAATCCGGTGATTCTAAAACCATAGAACCAGAAAATACGTAGAACATACCATTGTCTCCCCGTACCACCGACGGATCTGGCGAATTTTCAGAATAGACTGGATTCTTGTAAGTAGCTGTTACTGACTTTATAGAGATATTTCGTTTTTCCTGAGAACTTGTTTTTGTTGTACAAGACGTACACACAAAAGAAATCATAATAAATAGCAACAACAAATTTTTCATATCTTCTCGTTATCTTTATTTATCAACTATTGGAGCCTTGGCACTAACAGATGGAGTACCATCATTGACATAAGGCCATTCGTCCACCCATTTTACCATGTCCATGCTGACACTTCGGCCATTGTCCCCAGTAGCCCAAGGTTTATAATAAGCATGATAAATCATCCATGTCTGCCCGGCATCGTCTTCCAGCAATATAGAATTATGCCCAGTACCTTTAAAAACATTATCCACACTACTTCGAAGTACCACTTCATGCCGATTGTTTAGCATTTGTTCTCCAGCCTTATTTTGATAAGGACCGAATAGACTTTTCGAACGCCCCACCACCGTTTGATATGTACTCTTGATTCCTTCACAGCAAGAGCCAATAGAAGCAAACAGATAATAGTACTCGTCCCGTTTCCATACATTAACACCTTCATAGGCATTACCAGCAATAAGTTTCATGGTTTCTTTCTTTGCCGTGATAGTCATATCATCTGCCACACTCAATTCTACGATATATAGACCGAAGAAACTTCCCCATAACATATAATGTTTGCCATCCTCTTCATAATAGAATTGGTCAATAGAATTTTCTACTCCCATTTCTTTGCTGGTCAGTACATAACCTTTGGGAACAAAAGGTCCTTCTGGCTTGTCAGACAAGGCATATCCAACTGTACTAACCCAATGTTCCCCCCACCGTGCCAACGAATAGAATAGAACATATTTCCCTTTAATATAACGAATTTCTGGTGCCCAAAGGCTGGCCTCTGAGGCAGAAACTTGCGCAGGAAATTGAGGGCGAGTAATATCCGTGAAAGCGGTACTGACGAACTTCCAGTTCACCATATCTTGGGAATGATATATAGGTATATTACGTGTATCTTCCGTTCCATACAGATAGAAAGTTCCATCAACTGCACGAATGGCTGTAGGATCGGGAACAGAAATATTAATAATGGGGTTCCAATAACGTTCTTCCTTTATTTCGCTTTGTTCTTCTTCTGAAGATAAATTGTGACTTTTACAGGATATCCCACATAGGGATACTAGTAGCATCAAGATAATTTGATTGATTTCTGATTTCATAATTTTAAAAACAAGTATTAAAAGTAAAATTGGGTACTTTTTGACCAACCTGAAAATGTTCATTACACAGACAAAATCCGTAATGATGTGACAAAACCATGATAAACTGACCAGATAGCAAAGCAACCGGCTTTGCCACATCTTTCTGCAATGACATTATTCACCATAGAAATAGACCTCGGAAAGATTTATCTGTCCGTCAGAACGTCTGGAGTCTAGAAAGCACAACTTCACGTACCGTCCCTTCATCGGTGTAATATCTGCAATTAATTCGTCGGTACTACGTTCTGCAAAACATCTGCCTGCTGATACCCAATTTTTTTTGTCTGAACTGATGAATACTTCATAATTTTGCACACACAGTCCCCAATCGCTATTATTCCGTTGAATGATTCCGACTTGTGTAAACATATGTTCGCTTTTTGTATCGAAAACAGCATAATGGCTTTCATTCGGATGATTACAGAATGGACCGCTTTGCCAGCTCGTATGCCAGAAATTATCGTGGTTACCATCCAGCACATCCATGATGCGACCAGTCGTACCTTCACCCGTCATTTCTTCAGAACAAGCTTCGGCAGTCCATCCCGAACGGTCAAGCCGTTTGCCCAGTAGCCTTACTATTGGAGCATAGAGATTTGCCTCAGCGGATAGCTCAAACCTCGAAATATCGGCAATACGGATAGGAAGCATAAAACAGCCGGATTTTCGATTTCCAAAATCAGAAATAGAAATGTTTATAGAAACATTCTGCATATTCGAAGACAAAGTCACGTTTTCATCAATACTATATGAACCATCGGCAGGTATCTGGTAGTTTGTGTTGTTGTTGTTATTATATTCCTTTACGTAATTTTTATCCACTTTAATGGTGGCATTGATGTCCCACTTGTTGGTTACTTCCAATAAGCCAAAAGGTACTGAAGTGACAAATGTGCCAGATGTATAATCATGATTGATGATTTGCGTTCCAGTTTTTTTAAAGCCAGCCAGCAATGTCATAACATCGTTTATCAGTAAAGTATAGTCTCTTTTATCAATGTTGATCGAATCGTTCTCACTTACAGCAACAAGCGGAAGGAGCCAGCGAGTATTTACTTCGGAAGGGAGTTCCATTATCTCTTTTAGTTTCTCCGGATTGATTGCGACAGTAACTTTTTTAGAAATATCAGAGGAAGCAAATGTCAGTTCAGATGGTTCATAAGTAAATGTTTCAGATGGAATGATTTTATAAGGAATTCCTTGATTGTTGGAATATTTTACATCAACATCACTTTGTGACATTACATCAATACGGACATGAGCCTCAAGTGATGGGTCACTGCCAGCCTTGCATACTGTAAATGTATAAACATTATCTTCACCTGTATTGTAAAGTGTAACCTCTTGTTCTCCACTTTCCTGTATGTAAAGAATTTTATGATATTCAGTAGGAAACCAATCTTGTATGTCTATATTGTCATTGCAAGCCGACAGCAAGAAGGGCAAAATCAATGTTATTTTTACAACTTTCTTCATAGTCTTTTTATAATATTAATTACATTTTATTGGGCAAATCAAGTTAGAAAGGATTACCATACTTCCTATCCATTCTTTGATTTATTAATAGTAAGGAGCTTGTACCAGTTGTGGATTAGCGTAGACTTCAGAATTAACAACCGGATATAAGTACATGCGGTCGTTCCACTTGAATGGCTGGTCGATAACTTCAATTTGGTTGAATTCTTCAAACGTAGGATTAGTTACCATACAGTTCAACTTGCGATAATGGCTTTTGCTCATATATTTGTCCCCCTCTACGTTGCGGCGAATTTCTAATTGGCGACGAGCTTCAAAATAGAATTCGGAGAAAATCTCGTTGCGTACGGCTTCCAGCAACTGTCCATTTCCACTCATTTCACTTTCACTGAAAGCCTTCAGACCCGCACGGGTATGTACTTTATTCAGGTAGCTTAATCCTTCATCCAAATGGTTGTTCTGCCGGGCACAGCACTCAGCATACATCAAATACAAGTCGGCCACACGAAATAAAGGGAAGGGATGATCATATCCCAGCGCCAGATTGTTGTTGCCATCAATACCTGTATAACGTACATTGGGATGTACCATTTTCTTGTTTAAAAATCCCGTCTGCGACTGATTGTTAGCCCCAAAATTCGGATTGTAACCATTCTCTTGACTGTTTTTCATATCCAAAATAAGCGGAGCACCGTTTTTGATAACCGGAGAATATTCATCGCCATCAAAACCAATATAGGCATAAAAACGGGGCTCGCGGTTTACATAGAGATTGACAATGTCCGGATTATTGAGTCCGGCAGACTTAAACCAGTTTTCTTCAGAAGGAAAGTTCTCATCTTCGGAAGGCACTTTCCCATTGGCCGTGAGAAAGTGCTCTACAGTATAGAGCGTAGGGCTTATCCATCCCCATCCACCGCGCAAGATACCATTTTGATCAGTGATAACATAGTGTGGTATGGAAGCATTATCCATATCGGGAGCAATATCTAACATTCCCCAGATAAACTCAGAACTCCCTTCGTTGGGACCTGCTACTGGCACATAGCGCATCAACATCACTCGTTTGGCAAACTCTTCACCTTCTGGAGTAGTGGTATCCAGACCAGGTATTTGCGGCAATGGGATATTGTCAGCAAGACGCCGAGCTTCTGAAGCTTCCAAATCATACAGTTTATGTCCGGCAGCATCAGCTTCACGTATAGCCTCCAAACATGCTACTCGTGCTGTTTCCCATTTTTGAGCGTCATAAGTACGACTTACCAGCTCTGTTCCATAGCCCGGAGTTTCATACTCTTCGTTGCTCCATGTCGTATGTGGGAACTCTCCGTTATAAAGTGGTGAAGCAGTCAGCCAATAGGCCCTTGCTTTCAAAAACTTAGCCATTGCTTTTGTAGCACGTCCATAATATTGTGGATTACTGTGGGCAATCGGTAAGTTGGCATAAGCTTCGTCGCACAAGTCCGCAATATACTTGGCACAATAATCAATATGTGAACGTCCAGGCAAATCTTTTTTTGAAATGTCCATTGGCAACATCACATCCATAATGGGAATAGGACCATATTCTTCCATAGCTTTGTAATGAAAATAAGCCTTGAGGAATTTAGCTTCAGCAATATACTGTGCGGCATCAGATGGATTTAGCTCAACTATTTCCGCCTCACTCAAATCTCGAATGAATTGGTTACAATAGCCGATAGCGTCATAATAATTTACAAAGGCTCCGTAATAGGTGTTGGCACCTGAAGGTTGATCCCACTGATAGCGCTGCCAATCTGTGTTTTGAGGGGCCAATGCAACAAATTCATCACTTCCCTGCCGCAAGTTGAACGGGCGAAAAGCCCTTATTGAATTATCACATTGTATAGGACCATAGCAACTATACAGATACTTCAAAGCATCTACTTGTGTCACGAGCATGTCATCTTTATCTACTGTTTCCGCTGGAGATACATCCAAATAGCTACACGAAACTATTACGGGCATCAGGAGAGCGGAAGCAATGGCCACATACATTTTAGATTTAAATCTATTCAGTTTCATATTAAATATCGATTGATTCTGTTTTGTTCTTAATTGTTTTTCCATGACTCAAGTTTTAGAAGTTCAGTTGTACGCCAATGTTGAAGGTTCTACTTAACGGATACATGTTGTAGTCCAGTTCAGGATCCCAGTACTTGAAAGGTGACCATACGGCCAGGTTGTCTCCGCTAAAATAAATACGGCAATACGAAATTGGCCGATAACCTATTTCCAGCGTTTTAAAGCGCAAGAAATTGCCGTTCCTCATCCACCAACTACTGGGCTGTAAGTTATTAGCTATTTGCGCTTGCGAGATACCCATACGTGGCCATACAACATTAGCATTGTCTCCATCAGCTGTCCAGTGACTGTCGGCAATCCACTGCATCAAGTTTGTACGTCCATGATGTTGTGTTTGTACGAACGGATAAATCCTATCTCCACCATCCATAAGACGAATACTTCTTTTGGCCGAACCATTGAAAAAAATATTGGCATCAAACTTCTTCCACATCACACTGACTCCAAGGCCATACTGGATACGGGGGGTCCAGCCATAAGGAGACAAGACTACTTTATCTTCCTCGCTAATTTTACCGTCACCGTTTACATCACGGTACTTGATGTCTCCAGGCATCACGTCGCTACCAAAGTTGTTTTGGACAGCATGTGAGTCAATGTCGGCTTGATCTACAAACAGCCCTTCGGCAATATAGCCTCGTACACAGTCCAACGGTTTTCCGGTTTCTGTTTGCCATACATAAGGATAGTCTGGTTCGTCCTTATATACGTACTTATTCTTTGAATATGTATAGTTGACACGGAGGTCTACTGCCAAATCGCGGTTAAGCTGTTTTCTCCAGTTCACACTCAGTTCCACACCTTCATTATCCACGCGCCCCATGTTGGCCCACGGAGTGGCTACTTCATAACCCAGAATCCGTGGGAAAGACGCACGGTTCAGCAAAATGCGGTCTCTCTTATACTTATAATAATCGAAGTTCACGTCCACTTGATTGAAAAATTGCATATCCACACCAATATCAAACTGTTTAGAGCGTTCCCACGAAGCATTGGTTATGGGATAATCTTTTATGCGTAATCCTTGGTAACTTTGACTATTGGAGTTATTCGTACCGGATTTGAATCCCCATCCTCCGGATAGGTCTATGTCATATTTGTAGAGGAAGTGTGGTGCGCCACTAGCCAATCCAGTTTCATCGCTACCTACCAAGCCATAGGAAGCCCTCACTTTAAAATGGTTCAGATATTTTCGTATCGGCTTCCAAAACTTCTCACCGCTAATAACCCATCCCAATGAAACGGCCGGAAAGAACTCAAAACGTTCACCTTTAGCCATACGTTCAGTACCGTTGTAACCAAAGTTGAACTCAGCCAAATACTTATGGTCATAATCGTAGGTGAAACGGCCGGAAAATGTTTGATTGCGGTTAGGCAACACATTATTTCGGAATTCACGCATCATGTACATCAACATACCGGTCACTCCATGTTTACCAAATGTACGACTGTAGTTCAGGCGTGTATCAAAATAGAATGTCTGGTCACTTTCTTTCGAAATGCCCGATTCGTTAAGATAGTCCGAACCTTCTTTTAAACGTTGCAACTCATAGTAGTCAGGATTGTCTGGTGACCAGCTTCCGTCCACTACCTGATAATAATAAGGAGACATGGAACGTGTGTAGTAACTTTTTGACCAGTTCTTAAAGTTCACCAGTCCCGTCAGAGAGAGTCCTTCGGTAATGAAGTCCAGCTGTTGTTCAAGATTCAAAGTGACGTGCATCATATTCTGATTGTCTTCCTTGAACGAGTTGAGCATATTAGCATAAGGATTAGGATATAAATCCTGTCCTTGTAAAAAACCGCTACCGAAATAGATATGGGATTTGTCATCTGTAGGATAGTAGGCCGGGAACTGTACCGGATTGTTTAAATAGAGTGAACCGAAAATATCTGCTGAACTTGTATTGGGTGATTTGGAGTTGGTTATCTGTGCATTCATTCTCAATCCCAATGTTGTAGTAGAGGTTACCTTATAGTCAATATTATTTTGAAATGTATACATCCATCGATTGTAATTGTTATTCATCGAATAATTCTGCGGTACATTTAGAATTCCGTTATCGTGGTTAGCCTGCAAACTGATATAATAGGTAACCCGTGATCCACCGCCTTGGATGTTAATATTGGCACGCTGATTTTGTGACATTTTATTGAACATCAAATCCTGCCAATCTATATCAGGGTAAACATATGGATTGATACCACTTGCTGTATAATTGATTTTGTCATCCGAATAAGATGGTGTTTCATTTGGGTTGCGGCTCAATTGGGCCTCATTATAGAGTTTCATATAGGTAGTGCCATCCGCATACTTCACCATTTTGGTCGGTTTTAGGAAAGAATGTTCATATGTCACATTGATTTTGGCTTTTGTGTTTTCCATTCCAGCTTTTGTAGTAATCAGCATCACACCATTAGCTCCACGTGTACCATAAATGGCCGTTGCCGAAGCGTCTTTTAGGATGGAGAAGCTCTCAATGGTTTCTGGGGGGATATTATTTAAATCACCTGATGAAATCTCTACACCATCTAACAGAATCAGTGGAGTGGTACGGCCGCCGAAAGTACTGATACCACGGATGTAGAACGAAGATGCACTACCTGGTTCACCACTGCCGGTTGTAGCTATCACACCTGCCAATTGACCAGCTAAGTTATTGGTTAATGAAGAACTGGGAACTTTTAGTGAGGCACCTTTTACTGCGGTTATGGCTCCAGTTACTGACACTTTTTTCTGTGTGCCGGCACCCACTATTATCACTTCGCTCAACACCTCATTGTCAGGCATCAGTCTTATACTGACAATCCCCTGATCCGTGATATATATTTCTTGAGTTTTATATCCTATATAGCTGATCTCAAGTGTACAATAAGAGTTGGGAATAAAGATAGAAAAATTTCCGTCTACATCTGTGACGCTTCCATATTGAGTACCTTTTACCTTAATCGTAGCGCCTATTAACGGCGTATTATCACTTGCATCCACAACACTTCCTTGCAGGGAGCGTTTCACCGAATCTATTACAAACTTCTCTTCATTGGATAAAAAAGCGATATCATACCCATCTGCTGTAGCATAAACTCCCGTTAGCGGAAACGGAAGTATGGATAATGCCAATAAGCTTTTTTGAATAAATCTACATTTCATACATTAGCATAAATTTTAAGTTAACAATTGTTTTTAATTTTTCAAGTCTAGAAGAACTTGAATGAAATCTGAAGTAAATATAGGAAGGAGATTTATTATAGATTGATTTTTTTTTGCCAAAACAAGTTAGAATCCTATCAAAAAACTATCATAAGCGTATTCCTGACAGTAATAAAACATTTTTTGAAAGAATTCTTGTATTATTTAGAAATACATTATTTATTTAGAAGCAAAAAGATTTGTTTTGGTATATTTTCAAAGAACTATATATTAATTTGATTCGTCATTTTGTACTTTAAAAGGACTGTATTCAAGAATATCAAAAAGGACGAATCCCCCAAAACGCTTTATGAATGCACAGTTTTTCATCAACGAGATCGGATGCAAATTCAACCTTAGAAAACCCAAGTCCGAAAAGCCGACGAACGTTTATTTTGTAGCACGCGTCAGGAACAAGCAGATAAAACTTTCTACTGGAGTAAGGGTATATCCGGACCAGTGGAACGTCAAGAAACAGGAGGCTTATATCAGTTGCCGGTTAACTGAGCTGGATAACGAGAACAATACCATCGTCAATGAAAAGATTGGCAAACTGAAACTTTATTTTTCGGAATACAAGCAGTACCTTTGCGACCACCTTGAGGAGATAGAACGCAGGGCCATCATTCTACTTAAACAATATATCTATAAGGATACTATGAAGAAAAAAACGGAAAAGCCTGCCACCTTCATCATGAAACAGATCGTAGAGGAGAAGGATATCGTGGATAGTTCCAAAATCCAGTACCGATCCAATATCAACAAGTTCAAACGGTTTCTGGACGAGAACTCCATACCCGACATTTGGGAAAGTATGAACCTGGATACATTCACCAAATACCAGCAACACTTGATTGAAGAGGGTAAGGAGGACAATAAGGAAGGTAAGAAAGCTTCTACCATAAAGAATATTATCAAAGGTACATTCTTTGGGGTGCTTAGAGAGGTTTCCAAACGACTTGACATTCCTTTCAAGTGGGAAGAGAGTAATCTTGAAAGCTTTGACCTTGTGAAAGACAAATCCAACAAGGAACTGGCGCGTAATAAGGAAGTAGCACTGACAGAAGAGCAGATTAAACAACTCTATGAGTACCAACCGAGCGGTACCGAGAATCAAATCAAAAAGAAAACGGAGATAAAGGACTTGTTCGTACTTCAGTGTCTAGTTGGTCAGCGTATCAGTGACATGTATAAGTTCTTCAACGGTGATAACGAGAGGGATGAGGAGAACGGTACAATATCTATCGTCCAGCAGAAGACCGGAGCCAGGGCTATCATTCCTCTAGTGCCATTAGCAGAAGAAATCATAGACAAGTATACCGGTGCAGAAATCAAATATTATAAGGAGAGACGTTCCGCATTGAATGGTGAGTTAAAAGTCATAGCCCAGGAAGCAGGCCTTAACGAACTTGTGACCTATGAGGAGAACGGTACCAAATATACCAAGCCCCTCTATGAACTGCTTCACACCCATTCTGCACGGCACACATTTTCTACTATCATGTGTCGCAAGGGCATTCCAAGAGAGGATATAATTATTGCGACAGGCCATGAAGATACCCAGATGTTGGATAAGATATACGCCCACCTGACCGCCAAGGACAAGTCCAGGAAGGTGACGAATGCTTTCAAGAAGAAGCTAGGTGACGGCATTTTCGATATGGGAGTCCAGCCAGAACCGGATGAAAATGAACAGAAGTCAGTTCCGACCGCTCCAGTCAAACCCAAGCAGAAGGCAGACGTATTCAACCACGTCTTTGCCGGTGATCTGCTGCTGAAACTCTCCAGGCTGAAGAATAAAGGTATAGACATCACCAGACTCCCCGACACTGAGGAAGCCGTGAAAATACTCAAGGACGTCGGCAGGATAGATGAGATAGACAAGGATAAATACAAGGACAATACACGATTGCGTGACAAGGTAGCCAGAATTGCCTCCGTCGTATGGTTCATCGCATTCAAACGGAATGACGCGGTACTGATACAGATGTTCCAGAACAATATCACGGAGCTGGGCCTTAGGAACATCTTTCTCAACGGGGAGATTATGAGGGAGGCCAGGCTCGAATCCCTGATGAACGGCGATGAAAAGGTTCTGAAATTCGTGGAGGTGCTGAATATCAGAAGTATGGAGGAACTGGAGGAGTATAAGAAGCGGCATAAGGAGTGACTTGTTTATCCTTCTCAATTGATGATTCCGCGTTCCAGGTACCGGTTTGTTGCCCGGGCGTATCTTTTCTTAGACAGTGCAGTATGAGGCTGATAGTATAAAGAGAGGGAACATGGAATCTCCACTTCCCTCCCGATTGGTTGTGCCACTATTTTTCTCCATGGACAAGATACCTGACAAGCCCTTCATTTTTTTTGCTTCCTGTCTTCATGCGTTGCAATTCCCTCTTGGCCGTTTCCGGATTGATTATTGAGCCATCCCTGAGACGAAAGAAGACGCCTGACTTTACCCAGATTTTACCGTCATCCGGCACCAGCTCTTTCAAAAACATATACAGCAGGATATTGGACTTGCACCATTGGAGGAGAACAGTGATAAAAAGGTTCCCTTTCTTTCTGCCGGTCAACCTGAAACAGAAAGTTTCCCTTCCCCACTCCTGAGCCATAAGGCATCCCTTCTCCACCAGCCGGTCATAGACAGCCCCGGCTTTTTCCCAGGTGTAGTTTGTATATTCATGGGCATAGGCCAAGTTCTCCTCCGCCAATCTGGCGATATGAACCTCCTTCTGTTCAAAGCAGCCTTGCAGCTCGGTCATTTTTTTCCGGAGCAACCGGAGCAATGCAACAAAGATCCCCAAATTATCCGCGTCATCCCTGGAACGGTAATATTGGAAGACCGGATTGTCTCCATCCATGAAATCGTAACCCTCCCTATCGAACACGTCTGCCGGATATTGGTCCATAACCTTCTGGAGTTGCTCCTGATAATGCGTGAAATACCCCTTGAAAGAATAGTACTCGGAGTTCTCACTCATTTCCTGCAACAAATCAAACCAGTTGATATTCTTCAACTGCTCATACAATCCTTCCGCATTCATGACTCTTTCTATGTCCCTACTCTCCGGATTATTGATGTCGGCCAAACGGATTGCCCTGTCCATAATCTTTTGGCATTGATTTAAAATGTCTGTTTTCATTGTTACTCTATTTATATTGTACTTTTCATGTATCATGTGCACTTCCACAACATCCGTGCCAATCTTACCAAGTTTTATCCTTAGTGGAAATAAAAACCGCTAAATTCTGTATTCCCTCCCTTCTCTTACAAAAATGCTGTACCGCACATGTACTATACTGTATATTAGCAACTTATGTAATTGAAAAGACTTTGTGTCTCAAAAAATACTATTTACATTTGCCGCCGCTTAAAGCTTCGGCACGCTCTTTGAATTTTTGTACAATATATAATATGTGCAGGCGTATGAGTCTGCACTTTATGGCCGCGACTCTTTAAGGAGGAGTCCGGCAATGCTCTCCAATACTTCTCCCGGTACATTTGTAAGTCCGGGATCAGTGTTGCCTAATGATTGTAACAAGGATACAGTTGCAGGATATAAAAATACACCATTCAAAAGTAATGGTGGATAATCTTAAAAAAATAGACATGAAATTACCAATTTTAGAATTAGCCCAGCTGAAAACGAAAGCTGAGCGCAAACCGTTTTGTGAAGAATACGGTCTCAGCCATAAACAATTGAAACGGATCATCGATGACTATAACCAAGGAAAGTATAAAGTTGAAAACGAATACATCGAGGTTGCTCCTCCGTCCGGTGAGGCTCGGGAACTCCCCAATGTACCTCAGACAACCATCGGGCAGGAACCGGCAGTAAGAAAGGTTCCCCAGGCTCCGTCCCAGGGAGGATGGTGTTATGAGATCCAGAACGATAAGTCCCACCAGAAAATAAGTGGAACAGATGGGAAGATACCGGAAAAAGTCGTGAACGCATTCATGTTCAACCAGATCGTTTCCGGGCTGAAAGCTTTTGCGGAAGCGGTCTGTTTATTCAAGGAGCTGTTCTTTCCCAATAAATGAGTTCATTAACAGGGCGTGGAGGAGATACACCGAAGTGCTCCTTTTTTAACTTTTAAACAGAATGACAAAAATAAATTTAGGTCTGACATCAGACCGAGAGAAATATGTTTCTGATATGATACAACTTATAATCACAGTATGTAACGCTTGCCATAACAGATTACATGATACCGATGCCATCCATATCGTATCGGAGAAGCATGTGGACAGTATGGGTGGTCCCCAGGAGGAATTCCGGGCCTATATGCATTCCCAGGCCGGTATTCTTAATCCGGTGGGTGTTGTCTTCCAGCTCCGCGCTCCATGGCCGCAGTTCCGTGACATGCAGTCCCCATATGAAGAGAACCATGCGCCTCTTTTCGATCCGGACAGATACGGTTACAGCCATGCTGCAATTGACCACGCCGCGCTCATGCTAAAGAATACTTTTCCGGATATGAACCTTTGGGTAAAACATTGGGACCGGATTATACTGACATTTATAACCTGGACAGAGTAAAAACATTATAAAGTATTGAATTATGGATATTATTAAAAGTCTGCCGGTGGCTTCCCTGTTAAGCCCCGGCCTTGCAGACGATCTGGAAGTGTTTTTCCCGGAGTGGCTGTCAACCCTTCTCCCTTTTTACAACGAGGCCAGAAACGGCGGTGATTTTGCCTTCCATATGATGAACACCTGTGGTAGCGGTTCATCTTATACTGTCGGAGTATATGACTTTTGCAGGACCAGACATTATTACGGTAACGGATACCATACGCTGCTTTCCTTCTACGGCGGGAACAGACTCTTCTGACTTGACTGGGAGGAGATGTTCCGGGCGCGTTATGGTTATGACCCATCCCTCTATGACAAGATCAGCCTGTTGGACTATGTATCGAGGATGGACAACAAGAGAGCCCCCTACGATGCCCTGAACAACAATCTTTCCGGCTGCTTCCGGGCTTTGACCGGTGATCCGGATGTGTTCATCTCGCTCGGTTCGTGGGGAACCTATATAGCACTTGATTCCGGAATATTCTGGAAGCACGAGGAACATGAGGAGAAGTGGCGAATGCATTTCTAAAAAGTGAAAACAAACGGGGTGGTATCCTCACCGGTACCACCCTATATTATCAAACGACAATTAAATCTTAACTGAAATATGGAGAAGAAAAATATGCCTACAGAAAAGACTATGGACAGGATGGAACAGATCCTGAAAAAGATAGAGGATGGAAGAACCGTAACACTTGAGGAACTCCGGTCAGCCGGATTCATACTGGTTGTTGATAAGGATTTCGGAAGGGTGGTCAACAGGCCCCACCTGAAAAAGCTGAAAGGCAGCCTGACAAAAGACGGCTGTATAGAACCTGTTTCCATATTCTTTGGAGCGGAATATTTTGAAGCTTATCCTGAACGTGAACTGACTGACCTCAACGACGGAGATAAAAAATATACCAAGGACTCTCCCGAAGTTCCCGAGGTTATCTTTGTTGCAGACGGAGTTCACAGGGTACAGGCACACGTAGAATTACTTTCAGAGGATGAGAGCTACAAGCACACCCTGAGATTCAGACACGTGGAGACTGTTCTTCCCATAGACCGCTGGATCTATGTCAGGAACACCAACAACCGTAACTGGGACTCGAAGGACTGCTCACGTTACATAGCAGCGCAGACCGGTTATGAAAAAAGCAATCTTACCACCGCCGTCAAGTGGCAGGAGGAACTGAAGCTGGGTGAGAAATACGCGTACACCATCCTCAACCTTTCCGACACCTATAAGAAAAAAATGCTGTCGGAGTATATGGAAGCCCCCGACAAGGGACTCCCCATGGTATTGAAAGGTGTGGAGGAAAACATCGACCGTGGCGGGCGTATCCTCCATGCCTTCAGGGTGTGCTGGCGTGATATTCCGAAGATGGTAAGGAACAGCGCGTCGATCAATATGTTCATCGAGGTCTATAACGCGTGCGGTGACAGCATGAAGGAAGCCGTGGTGAGCCTGCTGATCCTGTTCTTCACCACCCTGGACAAGACCGATGCTGAAAGCGTTGCAGGTGAGAAGGACAATGACGGGAAGGTCAGGCTGTTGAAGGAATGCTGGGACAAGTTCAGCAAGGATATTGAAGACGGGAACCTGAAAGCGGAATATGAACGGAGGGCTTCTGAGGCGGAGAAGGAGTTCGATGACTTGTTCGGAGAGAAGGAGGAGGCTACCGTAAGTGAGGCTGTTCCTGAAAATAACAAATATCATGGAAAAGCTATATACCAGCCTAATGGAAAAGCTGGAGAATATAGTGGATGGGCCTGCAATTTCTATAACGGATGCAGCAATCAGTGCTCCTATTGTTACCTGCAAAAAGGAAGGAACGCCAAGATTTATACCCCGACACCAACTCTTCAGAAAGCTTTCAAGGATGAGGATGACGCAGTGGAGCAGTTCGGGAAGGAAGTGCTCAGGAATCTTCCCGAGCTGATGAAACATGGACTGTTCTTCTGCTTCACCACCGATCCTTTACTTCCTGAGACGATGGGATTGACGGCCAGGGCTGTGAGGATATGTATGGAAAACGGCGTGAACGTGAAGCTGCTGACCAAACGTGCCGATTTTGTGGAGCCTTTCTTTGATTACCTTTCAGCCGGCGGAGGATTTGATGAGGAGCTTTGCAGGAAACACGTGGCTTTCGGGTTCACCCTTACCGGACATGACGAACTGGAAGGTAACTCGTCACCGAACCTGGAGCGTATCAGCACGATGAAACTGCTTCATGACAGAGGCTACCGGACCTTCGTGAGTGCTGAGCCTGTCATTGATCCGGTTTCTTCATTACAGGTAATCAAAGGCACTCTTGGTTTCTGTGATCTCTACAAGGTCGGTCTGTTGTCCGGCAAGAAGGATTACGGAAAAACAGATGTGCAGGGGCTTGTGGATGAGTTGTTGAAGTTACCGGAAAAACCAAAGATTTACCTGAAAGATTCTGTGGTGGGGATGCTTAAACTGGACCGCAGCACTCTTCCAGACAATTTCGTGGGGAGTGATTACAATATGTTCGGGTGAGAGAAATGAATAACCATGGGGAGTCCTGACCGTAGGGCCTCCCCATCATGGAAAACAATGTGCAATGATATACTGTCCGGTTGATTATAATGGAGTGAGATTCTGCATATCCCACTCAGACAGCCTGATTTTACGGATATTCGTATATAAAGAAGCCTCCCAAAATACAGCGCCTCTGCCTGCATGAGATATAATCTAACACTTAACTCTACAGACCGCACCATTATCCGGAAGGCTTGGATGAATATAACACCATGTGTGGAATGTTCGGTTATCGGAGGGCAAGGAATTAAAAGTGCCTTGGATTATCGGGAAGTGGGGTTATATATTATTCCCGGAGACTCAAGGCACATCCTTAAATTGCCCTAGAAAAGAAGAGAAGTTACTTTTTCTTGACAGACATCTTAATTGTGCCTATCTTTGCGGCATGATATATTTTACTTCTATGAGAACGGAACTGATAGAGAATATTTGTTTTACTGAGGTGGAGTACAATATCAAGACCGAGGGTGAGGATTGTGCTTCCTTCGACGGGTTCATTGATACGGTCCTTATGTTTGTCAATGAGAGTGGAGGCTCCCTTGAAGATGCGGTGGATATGGCGAATGAGGCTTTCCTAGGGTTATGAAAAATAAGAGGCAAGCCATCATAAACTTACCTCTTGTACACTGCCTTGATCCTTACTGAAACGGTGAATTTTCCCTCAACATCCGATTCCTGTACACCACTCCCCGTTCCTTCCTTGAATACAGTTCCATCCTTGAGACACCAAAACTTTCACGGTTGGCATTATAGTTGTTGATTGCCATCCCTTCAATGTCATCCTCAGAGATACCATGCCTGCCGAATGTACCGATGAGATAGTTCAAGGCAGCATCATACAAGACACCGTACAGACACAACCATTTTGCCCGTGAGAGGATGGATTTATGTCTGTTGCCGTCCTCATAACTATCCGGATACTCTTTTCTCCATTTCCTGTCCACGTAGTTAATCAGTGTCTTGTCCTTCCATAACCTCTGAAAACCTGTATTCCTTTCAATCTCTTCCGGCGTATGAATGAAACAACCGCCTGAACCACCATGATTATAACTCTTTGCAGCAGGTTCGGGAATAGAAGGGTCATATTCAAAGTGGTAGGGAATCAACGTGTCTTTCTCCGGGTTGATATAGACATCAGGATCGAAACTTAGGAAGAACGTGCGGCTTAGATTATGACAACTCTTATCGAATTCATCAGTCCTCGGGTATAACCTTTGCTTCACCTGCCGGAAAAGATTGTAATGATGCTCCGGGTTGGTGTTGTCGTGAACCATAGCCGCCTTCACACCCTTGTTGCTTGGAGAGAACCATACTGCGTAAAGATGGAGAGGATTGGCATATTGAATGAGTCTTTCCTTGAATTCTCCTGCCGCCTCATGTGATCCGAAATCGTCAAAGTCAAGCACAAGGATATTGGAATACTGGCGCAGGTTGGTCGGGTCATCGTTCCTATAGTCGAATATTCCGGAAGGTGCTATCATGGGGAGTCTGTGTTTCTCTTCCTTGTAAGCCTTCTCTGTTGTCTGTTTTCTAACCATGTCTGTCTGCTTGGAAAGTTTAGTGTCGGATGCTATAAGTTCAAGGATATGGTCGAAGTTATAATAGATTCTACTCCTTGAATCGCTTGAATTAAAGTAGTAGCTTATGTTTTTGTTTATCATATTATTGGATTTTAGATTGTTATTGTATCGTGAACCTTCCTAGAGACCGGACCTGGCTTTACTTTGGAAGAAAGCCGGTCCTCTCAGTATCTTCGTCTCTCAGGAAGAACCACTATTTTTCAGTAAAGGAGCTATAGGAACTGTCAATGGAAGATTGAAGAGAAAGGCTACTACGTACCCTTCCAGAGTGAGAGAGAAGAAGGATGTTTTTTGTTTTGTTTATTCTTTTCTTCTCACTTTGGTAGACCGCGAAGCAGGTCTCTTTCCTCACTCTCTATTCTATACTCCTTTCATTTACTATATTACCCCCTTTTTTTTACTTCTCTATATATATTAGAATGTCCATCAAAAAATAGGGGGTGTCACAATAAATCTTATCTTAGCTCCTTCACTGTAAAAAAGGAATCCGGAATATGCTATGCTATCACCAGATTTATCCCCATAGTCTTCAGAACATCAATCAGGGCTTTATATCTTCCCCTTTCTCTTTTGCCTCTTTTTATACCAATCATCTCCAGATAGGCAAATGTCACTTCTTTTGTATACTTCTGCTCCATAACGATAGCCCTCTGCATATCCCTGTCATATCCAGTCAACAGTCTGATCTCTTTTTTAATGTTGCTTCTGATCCTCATCCCCTCCAGCCTCTTTTCCCAGTCATTGTTGGAGACCGGACTTCTTCCAATGACCCTGTTCTCATTGAAGTAGGCGTCCATCCTTTCTATGAACCTCCCGTCAAAGTCATCCGTATACCAGACCGTATATACCTCACCCTGAATATGCTTCCTGATGCCTATCCTCGTTATGAGCTGTGAGAAATACCAGTCCTTCTGACTGTGCGGGTCAGTGGAGGTACCATAGGCCCTCCGGATCTTTGCCGATTCGGTGTTCGGAAGGTTCCAGTCACCACACAGGAGAATCTGTTCAACATCCCTGTATGAGTTGGTGCTCTTGTTGTCGGTCGCTCCATAATAGGTGACGGTGAACAACCCGGGACCGACACCTTCGGCAACCAGTAACCTCCTGAAACGTTCCGCATATCCGGATTTTCCCGGGCCGTCATCGTCACCGTTTATATCCTTCCAGCATACAATCAAGGAAGGTTTGTCTATCAGCCTGCCTATCCTCTTTACGAATGTGCCGAACCCCGCCTCATCAAAACACTTTCTGGACAGTCCGAAATCCATCCTCCTGAAATCCGTTACGGTGTTGTACTTGCTTTCCGTATCCAGAAGGGTGAAGCGGGTGGAGCCTCTGAAAAGGATATTGCCCGCCCCCTCGAATATGAGTACATGCGTGGAGATTGTCATGTCCTCGGGGCAGAGGTCAACCGGGTAGAATGTAATGCCTACCTTGTCGGTATCGGACATCATCCATGAGCCATAATACTTTGGAATGAGCCCCAGCACCACGTCACGCTTCATACGGTTGATCCTGTAGGCCTGGTTGAAGAGGTCGTTCCTTCCGCCCCTGATGAAAAGGTCATAATACCGGTCCAGCTCTTCGGGGGGCTTGCAGACGATATTGCCGTTCTCATCAGTCTTTCCGAATATCCCCAGCATGCTCCTGTCGAACTCCACAAAGGGATTGATGAAGGTCGGCGTCTCGTCGAATATGACATATCCCCTCAGGTCATCCCTTCCCATCAACGTCCTGAAGTCACCGTCGAACGGGGCCACCTCCTTCTGTGGCTTATAGATGAGGAAATGGTTTATCAGGTCTGTCCAGAAGCGTACATGAGTTATCAGAATCACCTTCTTTTCCATGAGCACTCCGGGGTTGTCCCTGTATTGCCCCAGGAAATCGGCTCTCCCGGGGTCACTGGATATGATCATCACATCCTCCATCCTCAATACCCCTTCCACCACAAGGTTCTCCACTATCCAGCCGAACATCTTTTCCAGCTCGTCTTTGGTATCGACACAATATAGAATACCCTCATCATGTTTGTGACGGATCAGGCTCTTGATGCTCTCGGTCTTTCCCGAACCCATCCCCGAGCTGACGATGTATCCGCCACGCCCATCGGGAACATCTATCTCCCCGGTCTTGAGCCTCATCCTGAAACCGGGGCCCGTGGAATGGGGAGTGATGTCAAACAGCTCTCTCATCGCCGCCTCCTTCCCTGGTATCGTCGATTATGACCCACTCGTCCCGGTACTTATTGACCAGGAACTCATAGTATGATATCACGTCCGACTCGTCGAAGTAGTTGTCGTCAAAGTCGGGTTCCGCCTCCTCCCATGCCTTGAGGTCGGCTCTGATCTGTGCGAGGAGTTCTGATTTCCTCACAATTTCTTTCTTGTCAGTCTTCATTGTTTAAAAAAATTGGTTTGATTAATCGATTGGACATGCTCACTGGAACATGCCCTTATTACACAGATTAGGGCATGACTGGAAATGGCGCGCGTTTTTCATATTTGGAGCGCTATTATATATATAAGGTATAATTGCCCAACGTCCAGCATCCTCCCAAAGCCTTATTACCGAAGAAACAAATACTCACAATGAAGGGCGCCGAAACAAATACCTGAATATAAATTGCCATAGCCGGGAAAAGGCAAAGGGAATTACCGGGGAAATGAACGGCGCTCTTCTTATTTTTTTTCTCTTCCAAATCGCTAAAACACCATTCACTGCCTGCCAGAACCTAATAACTGAATAATAAAATAGCATAAACCCTATGTTTAAAGAGTTCATAAATCAGCTATTGGGACTTGAGCGGGAGCCTATGCCCAATCGTCAGGATACTTTTACCGCACCTGATGTCACCGAAAAAGCGGTATCATCCGAACCTATCCCTAAGAAATACCAAAGAGACATTGAAGCGCTCCGACAGAAATATGGAGACGCTTTTAAAACCGGTCTCTGTATTAATCTGACCCTACAAGAGGCTTTATCAATCATGCATAGAGAAAGGAGACGTATTGACTCCTATTCCGGTCTTGTCTCTTATCTGAAAAAGGAATGGAATATCACACTAACAATCACATCACAAAAAACTAAAACTAAATCATTATGAAGAACTATTTTATAGCAAACGGTGAGATTCTGAACACCAATATGAGCATTAAAGAAATGGAATCACGAGTACAGGCAACATTAGATGAGAACACCTCTGGAATGGCACAATTCAGAATCAAGGAAGTCAGCGAGAAAGAAATCAGAATGTTCTTTGTCAGAGACTTCGACTATGATCCCGACGTACCAATCATTTTTGACGCTGACATGGCCTTGATAACCGGAGTGGGAATAGGAGCATTCCAGCCACAACAAGTCGGAGGATACCCGATGATTTATCCCTTGAGTTTTGCCGGGAAGAATTTCTACACGGATGTAACGGCTTTCATCAGGTTCTATAAATTCCAGCTGTTTGAAGAGACGGGGCAGACAGTGGAGCATATAGGCCTGAGATGCGATTCGGACCGGATTTTGATGCAGATAATCTTTTAATCCTTATGAATGTCTTGGTAGCATGTGAGGAGAGAAGAAACCTGAGAAGCAAGACCTTTCCCGGGATAGCGGATGCGATGGTTCTCCAGTGGGGAGGAAAAATGGCGGCATAATTACACTATAATGTATGGATCAAAACAAGAACAGATAACAAAATGGCACAATATTTCAGAATAGCGACAAAGGACTTCTGCAACACACTCAAACCCGGCTCTTTCACGGGAGATACGATGATGTGCCCTACAAGAAGTCAAATTGAATCGGCCGGGTTGCATATAAAGAAGGGTTACACCTATGCGGCCGACCAGCTTGTTCCCGAAGACCATATAGAGCGTCTTGACTGGGAATATACCTTCTCCGTGACTCCTGCGACAGCTACCATATCCGCGGCGGGAGGTTCACGGAAATTCACAGTGACCTCGTATAAGAGACAGTACAGTTACAGTAATGCGGGAAACCGTATCTATGTGGAGGGCTCACAAACAAACGTAGCTTATACCTCAGAAAATTCAGGCTCCGGAACATGGACCGCCGCGAGTGATACTGTCAGTTATTCCTCCAATCCCGGTGGAGCGGAGAAAAATGGTATTATTACATGGACCCAATCCGAATCTTTCGGTTCTGATCCTAAGAAAATAGCTACTGCAACTCACAAACAAAATGCAGACTCTATCAAACCGGATGGAGATGGTTACAGCAATCCAAGAATTACCAAATTTGAATATCCTACAGTTATTCCAGCTTCTGGAGGTAGTTCGGCACCTAGTTACTCCTATGAACAGACTGTATATTGGATATCAGGAAAAACTACGACACTCACATCCGGCGGAACTTTAACTTTTAATAGAACTTCAGGAACAGCAACTGTAAATTCCTCAAGTGGTTTGGCTGATATTGGATCTAAAGGTATAACCCGATCCGGACAAACTACTGTGGCTGTTGTTTCATTAACCGTTACAATGAATGGTAAATCCAGTCCAGCATCGAGTGCGGATGTTAGTCAGGCTGAGAATAAGATTGAAGAAACATCCTGGAACCTTTGGAATGTCTCTGTCAGTGCTGATAGAACAAATTTCTCCAGGGAGGGTGGTACTACAACAGTAAGGGCAAGTGCGACAAGAACCGGTACACATACTTGGAGTTCGGATTCGACATCTTCAGCAAATGATACGGGAACTCCTTCACTGAGTTTGTCCGATACTTCCGGTTTCTCCTTATCATCCGGCTCTGGAACTTCTGTAACATTAACGGTATCAGTTAACAATGGTGCGGAAAGAAGCACCAGAATTACGGCATCCTATGGAGGAGCCAATGATTGGGTTGAAATTGATCAGGAAGCAGGTGTTCTTAGTCAAAGTGATACTCAGATAGTCTATAGCATTTCTACAACTCCTACATCATTGAATTGGGATTATGACAGTACGTCCGGAAAGTCCTTCTCGGTAACGTCAAGAGCCCAGGATCAAATAAGATATAGATATTCATATGATGGAGGTAGTACCTGGGGAGATTGGGGAGACTGGCAGAATAATGGAAGTTCATATTCTGCATCCTATAATTCATCAATAACTTCAGGAAGCTCTTATTTCTCCATCTCAGGTAATACAGTGACTCCTGAAGGAAGCAACACGACATTCAGTGCAAATACCGGTACTGTTACAGTTTCCAATGCCGGAGATACAGCTTACGTCTCATTAAGTCAGGATGGTGCACCGGCTGATTATGATTACAGAATCTCAATTTCTCCAATTTCTCATAATTTCTCATCCAGTGCAGGTTCCCACGATTTTACTGTAACTGTTGAACAAAGGTTCAAACCGGTAACATCTTCTTCTTGGGGTTCTTGGAGTACAATAGGAAATAATTACAGTTCTTCCATTAGTGGGACAGGATTTTCCAGATCACAAAGTGGAGGTACAGTCACTGTCAATGTAACTTCCAATACAAGCACTACATCCGGAAGAAGCGGAACCCTGACAGTTACCTGTGACTATACTTCCGATCTTACTGGAACAAAACCATCGGCATCCGCCAGTCTGACTCAAGATAAGTATGTAGATATAACTACAAAAACTGAATATCAGTATGAGTTTTCCGTAAGTCCTGCCTCATTAAGTTTCAGCGCAGACGGTGGAACGCAGTCTGTAACAGTTACTTCCAGGAGACGACCGGTTACATTAACTTATACCAATGGGAGTCTGACTGATGAAAGTGAAGGTTCCTGGTCTACTTGGTCAAGTTATTCCGGAAGAATAAGTAGTGGAGCAGGATTTTCTGTCTCAGGAACTTCTGTAACAGCAGGTGCAAATAGTAGTACATCAAGTCGAGAGGGTAATTTGGAATTGACTCAAACACAGACATCTGATTATAGTGGTTCTACTAGTAGTTATAAGTCAGACTCTGCCAGCATAAACGTTCCTTTGGATCAGATGGGTGCAGATATCAAGTCCGTCAACTTCATACATCTGAGTTACAGCTGGCAAAGCAAGGATGGTGCCTATGACATTTACAGCGTATATGCATCTGCCAGTTATAAAGTCGCCTCCACTGTCATCGTGGAATGCAGGCTCAACTACGGTTCCTCCCTCGGGGCGGGTGCGGAGAACTACGCTTTCACGATATCCTCCGGAAGCGCGACATCGTCAGCCCGAAAATGTTATACTTTCGCCGGGAACTATCCGGGTGTGGTATCCGGAACCGGCAGTGTCAGGCCTTCAGAGGATGAAACCTACCGCTACTCCTTCCTGGAGTAGACTCTGTAGGAATCCGGCAGCAATACCGTCTCCTGATGTCGGGTAATAGCGGATGCGATGTGCCCCTGCCGGATAAAGGGTAATAATTAACGAAATAAAAAATTAATGTATGGACAAGAATATAGCCAATAACAGTCTAATAATGGATAAGAAAATATTTATAGCAGGCAAGGTGTATGACCTGCAAGTGATGGACAAGAATGAGGTCGAGGCATCGGTGCAGGCGTATCTGGACAGTGCAATAGGCAAGGACAAGGCAAGGTTCGAGCTATGCACAATCGGAAATATGACCGCCATGTTCTTCCACCGGGGATTTGACTACAGTTCCTATAATGCAGATCCGGCGAAAGATATCATGGATGCGGATGCCTTCATGATGACCGCCCACGAATACAAGGGTTTTATGATGCCCAGCCCTTTTCCGGCACTTCCTGTTCCAGGATTCGGCTATCCCTATCATATAAATCAGACCGACTTTCTGGACGCATACCGGAAGAGTGCCAGGATTCTTGGGGCAAGCAGGATTAAGAACGTTTCCCTGGATATAGCCTCTCAGTCCATTGTGTTGAGGGTGCAGGTAGGATAGAGAGTGATGGAAAATAGCGCCAGCTCCTTACAATTCATATGGAGAAAACGTTTTAGGCAAATCCGGATTTTACAGGTAATAGAATGTGCCCTTGAATGTTTTTTCCATAGTCTTTACCGTCAGTCTTAAGTGTGGGAGCTTTGAGCAATATAGAAGGAGGATGTGTCATAACTTATCACAGATTAGCACAAATTGATGTTAAGCCATTGATTGTCATCGTGTATAATCTTCAGTAATCTGTGGTGAAAAGTACTTTTGACACACCCTCTTTCTTTTTTGTTACGACAAAAGACGCATCGGTTATATATTCACTAATAGGGCATCACAAAGTTGCCGGAGTGAACTTCAAAAAAATACCTTCTTCACTTCCTCAGCCACATACATGAATATGACAATGATTACATAAGAGATCTTGCTGAATTGCTACCTCACAATTTGAAAAAGCCGGAACTTCTTTAAAAAGAAATATTCAGTAAATGTCTTAAAAAAGTAAGATGGTATATGAAGATGACTTACTAATATCATCTCATATGCCTTTTTATTATTTTTTCTCTCTCTGACTGAAGACCTTATTCATTTAGTCATGATATTCCGGAAGAAGCTTGACAACTTCTTCTGATAGATTCTTTATAATCCTGCTATGCGACTTTCTTCTGTCTGTTTTGATTTTATCAATCATCAATATGGCGTTTGCTGTATGTATTCTAAAGAAAATCCATAGGATTTCCGTCTTCATGTTCCTGGCCTTTATCCTTGAAAGCGAGTAATGTTGCTTTTGAGTACCGAAGCTTCCTTTAAGCCGGGTGGCCCTTTCTTTTGGGAGTTCACTTTTGAGCACCTTCCTCAAGAACTCATCTTTTTCCGCCCTTCCCTTGGGTACAAAGGAAGTGGATATCCCGTATTTCGTACAGAACTTCCTATTGGCATAAATGGAATCGGCAGCCACACATCTTACCCTTACATTCATGAGCTTCTGTTGCATGCAGATACAGTCCTTCAACCTTATACCCTCATTGAAGGCTTTGAACGATGCCGCCTATCTATATATTGTTGACCTTTGCATCGAACTCGACGGATTTGGTTCCCTTGCCTCTTACGATGGGACGTATATAATGGCGGTCGATGCTGACGATGCAATCACTGACTTTCTGCCCCTCAAACATCTCCTTTTCCTATACAAGAATCTTTCTGATGATGGAAAGACGCTTCCGGTAATCCTATGTATACAGAGTGAAGTGCCATATCGGCTATGAATCCCATCCCTTTGACCGATGAGCTTTTCAAGAAGCCTGATTATACGGCGCTTGAGTATCCTCGTTCTTGAGGCCTTCCTTTTTCTTTTCTTGCAGTAGAACAGATAGGATTCCGCTACATTCTTGTATTTGTTGCGCGGATGCCTTATGCCAAGCTCACAGCAATGCCAACAGATATGTCTGTAGAGCCATTCGATGCTTTCCCAAAGAAGCTTCATGTCCGTAGGAAAACGCATGTGATTCTCATAGCATGTGGCATCGGTCATACAGACGTGAAGGTTCTCAAGAAGAGGTTTCCATTGTGAAGCCAGGACCTCCTGAAGGGAATCAATGTCAAGACGAAATGCTATCTCATTACGGATGGCACTGACTATCTTGAAGTTGGTTATGGAAAAAGACGGGGCTATCATGATTCCGCAGAAGATCTGGTAGTGTATGTTCCCGTTGAGATGTTCCACCAGCTGTCTGTCGGAGAACCCGGTGTAGGCCTTTAGGACCATAAGGGCGATTTTTGCACAAGGACTGAAAATGTTTCTGCGCCCCAGACGCCGCTCCGACAATCCTGCGGCTTCTGCCATATGCTCAAACGGAAACACGGAATGAAGTCTGCCAAGCTCACTTTCATTAAAACTCTTGCGGTATTGTTCCTGAATATCAAATTCTGTAAAGCCCAAAGTAGAGTGAATTTCTGAAATATTTTGTATCTTAGCCATATCTTGATTCGGAGATTTCCTTCGTTTTGGCTTCCAAACCTTATTTTCGGGGGAAAACCTAAAGATACAAAAAGCCAACTAATTCGCAATGCTTTGTCTATGAATTGGTTGGCTGATTTTATACTATTTACTGAATGTCCCTAAACATAGGAACTTTTTATCCCCTTTTTCCCTATTCCTTCTTTCTCTTAAGATTGGAAGGAAAATAATAACATGTTACTATCGATGAATATTTTGCTATTTGGGTTATTGACTCAAGTACATTGTTTAAAATCATTTTTCTATCTTATTATAGTTAGAGTTTCTTATATTATACAAACATATACTTCCACTTGTCGTATAGTTTGGAGGTAAGCTGTTTTGTTTTATTATGGCATCTTTACAACCATTTAATATGAACAAAGTATGAGGAGCATTACCATGGTGTTTCCAAACAAGTTTCACTTCATTATTTTTAAATAACAATCCTCCAGTACTTTTGGCATATAATATAGGATTACCTTGTGTTTTAAATTTATTGCCAATAATATGTACATTTTGATGTACTGGAAGATTAGCATTTATGTAGCTATTTGACGGATTTAAGGCTATAACAGCGTTGCTGGGGCCACCGTTATAGGCACATTCTATAAATGTATTGTTTTCTATTCTTACATTTTTCACTGGTCCAGATTCATACCATCCTTCTGCATCTCCTTCTATTAAAATAGCACTCATACCAGTTTTATAATATGTATTGTTTGCAATTACAACTCTTCTTGGAGTAGTCACTAATGTTCCTCGTGTACTGGTCCGGGTAAAATAACAGTCTCGTATTTCAACTTCGGGCGTACATGTCATATTCTCCACACAGTCTTCATTTAGTTTGAGCTCTTTCGGAACATTTTGGTCTAAAACAATTTCTAGTGTACGGTCTGTTAACCGTTTGACTGATTTTACTATTGAATAAGAAAAACGCTGCATGGTACTTGCTTTAACAAATGCAATCGTATCTCCAGGAAAAAAAGCATTGAAACCGTAACTTTGCCCGTGCATGAATTTCAAAATCAAAGCTTTGTCATTTGTCTTTTCTACGACTCGTAGATTGGTACCATGTATATTGATTGCGTCGTCTTGAGCCCCTTCATATCTGCAGTTTAAAATACTTATCTTTCCGCTACATCCGGAAAAATGCATAAAATCCGCAGAAGAAGCCAGGATTCGTCCGCTGTTTTTCCGGGGTGCACATATAACATTTGTCATCAATATGTTTTTGGAATATTGACTCACAATGCCCAATCCATGCATATAGTGCACAGCAATATTTTCATAGATTATATCCTGGCTTTCAAGAATAAACATTCCGACTTGGTCTCTTATGATATCTCTAATAGTTAATGTATTGCCTACCTGAGGCTTAAAATCAGATGGAGTCTTGAAGTGTACAAGACCTGGTGCAATGTCTGTTGCGGGTGCCGCTGCCAATATGTTCCAGCCTTGGCTGTAGAAAAAATGGTCATTGTTTGGATCATATTCAATACAGTGATTTTTGTTGGATCTCCATCCTTCTCCATACAAATGAATTTTATTATCAACTATCTCATAATATGAGTCTTGGTGTATTTTCACTTCGACCCCGTCTTTATCTATTTGGGTATAAGTCATTTCTGTACCACCTGGACGTTGAAAATCAAATTTTAGATTCTTTAATTTTATCTGTTGACAATGAACGAATGCGATCATAGTCATTTTTCCATGAAACATTAAGGTTGCACCATTTCCTTCAATTGTGATACCTTTCATTTCTTCAAAAAGTAATCCAATAGTTTTTTCCTTTGATGGACATTCTTGTTCCGTAGAAGTGTTAGTTATGAAGTATTCCTTTTTGGTAGCACCTTCCGGCCAAAAATCGTATCTTCCTTTATCAAATACAATTACTTTGGTGCTGAGTCTTTTGCAGTCACTTATTACAGTCTGCATTTTTCGTGTCTGATTTTCAAAAGAATAAGGAATGATATTATAATCGGATACAAATAGTGTGTCCTTTTGCTCGGCTTGTATGTTACTATAAGTTATAAATAGTAGAAAAAGGAAGTAAATTCTTGGCATAAGCGTATATAAAATATTTTATTGATGGTAAGTTGAATTATATTTACTTTATTAATTTGATTTTGAAATATAATCATCATCAAAACATAATCCCTATTTTTGTAGTATCTGTATATTATTGTTGACTTATATATTCCGTACATTATTTTTTAGTTCCCTCTCCTTATATTGGGTAGGAGAGCATCCCATGTTTTTTTTGAATACTGCGCTAAAATAGCGGGGAGTAGAAAACCCAACCTGATCTGCTATTTCATTCACTGTTAAAGAACTATGCAGTAGTAAGTTGGCGGCATGGTCAATGCGCAACTTATTTATATAGTCATTTGCCCCCATTCCTGTTAACGCCTTTAATTTGTTATAAAGTGAGGCACGGCTCATACCGAGTCTATCACATAAGAAGGGAATACCCATATTAGGTTCATCAATGTTCTCAGTAACAATCTTATTCATTGTATTTAAGAATTTCTCGTCAGCTACACTAAATGTACTTTCTTCCGGCGTTGGTACTGTTTCGTTTCCAATATACTTCTCTTGTATACGCTTACGATTCTTTAATTGGTTATATATAGCCGTGTAAAGAGTGCTTATCTCAAACGGTTTTGTAAGATAGGTATCAGCTCCATTTTTATAGCCAAATACCCGGCTTGCTTCATCATTTCGAGCAGTAAGTAGAATTACTGTGGTATGGCTAATGTCTAAATTTTCCTTAATTTGTTTGCACAACTCATAACCATTCATTTTAGGCATTTGTATATCGCTGATTATAACATCCGGATGCCATTGTCTGCACATCTCCAAAGCTTCTTCACCGTTATAAGCAGTGCGTATATCTTTAAAATAGGGTTTCATAGCACTAGTCAGATAATCAACTAATTCTATATTGTCATCCACTACCAAAATTGTATAATCTCTAGTTTCTGATCTAAAAGTAGACTGGTCAGGTACACTCTCAATGTTTTCTGTAGAAGCAAGCAATTCGTTAAGATAAGGTTGTGGCTGTAAAATAAGCTTGCCAGGCTTAATGTTCAGTGGCAGCTCAAGCCAAAAAGTAGAACCTGCAGAATCAACATTATTAAGTGCACCAACGCTACCGCCCTGCTGCTCTGCCAAAATCTTTGAATACGAAAGCCCTATGCCAGATCCAGGACGGCTGTTTTCACCCTGATAGAAACGTGTAAACAATTTTGAGATATCAATGTCTTTTAGTCCCGGACCTTGATCTGAAATAGAAATCCGCACTCTGTCTCTCTTTTCGGATAGTGAGGTAATAATGTTTATTTCTCCTCCCTCATTACTGTATTTTATAGCATTAATTAACAAATTGGTTATTATGGTGGTACACTTTTCCTTATCACAATAGAATGACTCTATTCCGGCTAACGGGTGACGAGTGAGTGTGATATGCTTCTGGGAGGCTTCGGGTATAAAATCTTCAACTATTTCTTCCAACCATTTTTCCAAATAGGTGCTTTCTATATGCAAGGTACTTTGGCTGACTTCCATTTTACGTACATCAAGTACCATATTTAACAAATTCTTCATACGGTCAGATTGACGAACAATATTCTGCAAGATCCGATAGCTGGCATCTTTAGCAGGAAACTGTTCGATCAGTTGTTTTAAAGGAGCATGGATTAGCGTGAGAGGTGTGCGTAACTCATGATTGATATTTATCAGGAAACGAATCTTTTCTTCATACACTTCTTGCTCGTGCTCCTTCATTGCTAATTTCATTCGATTCTCTTTGCGGCGTAAAATGCTGTAAATGGATAAGCCCACTGCTAATAAAGCAGTCAGTACACACACTAAAATGAACCACCACGTACGATACCAAGGCGGGAGTATGGTAAGTTCGGCAATGGGATAGTCATCTGTCCATTCACCGGAACGGGTAGTGCATGAGGCTGTTATCTGATAGGTACCTGCAGACAGCGTATTCAGTACCAGTTCTGGTAAATAAGAATAAATAGGCTCTTTTTCATATCCTTGCAAATGGTAACAATAGGCTGGTTTACGGAAAATATCTTTATTGTGCGCCTTTATTCTAATTGTTATCGTTCTGCTTTGCTCTGGAATCTTTAAAATAGGCTTCTTGCCTGAAATATATTCCATACGTTCACCGCCAACAAACACATCAGCCAGTTCAAGCACTGGAGGTTCAGAGTGCTCTTTGGGGAGTGTGGAAGCAATGCGTAATAATCCATTTACACTACCCAAATATACATCTCCTTCTGATGAAAGTAAGCGGGGTTTCGGAAGATACTCGTTAGGGGCAACTCCGTCTGGAATACCATAAAGAATAAAGTGCTTTTGAGTGGTCATCCAGGAAAGTAAGCGTTCATTACTGCCAATCCATAATCGTCCATGTTGGTCACTGGTAACAGACATCACTTCATTAATCAGCGAGTTTGAAATATGAGTATACGAACTGTCCTTGGGTGAGAAACAACTCAACCCATAGTTTCCTCCCATCCAAATAATACCTTTCTCGTCAGCAGAAGCTGAATGAATCACGGTATCCCGTTTACAGCGATAAAGGACGTGGAGGGCATTGTCACTGTGATCTATACGATAAATACATTTGGAATCATGCAGGTAAGAAAATGTTCCCTTTACACATATCGGGAGCAACTGCCCTACTATGCCATTTTCAAGGTGGTCTATATGAAAGGGTGTGAATGTTTTTTGTTTCCAGTTATAACTGTATGGACTCTCGGAAAGTAGTAAGATAGTTTCCGGTGTATTTTGTATAAGATTAACCGTTTTACCTTGTTGGCACAATCGGTTGTTAATATTATTATTGACAATAACCAAAGGAGTACAATATCCAGTTTGCTTATTATAGAAAAATATTCCTTTACCAAAGAGTGATATCAAAAGGCGGTTTTTATCAACACCTGTGATAGAGGCAACTTTCTCTCCATATGTAGATGGAATATGGCGAAATTTATTGGTATCGGCATTAAAAACATTCACCCCCCCACCGTCCGTTCCTATCCATATATCCTTCTCATTTTCTCCTTGATAAAGGCTTAATACCGATTTTTCGCTGAGTCCATAATCGGCATTAAGGAGTGCGTCCGCATATAGTTTAATGCCCACTTCCTTGATATTGAACATTCCGCTACGTACGCTGCCAGCCCAAATTCCATTTCCTGGATCTGCATAAAAAGACAAAATAGAATTGCTGGGTAGGGAATAGGCATCCCCCGGAATATGTGTCAATAAATCCATTTGATTGTTTTCAGGATTTAGGATGGCAATGCCTTTGCCGTCAGTACCTATCCAGATATGGTCATCATATTCTGCCAATGCAAGTACAATGTCACTCTGCATTGACGAATTACCAGTATGATAAGTGTGAAGAAGCTTGCCATCCTTGTTGTAACATCGTACTCCTCTACAATACGGAGCCACCCAAAAATTACCTTTAGAATCAGTCAACATCGTAACCATATCACGACAATCAAATGGAACATCGTGTGTGTACCCGGTGCGAATATCTATCAGAAAGGCTCCCATCCAACGATTGGCGGCCAGCAGAGTATGATTGTCAAAACGGTAAAGGTCAGTGATAGGGAATTTTGTATTATTAGAAGTAAGCGAACAGAAAAAAGTGATTTGTTCTGTCTTATAATCATATTTGTATAATTTATCAAATTCTCCAAAAAAGACGCCGTCGTCCCAAAGGCAGATAGAGTTGGCTGATATAGAGTTACCTTTTAAGTCGCATGCTCGATGAAAGGTATCATTGATTACATCATATAGAAAAATCCCTTCGCTACTAAGTGCCCAAATATTATTATTATGGTCTTCCACCAATTGGTCTATATTGCAATTTAAATATTTTTTTAGTTCATATCCATCGAAGCGTCCGATACCGTTTTTGGTACCCATCCAAGCATAGCCTGTACGGTGGCTAACTGTCATGCAATTGACCTGGTAAGAGAGTCCCTCACGGACGTCAATCCGTTGGTATATATATTGCTTGTCATTTAGTTGTTTTCCCCATATAACTATTGGAAATACTCCAATAAGTATAGTTAACAAAATCTTATTCATAGCTTTTTTAAAAAAAAGTAGAAACAAAACAAAAATATTGTTTTTGCCTTAATAATGCAAGCATTCCTATAGATTTCTTCAGTTAACTTCAAAGTCCTTCCTTTATTATATCATCATCTTACTGAAGTTTCATAAGTTTATTAATAGATTGTAGTTAAGAAGTTAAGCTGATACCTTGCAAAACAAAGCATTCAGAGCGTATGTCCAAACTATTGGTTTTAACTTCTTCAAGTTTCGCATGTTGTTCAATTTTTTAGTAGGCAAGGATTCGGCAGATTCGATAAAGGGTGAAATAGTTATTTTTGGAGCAAAAATAGCCATTTCTGCACCTCGTATTCATAGTGGACAGCTACATTTGCAAAAAATATTACATATAACTAACACCTTTGTTAAACGATGAATTATATCCATAAAATTCTTCAGAAAATCTTGGTTGGGATTATGTTTTTAGGAGTCGGCAAGCTGTCAGCTCAAATCACGGTTCCTGAATGGCAAAGCCAATATGCTATCGGTAAAAACAAATTGCAACCTCATGCTTACGTATGGCCTTACGACGAGGCTGCAGATATCCGCCAGGCGGATTATGAAAATTCAGCTTATTATATGAGTCTGAACGGTCAATGGAAATTCCATTGGGTAAAGAATCCGGATAACCGTCCTAAGGATTTCTACAAGCCGGAATACTATACGGGCGGATGGGCAGACATTCAGGTGCCCGGTAATTGGGAACGTCAGGGATATGGAACAGCTATTTATGTGAATGAATCCTATGAATTCGATGACCCGCTGTTTAACTTTAAAAAGAACCCTCCTTTGGTGCCTTATCATGAAAATGAAGTGGGTTCTTATCGGCGAACTTTTACGTTGCCGGTGAATTGGAAAGACCGTAGGACGGTGATTTGCTGTGAAGGTGTCATCTCCTTTTATTATATATGGGTAAACGGACATTTTCTGGGCTATAACCAAGGCTCGAAGACTCCTGCAGAATGGGACATTACTCCGTACGTGCATGAAGGAGAAAACACTGTGGCACTGGAGGTATATCGATGGAGTGCCGGCTCCTATCTGGAATGTCAGGATATGTGGCGTTTGAGTGGCATTGAACGTGATGTATATCTGTATAGTACCCCCAAACAGTATATTGCAGATTACCGAGTGACTTCCACCCTGGATAAGGATACATATACCGAGGGAATCTTTAATTTGGAGGTTGCTGTGGAAGGTATGACCGAAGAGGGGGCAACCTTGTCTTATTGCTTGAAAGATGCTTCCGGTAAAACCATTTTGGAAAAAGAATGTGGGGTGCAAGAAAAGAACGCCGGTAATACGATTTCATTTCAACAGGAGTCCTTGTCCGAAGTGCAGCGTTGGAGTGCCGAAGATCCTAATCTTTATACACTGGCTATTTCTTTAAAAGGTTCTGACGGCGAAATAAAACATCTGACCGGATGTAATGTAGGGTTTCGTACATCGGAAATAAAAGGTGGAAGATTCTGCATAAACGGGGTGCCTGTCTTGGTGAAAGGTGCCAATCGTCATGAGCATTCTCAGTTAGGACGTACGGTCAGCAAGGAACTGATGGAGCTGGATGTCCGTCTGATGAAGCAGTACAATCTGAATACCGTGCGAAATTCACATTACCCCACTCATTCGTATTGGTATCATCTCTGTGACCTTTATGGCTTGTATATGATAGATGAGGCAAACGTGGAGTCGCATGGTATGGGTTATGGGGTCGCTTCGCTTGCTAAGGACAGTACATGGCTTCCGGCGCATATGGACCGTGTGCAACGGATGTACGAACGGTCTAAGAATCATCCTGCCATCGTTATCTGGTCACTGGGTAATGAAGCGGGTAACGGCATTAACTTTGAACGTACTTACGATTGGTTTAAATCGGTGGAAAGCACTCGTCCTGTTCAGTACGAACGGGCAGAACAACAGTATAATACAGATATCTATTGTCGCATGTATCGTAGCGTAGAGGAATTGTTGGCCTATGCGCGTCAGGCAAATCCGAAAGTATACCGTCCGTTCATCATGACGGAATATCTACATGCCATGGGGAACAGTGGTGGGGGATTGAAAGAATATATGGATGTTTTCGAGAGTGAACCCATTGTGCAAGGTGGATGTATTTGGGACTGGGTTGATCAGTCGTTTAGAGAAATAGATGCCGACGGAAAATGGTATTGGACGTATGGAGGCGATTACGGTCCGGATAATGTCCCTAGTTTTGGCAATTTCTGTTGTAACGGGTTAGTGAATGCCGTACGGGAACCTCATCCTCATCTTCTGGAGGTGAAAAAGGCTTATCAGTATATTAAATGTACCCTTAAGGATGCCGGAAATTTGACTTTATCCGTAAAAAACTGGTACGACTTTACCAATCTGGATGCCTATATACTGAAGTGGAGCATCGTTGGTGACAATGGTGAAACGATAGCCAAAGGGGAATGTTCTCTAGAGGTAGCTCCCCATGCTACTGCTGAGGTTTCACTGGGAGGAGTACGTCTGCCAGAAAATATACGTGAGGCTTATCTGAATATAAACTGGACTCCCAAACATGCAAGTGCATTCATCGGGACAGATGACGTAGTGGCTTATGACCAGTTTGTACTACCTGCCAACAGCAAGTATCTACCAGCAAAGGCCAAGCTGTCTGAAAAACCGCAAATTCAAATTGACCCGAAAACCGGAGCATTGAAATCATATATGTATGAGAGCCAGGAATATCTCGCCTCGCCTGTGCGGCTGAGTTTGTATCGTCCTGCAACGGATAACGATAACCGTGAAAAGAAAGGTGGGGCAAAAATCTGGCGTCAATCAGGGCTGAATCATTTGGCTCAACGAGCATTGTCGGTCAAAACTTCAGGACGCACCACGTGCAGTGAAGTGGAACTGCTGAATGATAAAAATGAAATCATAGGAACAGCTACATTCGAATACACCATTCGCAGAGACGGAACATTGTCTGTTCAAACGCATTTCGTTCCAGATACTTCGTTTGTCAGTTCGTTGGCTCGTGTAGGCCTGACTTTTGAAATGCCCTACAGATTCAATCGTGTTACCTATTTAGGCAGAGGAGAACATGAAACTTATGCTGACCGAAAACTCTCTGGACGTATCGGTATTTACCATACGGATGCAGAACGGATGTTCCATTATTATGTACGTCCGCAGGCTACCGGAAATCGAACCGATGTGCGTTGGATGCGGGTGGGTGATGAATACGGCAAAGGATGGTCGGTATGTGCAAAAAGGCCCTTTGAATTTAGTGTTTCTCCTTTTACGGATGAAAATATTGATGTTGCAGGACACATTAACAAGCTTGAAAGGAAAGGCACGGTAACTGTGCATTTGGATGCTTTGCAAAGTGGTGTGGGAACGGCTACTTGCGGACCGGGTGTGTTGCCGCCTTACCAGGTTCCGGTAAAAGAGCTTTTGTTTGGTTTTGAAATACGTCCTTTGAAATGATAAAGTGCTTTTGAAGGATTTAATATCTGTTATTTATGAAGAGATTTTTATTTTTTATCTATATTTGGTTTGGCATGAGTCTTGCAGCTGTTGCTCAAGAATCTTGTCCACAGATTATTCCGGCTTTGCAACAGTGGCGTGGAACAGGTGGTACTCTTTCCTTGCCAGTAAGGGGGAACATCGTCATTCGTACAGCTGACGAGGAGGCACTACAGCCCACAGCTCTTATCTTGATTTCAGACTTGAAGGATTTAATGGGGTGGGAGTATACGTTGCGTGTCGGAAAACCCCGAAAAAACGATATTTTTCTCTCTCTCACTTCGTATGATGAAGAGTTGGGGGAAGAGGGGTATCTGCTTGACTTTTCAGGCTATGCTGCAATTAAAGCTCCCGCTGTGAAGGGGGTGTTCTGGGGAACGCGAAGTCTGCTGCAGATTTTATCCAATCATCAAGGTGCGCTCCCTAAAGGCACTGCATGCGATTTTCCCCAGTTTCCCAATCGGGGATTTATGCTGGATGTTGCCAGGAAATTCTTTACCATGGACTATTTGAAGCAATATGTAAAGATATTGTCTTTTTACAAAATAAACGAGTTTCAGATACATTTGAATGATAACGGTTTCCCGCAGTTTTTCGAAGACGACTGGAACAAGACCTATGCAGCTTTTCGGTTGGAGAGTGAACGCTTCCCAGGCTTGACATCCAAGGACGGGTCGTATACCAAAAAGGAGTTCACGGACTTGCAGAGAATGGGTGAGGCCTATGGAGTAAACATCATTCCTGAAATAGATATCCCTGCTCATTCTTTGGCTTTTACTCATTATAAGCCGGAATTGGCCAGTAAAGAATATGGAATGGACCATCTTGACCTTTATAAAGAGGAAACCTATCAATTTGTAGATTCCTTGTTGGATGAATATCTTAGTGGTGACTCTCCGGTATTTATAGGACCGGATGTGCATATAGGAACAGACGAGTATAACAAAAAGGAGACCGAACGGTATCGTTATTTCACTGACCGCTATCTGAAATACGTAGCTAAATATGGTAAGAATCCACGTATGTGGGGGGGGCTGAAATGGCTCCCTGGCAAGACTCCGGTTCAGGCAGAAGGGGTGACCATCAATGCGTGGTCGTATGACTGGATAGATCCGGAGGTGTCTTTAAAGGATGGATATAAGTTGATAAACACTTGTGACACTTATCTTTATATCGTACCCGCTGCTGGGTATTACCGAGATTTTCTGGATCATCAGTGGCTGTATGAAACGTGGTCTCCATGGTTGATGAATAAAAAACTTACGTTGCCCGAAGGTACTCCCGGAGTGTTGGGAGGCATGTTTGCCGTGTGGAATGACAAGTGTGGTAACGGTATATCGGAGCAGGATGTGCATGTGCGCTCTTTCCCGGCTGTACAGGTATTGGCAGAAAAGATGTGGAAAGGCAGTCAAGCAAAGGTTTCCTTTGAGCAGTTTGAGGCATTATGCCGTAGGATGCCCGAAGCTCCGGGTGTGAATCTGCTGGGACGGATTCCCCCCAGTGTACCACGGACGGGGTCAGGTGAGGTGCAACTTACGCCAGAGGGTGAAATGTGTGTGCTCAACGGAGTCGACTCTATTTCCACTGTGTTACAGGAAGTGGGATATCCGTATTCAGTTTCCTTCCAAATTTGTCCCGATCGAAACAGTCCTCACAGTACCATATTGTTCAAGGGACCTCATTCGGTGGTATATGCCAATTGGGAGAACAAAGGCTGCTTGGCATTCAGCCGTGACGGCTATTCATTTGTATTTCATTCCTACCGTCTGCCAGAAGAAGAGTGGACTGACATCCGTATTGAAGGCGATTATAAGGGAACTTCCCTCTACGTGAATGGAAAGTTGCAGGAACGTTTGGAAGGCCGTACCAAGAAAGTATACCGTCGGCAGTATAAGCGTATGGAGTACATGGAGTATCAGGAAACGTTGATCTTCCCCTTACAGTATATAGGAGATGCGTTGAATGGATTTAAAGGTAAGGTTAAAAATGTCGTTTGCAGGCAGTTCTGATAAGAACGTTTGTCGTGGCATTTTTTGCAATAAATTTGGGGAGTGTATCAGCATACACTCCCTTTTTTATTCAGCCTTCCTGCTGATCCATCAGAGTTGTTTATTTTACGGAAAATTTAGGATTTAAGCATTGATAAATAGTGCTTTTTGGACTTATAATAGTGATTTTTGACCCCTTTCACTGGTTCCTATCGCCTACCTTTGTTGCCGTTACTTAAATCAGTTGAAACTATTAAAAACATTCTTTCTGTTTATGTCAATTAGGATTGTATCCATATTGGTTGGCTTTTGTTGCTTGTTGATAGCCTGCACGCCTGAAAACCGACAAAATGATTTTTTATTTGCGGTACCTTCTGGAGTCACTATTAGTGCAGTGTTGCCACAATCCTCCATTAAGCCGACCATAGGCCATGCAGGTGCCTATTATATTCTATCGGTAATAGATCATCGCACTGGAAAGGAATGCTTTCGTCAAAGTACCTATATCTTTAATAAAACAAGGACGCAGGGGATATCTAAACAGAACATTTTGCAGCTCCCGTCCGGACAATATTCTTTTTTGGCCTGGATAGATTACCGTGTGAGTCCTGAACATTCATTTTATGATACTTCCGATTTGGAACGGGTCACAATGATTAAACAGCAAGGAAGAGAAGATATGCAGGCTTATGCAGCTTGTACACATGTGCAGGTGGATGAAAATCAATGGCAGAAGGTAGAACTTTTATTCTATCAGCCAGTATCCTTTTATCGTTTTCTGATAGTTGAGCATGCGGAAAAATATGTCGGAAAAACGTTGCTAATACAGCATGGTGCCTATTATCCGATTGCGTATAATGTGTTGGAAGGCCGATGCACAGCTGCTCTTTTTCGGCCCAAGTGGACAGGGAAAATCTATAGCCTGGAAAATGATAAAGCCTGCTTGTTTGAAGGCGCACAGTTCACAGACTACTTTTCAGCCTGCAACAGCGACTTTCAGCTTTATGTAGGAAATGAAGCAGGATACCTGCTATTTGAAATGAAGCGGGTGAGTGTGCATTTATCTCCTGGGAAAGTGAACGAAATCCAGCTTCGGGATGCAGACTTTCAGAATTATACGGAAGGAGGCATTATCGACGGTGATTTTTCGGGTGATATTGATATAGAAATTTAATTTATTCATTATTCTATAAACCTATAAATCATTATTTGTATTATGAAAGAACTAGTATGGTTAATGTTGGCAACAATGACATTTTTGGGGTTCGGCTGTACTGATGAAACAGATTCAGTGGCTTTGTCAGAACGTACTGTAGTGCGTCTGACTCCCGAAGTGAATGTATCTACTCGTAACCAGGCAGCCCCTCAACAGGTGAACGGTTATCACTTACGTTACATTCTGGAAGCCTACGAACAGGAAGCAGAAGGGACTTTGGGCGCAAAACAGGTCCATCTCTGCCAGACGTCTTCTACTTTCGAATTGGATTTGATGCCCGGCAAAAATTATATATTTTTAGCTTGGGCTGACTACGTAAGCAGTGGGGGGGACAATGCAAATCTGAATAATGTAAATGATGAATTCTACATCACTGCCGATTTGCAGAACGTGTCTATGAATACAGCTAAATGGGCTTTGAACACAGCAGCCAAAGATGCTTTCTGTGCTGTGAAGAAAGATGTTCAGGCAGGTACTCCGGTTGAACTGACCTTGAAACGTCCGTTGGCTATGATGAATATCCGGACGAAAGAACCGGTTGTTAGAGTCAAGTCTGTGCAAATCAGTTACCCTAATGTCTATACTGCCTATAATGTACTGGCTGCTGATGTAGTGGGAAAGGCTAGTGCGCAGACATTTGCAGCATCCGTTTTGACTGGTGACGACAATAATCGCATTGCTTACGACTATCTGTTTGTTCATCCGCTGGCTGATCCCAGCAAATACGAACAAGGCAGTAGTTTGTATAATGTAACTATCAATCTGTTCAGTGTAGCAGAGACAACAGATACACCAGACACATCTTATGAAGTGGAGTTTGTGCCTTTCTCTCCGAACTATCGCACCAATCTTACTTGTTCGGATATTGCAGAATCGGCAGTACAGACACAGGTGAATGTCTCTGTGGATGCAGCTTTTGAAACTCCCGAACTGACAGATCCCAAACAGTTTATCAATAGTTCGTATATCCGTACCAGTTTCTATGAAACTGGCCGTATCTTTACTAAAAGTCTGCAGACTTGCAATGATTTGATTTATCTGGTAGCTAATCCTTATTTTGGTGGCCCTTTGTATTTTGAAATACCCGAGAGTTCTTTCTCTCTCCCAGCTGGTGCTACCTGGATGACCAGCTATGCAGATCGCAAAGGTGTGGTTTCTCTGGATGGAACAGCACAATTGGATGCGAGAGCTGATATCTTGAATAAAGCAACCGGTGAGTTCCCGAAATTCACATTTGCTACATGGGTGTATCTTGATGAATGGCATGCTGGCTCTTTCCTTTTTAAAAAACAGAATGGAACCAACGCCCCTAAGGTGGGCTTGAAATTGGGTGAGAGCGCAGGGCAGTTGATATTCTTTGTGGATAATACGACTCACACCTATACTGCATCCTCCCTGCAAACCGGTGCCTGGCATCATGTGGCACTGGTACATGATGGAGTAGCCAAGAGTACAGAACTGTTTGTGGATGGGGGATCAGCTGGAAAAGTTGCGGTATTTCCGAAACTTCCGTTTATGAATGCCTATTTTAATATGTATTTAGGTACTGAGCTGAGAGGCAAACTGGACGAAACTTTCTTTAGCATGTTGCCGATGTCGGCTGCAGAAATCAATGCGGTCAAGACTGATGGGCTGAACTTTAATAACTGGAACCATACTAAGGTACAGGCTTACTGGAAATATGATGAAGAACAAAATCCCGGAAAGGATTCTCATAGCTGGGTGACTATCATGGAAAACATTCGCCAGAAGTTGGTCGGTAAGGATATCAAGTTTCGTCTAGGTGTGTCTGGCGGTGATTGGGCTGCCATGATAGGCAATGCTAACAACCGTACATCATTTGCTAAAAATATCAAGACTGTGTTAGACAAATATCAGTTGGATGGGGTTGACTTGGATTTTGAATGGGCGTCTACTACTGACCAATTTACCAATTATAGTTTGACGATTCAGGAAATTAGGAAAGTGATTGGTTCAGATTATCTGTTTACAGTTTCCCTGCATCCCATCTCTTATAAGATAACTTCCCAGGCAGTGGCTGTTTGTGATTGGATTTCATTCCAATGCTATGGTCCGAAAGCTACAGAATTTCCTTATGAGAATTACACCAGTCATCTGCAGGCTGCTGTTAATTATGGCATTCCGGCAGAGAAGCTGGTGCCAGGATTACCTTTCTATGGCACCAAGAACTGGAATTCAGGTGGTTCAGAAGGAACGGCAGCCTATTTTGATATGGTAAAGGAAGGTTCCGTCAAGAATACAATCGATGATCAGGTAATCCATAAAGGAACCACGTATTATTTAAACAGTGTATCCACTATTCAGAAAAAAGTAAGATATGCGCTTGATCGGTATATGCACGGTGTGATGTCATGGGATTTGGCTACTGACTGCGACTATGATAATTCGCTTTCTTTGCAGCGTGCAGTAGTAAACGAGATCAAGAAGTAACAGGACCTTTGTATTTCTAAAAAAAGTATAATATTTTTATTGCTTGCTTCTAGGAATATGTCCGGTTTTTATCTGTGTTCAACACAAAGAGCTTGCCCTTGAACTTAAAACTGTTTCAAAGTTTTACTACACATGTGAAGGGGATGAGATTTATTCTTAATTCTTTAGAAATGCTGTTTTAGTGATTTTTGCTCTGATGCAACTCGTCTATAGCTTATTTTGCGGTAGAAAAATCACTTAAATCTGTATTAATCGAATGAAAAAAATCATATCTACTGTTTTGTCATTAATTTTTGCCTTGTCGATGTTTGTACGATTTTTTGTATTTTTGTTTAAATCGCTATAAATGAGATTGATAAATAAGTAATGGATACGGTATTTAGATTGGTTTTTGTAGTATGTATAATCCCGTATGTGTTCATGAACTTTCCTAAGGTTATAGTAAATGTTACCTCCATTTGTAATTTCAGACTAAGATTAATGTTAGGAAGCTATTTCTGTAGCAAAAAACGGCGTCTTGCTGTGACAGTATAACAATTATCAATATGCAAAAACAGAATGGTATGACAGTGATATAATAGAAGCCATGAACAATTCCGTACGGAAAAATAGTCGTGAATGAATCGAATTTTTATAGTGGAAAGTCGGTCAGAAACAGATTCAACAGATTGTGCAGGCAGTTCTGATAATGATACTGACTATGTTCCGTTTAATGAAAATGATACGATTGCTGTGGACGAAGACATATCGCATGAATATTTTAACAATCAAAAGCGCTATGTAGCCAGCCAGGTGTTATCAAAAGAACCGGAAAAAGCTGGTGAAAAGTTGTTGCGTGGAAAAGTCTGGTTCGAGATAGCAAATTATAAAGATGAATTCTATATTACTGTGTATTATGAAAATTTATAAGTTTATAAGTATGGGGTTGTTAATGAACTTGAGCGTTCAAGCCCAGACTACGCAACCACCTTTGTATTACTGGTTTGATACTCCTACAACATTAAACGGAAAGGCTGTATGGTATGGCAGAAATCCAGAATTATGGAAGAATAAGAAACCCATTTCAGCAGGAGACCGTGCTAAGAATCCGGATGCAGAATGGGAGTCTGCATCCTTGCCTATTGGGAATGGTAGTATAGGGGCTAATATTTTAGGGTCGATAGAAGCAGAAAGAGTTACCTTTAATGAGAAGACATTATGGAGAGGAGGACCGAATACCAGTAAGGGGGCTGCCTATTACTGGAATGTGAACAAGCAGTCAGCTCATATTTTGGATGATATTCGTAAAGCTTTTATTGAAGGAAATCAGGAAAAAGCCGAACGATTGACCTGTCAGAATTTCAACAGTACAGTTCCGTATGAATCCTATAAAGAAGAACCTTTTCGATTTGGGAACTTTACAACAATGGGAGAATTCTACATCGAAACGGGGCTTAGCAGTGTAGGAATGAGCCGATATCGACGTGAATTATCTCTCGACTCCGCTCGTGCAATAGTGCAATTCCGCAAAGATGGAGTGGAGTATAAGCGTACTTCCTTTATATCTTATTCAGCTAATGTTTTAGTGATGCGTTATAGCGCTGACTGTCCAGCCAAGCAGAACTTGACATTCAGTTACGCACCTAATCCTGTCTCAACTGGCACATTGCAGTCCGAAGGAAAAGATGGTTTAGTATATCGCGCCAGATTGGACAACAATAACATGGAGTATGTAGTGCGCATGAAGGCTTTAACACAGGGTGGAACTATTACAAATGCCCATAATCAGCTTCGTATCGAAGGGGCTGATGAAGTCGTTTTTTTGGTTACGGCTGATACTGACTATCTGATTAATTTCAATCCAGACTTTAGCAATCCAAGAGCGTATGTGGGAGTGAATCCGGATGAAACGACAGCTCGCTGGATGAATGATGCAGCTAAACAAGGATATGAGACCTTGTATCAGTCTCATTATAAAGATTATATTGCGCTATTTAATCGTGTAAAACTTAAGTTGGGAAACTCGACGGAATTTAGTGATATACCGATAACCCAGCGCTTGAATCGTTATCGCAAAGGTCAAAAGGATTTCTATCTAGAGCAACTATATTATCAATTCGGACGATATCTACTGATATCAAGTTCTAGGCCAGGTAATCTTCCTGCGAATCTGCAAGGTATATGGCACAATAATGTAGATGGTCCGTGGCGTGTAGATTATCATAATAATATAAATTTGCAGATGAATTATTGGCCGGCTTGCTCTACTAATTTAGAGGAGTGTATGTGGCCGCTCATCGACTTTATACGTACCTTGGTTAAACCTGGTGAGAAGACAGCCCAAGCGTATTTTGGAGCTCGTGGATGGACAACTTCCATTTCAGGAAATATTTTTGGTTTTACTACACCGTTAGAAAGTGAGAAGATGTCTTGGAACTTCAATCCGATGGCAGGACCTTGGTTAGCAACACACATTTGGGAATACTATGATTACACCAGAGATGAAAAATTTCTCAGAAAAATAGGTTACGAATTAATAAAAAGCAGTGCAAATTTCGCCATGGACTATTTGTGGAAAAAGACTGATGGCACCTATACAGCTGCTCCATCAACTTCTCCAGAGCATGGTCCTATAGATCAAGGGGCAACGTTCGTGCATGCAGTAGTTCGTGAAATCCTTCTCAATGCGATTGATGCCAGCAAAGTATTGCAGGTGGATGCCAAAGAACGTAAGCAATGGAAGCATGTATTGGAAAAGTTATTTCCTTATAAAATTGGACGCTATGGCCAGCTGATGGAATGGTCCAGTGATATGGATGATCCGAAAGACCAACATCGCCATGTGAACCATCTTTTTGGCTTGCATCCCGGACATACGGTATCACCGGTAACTACTCCTGCACTTTCTGCAGCTTCTAGAATTGTGCTGGAACACCGTGGTGACGGAGCAACTGGTTGGAGCATGGGTTGGAAACTTAATCAGTGGGCACGCCTGCACGACGGTAATCATGCTTATAAACTTTTGGGGAATCTTTTAAAAAATGGAACATTAAACAATCTTTGGGATACGCATCCACCTTTCCAGATTGATGGAAATTTTGGTGGTACAGCCGGCATTACGGAAATGTTGCTTCAAAGTCACATGGGATTCATTCATTTGCTGCCCGCTCTGCCCGATGTTTGGAGTGACGGTTCTGTTTCCGGACTTCGTGCCCGTGGAAATTTTGCATTGGATATGTGCTGGAAAGATGGAAACCTGCAACAAGTTGACATAACTTCCTATGCGGGAACACTTTGTACATTGAGATATCAGGATGCTGTGCTGATTTTCAAGACCCAAAAAGGGAAAACGTATTGTGTATCCTATCAGAATGGTTGTTTAATTTTAGATAAACGATAGATTTCTCTTATCCGTATAAGTAAAGTTTATGAATTCTTCTTCTAGTTGAAAATGAATATAATCCCGATGAAATGGACACAAATGCTTCATTTCAGAAGTTTTGAATTCTCCCCAAAAACGAAATGAAAATATAGTGATTTTTAGACCAATTAATAGTGATTTTTGTACTTCAATTTTAGGATTGTTTTGCAATTTTGCAGCGTTAAACAATAACATTTATTTAAATTTAATTCTATGAGACAAAGACTTCAAAAGGTGATGCTTATGATGGTGCTATGTCTGTTGGCTGTAACCACAGCTTTCGCTCAGGCCATTCAAGTGAAAGGTATCGTGTACGATGTTAATGGGGAAACGATGCCTGGTGTAAACGTACAAGTAAAAGGTGCCACTACTGGTACAATAACCGATGTTAATGGTAATTATACTGTTTCTGTTCCAAATTCCAATTCTGTATTGGTGTTCTCTTTTATCGGATATGCTATGCAGGAGATAAAAGTAGGTAACCGTGCTAATATTAATGTAACGTTAAAGGATGACCTTCAGCAATTGGATGAAGTAGTGGTGGTAGCTTATGGTACGGCTCGTAAAGGCGACTTGACCGGTGCGTTGACCACTATGCGTCCGGATGGCGATGAAGCCATGAAAGCTACTTCTATCGATAACCTGTTGGACGGTAAGGTGGCTGGTTTGGTGGTAAATACTGCTTCGGCTACACCTGGTGCAGCTTCCTCCATCACTATCCGCGGTGCCAGCTCCTTGCGCGGCGATAACCAGCCTTTGTATGTAATTGATAACATACCGCAGGCCTCTACCGGTGAATTTGCCTCTTCCGGTATCTCCGGTGACTTCCAGATAGCCCAAGACCCTTTGGCTTCTTTAAATCCCGCTGACATTGAAGATATTACTATTTTGAAAGATGCTTCTTCTACTGCTATCTACGGTTCTCGCGGTGCTAATGGTGTTATCTTGATTACTACTAAGAAAGGTAAAGAAGGAAAGGCCAAGATAAGTGCTTCAGCTAATTTTACGATAGCTGAACCTTCTGAACTCCTAAATATGATGAGTTTGCGCGAGCATGCTTTGTATCGTAATTCCCGTCAGGCAGATGAGAAGAACTGGCAGTTCCACTTTGTCGGTGATGAAATACGTTATGTATTCGGTGATGCAACCGGAGCTTATGATCCCAACAAACCGGAATCTTATCACGTGCTGACCGAACGCAACTGGCAGAAAGAGATTTATCAGACCGCATTTTCTCAGAACTACTCTGTTTCCGTGAACGGTGGTACCGGCAAGACTACTTATTATATCTCAGCCAATTTCAAGGATATTGAGGGAACGGTGAAGCAGACCGGATTGAAACAAGGTGATATACGTGCCAATTTGAATGCCGAACTCTCTAAAGCTGTTTCTCTCCGTCTGTCATTGGCTGGTTCGCTGCGCCAGAACGATATGATGGCCGGTGGTAATACGTTGGGTGGTTCTACCGGTGCAGTCTCTCGTACGGCTTTGGACTATGCTCCTTATGAAATGCCGGAGGATGACCCTGCTTTTGATCAGGAAGCCAAGACTACCGTATTCAGTTGGCTGAACGACTACGTGGATTTGGCGGATGACAAGACTTTCAATGCCAGTTTGGATTTGACTTGGAAAATCAACAAATTTCTGCGTTACAACCTCCGTAGCGGTGGTAATATCAATATGAACGAGCGCAAGCGTTGGTATGGATTGGAACTTTATCAAGGTATGAACAACCAAGGTTACCTAGCTATCTCTAATCTGGATAAGAGTAACTACTCGGTGGAAAACCTGATTATGTATAATACAAAACTTGGTTCTTGGGGACATTTGGATGCTACAGCCGGTATGACTTATGAAGATTATAACTTCTTGAACAAGAATGTGGTAGGTACTAAGTTCTCTATCATGGAACTGCGCGAAAACGGTATGCACATGGCCGGCTCACGCGAATATCAGACACCTATCCAAAAGGACTATCAATTGCTGTCTTACCTGGGACGTGTAAATATCAATTTGTTTGAAAAGTACTTGATTACTGCATCTATTCGCGCCGATGGTTCCAGCAAGTTTGCCAAAAGCAACCGGTGGGGGTATTTTCCATCTGCTTCTGTTGCTTGGCGGATGGAACAGGAAGAGTTTATGAAGGATTTGAAATGGTTGAATCAGTTGAAAGTTCGTGCCAGCTATGGTGTAACCGGTAATCAGAGTATCAATCCCTATTCTACTTTTGCCATGTATGGTGGTGGTATTATTATCTATGCTGACAAACAAGGTAATGCTTTGAATACACTCACTATCACAAACTTGGCTAATAATAGTCTGAAATGGGAAAAGACAGCATCCTGGAACGTGGGTGTGGATTTTGGATTGTGGAACTCACGATTGAGCGGTACCATTGATGTCTATAACAAGAAAACTACAGACTTGCTCATCAGTCGTGACCTTCCGGGCTCAGCAGGTTTCACTTCCACTTATTACAACCAAGGTTCGTTGACCAATAAGGGCGTGGAATTCTCACTGAACGCCCGCATCGTCGACCATAAAGATTGGAAATGGAATGTGAGCGGAAATATAGGCATCAACAAAGGAGAGATTGGTGATTTGGGTATGTTGCCCGGACAGTTTGGTGCATTGGGCGAAAGAGTGGGTTATCTGGGCAACTCTTTGGGAGACCACTTCGGTGTAGGTCATATCTTCCTGGCTGGTGAAGCTCCGGGACAGTTCTACGGTTATGTGACTGATGGTATCGTGCAGACAGAAGATGTAGTAGAAGGAAAGGGTATCCGTTATACCAAAGCCGATGGTACAGAAGGGTATTATAAGACCGCAATGGGGCAGACCTTGAAGGCCGGTGATGTGAAATTTGTAGACAGAAATGAGGACGGTGTGGTGGATGATAAGGATAAAGATATCATCGGCAACCCCAACCCAGACTTCACCTATGGTATCCAAACCAGTCTTTCTTGGAAATCGCTGACTTTGAAAGCAGCTTTCAACGGTGTGCAGGGACGTGACATTCTTAACACCGGTAACCGTTATGTAAACACGCCGGGTATGAAGTCCAACAATATCACTTCGGAAGCTTATCAAGGCATGTGGACGGCAGAAAATCACAGCAATCTTTACCCCTCTGCTAATTTTGAGGTACAGAACATGATTATGGATCGTTATGTAGAGGATGGAAGTTACTTCCGCTGCTCAGACATTACCTTGAGCTATACTTTGCCCAAGAAGTTGATTTCCAAAATCGGCATGAAGAATATGTCTGTCTTTGCCAGTGTAAAGAATGCCTTTATCATCACAGATTATAGCGGCTATGACCCAGAAGTAAATAGTTTCGCTTTCGATGGTCTCCGTCCGGGTGTAGATATGAATTCTTATCCTACGCCGCGTTCTTACATCTTCGGTTTGAACCTCACGTTTTAATCTCATAGAATTAACAACTTAAATGATAGAATAATATGAAGAATCTTAAATATATTGCTTTTTCTTTTCTGATCGCCGGAAGTTCAGTGTTTACCGGCTGTTTGGACGAAGAGCCTCTCTATTCTCAAAATAATTCGGTGATTTTCAGTACCGAATCCAATGCTAAACAAGCCTTGTTGGGCTGTTATGGTTATATGGCCGCTCCGAATGGCTATGGACAGCAGTGGCAGGAGCTGCCTATCAGTGCTTCCGGCTTTGGATGGACAAACCGTAATTCTGGAGAAGACCCTAATGTTAGCTTGAATGTAATGACCTCCAGCACGCAGGTGGATTATGCTTGGCAGGGCATGTACAAAGTCATAGCCGAGGTAAATGCTTTTCTGGATAATTTAAATAAAAGTAATCTTTCTGATGATGTAAAAAGCAAGCTGGGAGCAGAAGCTCATTTTCTGCGAGGCGTTGCTTACTACAATCTGGTAGCGCATTTTGGTGATGTCCCTATGCGTACTTCAGCATCTTCTTCGGATGGTATCGCCATGCCGCGTACGCCTAAAGAACAGGTGTTCGGATTGATAATCGATGATTTCAAGGCTGCGCTGGTCTTGCCTGAGACTCCCAACGACGGTTATGCCACTGGATTGGCCGCCAAAGCTTATTTGGGAAAAGTATATCACAAGATGGCCTGTCTGGACATTGACAAGCAGGCTAACTTGACCAATGCCAAGGCTATGTTCGATGAAGTGTATGGCAAGTATCAGTTACAGCCTAAATTTGCAGACTTGTTTGTAGACCATGTTAATGGTAGCAAGGAGTCCATCTTCCAGTTGAACTATAATGCAGAATCTACGCTGGTGTTCAATCGTGCATGTAACCGTTTTGCCCCAGCTCATTCCAACAGCGGTATAGCTTGGGGTACGTATAAGACCACCAAGGCTCTTTACGATTGGATGCGTGCCACCTATCCCGGTGACCCCCGTATTGCAGTAAGTTTCCTTACCAGCTGGCGGCAGCATAAAAATAATCAGGCCAATGACGTGCCTCAAAAGGGTGACAAACCTTGTGCCAATGATTCTACCTACTCTTATCCCTATATTACTTATAAGGTGAAAGGTGTTTATGTAATGAAGAATGGCAAACCTGTTATGGAAAGCGGTAAGCCCCTTCAGCAGGATTTTGTAGCGGAATTGCCTTATGCAGATATGGCAGACCCCTCCAATCCTTCTATCGCTAAGTTTGCCGATTATACTAAACAGGCCAAGGAGATGAACACGGGTAATATTCCTTTGACAGGTCAAGCATTGAAAGACTCCACCCGTTTGGCCCGGATTGGTGAAAGCGTAAAAAAGGATTATGCTGCTTCCGGTAAAGAGCATGCATCTCCTTATTTCGGAAAGATGTTTGATAAGAAAGCTACGGGTACACGCAGCCACAAGAACTTGATTGTCTATCGTTATGCGGAAATGCTACTCTTGATGGCTGATGTATATAATGAGTTGGGCAATAAGGATCGTGCCATAGAACTGGCTAATGAAGTGTTGAAACGTGCTCGTCAGTCAGTAGCGGGTGCTAAAGAGCCAGCTGACTGGCCGAAGAGCCTGACACAAGGGCAAGTAAGAGAGAAACTTTACTATGAACGTATCTTCGAGTTTGTAGGCGAACCCAATATGTATGACATGGTTCGTTTGAAAGGAGTTGATTTCTTGAAGAAAGCTTTGGAAAAGCATAATAACCATGAGATAACCAAGGAATCCGCGAAGGTTTATCAGGAAACGAAAAACAACAAGCAGGATCGTCTTTATAATGAAGTGGAAGGTGGGGCTTTGACACCAGATTTTTTGAAGAAGAACCTGTTGTTGCCGATACCTCTGTCTGAAATCAATTATAATGAAGGTATTACTGTCGATCAGAACAACTTCGGTTACTAATATTGGAATATGAGCAGCAACTGCTGCTGGCTATACTAGAGGCATGGAGTGTAAATTCATTCTGTGCCTCTTTTTTGAGGTGTGTTTTCTGGTGGAATTTGTCGTGTACTGAAATGGGAGAACAGCTATAATAGTGATTATTGGAGTTTTTATAGTCAATATAGGGCTATTTCTACGTAGGGAGCTGGCTACTTTTGCAAAAGATTTCAAAGACATAGTATGTATTAACCATAATTTGTAATTCCAATAGTATGAAAACTTCACATCTGATCTTATCAATAGCAGAGCTAACTACAGTGTCTCCCTTACTTGTATCTTGCCAACATCAGCAGGAACAGAATACCAAACCGTATAATATTGTGTATATCATGACCGACGACCACACCGCTCAGATGATGAGCTGTTATGACCGTCGTTATGTACATACTCCCAATCTGGATCGTATCGCATCCGATGGTGTACAGTTTACCAACAGTTTTGTGGCGAATTCCCTCAGTGGACCCAGCCGTGCCTGTATGTTGACAGGCAAGCACAGTTGTAGCAATAAGTTTTATGACAACAGTACCTGTGTCTTTGACGGTACTCAACAGACTTTTCCGAAGATATTGAGGGAAAACGGCTATCAGACCGCTCTTATCGGAAAATGGCACTTGGAAAGTCTTCCAACCGGATTTGATCATTGGGAAGTTGTTCCCGGCCAAGGTAATTACTACAACCCTGATTTTATAAATATGGATAATGATACCATTCGCAAAAAGGGGTACATCACGAATCTTATTACAGATATGAGTATTGATTGGATGGAAAATCAGCGGGACAAGGATAAACCATTCTGCCTGCTGATCCATCATAAGGCTATCCATAGAAATTGGTTACCGGAAATCAAGAACCTGCCGCTTTATGAAGACAAGGTTTTCCCGTTGCCAGACAATTTCTATGATGAGTACGAAGGACGTGCGGCTGCGGCTGCGCAGGAAATGAGCATTGCCAAGGATATGGATCTTATCTATGATTTGAAAATGCTCAAGGAGGGGAAAGATTCACGTCTGAAAAAAACATATACATGGATGCTCAGTCGTATGGACTCGCTGGAGCGCAAGCAGTTTGAAGATTTCTATGCTCCTATTACGGAAGATTTCTATAAGCGTAACCTGAAGGGAAAGGAATTGGCGGAATGGAAGTATCAGCGTTATATGAGAGATTATATGAAAGTGGTAAAGTCGTTGGATGACAATGTAGGAAGGGTGCTGGATTATTTGGAAAGTAAAGGAATGATGGAAAACACCTTGATTGTTTACACCTCTGACCAGGGATTCTATATGGGTGAACACGGATGGTTTGATAAACGCTTCATGTACGAGGAGTCCATGCATACGCCGCTGGTTATGCATCTGCCGAAGGGCTTGAATGCCAAAGGTGAAATACACGAAATGGTACAGAATATAGACTATGCACCCACCTTCCTGGACTTAGCCGGTATTTCCGTACCTGAGGATATGCACGGAGTGTCTTTGCTGCCGCTTCTAAGAGGGGAACATCCGGTGGATTGGCGCAAAGCCTTATACTATCATTTTTATGAATACCCGGCAGAGCACAAGGTTAAACGCCATTACGGAGTGCGGACTGACCGTTTCAAACTTATCCATTTCTACAATGATATTGATGTCTGGGAATTATATGACCTGATAGAAGATCCTGCAGAAATGCACAATTTGTACGACAATAAGACTTATGAGTCTGTCGTAGACAGTTTGAAGGAAACCATGCTGCAATTGCAGGAACAGTACGATGATCCTGTACGCTTTTCGCCTGAACATGATAGAGAATAACTTTTTACCATATAAACGTAGAAATGAAAAATAACATCTTCATCTTGATTCTGTTCTTTTTGTATGTCAGCACTTTTCACGTCACCGGTGCAGAAAGAAATATGCATACATTAAAGGTTGTACCGGCACCGCTCAGCGTTATGCCTGAAAAGGGGTGCTTTCAGTTTAAGGTCAGTACGGTAATTGCTGTAGAAGATACGGCTATGATATCTGTGGCAGAGCAATTTGCTTTGCTGTTTCAAGGCTCAGCAGGTTTTATTCCTAAAGTGAAAGCTGGCGAAAAAAAAGGAGACGTATGCCTTCGCTCGGATGCTTCCTTGAAAAAGGAGGCTTATCGGCTGGTTATCACTCCTAAGCGGGTTGATGTGTATGCCTCAAGCAAGGAAGGGGCATTTTATGCATTTCAGAGTCTGCGTCAACTTCTGCCTCCTGAGCTGGAGGGGGAAGAACGGGCAAAGAATGTCAGCTGGACTGTACCGGCTGCTACGGTGAACGACAGTCCTCGTTTCGGCTATAGAGGTGTCATGATTGATGTGGCCCGATATTTTATGCCGAAGAAAGATCTTCTGCGGCTGATAGACTGTATTGCGATGCTGAAACTAAACACGCTTCACTTGCACTTGACCGATGACAACGGTTGGCGTATTGAGATAAAAAAGCATCCGTTGCTGACAGTTGTCGGTTCCCGTCGCGTAGAACGGGAAGGATTGCTTTTTCATGAGCGGCACAACCAGCGGCAGGGAGAGCCTACCGTGGAAAAAGGTTTTTACACTCAAGACGATATACGAGAGATTGTAGCTTATGCGTCTGCCAGATGTATAGAAATCATACCCGAAATTGATATGCCGGCACATAGCAATGCGGCACTGGCTGCTTATCCCATGCTCGTTTGCCCTGTGGTGGACAAGTTCATCGGTGTGTTGCCCGGCCTCGGAGGTAATCATGCCGACATCATTTATTGTGCGGGCAATGAAAAAGTGTATCATTTTTTGCAGGAGGTGCTGGACGAGGTTATGATGCTTTTCCCATCCCGATACATTCATTTGGGGGGGGATGAAGCCTGGAAAACGCATTGGAAACAATGCCCGCTCTGCCAGAAACGGATGAAAGAAGAAAAACTGTCCAATGAAGAGGATTTGCAGGGTTACTTTATGCGTCGTATGAGCAAGTATGTACAAAGCAAAGGGCGCGAAGTGATGGGTTGGGACGAATTGACCCAATCACAGATTCCTGACAATGCGATTGTCTTCGGTTGGAGAGGATTAGGGGATGCTGCTTTGAAAGCAGCCAGACAAGGGCATCGCTTTGTGATGACTCCTGCTCGTGTGATGTATCTTATCCGTTATCAAGGGCCTCAGTGGTTCGAACCTTATACTTATTTTGGAAACAATACATTGAAAGATGTCTATGGCTATGAGCCTGTACAGCCAAGCTGGAATGATGACATAAAATCATTGCTGATGGGAGTGCAGGGCTCTATGTGGACAGAATTCTGTAATCAGACAAGTGATGTGGAGTATATGTTATTCCCCCGATTGGCGGCTGTGGCAGAAGTCGCCTGGACTTCAACAGAGAAGAAAGATTGGAAGGGTTTCTTGAATGCGTTGGACTGTTTTACCAAACGGCTTGCCGTAAAGGGGGTGAATGTATCCCGCGCCATGTATAATATTCAGCATACGGTAAAGGCTCGCGACGGCAAATTGCAAGTAGTATTAGATTGTATACGACCCGACGTGCAAATAGCTTATACCTTGGACGGAAGTGAACCCACAGCTCAATCTCCGCACTATGCCTCCCCATTGACTGTACAACAGAATACTGTGCTGAAATGTGCAACTTTCTCTAATGGAATGCGCATGGGGGAAACACTGACGCTACCGATTTCTTTCAACAAAGCGACCGCATGCAAGGTATATACCAACAGCTCTGCAAGTAATGTACTGGTCAACGGTGTGAGAGGAAGCGTTCGAAGCTCTGATTTCGAATGGGCTTCTTGGACTGATAATGATACCATTCTCATCACCCTTGACTTAAAAATGAATATCCGAATGAAAAAAGTATCATTGGGAATCAATAACAGTTATGGTATGGGTATTCATAAACCACGTAGGATAGAGATATGGCTCTCGGCGGACGACAAGCAATATCGTAAAATAGCTGAGCAGTTTTTTGAGGATGCCGAAATCTTCAGAGAGGGTATGTTTGCAGAGGAGATCCGGTTTGATTTGAACGATGAATCGCGTTTTGTGCGTATTGTTGCCTATGGGGCTGGAACAAATCCGCAGACGCACGTCCGTCCAGGACAAACCACGAAAGTATGTATCGATGAGATTATTATTGAGTAGAAATAGAACGACCATGAAAAAAGCAGTTATTTTAGCTCTCGTGTTGTTGAACTGTTATATACAGTCCGGTGCACAGGAATTTTACGAAAAATATGTGAAATTTCCGCCACAAGCTACTGTGGAGGAAAAAATAGAAATGGCCTCGAGACTGGTGCCCACTCCTCAGCAGTTGGAGTGGCAGCAGATGGAACTGACAGCTTTCCTGCATTTTGGTATCAACACCTTTACAGGACGGGAATGGGGAGATGGCAAGGAGAACCCGGCCCTGTTCAATCCTACCGAATTGGATTGTGAGCAATGGGTACGTGCTCTGAAAGAGGGGGGCTTCAAAATGGCTATCATTACTGCCAAGCATCATGATGGTTTTTGTTTATGGCCCACCAAGACCACTAGGTACTCCGTAGTATCTTCTCCTTGGAAAAACGGCCGGGGAGATGTGGTACGTGAATTACGGGATGCTTGTAAGAAGTATGGCTTGAAGTTTGGTGTTTATCTTTCACCCTGGGACCGCAATGCCGAGTGTTATGGGCAAGGGGAGGCTTATAATCAATTCTTTATAAAACAGCTTACGGAATTGCTTACTGATTATGGGGAAGTGCATGAAGTATGGTTCGATGGTGCCAATGGCGAAGGTCCCAATGGTAAGAAGCAAATTTATGACTGGGAGGCTATAGAGCGCACCATCCGACGTCTGCAACCCAAAGCTGTGACTGCCATTATGGGCGATGATGTCCGCTGGGTAGGCAATGAAAAAGGTATCGGGCGTAAAACAGAGTGGAGTGCTACAGTGCTGACCCCTGGTATCTACTCCCGCGCCGTTGCACAAAATAAAGAACTCGGGGTTTTCGGCAAATCAAAGGATTTAGGCAGTCGGGAGATTGTGGCACATGCTAAAGAACTTTTCTGGTTTCCCTCGGAGGTGGATGTCTCTATCCGACCGGGCTGGTTCTATCATTCAAAAGAAGACAATCGTGTGAAATCCCTTGCCCATCTCACGGATATTTATTTCAAGTCGGTGGGTTACAATTCGGTATTGTTGCTTAATATTCCACCCAATAAACAAGGACTGATTCATGAAAATGACTGTCGCCGGCTAAAGGAGTTCTCTACTTATCTTAAAAACACTTTTGACAAGGATTATCTGAAGAAAGGAAGGAAAAAGTGGAATGCTTTATCGGGAGCATCGAAAGAATATGCAGTTCAGGAAGGTGCTCTGGTCAATACGTTTATGATTCAGGAGGACATTACCAAAGGCCAACGTGTGGAAAGCTTTTTGCTGGAGGGCTACATGGATGGCAATTGGCAGACTTTGGCCGAAGGTACTACGGTGGGGTACAAACGATTAGTGCGTTTCGCAGAGTGCCAACCCGAGAAAATCCGTCTGACGATACAATCATCGCGCAATGAGGCTCACATCCTACGTACCGGACTCTTTTATGCACGTCCGCTGACCGACAACAGTGCTGCTATTCAGTTGGGTAGTATTCCGGTTAGCAAGTGGAAACCTTTGGACGGTGATGAAAGTATGAACAAGGCTTTCGATAAAAATGTACAGACCGTATGGCGTGCCGAAGGACTGAAGCCTTTGACCGTGGATTTGGGACGTGATGCGGAAATCACCGGGTTCAGTTATACACCTGCTCCAGATGACAATTTGATAGGGACTATCTACAAATATCGTTTTGAGGTCAGTATGGATGGTTCGCATTGGAAGACGTGTGCTACAGCTGGGGAGTTTAGTAACATTATGAACAATCCTATAACCTATTTTGTACATTTTGAACAAAGTTATAGAGGACGTTTCTTCCGTCTGGTTCCTCTTGTCGAAATAAACGGAAAATCATATACCTCGATTGCTGAAATAGGAATATTCGCTATCGCTTTGCCTGCTAAAGATGATGAATCTACAGTCTATCCTATTCCTGGTGCACCGCTCGATTTAAAAGTTGGAGATGCACATCCATCAGTGGATGGATGGAGCTTTTTCACTGCGCATGAATTTCTGGAACGGGATACCCGTAATGGATTGCCATTGGGATTCATTGAACATCAAGGTAAGCACATGAGTCGTGATGCTCGGGTGGATAATAGTCGTTGTTCAGAAGTGAAGAATGGTGTATTACAGATTCGTAGTGTAGAAGAAACCGATTCAGTAGATAATCGTTTTGGTAAGCGTGTAAAATTTTCGCATGGATGTTATCGAACTGCTCTGCCTGGAAGTAGTGAGGAGTGGTGTAATTTCACAGAAAATATGCGCATTGAGGTGCGATTCAAACGTAATGCTTATGTAGGATTTAACGATGCATTGTGGTTTATGGGAAATAACAATCTCCCTTGGCCTGCCAATGGTGAGATAGATCTTTTAGAGAACCCCAAAAAGAAATTGAACAATCGTGCTCATTTCACCCTGCACTCGGAAAATCATTATGCCGGTGTAATTGGTGGTACAGGAAGTGTTACCTCGTCTATTGAAATTAAAGATATGTCAAAATGGAATATCTATTGGTTGGAATGGTATCCTGACCGTATAGTAGGTGGGGTAAATGGAACTACTTATTTTGAGCACAAACGAGGGGAAAATGGTAATATTGATTGGCCGTGGAGTGATCCTAAAGGTTTCTTCATGATTTTTAGCACCGGCATCTCAACTAATCCCGAAGCATGGGCAGGAGCTGTGAAACCTGCACAGTGGGACAAAAATGCCATGCCTTGTATGTACATAGATTGGATACGGGTTTATGTCAATAAGCAATATAAAGGAACTGTTGTTCCTTCTGTAAAATATTATTAAAACTAATAAGTGCTAAAAATGGGAATTGGGATACCGTCCTTTATGTAAAGGCAAGGTATCCCTCTTAATATTTATATATAAGAAACTTTTTGTTGTTTGAACTATACTTTTGACATTTTATCAAGGAGAATATTTTATAACAATTGGGAGGGGTGGTATGGATATTTTATATAGAGTTCAAAATCTGGTTAAGAGAAAGGCATGTTATTTTTACAATATTGTCTAGACAGAATGAAAATTCTGATTTACGGTACTTTCTAGTCTCTTATTCAAATTCTCAATGATTATAAATTGTTTCCTAGTTTTGAAAAGAACTAGAGAGGGATTTCAAGGTATTGTTTGGGTGACTTCCAAATTGGTCATAGAGTATAGGATAATGGTGGAGCACATTCCCAGAGAATCACTCTTAAAAAGATACAGCTTCACAACCAAAGAAAAATAAGAGAAACCGGACATTAAACCCAATTTCTCTTGTTGTCTTATCGATTCTACGTCACTATCCTAATTTCATGGAAGGAATATGACATGTCCTGATTACCCGGCAATCTCATATATCCCTTCAGGGCATTGTTTATGGCCTTCATCTTGAAAGGCACCCTTTTCCTCACTATCCCGGAAACATATCGGGCGGCCTCTCCGATAGTCATGAAAAACTCCGGTTGGTTGTCAAAGGAGGCCAGACAGTAAGGTTCCGGAAAATACATGCCGGTCGTATCATTGGTAGAACAGACATTGTTTGCAGGTTCACACTCACGGAAATATACCTTGACGGACGGAAATACCCGTTCTATGGTTTCCCTGAGTCTGGACTGCTCGTGCCATGCCGTATAATGGTTGATCGTGAGCACGTTGTCGTCCAGCCCGTAACCGGTTATCTCCCCACGGCAGTTGAACGTCGTCCAGTCCCCGCCAAGCCTGTCAACCAGATTCCCCAGCCACCCTTTGCCAAAATCGTTCTTTATGATTGAAGTATTACATTTGTCAATATACTCCAATACCCCGTGCAGTGACCTTACTTCCTTCGGGTCACCGACACACTTGTATTCCACATCACACCAATTCGGCATGGCGTACCTCCTTTCTCTTTTGACCATATAGAACTCCGGTATCTCTGCTGACATCATTTGTCAGCTCTGTAAATTTTGAGTGCAGTGGAATAATCTTCCCGGCACTTCTCTGATTCTTGATTTTCTCTTTCATATCAAATTATTAATTAAGTTATTGTTCCCAAGAAAGCACACCTTCAGGAAGTGGTGAAATTCTTCATGTCCAGCACAGTATCCAGTAAGGTGTGTCTCTTCTATTATAAGAATATGAAGCTTTACAACCTCCCTTTTTATTGTCCGGATTGTTATCCGTTTATATCCGATACGGTATTCAAGGTGCATTCTATTATTGCAGCAATATTATCTATTTGAAAAAATATCGACATAAAACAAACTGTGGAAAATATTGTACGGTACTGGTCAGACAGTTGACCGGAGGCAGATTATATGATAGGAGGTACTATTGTTTATATCTTCATAATATCCACTCAGGCGGCGTGAGCCTACAACTAGCGAAAGAAGAGAAAATATTATATCCCAAAATCAACTTTTTTTGCTAGAATGAAGGAAATTACTTATAAATGATATGTTTCAAAGAGAAAAAAATTGATTGCGCTCCGTTTACTCTCCATTGGCCAGATTGAATACCTGAAATTGTTGCATATGTAAAATCAATAATAGACCGGTATGACACAATTTATTCTACATTACCATTCATTTAAATGCTTAACGGAATTTAAATAGGTAAAACTTTACAAACATTAATAACAATTTATTTTTAACGATTATACTTTCGCCAAGCATTTACAAATTGACTTTAAAATTTTATGAGTATAAAAAACATATTGGCTGAAACTGCAATTTTCTTTGTAATATATTTTTGTTTCAGTTTCTATTTTGAAGGATTAAGCATTGGTACCATTGCAACATCATTTATAGCATCTATCATTTTCTACTTGTAATATACTCACTTAATTGACTTCAAAGAAGAAAAGTAAGACTACTCTAACAAGAAAGCGGAGAATGCCACTGTTAAAAACTATAACGAAAACCATCCTAATGAAAAAAATATATTTAATTATAGCATACGTTTTATTCATATGCTTATTTGGCTCTGCCACATGGGAACATAACAGTTTTATAATTGCTGCATTACCTCTTTTTATTTTTGCGACATGGGGCTTTTTATACTTATGGAAAAAGGCATCCTAATCTAAACTTTTGATAAATCATCATATAAGACTAAGTGGAGAAAAACTATTTACTTCTTAGCAATATTCATTCAATGCCTCTCTTATCTCTATCTCGGCTTTTTCAAGTTCCGACATATCCACTTATACTTCCGTTATGTCCTCTATTCGCATTTTACAGGCTTCCGTACGCTTCAATTCTTGAAACACCAGTTTTACTGCAAGCTGTGGATTTACTCTGGGTGTGGTGTCCTCTCTTTTTCGGAGATTGTATCGCCCCTGCTTATAAGTGCAGTCCTCCGTCTTTGGGTTTGAAGGGGACCATAATTCCTGCTGATTGAGTCATACTTCAAGTTTTTCTGTGTCTTTTCGATGTGGGAAAGCTGGCTGGTGTTCAAAATACCGGAGAAAGATATTGTCTGGCGAAGTGGAAACCCAGTTGAAGCAGCTTTTGTCAGAGAGTAGCGCAAAGAACGGATGGTAATTGGAAAAGATGGAAGTCATGCCCGATCGTGTATGCCTCTTCATCAAGGCTACTTCGTCCGATTCTCCGGCGCATATTGTCTCCCGACAGAAAGGATATACATCCTTCAAAGTCTGGGAAGAGTCTATTCACTTGAAGAACCATATACCTGCTTTGTGGAGCCGATTCTATTCAGAAAGTGCTATCATCCGATATATTGAAAGTCAAAAAAAGTGTAATATAAGGGAATGATTCATTCCCATCCCTTTAGGGATGGGCTTTCTCCCACATATTAGATTAGGTACAAGAACTTATCCGGTTAAGAATATGGTGATAAATAAACACTCTCATTTGCCTTACCCGTTTCATGGAAATATTTTATCAACCATCATAGTAATATAATCAGGGGTAAGTCAGAGACAGAAGTACAGACGAAGTATGAGTATGATACATAGCCGTAGGATGGAATAAATTATTTACATAAATGCTTACTATTTAAGCTTTTGTACATCATTTGCACACTTATTTATTCCACCTTGTCTTCCAGTTATGTATAACATTTCACTACGTTCCATACTTCCGGCTCTGCCAACCCCCTGATTATATCTTATACCTATACCTGCCTCCAAAAGAACTGTTTTAAAGCAGGGTATCGAAAAATAGGAATCAAATGCTATTCAAAATCCGGATAATATCTCTATCTTTAAGGAAGTTTCATGAATCAATGGGAGGTACCATTAATACTATAGACATATGAAAACAGAGATGCTATATATTCTAGTATGTTGTCTTTTTCTGACCGGTTGTAATGGAAAAAGTAATAAAGAGAGCCACGCTGATGTTACTGACACGGTCTTTGAGGAAATATCTCCTGTAGATAATGAAACGGACAGTCTGATAAAACTTGAGAGAGAGAATTTATGGAAAGAGGCGAACAGGTATAAGTCTTCTATAACCGATACCACTTTCCTTAGAGCAAGAGGGACAATGTCCTATGCTGCAATAGATATGTATACAGGAGAAGGTTTCAACAAGAACTACGCCTTTAACCAGATTGTTTACCTGAAAGCGTTGGATAGAGCCAGGAAGTTTCTTTCTGTGGAGAATGACAGACTGAAATTCAATATCAAATCCGGTAAAGAAATCCATATTTCAGAAGATTTGTACCTGTTCATATCCGATTTGTTCAATGAATGGAATAAATGGTTGGAATCGGGCAGTCATAAAATATTGAAAGATGAACAGGGACTCTATACTGTATTGCCTAAAGAATACAATCGGACTCAACCCATAATAGTTGAAGAGGGTCCCAAACAAGATCCGAAAGATACAGGAGCCATCGAAATTGAATATATTCCTCCCGTGGATACCGCTCCTCCTGCAAAGAATGCGAGGCTTGTAAAATGGGGACATTTGATAGATGATACAGAAGGAGTGGTCAAAGTTTCTTTGGGCAAGCATAAAAACCGGATAAACCATGAAAGAAGTGAGGATATCATAGTAAATGGTACAAGCATTTCCGGAGGCAAGGTTTATATTTCCATTGTCAGTCCTAAATATAATCTGATATATAAAGGTGAAGCAGATTTCTATCTGGAGGATAAACAGAAGAATTTACATAAGATTCCCGATAAGGACGTGGATAAGGAGTCGGTTGCCCTTTGTCTTGAAAAAGGGGAAACAGCCGAGATAGGTGTTGATTTCCCTGATAACTGTCAACCGGGTGATTATCTTTTGAAAATCAGGGCCTATAATGAGAATGAGGAATGTTATTATACAATCCATCAATGGTTTGAAGCCTATACCTCTCATCAGGTTTCGTCCAGGGACAAACCTATTCCAGTAGGCCCCGCACGGTCTTCGGATTATAAGGCACCTTCAGGCGAGGATGATATATTTGATGTTGTTCAGAATATGCCTGAGTTTCCTGGTGGTATGCCTGGACTGATGGAGTTTATAAGACAGAATATCCGGTATCCACAAGCTGCAAGACAAAGCAGACTGGAAGGCAGGATTATTGTACAGGTTGTTATAGACAAGGATGGAAGTGTGATACAGCCCAGAATTTTCCGTAGCGTCAATCCTGTACTGAGTGCTGATGCCGCTTTATGTGAGGAAGCATTACGTATCGTTTCGATAATGCCAAAATGGAAACCCGGCAATCAGCATGGAGTGAATCTGAAAGTAAGGTTCACGTTCCCGATAAGATTTGAATCTCCCACTAGTCAAATTACCTGAAATAATGAAAGTATGCCATGAAAATGATATTTGTAACCATACTGCTCTGTGTTTTGATGGTCGGATGTACAAGCAAACCTAAACATAATCCGATTGTGGATACCATAAACAATAGCATAGGAATAAATGATACCCTCGGATTGTCTTTGCATCCCGAATACCCTGTATATTCCACCAGACAGAAACAAGTGACTTTTGTATTACATAACAATAGTGGAACTGAGATTAACTTTGGGGGATATTACGACTACACTTATGAGGATGAAAAAGGTATATGGAGAGAAGTTCCTATGCAGCTTGTTGTATTTGATGTAGAAACTGTACTTTTTCAAGGCAATACACATTATTATAATGCGGATTTGTTCAGGCATATTCCCGGCCGTTATCGTTTTTTTCTTACAATAAGAAGATATAACAGAAAATATACTTTAATGGCTGAATTCCAATTACAAAATAATACTATTGAACTTTTGGGAAGGCATTCCGATAACCGGCAGAAAGATACTTTACCTCCGGAAGAGGAAATTGTTGGGCAACCAATCTATAATGTAGTCGACCAAATGCCAGAATTTCCCGGTGGTATGGATAAACTGTTGCAATTCATCAACGGCAATATGCAATATCCGGCAGAAGCACGGAAGAAGGGAATACAAGGAAGGGTTACTGTTCAATTTATTGTAGATGAAGACGGTCACATAACAGAACCTAACATAGTGAGAAGTGTTGACCCTTTTTTAGATAAAGAGGCATTACGTATCATAAAAACGCTTCCCCAATGGAAACCCGGAACATTGAAAGGGAAAGCTGTAAAGGTGAAATATACAGTTCCGGTAACTTTCAGGCTGGATAAAACAAAAGAGATCCCCCAAGCCCCACAATCAATGAGACAGACATTGCATCCGGTACCCTGTAATATTCCAATCGGGAAAAACATGAATCCCGATTCGCTTTCCATGAAAACTGAATATGCCTGCTATCCGCCGCCAACTACGGAAGTGAGAATATTTGTCACCAATCACTCCCGGCAAAAGTACACATGTGGAAATGACTACAGCCTTGCTTTTTATAATGGCAGCAAACGACAATGGGAAACAATATCTGCCAATCCAACTATTGAGGATATTGGTTGGGTATTGCTGCCCCAATATCCCCCTCATCGGCAGACAATCAAACTCTGTACTTCTGAAATATCCAATCGTCCGGGGAAATACCGAATTTATAAAACATTCTATAATAGAGATGCCAAAGAAGTAGCCTATGCGGAGTTTGAAATAACTTCATCCGAGTGACATCAGAAATAACTTGATAAGGCGATGTGATATTAACCCAATGGAAGATAACGATGAAATATTTACTCTTTATATCGTTGATACTATTTTGCTCTTGCCATTCCGATTCTTCCAGGAAAGGACAGGGAGAGAAAACAGACAGCATTCGTTTACAAAAGGAACTATACGCTTTACATCGGTATGTGGACAGCATTATTAAATCCGATGCCATCCTGCAACAACGCTTTCATTGTTCAGGGGCAGGTCTGACCAAAGACAAAGTGTCCATTGACTTTCTGGATATACCGGAAGATTCTTTTGAGGCCTTTAAATCGGCATTCAAGAAAGATGTTTTTGATTCTCCGTTGTTGGAATTCAATATAATGTCGGATATCACATTTGGTCCTGAGATCATTCCGATAAAAGAGGATTCTCTCGGACAGTCTGTAAATATAGTGCTGAGTCCTATACCACGGGATATTCCTCAAGGAGAAGCCATAAACCCTGATTCCCTTTCAATGCGTGCTGAATATGACTATTATCCGTTATCGACAACGGAAGTAAAAGTAATCATAACCAACCACTCCCGTTATGAATATGATTGTGGTGAAGGTTACAGTCTTACCTATTACAATGAAAGGCAAAAAAAATGGGAAGCGCTACCGACCAATCCGATCAGGAATGATGTTTTATGGATATTTCCACCGGACTGTCCCACCCATGAGCAGACAATCAGACTTTATACTTCTGAAGTGCCCAATCGTCCAGGGAAATATCGTGTTTACAAATCCTTCAATAGGAATACGAAAGTGGCTTATGCTGAATTTGAAATGGTGGATACGAAAGGAGTTGAACAAATCAGAAAACGGATTGATGATTATTGGATGGACAGAATGGATGATGAAAAAGATACTACAGCACAAAACATTCAAAGTACAGGTATTTATGACAATGATACTATTGGAGTATCATTAATGAACAATTCACTGTATTTTCAGGAAATGTTCAGGCGAAAAGTTGTTAGTTATTCGGCTATCAATCATGGAAGAATTCAATCAGCAACACCTTTTACAGCACCTGCATTCTTGGATACTCTGCAAATATCTATGAAAACAGATAGCGCTGTTTATCCGGTAGGCACGAAAAGTGTGTCGGTGGATCTGAATAATAATAATTCCGAAGTCCTGTTCTTTGGAGAGGATTATATGGTGGCACGTAAAGAAGGCAACCAATGGCTGTTACTGAATGGCGACAATGCTTGGACTGATATAGGCATTAGAGTTGGACAAGGGGAAAAATATCAATTTACAGCAAATCTTTATCCTCTTTTTAATGATAACAGACCTGGAAACTATAGGGTATATAAGGAAATAGGTTTTTATGATTCTAAAGAAAAATGGTTTATGGTGGCAGAATTCAGAATAGAGTAGGCAAACCCCTTATCATATCCGGATATTTTCTGGTATTGGATGAATTTCCGTATCTTTGCAACCCTTTAAAAAACGGATAAGATTATGACAAAAGCAGAAATTGTAAATGAGATCTCCCTGAAAACGGGAGCAGGTAGAAAAGAAGTACTTCAGATAGTGGAAGGATTCATGGAGAGTGTGAAAGCGTCCTTGGCAAGCGGAGAAAATGTGTATCTGAGAGGATTTGGCAGCTTCATCTTGAAACACCGTGCAGAGAAAGTGGCCCGGAATATCACTAAGAATACTACCATGATTGTTCCGGCCCATGATGTTCCCCACTTCAAACCGTCCAAAGACTTTTCTTTAGATTAATTGATCTATGAAAATAGTTTCGGTGGATGACTCATTGCTTGTTTTGGGTCGTGGAATAGGGCAAGTGATGTTCCAGAATAATGCGTTTTCCGGTCTGTTGATGCTGATTGGAATATTCTTGAATTCATGGGAAATGGGAATATTGGCTTTGAGTGGTAATATGATAAGTACATTGACAGCTTATTTTTCCGGCTATGGACGTGATGATATAAAGGACGGACTGTATGGTTTTAACGGTACATTGGTGGGAATAGCAGTCGGAGTTTTCATGGAACTGTCGATAGGTTCCTTATTATTGATGGCTGTGGCTTCATGTATTTCAACCTGGATATCACGACTTTTCAACCTGCAACGCTCACTTCCCGGATTTACAGCACCCTTTATCCTTTCTATATGGGGATTATTGGGATTTTGCGCCTGGATAATGCCTGATGTTCTGTTGGTTTCTGATGCGGTTAATGATACTACACAAAGGATTAATTACTTTCAGACCCTCAGTTTTAGTATCGGTCAGGTAATGTTTCAAGGGAATATCTGGACTGGCCTGTTCTTTCTTGTCGGTATTCTTGTAAATTCACGGACTGCTGCTTTCTATACTGTAATTGGAACACTTCTTCCTATCCCTTTGGCTATCTTGCTAGGAATAGACGCTGATACGTTGAATATGGGCTTGATGGGTTATAACGGTGTATTGTGTGTGCCATAGCTTTAGGAGATAAAAGCTGGGAAGGTCTTGTATGGGCTTCATGTTCCATCTTGCTGTCCATTATCTTGCAGATTATAGGGATGAACTTGGGGATTGCCACTCTGACCACCCCTTTTGTCGTATCTGTATGGATGATAATGGGAATACAGAAATTGGTGAGTGTCAAAATAGAAAAGATTCACAAATAATATAAAGTATGGTTTTTTACCACGAAATTCCTTTATTTTACATTCGATATATTGTTCCTTTTCCAACTTTTCATTTGAATCTGAAAAAAGGTAGCTTGAGACGATACACCTCTTCACTAAATCTGAGATCTTCAAACTCATAATATTTTAGATTGTCCCGTTTTTGCTTAACCTTAAAAAGATATGTCTTATCCGAATTATTATGTAAGCGTCTCCGTTTTGGTTTATTGTCTTTCTAGATAAAAATAATATAAGCCTTCTTCTTTACTTATTCTATAGGCTTTTCCCAATTATCCATTTGTCAGGAAGCATGTCCCTATATTTGTCATGAAAAGTATCCGCAGACCAGTTTCCCATCCGGTTTATTACATCCACTGCATATTTAAAAAAATTGATGCCATTCATTTTACATGAGAGTGCTAAAGTATAGAGCATGGCTGCCCGTTCGGCTCCCGCATGGCTTCCGAAAAAGAGTGAGCTTCGTCGTGACATTGAGAAGTACCTGTTGTATCGTTCTATGAGATTGTTGTCCAAACTTGTATCTCCATAATTAAAGATATTTACCATCGCATCCCATTCATTCCGCATGTAGTTCGCGGCTGTCGCCAGTCTGCTCTTGGGAGGAAGATCCGGTTTGTCCAGTATGTCTGTCAGAAAGTCTTTTATTTCAGCAAGGATTTCAGGAGCATATTCCTGCCGGTATCTAAAATTATCCTCAACCGTCCATCCGTCAACTCCTATTTTGTGCTCCTTTTCTTTCATGTAAAGCCGATTGATGAGAAATATCATCCGTACTGCATCAGGATCCCCCTCGCAGTCGATGAACTTTCTTTTTATATGCTGGAGACAGGCTATTCTGATTATGTCAGGGAAATCTTTCCCTTCAAGCTTTTTGTATCCGGAGTAAGCGTCGCTTTGCAGCAATCCGGCATACCTCCCCAGTTCTTTCAGAATCACCTCATCACGGCGTGAACCGTCCTCATACAATACATATATCAACTTCTTTCTCATGCCTGCCAATACCCAGAAGTATCCTTTACGCACCCCTTTGCCTTTCTCGTTCTTTATGGGAACGAGTATTCTGTAATAGGTCTCGTCCGAAGCGATGTAGCTGTCCTCAAGAACGCATTTACGGACAGCCTTATATAGATTTTCAATAAGTCCGGAAGCCTTTTCTATTAGTTTGTGGGCAGTCGGTTTGTTCAGTTCAAACCCATGATCCCGGAAGTACTTGATTATACGTTCCACAGGCATGGCCTGCATATAGCGGAGTTCCATCAGGCCCGCCACGAAAGAGGCGTCATAATTGGAATTCAGGAAAGCCGATTCAGGTGTCTTTCCTTTATAGATACAGTCACCCTGTGCATAGCAGTGGATTGTATAGACATGTTTGATGAAACGCATCGGTATACATTCATAACGTACACATGTGCGTTGGTATTTCTTGATTTCAGTGGCAAGGCTGATGTTGAAGTCGGGGGCATCAGGATAGACATCATGCTCCTCCACCTCCAATTCCGGATGCGTTTCACGTCGGGCCCCGTTATTCTTACGTGCTTTTCTGGCGGCAGCCTTTTCCTCCTCCTTTTTCAAACGTTCCTCCCCGGATAAGACCGGAACAGTCTGTCGCTGTTTTTCCGATGTATTGGATGCGATCCGGGTCAGACCTCTATTGATATTTTTCTGTTTTTCAAGAGACTCCTCCTTATCCAGCAGGGCTTGTTCCAATGACCTGACACATGCGGTCAAATCATTGATTCGGTTCAGAAGTTCCGTTATACGCTTATTGGCAACTTCCAACTGTCCTGCTAAAAGAGTTATTATCTCATCCTTTTTCATGCTATAAATATACGAAAAAAATGAGAAACAAGCAAAGTGTTTTACAATTAATTAGACGTAAAATGCTGAATAATAGATAATATATTATAACTGTAATCGTTTGCGAAATCTGACAGAATGAAGTGATATACCTTCCATTATAAGAGAGGCCGTAAGAGAAAAAGAAAAATCATCTTGAAGCTGCTGGATATAATTATTCCAGTATTGTTGATAGATTTGATTTTCTGTAAGCATCATTATTACATTTAAATTGTGATTGTACAAAACTAGCAAGTAACAAACCGATATACAATAAACCAAAATGGAGACGCTTACGATTTCTGAATGGATGAAATTGAAAAAGTTATAAAAAATAGGCTTTTCCACCCCCATTTTCCCTCCATTCCCCTTTGAGGCAGGTAAAGAAGAAATAAAAAAAGAGAACCTGGCATTACCTCAGCTCTCCTTTTTATCTTATTCATCCACTACAGTAAACTCGTGGAAAGAATACCGGACATCCTCATCGTTCTGTTCTTCCATATATTCATCCAAAGCCTCCCCGACAGCATTCTTGTCAGGTTTTACATCTTTCCCTATTATCCCAGAGACATACGCTGCCGCCTCTTCGATGGTTGTAAAATGCTCTGAATCATCATCGTAAGAATCCAGGTAATATCTCTCAGGAAAATACTTGCCGCTTGCATCATTGGTATGATACACGCCACATCCGGGTTCTTCTTCACGATAATACACACTCCACGGACAGGATTCCAGTTTCTCGGTTGAGATGAAAGGCAATGACACCGATAGTTTATTACAGGAAATCGAAGAATATTACGAAGGCTTCGACCTTGACTATGAAGCCTGCCTATGGATTGGCAAGAACGGCGCACCTTACCGAATCAAAGACATCGTGAACGATATGGAGCAGGCAGAAGCCATGATAGAAAAACTTTATGAGACATTAAAAACAACCATGCAATGAAAACGAAAAACCTCTACACACGAGACGCCGAAAAGGCAGGGATAAGCCGTTCCCAAAACTTTCACCGCACGGGGTTTACAACGTCTCGAGCGAACCCGAAATTTACTACAACATGGCTCATTAAATTGATATTCATTATGAAAAGAACAAGTTACAGGAAAGATTTTCAGAGTTGGAAAGGTATGGTGGCTCTAAAATTACTCTGTTGCAATATAGTCGCAGGCCGTTTTGATTGGAAGAAGTACGCTGCTATGACAGAGGGCGGGTTGGCAATGAAATTATTCAAGGAGTGGTGTATAGTGTTTAATATTCTTACTTTTAGTTATATGTCTTTTCCTGAATTTTTGCAAATTCTTTGGAAAAACCAACCGCCATACAATAAATCTTCGTAACTTTAACCTCTGAAAACATAATGATAATCGCTTAGAATGTCAGTTGAATACTACAAATATATTGCTTTTATTATTATATTGCTGATTTTCAAATGAATAAATTTAATCTTTATTACCGACTCACATTATATTTACAGAATTAGAAGCAACGGAATATGGCACAGACTTTTTATACCAAATGGCAATCTTCTGTCCTTGCAGACGCAGAAGCTTATGTTTCAGATGAATACAGCAATTTTCAAACAGCATTGTTGCGTGAAATATCCAGATATGCAGAAGCCGTGGGTGCAGTGGTCGTATCCGAGAATAAGGGGCATTACTATACAAGTTGCTTCATTGAACGTAACGGTAAGTTCGTATACCTGAATCATTCCGCAGATATGCGGATGGATGATGGGATAAGGATAGAACTCGGTTCGTTCATGATACGGACTGCCCGGCACGCAAAGGATTATACCGGTGGAAGCAATCAATATTGTGATATGCCGCAGTTACAGTCAATGATTGACAAACTATTGTCGTAATGATAACATATAGCCCGTAGCGGAATGGAAAACCGGTAGGGACTATAAGAATGCGGAGCGATTTCACTTACTTGACTATGACACTTTTGTCTTCCAGTTATGTCATACATTCCACTTACGTTTCACACTCTTGTCTCCGACCAACCCGAAGAAAGAAAAAAAGAAACCAAGTATTACCTCAGTTTCTCTTTTTGGTTTGACTATAACAGATTGAGTTCTGTCTCTTCTCCGTTCTGATAGCAATGGATGTCCAGATTTTCTGTAACCATCCATTGGCAACTGTTAAGTCTGAATCCGTATCTCTCCTCGATGGTTGAAAGGAAAGATTCAAAGTCCTCATATTCCTCTGATTCTCTCAGTTCTTCGTCCGTCAGCTTTATGATATTCAGACAGCCGACAAAAAAGTCTAGAATCAATACATACTTAGGTTCCATAATTTCAATCCTCTTTTAAGTTATACCTTTTAATCAGTTTATATACAGTTGATTTGGAGAAGCTGCATCCCTGGGAAGTAACGAATCCCTCCCTGTTCAGAATATCCGCTATCTCCTTCAGGGTATGGTTCTCCTTGATTAATGTACGGAGCATTGCGACAGCTCTCGTATTATTAGGGTTATTGTCCGCTTTCCGCTTACAAGTCTTGATACTGTTCCGGATAGCTTGCTTATGCTTATCCATCAAGTGTTCCGGATTGCCAAGTCTGAATCCTCTTGCTTTCTTGGCCTGCAATGATGCTTTCGTTCTGGCTGCTATCAATTCAGCTTCGTATTGAGATATTGCGGACAGGATATGCAGCATCATCTTGTTTGCCTGTGGGAAATCGCAGAATACTATATCCACATCACTTTCTAACAGGTTGGACAGAAATGAAACCGACCTTGCCAGTCTATCCAGTTTTGCTACAATCAACGTTGCTCCATCTTTTCTACATAGGGCCAACGCTTCCTTAAGTTTGGGTCTGTCCTTTTTCCGGCCCGATTCAATTTCGATATATTCAGCAACCGGAGTTTTTCCACAGAGGTATTTCTGTATTATCTCCCTCTGTGCGTCAAGTCCCAGTCCTGAGTATCCTTGTTTTTGTGTGCTCACCCGAAGATAAGCCACATATTGGTTTTCATTCTTCATCGTCTTTTTTTTAATAGTTTTAACAGTGGTTCCACAGGCTGGATGTTCGTCTAATCTATGGAACCATTCACGTTGGTTCATAAAAAAGGCTTTCCATGAGATTTCGAGTTCCAATAAAATCTACTCCCTCACAGAAAGCCCGTTGTCACATTTCCCGATTTTTCAGGGAACTGCTAATACCTTATAATATTATATGTTTCAGCAATCCTCTTTTCATAATCATCGGTTTTCTCTACAAGTTCATCCACCTCGGAAACAAGCATGTCAAAGTAGATGTCTTCCCTCTTATCCCTGATTTCTCCATCCTCACCAATCAGACAGACTTCAAACAGGTCCGCACCTTCATTCAAGACTATCTGAACTTTTCCGGTGTGCTTGAATCCGTTGACCTTGAATTCAATACCACACTTTATCACTTTCACTGTCTCAATCTCAACTCCCCAGGACATAAGGACGGGGAGATCGGATTTCAGGATTGACCAGATATACCTGGCCAGTTCCAAATCGTAATTCATGTCTCTTTCCATACTTCCAAAGTTTTTAGGTCCGTACTTTTTTCTTCATATATATCTTCTTCATCATCACACCAGAACATCCGGTAATCCTCACATATCCTTCGATAATCCTCCAGCCCGAAATGAGGAAAATTGGTGGAATACATGTCATGAAGGTCTTCAGGGGTTAAAGTCGGGTCATGGTTCAGCATATCGTAAACCTCATCCTCAAATTCATAGGGGCTGAAATATGAATCAGTCAGTACATGAGGATATACATCAGTACAATCCTCTATGATATGCTCTACAAACAGCAGGCATTTCAGCAGGTCTTTCTTTATTGTTATCTCCTCGTCAGAATGGGCATTGTAGTAACCGCATGAGACATTGATGCAGGAGACCCCAAGTCCGTTTTCTTTCAATGCCAGAACATCGGTCATCAAGCCGTTCTCCTCCCTGTAACCCCATTTTTCAGGTTCAAGGGCTTCTATAAACTTTTCGGAACACAAGTCAGAATATCCGATACTTGTAATCAGATCCGAATTACCCTTTCTGTCAGGCTGGATAACGAACCTCACGTCATCGAAGAAGGACATCGCCGCTTCAGAACTTCCCCTGCATCCGGTCTCCTCCTCTCTGAAAAACATTACTTTAATAGAATCATACTTCTTCAGGCATTCAAGGCAGATGAACACTCCGTTCTTGTCATCGGCTCCCAGATTCTCAAATCTCCTGTTCTTGGGCGAATAACCGAATATGATTTCCCTGGTCTCCACCGCCTTGAAATCCTTTGAATGCTTGCAGTGTGAAACCTGGTCGATATGGCTCACCAGGCAGGGATAAGTTTCAGCTTTACCCTTGACTACATACAGGTTCCCGAATTTATCCTTTGATATTGATATGTGTCCGGGGAGTTGTTTTATATAGGAACAGAGGAACTTCACCATCTTCTGTTCCTTTCCGCTGGGGCTGTAGATACTATACAGCTTCTTCAATAATTGTATATTCATGATTTATTTCTTTTTTAAGTTTATAACCATACGGGAGATTGGTACTCGGATTTACTGTATCAAATACATCCTCACCGAACTCCCATACATCTTCATTCTCAATCAATCCATCCAAAGTGTCTATACCAATGGATTTCTCTTCATATACTCCTTCCGAGTCATTCCAGATATTGATCCGGGTTATATCATCAAGGTTCTCATACCATGCTTCATCATACTCGGAATAATACCAGTTCTTCCGCTTGAACTCATTTTCCGCTTTCTCCATACATTCCTTGCAGCAATAATGCTCTTCTGTCACCTCGGAGTATTCCGCATTATCTTTCAGCAGGTTCTCTCCACAATTGTCACAGCATACACAATCGTTCTCATGGTGATATTCATTCTTTGATTCAATCCATACAAAATCATCCAGGTTCTCTGAATCCACCCAGATCTCCCTTCCGTTCCGATAGCAACAAATTGTTGCTGAACAATAGTATTGGTGGTAAGCATCCCATTCCCCATCATCTTCATCATCATCCCCGTAAAGATTAAGGTCTGTTGTATCAAGGTTGTATGAGGTCCCGGAGTTTTCGTAGTTATAGGCTTTGTTCTGATTATAACTATACCATTTGAAAGAATCCTGATAGGAAAGCGTGTCTTCCAGTTCCAGTTCACAATCTATTTCAAATTTTCTGTCAGACAACGAGTTGCCACAAACATCCACAAATGCGTTCGCCTCATGACAGGAAGCACCGATCACCTTGTAGCCGTCAATATAATCTTCCTGAATAAGTTTATCCACAAGCAGGCGTTTCAATACATCATCACCTTCCGAGGAATACTGCCTTTCAAGCAGCCTCCATTTCTTGCCGTCCTGATCCGTAACATCGGTAAAAAGAATGGCTCTCGCTACAATCAGACCTGTTTTATCAGTTATGTAAGCCGCCTTTGCCTTCACCGCATCATGATAGAACGAAGTCCTGTTCTCATCCACCATGCATGAACCGAAACTCCCTTTACAATAGTTACTATCATAGATTCTCCCAAAATCATTGTTGACATGAAGTTCCATATCAGGTGATTTCCCATGAGTATAAGTACACCATTGCTGGGTGAAAACATCCCCTGCAATCCAGTTTACGACACAAGGCGAGAGTAGTTTCCCTATCCCTGTTTCAAGTATAAGCTCCCTCATGAACTTTCCGGCTCTCATCTTGAAAACCCGGTTACGTTCAATGTTGACATAGCGGACCGAACTTTTATCCAGATCCTCACACAGGCCTTTGGCTTCGTCAGTCCTATATTTGGCGGAATGGTATGTCTTGCCTATCAGTTCCACCTCATACGGTAATTCTTCATCATTCTTGCCCGACCCGATAACGGCTTCAACCACTCTTTTCTGCAGGGCAGCCATATCATATATATGTAGCAGGGCATAGTCGTCATGTTCCCTGCAATACTTCAGTAGTACAGGATTTTTCAGGTGGGCCAGCAATATCCTGTTCTTTCTTACCGCCACACCATTTTCTCTCTTTTCAAGTCCGAAACGGGCCTTGAATTCTTCATAACCATAAAAATTATAGTATAACATAATCTTCTGAATTTTAAATTGTCGGTAAATAAAAAAGGAGGGATACTTCCTTTTTATCGGAAATATCCCTCCCCGGAATATTAGTCTTGGTATCTCTCAACCGTTTCAGATGAATGGTATCGTCTCGTCCTCCAGAACTCCCGATTCCACTATCTTCTTACAAATCTCATGCGAAGCCTTGTTTCTCAGGTCATATCCGTAATCTTCACTTCTCATAATCTTAATCACTTCAACCATACTTCTGAATAAGGTCTGTTGCAGGGTCCTGTGGAATGTGGTAACTGCAATAGCGAACCTTTTCTCATTCCACCCATAGTCGTTCAGGGCATGTTCAAGTTCTTTTGCAGCCTTGAACTCCCTGCTGTTTTCCAATTCGTATCTTTCCATAATATTCATTATTGTTTATATATTATTCCTATTGCAATGATTTAGAATAAGCACCTTTCCTACATTCATCTATACGTGACTGACATTCCTCCGTTACTTCCTTTAGAATCTCGGCACATCTTTTATCAGAACAGCCTTGCAGCAATCTGTCTATGTATGTCATAATATCATTCACTTCCATATCATATATCTGTCAAAGGGTTCAACAAAAAAGGGAGAAAGAACCGGTTTGCCATATTTTAGTTCTTTCTCCCTTGTGAGTTAATTTATTTTCAGGTCTAACTCAAAAACCATCCGTAATTCTCAGTATCTTCACCGTTTAAAGCTCTCTGGATACCTACAGAAAAATCAGTACAGTTCTGATTGCGCTCCAGGAACTTGTCTATGTAGGATTGTTTGGCGGCATCATTGAGTAGCTGCATCAAATCCCAACAAGTAATATTCTCTCTGCCACGTAACCCGAAATTAGGGTTCTCTATATAGCCTTTCGTAGCTGCGTTTACATTGGAATCACCCAGGATTACCTTCGGCAGTTCTCTGAGTTGTGAAGCAGGCAAGGCTTGATACAATCTGAGCCTGCCTATTATCTGACAGAACTGTTCTTGTGAAATCTTGGTTCTTCCCAGGTTTTCAAGAAGTCTCAAATTTTGCTCCGGTTTGAAATCTTGAAATAGTCTGAGTGCTGAACTATAAATATCTGCATCACTCATTACTTCCAGTCGTCCGGTCAAGCCATCGTTGGTCAGCATCAGATTTGAGCACACACGAACCCTCCACCCGATAAAGATCTTGAATTTCTCGGGTGATTTTCGGGCGTATAAGTTTTCCTCGTTCAGGCTTCTTACACCTCCGATACATAAATGTACTTCCTCGCCGTTCATCATTCTGCTCATGGAACGGATATGAAAACAGAAAGCCATACGTTGATAATAGATGGTCTCGTCCTCCGGTCTAAGCTCTTCTTTCCTTTTTGTCAATGCTCCCGGAACCCTGCCTAAAATCTTATGTGAAACTCTGATTTCCGTGTTTCCAAAGTTCTCTCCGGTAAAATACATTCTTGCAGCATCTTCTACCTGGTGGATAAATTTCTGGTGGCTGATTGTTAGCTGGTTGTCTCCGAAGCTGGGTACAATACAGTTCCTTTCAAGTTCTTCAAGTGTTATTCCCGAAGTGTTGCTCTCAATAAAATTAGGATGCTCTTTCTGTTCTTCTTCAGATACGATTATAGCATCTTCGACACCAATTGCATCCATCATTCTTGTTACCATTCCGATTGTTCTTGGAATGATAGTAAGTTCATTAGTCATTGTTTCCATACTCTTGTTATTTTTTAGTCGGTTAATAAAATGCGGTGAAAAACAAAAAGCCAAGAGGTGTTATTTCTTTGCTTTTATAAATATTCCTCTTAGCTTCTTTATCCCTTTGAGTATTGAAGTTGCTACCTCCAATACCGTTATTATCACGTCCGCTTTCTTGTCATAATCCATTCATCAGACGTTCTATCAGTTTTCAGTCGCAGCATCAACGGCCTTGACTTCACCCGTGGCAATCTTCTTTTTTCCGAATTTGCCACAATACTTTTCTGCAAGCTCGATTACTACGGAACCTGCCACGATAATCTCGGCCACATAAGCTGCGACCTTCAATCCTTTAATTAAATTTCCCATGTCTCTTAGTTGTTTTAAATTGTTAGTTATTATGTTTCTATTCTCTATTTCTCTTATATACTTTTCTCATATATAAGGCTTTGAAGGGAAATCAAGGAAGGGAAGAAGAAAAAAATAGACCAATCTTTCGACTGGTTGTGATAGTTGAACCGTTGTAAATAGCTCCTCGCATTTACTTGGCCTATCATGCGGCATACATTCTTTCGTGGGGAACTTTATGTCTTGTCCACATACTGGAATTGCTACGCATCATCGAATCTCCATCTTATCCATCGTCTGAAAATAAGAGTGACCCGGTAATTGTTTTTATCATTAATGCTTGAAGCTGACGCACCTTATCTTAATGGTGCTGAATTATACTCCAAGCCATTTTCTCATATATAAGGATTTGAAGGGATTGGAGAGGGAAGATTATAAAAAATACAGCTTTGTCTTCATGTGAATATTGAGAATATATTATATAAAATAACTTTTAGCAAAAAGATGCTTGGGGGTGAACTTTAGTTAAAACTATTTCAAGAGAGTAATAGGCTTGTATTAGCAAAATAGCTCTATTTTATAGCATATGAATATCTTAAATTATAGATATCAACAATATCTTTACACAAACTATCCAAAGAAGGCATTATAAATGACCTTGTGATTCCTATTTTTTTAAGTTTGCGCAATATCTCTCTCTTATTATGTGCGCGGATTATATATTTGGCAAAAATGTATCCGAAATCTTCTTTCCATGGTTCTGGATAAAGTACAAATAAACCGTTTTGATTTTTATATCTAACATCTGTCATATTAGGAACTAATAAAGTTATTGCGGGAAATGAAAGTATGTCATCTTTATCTTCATTGAAAACCCTCATTGAGAATGGATAACTATGATAAACAACTCCATCTTTATCAAAATTTGAACAACATGCAAAATATAATGCAATCAAGGGATTATAAGTCCAATCAAGAAGTCTCGTTGGAAGTCCATAGTGCTGTGCAAGAAACAAAAATTCTTTATCATTCTTCGGACGCGTATCTGTAAACATTGAATATTTTCTTTTAAAATCTACAAATATCTCCCTCTCATATTGTTTCAGTACATCCTCTTGCCCTTCATTAAACCTTCGACCTATTGAGGGAATTAATTTATATTCAGAAGATGACTGTCCTCTGAAGAAATCTATTTCAGGGACTCCATATTGAACAGACATAAAATCTTCCAAAGTTTGTATAATTAATTTTTTCATCAATGGTATTATTATGTATTTAGTTATAAGATAGCTTATATTCACTGCAAATATACTCATTTTGTAAGAAGTGACACATAAGGATACTTCAAAACGCTATAAAATACTTCCTGCTATTTAAAGTAATTGGAAATGAAAGTTCAAAGATTTATATGAGGCTCTCCCCTTATGCAATTTGGTACTCTGAATCTTTTTGTTTACCTTTGTAGTAACCAATATATTAGACAATTATGAATAGCAACAATAAGAATCAGATAATCCGTTTTGACTGGGCTATGAAACGCCTGCTCAGAAACAAGGCCAATTTCAGTGTCCTTGAAGGTCTGCTCACTACTTTATTGGGTGAGAAAATCATTATTCAGCGACTCCTGGAAAGTGAAAGCAATCAGGAGGATGAGTATGACAAGTATAACCGTGTCGATATGCTTGCCGAGAACTCCAAGGGTGAACTGGTGCTGATAGAGGTGCAGAACAATAATGAATACGCCTACTTCCAGCGTATGTTGTTCGGCACTTCGAAGCTGGTGACTGAATATATCAATAGGGGAGAAAGCTATGACAAGGTTCGTAAGGTATATAGCGTTAATATCGTCTATTTCTCTCTGGGACATGGTACGGACTATGTGTATCATGGAAAGACGGAGTTCAGAGGCATCCACACCAACGATCTTCTTGAACTCACTCCATTCCAGAAGCAGACATTCAAGGTGGATACGGTAAGTCAGCTATATCCTGAATATTATATCCTGAAAGTAAACGGTTTCAATCAGGTAGCCAAAAGTCCCCTGGAAGAATGGATCTACTACCTGAATACCGGAGAGATACCTTCCAGTGCTACAGCTCCCGGTCTTGAGGAGGCCCGTGAAAGGTTGAAACTGGATAGCATGACTAAGGATGAGCTTGCTGCCTATTATCGTCATCTGGATAATATTGTAATCCTTCGTGATAATATCAATACTGAACGTGAAGAAGGAAGGGCAGAAGGATTACTTAAAGGTCGTGAAGAAGAAAAAAGAGAAAGTGCTCGTAATTTAAAGAAGTTAGGAGTTGCTATTGATATTATCTCAAAAGCTACTGGATTGTCTCAAGATGAAATTGAGTGTTTGTAGTATTTGCTATATTTATCTATTGAAGGGGCAATGTCATGGTATTAAATGCATTGCCCTTTTTCGATGTATTAGTGATTTTTTTAGTGTTCATGTTTTAGTATTTTTGCTTTAGGTTATTAGACTTGTGTTCCCGTTTGTGTTCCCTGCCTTAAAATTTTATATATTCTCTAGTTTTTATCTAAGAATGATAATTGTATAGTGGCTATATATACATACTTTTTTATTAGTATTACTAAATTGAAACAAGATGGATTGTGATTATCAGCAAATAAAATGGGGCTTAAAGGTGATTTTTTTGTGTTCCCGCCGTGTTCCCATGAATTCGAAATAAAAAAGACCGCCAAGAGTGGAAGCCTCTCAACAGTCTCAATTTCAATGATTTATTTTGTAGCGGGACCCGGGATTGAACCGGGGACCTCATGATTATGAATCATGCGCTCTAACCAGCTGAGCTATCCCGCCATCATTTCTGATTTGCGGGTGCAAAGATAGAGCTTAATTTTGAATTTCACAAGCCTATTCTAAACTTTTTCTTCATAATAATGTTTTTTATCTCAATAAATACTACATTTCAGACAATTAAAAAGCAAAAAAACAATGTATTTATTATGTGAATATAGAAAATTTGGTTTATTTTGCCTGCAGAAACTTTAAATAAGCTAACACCTATGGGAAAAGAAAAAATTCGTTTAGAATACATGTTGAAAGCCGGCTCCGGTAATGTCGTCTGGTCCATAATAAGCACCCCATCAGGCTTAGAGACTTGGTTTGCAGATAAAATAACATTCAAAGATAAAGTGTTCACCTTCAAATGGGGTAAAACGGAAAGTCGCGAAGCAGAAGTAATAAACTTCAGAACGAACAGTTTCATACGGTTTCATTGGCTGGATGATGAAGAGCCGAAAGCTTACTTCGAACTGAAAATGGTATATAACGAACTGACCGGAGACTATATGCTGGAAGTTACAGATTGGGCAGAACCCGATGAAAAAGAGGACGTTAAAGAGCTGTGGGACTCTGAAATAGAAAAGTTGAAACGAGTAAGTGGACTGTAATTCTTTAAAAATATTCAAAACATAACTCTGCTCTCCATTTTTTATGCTAATTTTGTACCTTGATAGTTGCACAAAATGGAATAATGCTACGCATAAAAAAATTAGATATATTTATCCTTAAGAGCTTTTTGATGCTCTTTATTGGAACTTTTTTCATTTGTCTCTTCATCTTCATGATGCAGTTCTTATGGCGATATGTAGATGAATTGGTGGGAAAAGGTCTGGAGATGAGTGTATTGGCTCAGTTCTTTTTTTACTCGGCCCTTACATTGATACCCTTGTCATTACCCTTAGCCATCCTGTTGGCTGCACTGATGACATTCGGCAATTTCGGAGAACGCTATGAATTGCTATCTATGAAAGCAGCAGGTATCCCTCTGCTGCGAATTATCCGTCCCCTCGTATTTTTCTGTCTGTTTCTCAGTTGTATCTCTTTCTACTTTCAGAATGTAGTTGCGCCAAAAGCCCAGATGAAATTGTGGACATTATTGGTATCCATGAAGCAGACTTCACCAGAACTTGACATCCCGGAAGGAGTCTTTTATGATGAAATCGAAGGATATAATATATATGTAAAGCAGAAAGACCGCAAAACAGGAATGTTGAAAGATATACTCATCTACAACTTCTCCGATGGATTTGAGAATGCACATATCATTTGGGCTTCAGAAGGCAAGATGGAGATGACTGCCGACAAACAGCATCTTTATCTTCATTTATATAATGGTGAACAGTTTGAGAATTTGAAATCGCAAAGCATTTCTTCGAATAATGTTCCCTACCGACGCGAAACTTTCAGAGAAAAACATACTATTATTGAATTCGACGGAGGTTTCAACATGGTTGACGGAAGTTTCCTTAGCGACCGTTCGGACAGCAAAAACATGGTAGAAATCAGTCATTCTATTGACTCTTTGACTTTTCGGGGAGACAGTATCGGACGAAGCCTCTATTCGGAAATTAAATCGTCTGCTTACCGAGACATTGATTTGACCAAGAAGGACTCTGTCAAAATGATAGAAAGCCACATGACCATTATTAACGCAGACAGTTTATTCAGCTCGTATACTTTATCCGAAAAGGATAAAACGCTGGGCAATGCTGCCGAGAGAGCTGAATCTCTTGCTTCGGAATGGAACATGAAAAGTTACCCTACCACGGATGTAGACAACAATATCCGCAAGCACAAAGCAGACTGGCACAAGAAAATCACTCTTTCACTTAGTTGTATGATTTTCTTTTTCATCGGCGCACCATTGGGAGCTATTATCCGAAAAGGCGGATTGGGTATGCCGGTGGTTATTTCCGTATTGATCTTCGTAATCTATTATATCATTGACTCCGGTGCTACGCGTGTGGCAAAAAGTGGTGAAATGGATATGGTATTGGGAGTATGGATGAGTACGCTGGTTTTGGCACCATTAGGTGCTTTCTTCACCTACAAGTCCAATAATGATTCTGTGGTGTTCAATGCCGAAGTATATATCAACTTCTTCCGCATGCTGTTGGGGTTACGTCCGTCACGCCATGTATTTAAAAAAGAAGTTATCATAGAAGACCCGGATTATCCGAATATCCTGGCCCGGCTCGATGACTTATGTAATGAATGTCAGATATATGACACCGAACATAAATTGTCAGGTGCTCCCAATTATTATCGTATATTCACCAATAGCGGACATGACGATAAAATTGCCAGAATCAGCGAGAAAATGGAGCATCTCATAGAAGAACTTTCGAATAGTAAAGACGGCACATTGCTGAACTTTATGAATAAATACCCCATCCTGTCTACTAAGGCTCACAAGAGTCCGTTCGACAACCGATGGCTGAACTTGCCGGCAGGTCTCATATTCCCAATAGGTGTATTCTTTTATTTCCGTATCTGGCGCTTCCGCCTGAGACTGGACAAAGATTTGAAGAATATCATAAAGACCAGCCGCGAAATTCAAGATAGAATAAAAAATGAATCATTTATAATTTGACTATGGAAGATTTCAAACTGAATACCATTGAAGAAGCAATAGCAGACTTCCGTGAAGGTAAATTTATCATTGTAGTAGACGATGAAGACCGTGAAAACGAAGGTGACTTCATTATCGCTGCCGAAAAGATAACTCCCGAAAAAGTGAACTTCATGCTAAAAGAAGGTCGCGGTGTGCTATGCGCCCCTATTACATTGGAGCGTTGCGCCGAGTTGGAACTTGAAAAACAAGTTAGTAACAATACCTCTATATTAGGAACTCCTTTCACAGTCACCATCGACAAATTGGAAGGCTGCACAACCGGCGTCTCGGCTCATGACCGTGCCGCTACGATTCAGGCATTGGCTGACCCAAATTCAACTTCCGCTACTTTCGGACGTCCGGGACATATCAATCCTTTGTATGCACAAAATAAAGGTGTATTGAGACGTGCGGGACATACTGAAGCGGCTGTCGACATGGCACGTCTGGCAGGACTTCAGCCTGCTGCAGCCCTTATCGAGATAATGAACGAAGACGGCTCGATGGCTCGTATGCCTCAGCTGATTGAAAAGGCCCGAAAGTTTGACCTGAAAATCATTGCCATCCGTGACCTCATTGCTTATCGCCTGAAAAGTGAATCCCTGGTAGAAAAAGGTGTAGAAGTAGACATGCCTACCGAATACGGTCACTTCCGTCTGATTCCTTTCCGTCAGAAAAGCAACGGCTTGGAACATATTGCCATCATTAAAGGCGAAATAAAAGAAGGAGAACCGGTATTGGTACGCGTACACTCTTCATGCGCCACCGGTGATATTTTCGGTTCCATGCGTTGCGATTGCGGCGAGCAGCTGCACAAGGCTCTCCAAATGATAGAAAAAGAAGGCAAAGGAGCAGTAGTGTATCTGAATCAGGAAGGAAGAGGAATCGGCCTGATGGAAAAGATGAAAGCTTATAAACTGCAAGAAGACGGTATGGACACCGTGGATGCCAATATCTGTCTCGGTCATCAGGCCGACGAACGCGACTATGGTGTAGGAGCCGAAATACTACGCAGTATCGGCATTACCAAAATGCGTCTTCTCACTAATAATCCCGTAAAACGAGTCGGTTTGGAATCCTACGGCTTATCTGTAGTAGAAAACATCCCTATCGAAACAACGCCCAATAAATACAATGAACGATATCTGAAAACAAAAAAAGACAGAATGGGGCACACTTTACACTTTAGCAAATAATATTTCTACATATCGGGCAAAATCATATCTTTTTTAATATGATTTTGCCCGATTCACTTTCATAATTGAGATATAATAACTTATTTTGCAGCAAGTAAACTTAAACACATAAAAAACAATAGCAATGAACCAATTATCAGACCGCCTGAATCGTTTGTCTCCATCAGCAACGCTGGCAATGTCACAAAAAAGTAGTGAGTTAAAAGCTCAAGGAGTTGATGTAATTAACCTGAGCGTGGGTGAACCGGATTTCAATACCCCCGACCATATCAAAGAAGCAGCGAAGAAAGCAGTAGATGATAACTTCTCAAGATACTCTCCCGTACCGGGATATCCTGCACTTCGCAATGCTATTGTGGCCAAGCTGAAAAATGAAAACGGACTGGACTATACTGCAACGCAAATTTCTTGTGCCAACGGAGCCAAGCAATCGGTTTGCAACACCATCATGGCTTTAGTCAACAGCGGTGACGAGGTTATTGTTCCAGCTCCTTATTGGGTAAGTTATCCTGAAATGGTAAAACTGGCAGACGGTACTCCTGTGATTGTAGCAGCCGGTATCGAACAAGACTTTAAAATCACTCCGGCTCAACTCGAAACAGCTATTACCCCCAAGACCAAAGCTATTATTCTTTGTTCACCGTCTAATCCGACAGGCTCTGTTTACAGCAAAGAAGAGTTGGCCGGTTTGGCAGCAGTATTGGCAAAGCATCCTCAGGTATATGTGATAGCAGATGAAATCTACGAGCACATCAATTACATCGGCAAGCACGAAAGCATTGCCCAATTCCCTGAAATCCATGACCGTGTGATTATCGTGAACGGTGTGTCGAAGGCGTATGCAATGACCGGATGGAGGATCGGTTTCATTGCCGGTCCCGAATGGCTGGTCAAAGCAGTGAATAAACTGCAAGGACAGTACACATCAGGTCCTTGCTCTGTTTCTCAGAAAGCTGCCGAAGCTGCATACACAGGAACTCAAGCTCCGGTGGAAGAAATGCGTAAAGCATTCGAACGCCGTCGTGACCTGATTGTAAAGTTAGCTAAAGAAATACCGGGATTTGAAGTAAACAACCCACAAGGTGCTTTCTACCTGTTCCCAAAATGTGATTCATTCTTTGGAAAAGCAGCGGGTGACCGACAAATCAACAATTCGGATGATTTAGCCATGTATCTGCTCGAAGTGGGTCATGTGGCTTGTGTAGGCGGTACTTCATTCGGTGCTCCCGAATGTATTCGTATGAGCTATGCCACTTCCGATGAAAATATTGTTGAAGCAATGCGTCGCATTAAAGAAGCATTGGCTGAACTGAAATAACCGTTCATATCCCCATCAAATAAAATGGCTGCTCTCATTGAGAACAGCCATTTTTCTTTTAAACCTTGACGGATTGTATTATCCCTGGCTAATAGCTTCTGAAGGACATACATCAGCGCAAGTTCCGCATTCTGTACACATGTCAGGATTGATAGAATACTTATCACCTTCAGAAATTGCTCCTACCGGGCATTCATCGATACAAGTACCGCAAGCGATACAATCGTCACTAATTACGTAAGCCATTTTCTTTAAATATTAAATTATTAGTACTAATTGATGGAACAAATATACAGCTTTTATCCATTAGTTGTCATATAGACATTACAATATTACACTAATTTGTATTTAATCTAAATACGTTTACTTTGTCATTGCCTGATACATAACTTGTTGGATACGTGGACGAATATTTAACTTCATCAACTGTTTATGGTCAAAGGGACGGGGATAAATACGATTACTCAGAAAAACAAAGACTAATTTATTCTTCGGATCAGCCCATGCACATGTACCCGTAAAACCGGTGTGTCCCACTACCTCTGCCGGAGCCTCGGCAGCACAAGGACTCTTTGCCTCATTTTTCTTGTCAGGTTTGTCAAATCCGAGTCCTCTACGACTTATCTTAGAAGTGTGAGTAAGGAACAAGTCACAAGTTTCCTTGCTCAGATAGCGTACTCCTTCATATACTCCACCGTCTATCAGCATCTGATACACCTTAGCCACATCACCGGCCGTAGAAAACAATCCGGCATTACCCGATACCCCGCCCAAGAATGCTGCCGACTCATCATGCACATACCCCTGCAACATACCTCCTTTACGCAGATAATCAGCTTTCACAGTAGGCACTATTTCATCTTTAGCAAAACGGCGCAAAGGCAGAAATAAAGTATGCTCCATCTTCATCGGTTTATAAAATTCTTTTTGAAGAAAAATATTCATCGGTATCTTTGTTATATTCTCCACTATCTCTCTCAGCAATATGAAATTCAAATCACTATAACGATACCTCCTGTCTTTCAAAGGCACTCCGGCTATTTGTTGCAACACCGAATCACGAAAAGAACGATGCAGATACATACTATCTGACACCAATAAAGGATAATCCGATGAAAAAACTTTCGACACCAGTTCTTTCTTATATCCGAAATGATCAATGACAAACAGGCGTGTATCTATCTGTCTATGATGGCCGGCATCCGGTCTCGTCCTATAAAAAGCTCCCGTATAGCTTTCTTCATCTATCGCTTTCTTATAGAACGGCCAAAATGCAGGCAGCCCGGACTGATGCATCAATAATTCTTCAATAGTGATACGCTCCTTACCTGTCCCCTTCAGCACAGGAATATAATCTGAGACACGATCAGTCAATCCGAACTTCCCGTTATCATACAGTTTCATGACAGCCAACAGAGTGGCGGTAGTTTTAGTCAGCGAAGCCAAATCATATAAATTATCAGCCTCAACTTCCTTAGACTTTTCATAAGTAAAGGTTCCGAAACATTTATCATATACCGGCACCCCATCTTTCAAAATCAAAATCTGACAACCGGGATAAGCCTTCGCTTTGATTCCCTCAAGGGCTATCTCGTCTATTCCCTTCAATACAGCAGAGCTCATGCCATAATCTTCGGGTTTGTAAATGCGAGAGACCTTAGGACTCATGGTTACTCCGTCACCCGGTTTGAATAAATCGGAAACTGCCACAGACAGACGTCCGTCCGCCACGGCTCTTCCCGCCATTACATCTGCCACCTGACGCTGAATTTCAAGCTCATCCGTATATCCCAACACAACTGCTGCTGCTTTTTTCCAACATACCTCCATATCCGACATAGTCTTCAAAGGCATCAGATATACATAAACAACAGGCAGGCTGTCGGGCAGTTTTTCCAACATCGGCTTATACTTATTATAATCATTAGAGTTAATGACTACAATGACACGCTGGCTGTTTACCAACTCTTTCCTAATGGCTGACATCGAATCGGATGTTGCCATAATACGCCTCAGAGGTAAATACTGTTTCAAGCGACTGTAGAACTCAAGTCCGGAGGAAGGCTTTCCGATATTCAATACTGTAGTGCCGCGCAACTTGGCATCCAGAGGCAAAACCCCGCCGGTATTATTGACAACGGTAATGGCTGCTTTCTGCAAACGGCTAATTAATTCTGCCACTTCCGTACGATTCAATCGTTTATCAAGTCCCGATATCTGAACATGAGGCTTCGTCTTTAGCCCTAAAGCATATTTATAAGTTAATACCTTGCGACATTTCTCTGTTATCTCCTTTTCAGAAAGCCAGCCACTTTTTACGGCTTCCAATACTCCGTTCAGTTCTCTTTTCAGATTGCGAGGAGCCAACAACAAATCATTACCCGCCTTCAACGCTTTAGCACACAGGTTCTCATTTTGAGAAACCCCTTTCATTTCGAGTGCATCTGTAAACACCAATCCTCGGAAACCCAACTCCCGACAAAGCAGATTGTCAATAACATGAGCAGACAATGAAGCCGGATTCTTTCCCAATTCAGGAACTTCCAGATGACCGGCCATAATCCCTCCCAATCCGGCATGGATCACCTCCTTAAACGGGTAAAGTTCAATACTATCCAAACGGGCACGGTCAAAATTCAGCACAGGCAACGCCTTATGAGAATCCACTTCCGTATCTCCATGTCCCGGAAAATGCTTGGCTACAGAAAGTACTCCTCCATCCTCCAATCCACGAGAATATGCAACCACTTTTTGAGCAACGTTTTTAGGATCACCGCCAAAAGAGCGAGTATTGATGACAGGGTTGCGCGGATTAATATCCACATCGGCAACAGGAGCAAAATTAATCTGTACACCTATTTCTTTGCACTGACGGGCAACTTCCTTACCATATTCATAAAGCAATTGATTATCCTGAATACAGCCCAATACCCTGTTGCGGGGAAAACGGGGAGTATTCTTCAGCCTCATCGCCAATCCCCATTCGCCGTCAAAAGCAATAAACAAAGGTACTTTCGATAATTCTTGTGCGTAGTTGGTCAGTATTGCCTGATTCCCCACCTGTCCGCCGGAGAACAGCAAACCGCCCACCTTATATTCCTTAACAGCATTATATATGTTCGCCCGGTTAGACTGCGTATTGAGAGGAGCGACTGTATGTATAAATAACTGTCCTATTTTCTCTTTCAAACTCATTTCCGACAATTGCTTCTCCACCCATTCACGACATTCCGCACTGTCAGCCCCACCTCTTCTCAAAACATTAGGCACTTGCTGGGCATACAAAGAAAGCCCGAATATACATAATACATATAGTAAAATGATTTTCTTCATTCGATTACAGTTAAGTCACTCTTTTTTTATTATTTCACATTCTTCTTTACTCTACGCTTTTAAAGCGTTTATTGCCCAAATGTACTCAAAAAAGAAAAAGCTGCCAACTATATCAGATAAAAATATATGAAATTATATTTGGTTGTATGGTGAAAAACCACTAATTTTGCACCGCTTTCGCGCAATCGCTGTCAAAGAAGAGTTACTTGATATGTTGCGTTGGTAACGATAAACAATTTAAAATCAAAAAAAATGGATTTAATTAAAATTGCTGAAGAAGCATTTGCTACTGGCAAACAGCATCCTTCATTCAAAGCTGGTGATACTATTACAGTGGCATACCGTATCGTTGAAGGTAGCAAGGAACGTGTACAGTTGTACCGTGGTGTTGTTATCAAAATCGCTGGACATGGTGACAAAAAACGTTTCACCGTTCGTAAAATGTCTGGAACTGTAGGTGTTGAACGTATTTTCCCTATCGAATCTCCGGCTATCGACAGTATCACTGTTAATAAAGTTGGTAAAGTTCGTCGTGCTAAATTGTACTATTTACGTGCTCTTACTGGCAAGAAAGCTAGAATTCAGGAAAAAAGAGTTAATCAGTAAGATTTATCATTCCTACATAAAAAAGGAGTATTCTCTTCCCGAGAATACTCCTTTTTTAATTTACATCCCCTTTACCACGATTTTTTATATAATCATGAACAAACAGACTTGAAATAGCATTTATATTTAATATTGAATCAAACTTAAACCATTTATGAAAAGAATAATGTTCATTTTAGGAGTAAGCATCATTATGGCCTTACTTACTGTTACCGCAGCCTTGGCAGGTTGGTGGCTCGGAGCGTCTCTGCCTCTAGATATATCTGATACCACTCAACAAATAGCAGCATTACTCACCGCTTCTGCTTGTACATGGATACTCTATATTGTAAGTCGCAAAGTACTGACAAAAATCAGTCTCAAACCATACTAAATATATAGTCCATTAAAACAAAAAGGTCAACCGATTCTATATCATTCTCGATTGACCTTCTTATTTAAAATCTTGTTTTCATCATTCCTTATTTTCTGTTTCCTGTATCCCGGACTCTTCCTTTCCACGTAAATAAACAGAAGGTGCCACACCGAATTGTTGCTTAAAACATTTACTAAAATAGAACGGATCATTAATACCTACTTTATAAGAAACTTCGGCTACCGTATAACGATTTTCCAACAACAGTTCCGCCGCTTTCTTCATACGAATAATCCGGATATATTCATTGGGTGAATATCCCGTCACCCCACGTACCTTACGATAAAAAACGGTTCGTCCCAATCCCATCATCGAAGCAAACTCATCAATCGTAAACTGAGCATTACCAATCTGTTGATCCATAACCATCTGTAATCTGTCAGCAAATTCTTTATCCTTATCAGAGGTACAAATAGCCGGTCGTACCATATTCGGATCATTCGAAAATTTCTCACGTAATTTCTCACGTTGCTCTATTAGTTTGAAAGCGCGTGCCAACAGTAGTTTCGGGCTAAAAGGCTTAGTAATATATGCATCCGCACCACTTTCCACGCCTTCCAAATGACTTTCGGCAGAACTCATAGCTGTCAATAAAATAATAGGTATATGACTTGTATCAAAATCATTCTTCAATTTTCGGGTTACCTCAAATCCTGTCATCCCCGGCATCAGCACATCACAGATTATCAAATCAGCATCATACGTACGTGCACGTTCCAATCCAGACGGACCATCCGCCTCGGCCACAACTTCAAAATATTGTCCCACTTCTTCTTTCAAAAACTCACGTACATCGTTATCATCTTCTATAATAAGTACTTTACGCTTATTAAGTGGTGCAGATGGAAGTTCCACGCCCCCTTCTTGCGCCGATATTTCTTCTGCAAGAACAGCTGCATGATGTACTTCCTCCTCTTCCAACAACACATTATGGGGAATCAGAAAATCTTTTTCCTCATAAACAGAAATATCAGTAGGCAAACTGACCGTAAATATAGACCCACCACCTTCATTTTCAGTATATACTATCGTACCTTTATGTACACACACCAGTTCATGTGTCAAATGCAGGCCAACTCCGACACTACTACCCGAAAAGCTACTTTGCATAAAACGCTTAAATAACTCATTACGTTTCTCTTTAGGAATGCCTACACCGGAATCGGCTACCGATATGACCAACTGTTTCTTTGCTTCATCCACCGTCACAGAAAAAGTCACTTTTCCACCGCTGGGTGTATATTTGAAAGCATTAGACAACAAATTATAAGTCACTTTGTCCAAATAACCCTTATCGATAAACATCTTATAAGAAGCTACAGATGGCAAGAACTTGAAATCCATATTCTTAGACTCAGCAGCATCATTGAAACTCAAGAAGATTTCATACAAGAAAGCCATGACATCCGTTTCCTCCAAAGAAAGGGCCAGTTTATTATTCTGCATCTTACGGAATTCCAGCAACTGATTGATAAGACGCAACATACGCTGGGTGCTTTTATCCATGACCTTCAATGAATAAGCCATTTCTTTAGGGATTTTACCACCACGCTGCATCTTTTCCAATGCTCCTTGTATCAAAGTCAAGGGAGTACGGAACTCATGAGAGATATTCGTGAAAAAAACTAATTTATACTCTGTCAGCTGTTTCTCCACCTGTATACGATTACGCAAAGTATTAAAGTCACGCATCAGTCTGAAAGTGATATATAGCGCCACCCCTATCAAAATAGCATAAATAAAGAAAGCCCAAGTAGTTTTCCAAAAAGGAGGAACAACAATAATCTTCAAAACCGTTTCTTTATCTCCCCACACACCGACCCCATTGCAAGCTTTCACCCGCAATTTATAAGTACCGGGTGCCAGGTTCTTATAAGCTGCAAAATTCAACGAAGACGGTATACTCCACTCTTTATCATAATTATCCAACCGATACGTATATTTAGTACTATTCGTTCCGGAATAATCAAATGTAGAGAAATCTATGACAAAAGAATTTTGAAAATATTTCAACTCGATTTCATCTGTATAAATCAACGAACGGTCTAACGGAGAATCCACATCGCCCGGGCGCATGGCAATACCATTAATTCGAAGATTGGTAAAAGCTGCCATAGGAGTTACAGTGGAATTATTCACAATTTTGCCGGGAGTGATAACAACCAATCCATAATTAGAACCAAACATCAGTTTGCCATCCTTACTCACACAACCACTGTTCTCACTATAGACATTCCCCAACGCATATGCCGAGAAAAAGAAATTTTCAAAGGCATGTGTATCCGGATCAAAACGAGAAATACCATATTCCGTTGCAACCCAAAGCTTACCCTCCCTGTCTTCAACAATAGATTGCACCATACTGTTTACCAACCCGTCACTTCCATCATAATGCTCAAAAGTCAAGTTTCTGTAATCACCTTCTGGCATACACATACTGAAGCCTTTTCCTGAAGTACCTACCCATATCCGGCCTTTACTATCTTGATGGATACATTTTATTTCATTACTACGTAACTTACCGTTATTATAATTATAAGTAATATAGTTATCCGGGTCATTCATTAACGAATCAGGATTAAATATGTAAACTCCGGCACTGGTGCCCACCCATATCCATCCATTATTGTCTTCCTGTATCACACGAATCTGGCGCTGGCTATAAAAATTGTTCAAAAACCGCTTGAATACATACTTATCCTTTTCCTTCACCGCCAAATTCAATCCACCGCCAAAAGTACCTATCCACATTCTATTCTTCCGGTCCCGGTAAAGAGTAAAAATATTATTATTCCCAATAGACAGAGGATCATCCGAGTGATAAGTGTACCATTTCCCGTCAATACTCAATCCGTTTCCACGGCTACCCAACCAAATACTACCATCAGCCCCTTCCTCAACAGCATAAATGTTAGAATCAAAATAACGACTGCTCTCTATCGTTTTCAAATGAGGGTCATAAATATACAATCCTCCACGACGGGTCCCCAGCCAAATCTTATCATCAGGCATACGGTTGATCATACGCACGGTATTTGAACGGTCTGATAAAGTTTCATCTTCAGGAAAAACACGCTCAGCTCCTTCATTCAAGACCGAAAGACGAGAAATACCCGTATATTCCGAACTGACCCAAATACCACCGGCTCGATCCTCCATAATATATTGCAAGAAATTTGAAGTGATATGACTGAATCCATTAATATTGGATTCGAAATGCTGCAATTCATCAGTTGCCAAATCATAAGCAAACAAACCGTTACCATAAGTGGAAATCCAAACAATATCACGAGAATCATGAACGATGTGGTAACGTTCTTCATCTATATAATTTACTTTATCAGCCGGAATCAGTTGGAAAGACTTGACAAATCTGGTCTTGGCGTTGACATACCATACCTTACCTGTATGATTATAAATCCAGAAATTCCCCCGGTTGTCAATCTGAACTTGTCCTCTTGCTATATTCAGTTCCGTATCCCGGCTCACCTGATGAGTTTTCAAATTAAAGACATAACTGCCATCTTCCGTAAAAACGATCCAATCGTTTTGCAAGCGCATGGTACTATATACTTTACTACCTTCACCTAAACGGGTAACAATACGGCTATCCTCTCCTTCTCTCTTCAACGAAATTGTTCCTGTTCCCGAAAGAAAAAAAACATCTTTACCAAAAGACATCATCTTGGAGGCATCATGATTTTCTTCCACCAATACTGCCTTGTCCCCTACCACTTGAGCTATACCGTCATGGCTACCAATCCATACTCTTCCTTGCTCATCCTCAGATATATAAGTAACATTATTAGAAGGGAGATTATTATTTTCTTTCTTGAAAACCACAGATGTAAATTCACCATTCATATAAGTCACTTTACGACACCCGTTTCCATCCTGCCACAACCAGACATTACCTTCACGGTCAGTCATCTTGTAGCTATACAGTTGTTCATATTCCCCACAACCGGTAAAATCAACAAAGCAATCTTTCTTCAGATCATAACAACTAAACAACTCGGCAGAAGTCGCAATCCATAAGAAACCATTTTTATCTTCTTCCAAATCGCGAATCCGATGGTCTATCAACGAAATTTTATTTCCACCCTCAGGACGATAAGTCACAAACGAATTCCCGTCATAACGACTAAGTCCATTCAGCGTTCCCATCCAAATAAAACCTTTGCTATCCTGATATATATACCGAATTGAGTTATTGGCAACCCCATCTCCCGTAGTCATATGAGTAGAACGCACCTCGACTGATGCGGCAATACTTTGACTGAAAAGAATAAAGAATGCCCATAGAGCATAGATGTGTTTTTTCATATCATTTATCACAGTGTTTTTGTCTTGCAAAGGTATAAAAAAAGAGTGTATCAGAATGAATCGATACACTCTTTTTTATTTTAATCCATATGGAAGACCTCGGGCAGCGGAATAGTAACCGGAGAGTTATCCGGATTCACTTCCATGATATCCGCCATATAGTCCCACCATTTCTGCACGATAGGATTGGCTCCCATATCTTGCGAAGACTCCTCTCCTTTAGTTTTCTGACAAGCAAACAGAATATTTGTATCCTTGTCCCAATAAATGGAGTAATCATATACTCCTCCATCGGACAACATTTTTTTTAATTCCGGCCAAATGGCTGCATGTCTCTTCTCATACTCTTTCTCGAAGCCCGGCTTCAAGAACATTTTAAAAGCTTCACGTTTCATGGTATTTTCCTCCTTTTTATAAAGTCCTTGTTTTTACTTATTTAGTTTCTCCATCCATTACATGGAAAATTGGTTCGGAAGTCTTTTGTTCCGTACGGTAATATTGCACGGCACTATCATTCATTTTAGGATGCTGCTTGTTCAACAAATTAATCATCTCAGCACCCGCCCAAAGTACCGGTCCATAGCCGTGGGCAGCATACACATTGACCGGACGATAATAATAAAAAGCCGGATCAAAAGCCATACCTGTACCTACACAAGTTCCGTCCACCTGACCTTCCACATTGATTTGGGTGGTAACGGCATGCCATCCCAACTGTGCCACCGGACCGTATGCCATAGCGTCAATCCATCCTTTATTGATAGCATGGGCAAAGCAATATACATAAATAGCCGTGGCCGAGGTTTCCAGATAAGAATCGTTACGATCCAGCAACTGATGCCAGAAACCTTCACCACTCTGGCAGGCAGCAAGACCACGTACATGAGCACGGAACAGCTCCAGTATTTTATCGCGCTGAGGATAATCCTCCGGCAACACATCCAAGACCTCACACATAGTCAACAACGCCCAACCATTGGCACGTCCCCAATGGAAAGCAGGATGATCCTGCATACCTTCCACCCATCCATGACGGAAAAGGTTTTTCCCGGGTACCCACATACGGTCCGCAAATTGAAATATCTGACGTACAGCTTCGCTCAAATACATTTGCTTTTTATCACCGGCAATACATGAATACCAAGCTACCGGCGGAATACCCATAAACATATCGTCCAACCACAGCGTATTATGTTGTGGACGGGTACGGGCAAATGTTCCATCAGCAAGACGATACTCCTTATTCACAATAAAATCCATATAATTATCAATCAACGGCTTAAGTTCCGGTGAATTTTCCTTCATCTGCACCTTGACCATAGCCGCACACACCGCCCCGGCATCATCCAATGCATGAGGAGTCAGAATTTGTTTCATCTGCGGATCTACAGTTCCATACTTTTCCAATACCTTACGGAAGTGCGGAGCAACCTCGGCCAGAAACTGAAAACGATCTGTTACATATTTATAATAAGCCTGATCCCCCGTAGCCTCAGCAGCAGCCAACATAGCTGAATAAGTCACCCCCCATTCATAACTTGCCAGACGGAAAGCACCTCGTTCCAGCTGTGCATCAGCCGTCATATTGGCATAATCCGTAATAACCTTACCTGTATTCTTATCAACGACACGAGTCGGAGTATTCTTTTCCAAATAACGAAGGACACGATCCATATCGGCCTTTATCTCCTCTGTAGTGAGCATACCGTAAGGCACTTTGTATGCAGGTTGCAACAAATGTAACGGCGTATTCGAATCATTCAGTACTTCTTTCTTCTTTTGCGCATTCGCACCCGTTCCAGCCAGCAGCAACAGAGCGCCCATCATGCTTAATGTTTTCAGATTCATGGTATATAGTCTTTATTCATTTTTAAATTCATAACCTCTAAATATCCCCTCTTTCAAATCCGGTCCGAAATAAAAACCAGGCTGGGTAGGCTGGTTGTATGCCACATTTTGAGTAGCGATACTGATACGATACACCGGATCTTCCAAGAAAGTATGAAAACGGTATTCAGTCGGTATCCGCGACACATACAGACGAAGTGCCGAATTATCTTCCGTACGGAGCAGCACCTCCTCACGCCAATCACCTATTATATCTCCCTGCAAACAAGGATGGGACTTCGTACCATTATTTGAATCCGTTCCATCAAATATCATTAACGGACGACATACATCGTCTTCCCAATCATACTTGGTTATCCTGTTTTTATCCAGCAACTCACGAAGCAAATCTCCATCCCACCATACAGCCATATTGACTGAAAAGCTCTTGAGGTCAGGACGAATCACTTCACCTTTTATATTACGTACTCCTTTTGAATCGGATGACCACATCTCCACTCCCGGATTGCGCGGATCAACATCAGCAGCCATACACCGGCCTACATCTATACTACTTTTCACCTGAAACAGCACTTCACCCGTAGCCGCATTACGGAAAGTGGAACCATCTTTCTTATTTTCATGACAATCCCAAACCTGCAAGCCTTTTAATCCGGGAGCAAATTGTGTCAGATGCATAGCGTCTCCATGCCCCATACGGGTAGAATACAATCCTTTTCCATCATGATCAATGGCACAAGAACCATACATTATTTCATCACATCCGTCACCGTCCACATCGCCTACACGAAGATTATGGTTACCCTGCCCGGCATAGTCTTCACACCCCGGATTATTGCTGTCGAACACCCAGTGCTGTTTCAAGTTCTTGCCATCCCAATCGAATGCCGCCAGCACAGTGCGGGTATAATATCCGCGGCACATCACCACACTGGGATGTACTCCATCCAGATAAGCCACACAAGCCAGGAAACGGTCACTGCGGTTGGCACGATTGTCTCCCCAGTCGGTCAGCTTACCACGAGCCGGAACATAATCAATTGTTTTCATCGCTTCTCCTGTCAGTCCGTTGAATACGGTCAAGTATTCGTTACCAGTCAGGATACGTCCTTGGTTACGAGGTGTATTCCCGTGGGAATTTCCGTCTGTGATACCCGGTTCACGGTAATCAGCCTTGGCATCACCTATTATCTTTCCTTTTCCATCCTTTGTTCCATCAGAAGTCTTCATGACTACTTCTGCTTTACCATCTCCATCCAAATCAAACACCATAAACTGGGTATAGTGTGCTCCGGCGCGGACATTATGCCCCAAGTCAATACGCCATAGTTTTTCTCCGGTCAGGCGATAACAGTCAAAATAAACATTTCCTGTATAACCATCATGTGCATTATCATGTGCATTGGAGGGGTCCCACTTCAAGATAATTTCATATTCACCGTCGCCGTCCACATCACCTATAGATGCGTCATTAGGACTATAGGTGTATTTTTGTCCCGAAGGAGTCACACCTTCCGCCGGTCTGTCCAGAGGAATATCGATATAACCTGACGGAGCATTAGCCGGCAAAGTATAATTTCCATTCAACTTACCTGTTTCAACCCCATTTATCACCGGTTTTACAGTATATACCGCTTTTTCATTACCTGAGTAAGTATCCCGGTAAAAAGTACCTGTAGAATGGGGAACTTCCGCTATTTTCTCTCCATTTCTATATACATTGAAAGAAGTATTGATCGGATCGGAAGACAGGTAACGCCACGACACCACTACGTCCGATGGATTTTCACGAATGGCCACAACGCCACGCCCCAACTGCTCTTTTTGCAGTTTGGAATAATTGTAGGCCGGTTGGGCAACCGTACCGGTTGCCACACACAGAGCTGCTAAAGCACTCCATAGTTTTTTTTGTGTTTTCATTGTTTATCTTGTTTCTCCTTGTAAATTATATTTTCCTCCACCACATTCTCCGCATTTACCACATTCTTCACAAACTTTGTCACTTCCCCCACAGTCACATTCCTTATTTCCACGTTTTTGATAGGAAGGCGGGCATCGCCTTTCAAATCATAAACAGCCTCGGTACGGTCGCAAGTCACACTATCCATATAAAGTCCGTTGATGAATGTAATGCTATCCTGATAGGTAGGTACCAAATCACGCCACTGGTAAAGCACATCCGTATCCACTTCGAGTACACGTTGCATCTTTCCCGCCTTCACATTTTTCATCCAGATATTTTCAATAAATCCACCACGACGATGATTGGTTTTGGCAAAGAAAAGACGGAATACAGAATCGGGAGCCGTACAATTGTGCATGTACACATTCCGTACACCACCAGACATTTCACTACCGATTCCCAGTAACGTATGTCCTTTCAAGATATTACAATGGCGTATCACAATATTCTCACAAGGAGTATTCAGACGCCATGCATCCTGGTTACGCCCTGCCTTTATAACCACAGCATCATCCCCCTGATCGAATACACAGTTCTCTATCAGGAAGTTACGGCTCATTTCCAAGTCAATTCCATCATTATTATGGCCATGAGCCTTTACATCCAGATTACGTACGATACCACCATCACACATATAAAGATGTATCGTCCAGAAAGGACTCTGGCGAATCTTGAATTCATCCAGAAGCACATTTTTACACCGGTTGAAATGAATCAGATGAGGACGAAGATGGTTTTCTCCTTTTGCCATCTGACGCTGTTCTACAGGTACATCGGTAGAAGCCATCGTATATAACTCTTTCAAAGCATCCATGTGAGGTTTAGGACGTTTGAACCAGATTTTCCAAGTATCCATGATAGGAGCCAGTGTCCCTTTTCCGGTAATAGCAATATTCTCACAATCCATAGCATACAGCAACGGAGAATAGTTATAACATTCCATACCTTCCCATGAAGTCATCACAGCAGGCAGATAATCAGAGGGATTATCTGTAAAGCGTAATATGGCATTTTCTTCCAAATGAAGATTTACATTACTTTTAAAATGAACAGGTCCTGTCAGCCATTCCCCTTCAGGAATAACCACACGGCCTCCTCCGGCCTTATTACAAGCTGCGATGGCTTTGGCGATGGCCTCCGTATTCACTGTTTCCCCACCTTTCACCGCACCATAATCCACAATGGAAAAATCTTGTTCGGGAAAAACACATTCTTTGATGGGTTCCATAGCAAAAGGAGCATCGACAACCACCGTTTTATACTTTGGAGCCGGTGCCGTACATGATACGGCAAAAGCTACGGCCGCAATACCAGCCAAGGATTTTAAAAAAGTCTTCTTCATTTTATCAGTTGTTTTTCATTGTAATTTCCGTATGCACAAATATCCAGAATATCTTCGTTCACCCTATTTTATCCGAGGTGTATAAAGGTATATCTGATCCAATACCACACCTTCATCCAATGCGGTAAAAATTAAACGATGGGAAGCTTTCCGTGCAACAGGAAGAATCATCCGGCGAACAGCCTGATTACACAAAACATTCTCCTTCCATTCTTCACTGCGTCCTTTAGTTTCATACGAAACAGCCTCCGTGGCACTTCCATCCAAAGAAATGGTAAAACGCAACCGTTCTCCTTCTACCGGATGATTAGGCAACAACCGTACTTCCACCTCGACAGAATCCGTTTCCCATGCAGCAAATTCAAAAGTCAGTTCTTTCTTTTTCTCCACCGCTACCGCCTTTCCTTCATAGCCCAGCCCTTCACAAATAACCGATGCCCCTTCAACACAATCAGCGCCATTCCATGTATAAACTGCCTGAGGTTTTTCAAGCAGCCCGGACGATAGTGCTTTTCTTTCCACCCGGTTGAAAACCAGAAGTCTGCGTGGTTGGAAATCCATCATACGGTTCCATTTTGTTGTGTTATAGGTTTTTGTCAATGAAACTATACTGTCATACGCCCTGTCACTATCCGCCCAATCAGCCTTTCCATGACGCGCCAACTGGGCTGTCAGCAGTTTGTTATTCATCTGAGCAGCCGCCTGGACAGGATACTTCACCAACTGAAAATAAGTTTCTTTTTTCTGTGCAGGAAGTGCATGCCATTCCTGCTCCACCTTATCTGACAATTGTCTGTATGCTGCCAGACGTTCATTGATTTCCTGCTCACTCCAAGGCAAATCACTGATCACTTTAAACTTAGGATCCTTCTCTTCCGTGCGGGTATTCCCCATAAATTCCGGCTTACGGATATAAGCCAAACGATAAGCTTCCTGCATGACGGGCTGTAACCGGTCAGCCCTATTTTTTCCAAACTCACGCTCCAGGAAATGACGTTGATGAGCAGCAACTCCCTGCTGCTTCACCGCTTCCAAGTTCCATGCCATATCCAGGAAAAGTTCTACCTGATATTCAGCCGGTTTAATATCTCCGACATTCAATATCCACATTTTCTGTATACCCCGCTCATATGCCAAAGACATTTGCTGGTATACCAAGGAAGGATGGACAGTCCCCAACCAAAGATAATCATGCGGACGCCCCCAATAAGATATATGATAATATACCCCGTTTCCTCCCTTACGGGCACGTTCTTCTGCTGTAGGGAAATGACGGATATAACCATAATTGTCATCACACCACATTAGCGTCACTTCATCGGGCACTTGCAGCCCGGCATGGTACACATCCAACACTTCCTTATAAGGAATAAAGACTTGAGGCACTTGGGTCACATCCTTATTTACATATTTAGTCAACAAATCGCGCTGATCCTTCAAGACCTTGGTCAAAACAGCTTTTTGTTCTTCTATGGTCTTAGCACCATTCATCGCACCGTCGTGCACGCCACGCATACCTAAAGTATACAGATTATCCAACCCTGCAACCTCCTTTACACGTTGTTCCCAAAAGGACAAGACATGAGCACTGTTGTGAACATAGTCATACTCTCCCACTCCATCCCGTTTCCACTCACCATTGGTATTCCGCATCATCGGTTCACAATGAGAAGTTCCAATGAAAATACCAAACTTATCAGCCACTTCTTTGTTGCCCGGTGTAAAATAAAAAGGTACAGAACAGCCATGCATAGCCGGCCAGAAGGTATTGGCACGCAGACGAAGCAATAACTCAAAAATCCGCTCATGTGTTTTCGGACCGATTTGTCCTTTCACATCACTTGGCTCGTATGTCTGCCAGCTCCAAGGGGTAAGCCCCCAGTCCTCATCGTTGATAAAAATCCCCCGATATTCTACGGAAGGAGACTGCATATTCCGATAAGAAGCCGGTAGTTGAAAAATCTCTTTCTTTGCAGGGGTCGCATCTGCCCACCACTCCCATGGAGAAACGCCTATCAACCGTGAAAGTTCCATGACGCCGTATGCAGTACCACGCTTGTCACTGCCGGCTATAACTAATTTACCAGTGGAAGAAACAGCCAGCAGAAAAGCTTCTTTTTTATTTTTTATAGGAGATAAATCAACACCTGCCTTATCGATCAAATCACTTTGTCCGATGGTTCCGACTATAATCATTCCTTTTTTACTTTCCGGAGTAACGATTATGCGGGTAGAAAAAACAGACTCTACATCACGATTGAGCAAATTCAAAGCTGTATGTACAACTTCTTCCTCTGAATTACCACAGGCAATAGTCACCGGTTCACCTGATTTCAAGATAAAAGGGTTCTGTCCATATACTGACAAAACAGCTAAAAAGAAAGCTAGAAAAGAAATGAGTTTTTTGTATTTCATAGTTTTTATTTTCAATATTGCAAAAATAAGACGAAATAGGATTGGATTCCATAGAATAAGATACAATAATATGGAAATTCGTCCATAAAGCCTGTATTATTTATCGTATTTACGGTGCTTTTTACACTTACAATAAATTTATAAAAATATAGGGAAGAGCATATAGGAATTTTCTCTTCCCCACATTAAGTATCAATTTTCGTATCCGGGATTCTGTTTTAAATTACTATTTTCATTCAATGAAATCACAGAATATATCTTCCAAAACGGTAGATTACAGAATTCAACAGGCACTAAAACAATTACGGAAAGAATTAAAAGACTACTTACCCTTACTTCTATTCTTTTTTGCCCCTTAATAGGAACCCGTACATCCTATTATATCCTTGTACCCTATCACTTCATAACTGATATGATGATAAGAAGTGTTTCTGCCGGGAATATATGCCTCTCCAAAAGTTGTGTCAATGTTCCCAACGCTTTACCCCGAAACAGAATAGTAGGTTCTTATCTTTCTGATTATGTTCTTCATACAAAACGCTCCTTTTTACAAAAATACAAAATAGGTGCGATAAAATATTACCCTATCCGTCTAAAGACATCTATAACCTAAGAATACAGTAATTTTTCTAACTCTATAGATTTCAAAGAGGCATATTTCTTATACAGATTTGCAGAACAAGTTGGAAGACAATATGCTCTCATGCCCTCATTAACGATGATAATCATCTCATTAACAATGCACTATATTATGAGTGTATCATCTTTATGCTCTCATAAATGCCCTCATGCCCTCACAGTGTTTACTTTCTCACACAGACGTATATTACTTACTATCAGATACATACATTAATATTTATCTATTTCCCGAAATTCAAGAAACAGCCGTTTTTCAGGCTTTTTCTCTTCCATGTCATGCCCAATGCAGCCTTTACGGATTTATACCGATAGCACAAAGCATATCTCCCGATTATACGATACAAACATAGGGATGTAGTTACGCAAGGATAGGAACAGGTTTACATCAAAATTCCTTCATGATTGCTCAACCAAACTACAGGGCCGACGCATTAAAAATTATTGTCCTGCAAAAGTTGTGACAAATAGTTTTCATCCCATCCCGCTTTTAGTCTTTTCAGATTCA